>Ga0208692_1000006_pt1 | contig 367997 bp, 398 predicted proteins | sample June2015DPH_20_1_3_FD_184721 | JGI IMG/M metagenome (GOLD analysis project Ga0208692, IMG submission 184721) | Peatland microbial communities from SPRUCE experiment site at the Marcell Experimental Forest, Minnesota, USA - June2015DPH_20_100... | ecosystem: Environmental > Terrestrial > Soil >... | reverse complement strand
GGCGGTGATCTTCCGGGATCTTGCGCGTAAGGTGATGGAAAACGATGTGAAGGTGATCCCGACGCCAGTGGAGGAGCTGCCCGAGCTCGAAGAGCTATACCGGCGAAACTTGGTAAAGGTTGAGGCCGTGTGACCGGCACGGTGGCCAGACCATTGTCCGCCGTATGAGGCGAACGTGAAAGGAAAAAAAGTTCCGTTATGTCTGAGTTGCAAGAACTACGTTAGCCCCCGGGTCTGTCAGGTCTTTGCTACGATACCTCTGGAGATATGGGAAAATCGCATTCGCCATACAGAGCCTTACCCCGGCGACAACGGCAAGCGTTTCACGCCAAAATTCGGATAATTCAGCGGCGCACCGTTGGCACGCACCTCGTTGGTCGGATTCGGTAGTGCTGTTACGCACACAAACCTGGAAGCGCCACTTTGCCGTGGCTGAAGGGTGGTCTGCCGAATCGTGTTAACAGAGTCCGCTGATGCCGCGGGCAAAAATGATGTGAAGAGAAGCACAACCATGTATGGGCGCCAGGCGCCTGTAAGGAGAGTGAGGAAGCCATGTGTTCGGTAGGCGGTCCGTTCGGAGACGAAGAGATCGTGTGGCCGAAGAACTATCGGTGCAGTGCGTGCGGAAAGAAGTTCAAGGCGGTGGGCGAGGACCCCGCGTGTCCCGCCTGCCAATCAAGCGATCTTGAGGAGCTTCCCGACGATTAATTAGACGCGCTCGCGGTGTGTTTTTTGAGGTCTCGCAGCGATGCTGCGCGCAATGAAGAGAAGTCTTGATCGCCCGCTAGAAGCCTCCACAGGAGCGCTCTTGCAAGAAGTGGGCATTTCACGTCGGCCTGCCCCTCATGCCGGCTAATTGAGGCACTAGATATGAATAACTTTGATCCTATGAAGCAGATCGAGATTGACGAGATTTACCGAAACACGCCTTTGGAGCTGATTCCTTGGAACATAGAAACACCGCCTGCGGCGCTGGTTGCGCTCGTCGACAGTCGAATCGTCACTCCGTGCCGAGCGATTGATCTCGGCTGCGGCGCCGGCAAGTACGCAGTGTGGCTTGCGAGCCGGGGGTTTGATGTCACGGGAGTGGATAGTGCTCCGACGGCGATCAAGCGCGCCAAGGAGCATGCGACGAAAAAAGGGGTCAAGTACACGTTGCGATGCCACGACACGAGCTGTGCGCTCTGAGAACGATAAAATAAAAAAAGAAGGGCGCCGGCCTTACGACGTGATGAGCACCGAATAAACGACGGCGTTTGTTGTTTGGTTCGCTGGGCTTATCTCACTCAAAATGATGCCACCGGTTCCCGTCTGAGTTGCCTGGAAGGTGAACAGGTCAGTGCCGCCCGCCCCAACAACTGTGCTCGAGGTACTTACGTTGCTCGCAAACGTCTCATTGACGAACTTAAGGGTAGAGTTGTCATAGAGCGACAGCTCCCAGTGGTAGCCTGTCGACGGATTCGATGGCAGCGGGATTGTAAAGTCCTGGCCCTGTGAGACGAGTACCCCGTTCACATTATACGAAACGATCGTTGTAGAATTTATGGTGTAGTTCACGCTGTTTGTTGTTTGGTTCGCTGGGCTTACGTAGTTGAACGTGATGACACTGGTTCCCGTCTGAGTTGCTAGGAAGGTGAACAGGTCAGTGCCGGGCGCCCCAAGCGCTGATATGTTGCTGGCCACGTACGTTTGATTGACCAACGTTATGGAAGCGTTGTTGTAGGTCGGCTCCCACTGGTAGCCTGTCGATGGATTCGATTGCAGCTGGATCGTAAAGTTCTGCCCTTGCACAACGGTGAGGTTGGTTGCCTCACGAAGCGCGGTTGCGTTACTTGTGTTACCACCAAGCGCGGCTGATGCGTTACTAGCGACCGCTGTGCTAACGGCCGCTGTAGTTGTACTTGGGCTCGGGCTTGGCGTCGTCGACGAGGTACACCCCGCGCACCCTACCGCTAATGCGAGTGAGATTACGACGATCAAACTCGCTGCTACAGTCTTTCTCATTTTCATACTCCCTAGAAGTTATTCAGTAAGGTACGAACGAGCTGAACGCACTTAGTCGTTTCCATCTGCGCGTTTTTTAGACATTTGCAGCGGAAAAACCGGGGCTTCACACTACTGGTGTTGTGATGATGAATTCCCTCACGATGCGCCACCAGAAGACCGGAAGGGCGGAGGGCGCCGTGAGCAAAAGTGAAAACGACACCCGGGGACGATCCATGATCGCCAAACTAAGGCGGTCATAGCGCTTAAGAAGCCATTCAGAGTCACTCACGGTTTTATATATCTGAGCTTTATCCTGTGAGCGTAAGCGAATCATAACGATTAGGTGTGCAGCGCCGCTATGCACGGATTATGTTTGCCGTAGGTCATTACCCAGATTTTCATCCTGATTCGGCGATCAAACGCGCCGAGGAGCATGCGACGAAAAATGGGGTCAAGTGCACGTTTCTCGTTGCCGATGTGCTCGGCGATTTAGAAAACGTCACGGAAACGTTTGATTTTGCCTATGATTGGGAGCTGTTGCATCACATATTCCTTGAGCAGCGCCAGCAGTACGTAGCGAACGTGCACCGCCTCCTTAATCCAAAAGGGAAGTATCTCTCGCTGTGCTTCAACGAGAGCGATCCTGCGTTTGGCGGCGCAGGCAAGTATCGAAGAACGCCGCTAGGCACTGTGCTGTATTTCTCGTCCTTGGGCGAGCTGCGCGCGCTTTTCGAACCGTGCTTTACGATTCTCGAATTGCGAACCGTTGAAATCCACAGCAAATCCGCGTCGCATCTCGCCAGCTATTGCTTTATGGAACGGAGGGAAGTGAATGGACCGTAGATGGCACAAGAATCGTGGGTGTATCTCTCGTGTGAAATTAAACGTAATGAGGTGTGAAACCAAAGCCGCTAACAATGGTCTGAAGGCGTCTGAGGAGCGTAACGTTTCAGCGGTGGAAAAACTCGGCAGTCAGAAGCACAAAAATAGTATCGTCGCCGGCCTGCAGCACTGGACGGAACTGTTGTGTCACTGCCAGCGATTTGGAAGCTGTATACATATGGAATTGGTACTCTTGTCAGAGTTTAGGCACAAACGTTTGACAAGGGTAATCTACTTGCTCGTGATCTAGCTGGTTGTGACGTCGCCTTCACACGGCGGAGGTCGCCGGTTCGAATCCGGCCGAGCCCATCTGTTTTTGCTTGATTTAGAGAAAAAGAACGCCGCTGCTGTTTTTTCATTAAAAGAGAGCAAAATGATTATCATAAAGAAATCAAGAGTTGAATCCTCCAGTTACTAATTTGATTTGCTATAGCGTAAAGTGGTAGCCAATGCTATCTAACTAACCAATGCAAACGCCACAGCCTTAATACACGTATTAATGGGCCTATTATTTTATAAAATCGCCATTTTGGGCTTCTTCGTGAGTTGACTTTATATAGTACCTCATGGCCAGCTTTATTTAGGCGTAATTTTGGCTCAGGAGAGCAAAATGGAACTCGATTATCAAAACGACAGACTAATACTTGAATATCACAAAAAGAACGCTTCCGCTCGCCTGTGGGAACGGTTGGCTTTGTTCGACATTAAAACGGGACGTGACGCATATTCAGATTGCATGCTCCAACTAGCTACCTATGCGCTCGCCTGGGGGGAGATGAAAGGTTGTCTTCCACAGATTTGCACGGACTTACACTTTAAAACCGGCCTCACCGTCGCGGAAGCTCCTAGAGTCACGGCCACCGAGTTGTTCGCGCCCTTTCAAACCGTCCTAGTAGCGAAACAACTGTCAGAGAGAGGCTTTCCGAGCAACAAACTTCAGCTCGCCAAAATGCTGCAGTTGCACCCTTCGGTGTCGCTCTCAGCAGCAACGGAGGACCTACCTAATGACTCGCTGTGGTTTTTGCACGCACCCGAAACGGGAGGAATATGAGCGAAAGATCGTCTCTAAAGAGCTTTCGATGTCTAGGGTAGCACAGCTGATGAACTGCAACAAGTCGAGCGTATCACGACACATGAGCAACTGCTTCCCGAAAAAGATAGCCGAGTGGGTCAAGCCCGAGGCAACGAAAGAGGAGGCGCTCAACGTCATAAAAGAGCTTGTGCGTTCACACAGAGATCTTCTCGATCTCTATGAAGAGGCACGAGCAACAGGGAACATAGACGCTGCTATCAGGGCGCTCGGGGAAGAACGCAAACATCTTGAGATTGTAGCGAAGTTAACCGGCCAACTACAGGAGCGGTCGAGCGTCAGCATCTTCTTATCGCCCGAATATTTGGAGCTAAAACAAGTTATTAACGCCACTCTCGCGCCATTTCCAGAAGTAAGACAAAAACTCGCCGAGGCTTTTTCTGAGATTGCTAACGATGGTGGCCGACAATGAACGATATTCGTAAGGCTTTTTTCGCTGATCTCGCCGCGAGCGTAGACCCGGTGACGTTCGCACGATCACTAGGCATAGATCCCGATTCTTGGCAGCGTGATTTATTGCTTTCTGCGGATCCGCGAATCATCTTAAACTGTGCACGCCAAAGTGGAAAATCGACGATCACGGCGGTTCTCGCCCTGCACCACGCCCTCAACAATTTCGCGTCGCTGGTGTTAATCCTGTCCCCGTCGCAGCGGCAGTCGTCAGAGCTCTTCAAAAAGGTCATGGGATTCTATGTGGATTTGGGGCGGCCTATAGTGTCCGAAACCGAGACGGCGCTTACACTACAACTAACGAACAAATCGCGTATAGTCTCGCTGCCGGGGAAAGAGAAAACCGTCAGAGGATACAGTGGGGTCTCGCTACTCATTATTGATGAGGCGGCACAAGTCGATGACGATCTATATTATTCTGTGAGACCTATGCTGGCCGTTTCGCAGGGCAGACTCATCCTTCTGAGCACACCGTTCGGGAGGCGGGGGTTTTTCTTTAAAGAATGGTCGGAATCAAAAGCATGGAAGAAGATCAAGATAACGGCGTGGGAGTGTCCGCGCATCGCTCCTGAGTTTCTGGAAGAAGAGCGCCTCGCGTTTGGAGAGTGGTGGTTTCGCCAAGAGTTCGAGTGCGAGTTTTCGGAGAACCTCAACTCCGTCTTCACATATGACGAGATTATGGGCGCGTTTGATGATGATGTTAAGCCGCTTTTTGACAAGAATGGAGGACTCAATTTATGACTCAGACCTTGAATCAGACAACGAAACGTAGCACCAGTTTGAATCAGACAACGAAAAGTAACAGCAGTTTTTATTTGGGGGCCGACCTTGGACAGATCCACGACTATACAGCGCTAGCCGTACTCGAACAGTTGAAAAAACAACCGAGACTGACGAGCGAAAGCACGAATGGCATCTGCGCTACGTTCAAAGGCTATCCCTCGGCACGAGCTACCAAGACATCACCAAGCGCATCAAGAGTATCATCAGACAATTCGAGAGCAAAGGAAGAGGAATAACGCTTATAGTGGACGCCACAGGGGTAGGGAGACCGGTTATTGATCTCCTCAAAGAAGAGGGCTTAAAACTTGTCCCTGTCACGGTTACAGGAGGGCTGAATACGAGCTATAGTGATAGCGAGTGGCACGTTCCGAAACGAGACATAATCAGTTCAGCAAAGGTGATGTTCGGAAAAAAGGAGTTGAGGATCGCGCCGGACATCCCGTTCAAAGATACATTGGTCACGGAGCTGCAAAATTACAAAGTCGAAATTAGCGACACCGGGCACGATTTATATGCGGCATGGCGTGAGAGCGATCATGACGACCTCGTATTTTCAGTGTCACTCGCTTGCTGGTATGCCCTTCGTAAGAAGAAGGACACGCTTAGCATAGACGCAAGCGAGGTAATGACCAACACTTCCGAAGGAGCAACTCATCTGGAGGATTATTACCGAATCGGATGGGTGCCGGCCCGAGATGAAGAATTTGGAGCACTTGCGGTCTACAATATAAACCATTCATCAGTCGTCCGTTTCGAGCACCTTCAAAGCGAGTCGATAGAAGAGCAAATTGACAAGGTCTTCAAAACAGCAAAGCACTACGACGCTGTAGTGAGAGCACAAGCTGGGACAGATGGAGCGATACTCAAAACACTTTCGCGCAGAGGGGCTTCCGTCGCACGCGTGGATTTGGCCCAAAAGAAAGGGGAGCAGGCATATGAAAACTTGTCTCTTCTAGTGAGTTATGGCCAAATTAAATTGCCCAGCGACCCTGAGCTTATATCCGAACTCGAGATTGGGCATAGCAGTTCGGTTGTAGCGCTCTGTCTAGTAACGCACGATGTTCACCCTAAAATAGCTGCCAAAAAATACAACTTCGGCGGATATGATGAGCGTGAGGTCCACTCGTGGCTACCGCCACCTTGTGCCCAGGAATATAAGAGATATTTTGATGATGATTATGGATTCGTATTTTGAACTCCCCGGGCTACAGAGCAAGTTGTAGAGTGATGGCATAGAAAGTGACTCACAATCACGATTACTCATACGCCCTACCATATTCGCGACTCTGATGCAATCGTACCCTTATCTTTTTGATAATTCGTCGGACCTGTTGCCGTGCATGATCCGGAAGCCACGCATCGTGCACACGGTCTTGCAGGTATAGTACGCGTCCCAGCTTGTAGAACACCTCCTCAAAAGTTTTTCGGCCGCCATATCCGCGTAATCGTTCTTGTATCCTGCTAGTTCCAGTATGGGTTCATCGACTTCTGCGCAATCAATGTGCATGGCACTTTGTTGTAAAGACTTGTCCCTGTTGTACTCATCCCACATCCTCCACGTCCCAGTAGACCAGTCGTAGAAGTTACCACAATAGCCCTTATCGTCCTCATCTGACGGTAGGGGTTCTTCAGGGTCCACGTCGTAGGTCACGAGGCACAGCTCTTCCACCCACGACTGCTGTGCGACTTGGAGGCTGTAGTCAGGAGCCCCGCTGAAGGTGAGGTCGGACTTGAACACGTCGAGTTCCGCGATGAGCTCGGGACAAGGAGGGTACGAGATGGCTCACTATAGTCGCGATCCCGAACTATCGATTACTGAAGCCACGGTGACGCCGAAACGAGGATTGAGGCGCAGAACTGGCCGTTGAACAAACGTGCGTATGTCAGGTATCCTCTACCTTCAATGGTTTCAGATCGTTTATCAGCCCCTTTTTTGAATTGAAAGCTTTTTCACACATTTTCACATCATGCAAGCGAAAAGAAGGCTTGAAATAGTAAAAGCAGCACAGCCTTAATAAAGGAGGTGAAACACATGGACGAAAATCTCTGCGCACAATGTGGCACTGCGACATCACCAGGCGCGAAGTACTGCGTGAGCTGTGGCGCGGCCCTTACCATACAAGGGACGCAACGGCCAGCACAAGCCCCTCCAGTCTACCGAGCGCCTGCATATTACACGGGCACTCCGACGCCCTACCAAGGCGTTGCCATTCGTTTTGTCGCCATCCTTATTGATTACGTTATCATCGGGGTCATTTCTGTAATACTCGCGCTCCCATTCGTTGGCGCGGCCATTTTAACAGCAAATGCCGGAAACCTATCGGCACTGTCAGGCGCGTCTATTGCGGCGGCAGCCTTGATAGGACTCGTCGTTTGGTTCCTGTACTTCACGATGCTCGAGGGACACTATGGACAAACGATCGGCAAGATGGCGCTCAATATCAAAGTCGTACGCGAAGCGGACGGCGCTCCGATCGACTACGGGGAAGCGGCAGTGCGGACAATCCTTCGCATTATCGACGGCTTGTTCGATTATCTTATTGGGGCAATCTTTATCTGGACATCCGATGAGAAACAGCGCCTCGGCGATCGCGTCGCGCACACCGTCGTCGTAAGCAAGTGATCGACGGCGCTTCTCTTTTTTGTGCCGAAGAACACCCCGCTACCCTCCGCGAGATAACGATGGTCATTGCGCAGCTGTTGACGGACCGACTGTCATCGTGCATTTTTTATTATAGCGGGACGAAAGCCGATAACTAATATCGCACATTCTGCGATAAAAACCGCAACGATCGAAAGAACCGACGCATTCTTGATCACAATTCGCCAAAAGAGACACAATCGAACGGTAAGAAAGATTAAAAAGGGATGTTTTCCCTATGGCTTACCAAAGGAGGTGAAACACATGGACGAAAATCTATGCGCACAATGCGGCACGGCGACATCGCCCGGTGCCAAGTACTGCGAGAGCTGCGGCGCAGCCCTTACCGGTCCAGCAGCCAAATCCGCACCTGCGCCCGCACCTGCGCCCGGGTATCAGGCCCCCCGTGCTTACGTGCCTTACGCCGCATCGCCCTACCAGGGGGTCGCCATTCGCTTTGTCGCAATACTCATCGATACCATCATTATAGTGATCGTCGCGGCTATACTATCGGCTCCTTTCAACGCGTTAGCCGTTATAACGAACAGTGCAGCGGGCACGGTCACATTTTCGTGGGCCAGTGCTCTGGGCGGACTCGTTTCGCTCGCCGTGTTCATACTTTACTTCACGTTACTTGAGGGGCACTATGGGCAGACCGTCGGGAAGATGGCCGTCAAGATCAAAGTCGTACGCGAAGCAGACGGCGCTCCGATCGACTACTCACAAGCGGCTGTCCGAACGATTCTGCGGTTTCTCGATGAGATTCCGTACATCATTCCCTACCTACTCGGTGCAATCCTCATCTGGTCTTCTGAAGAGAAACAACGCTTGGGCGATCGCGTAGCACACACCGTCGTAGTAAAAGCGTGATAGGGGCGTGAGCCCCTTTTATTTTATGTTCGCCGGTGAGCGCAGAGCTTGGCCGACGGGTCAATTTCAGTAACAAGCGGTGGCGCCGGTCGCATCAGTATCCATCTGAAACGAGAGCGAACAGAGCGTTGCGATTCTGGAGCTCATGGACGCGTCGCTTTCGCAGCGTGCAGCTGGCAGGTTTGTGTGCAGAATCATAAGGAAAGATTCAAAAGGTATGCTCACTTTAATCCCAACAAAAAAGGAGGTGATAAACGGTGGATGAAGAAAAATGTGCACAGTGCGGCACTCCCGCTGCACCTGGCGCAAAGTTTTGCGAGAGCTGTGGCGCACCGATGGCCGCCGCTTCACAACCAGTTGAAGGCCCAGCTATGGCGGAGCCTGCTCCGTCTTATATGCCCAGCGCCGAAATGTCCTATCAGGGCGTCGCCATTCGTTTTGTAGCGTTTCTCATTGATTACATAATTTTAGGGATAATCAGTTGGATACTCGTTGCTGTCTTTGCCGTATCAGCGATTTCGGTCGATACCTCAACTGGTGCAGTGTCGATTGGCGCGGCGTACTACGCAGTTATCGTTCTGGTTATCTTGCTCGAACTGCTCTACTTCACGCTTCTCTTAGGGCATTATGGGCAAACGGTTGGCATGATGGCTGTGAAGATAAAAGTGGTCAGGGAGGCAGACAGCGGACCGATCACCTATGGAGCAGCGTTTATACGCACGATTCTGCTGCTCATCGATGAGATTCCGTACGTCATTCCCTACCTGCTCGGTGCGGTCCTCATTTGGACTTCCGACAAGAAACAGCGTCTCGGCGATCGTCTTGCACATACTGTCGTAGTGAAAGCGTAATAGGGGCGCAAGCCCCTCTCTCTTTTTTTTGGCAGAGTCTTGAGACGCGCTGTGCGTCAGTATTCCGCACGAAGGGCATATTTTAGGCGAATCACAAGAAAAGATTAAAATGGCATGCTCCCCCTAGGGCTTAACAAAAGTGAAGGAGGTGAAACACGTGGACGAAGACAAATGCGCTTTGTGCGGTACTCCAGCGTCTCCCGGTGCCCAATACTGCATGGCCTGCGGCGAGGCGATTATCCGCCAAAAGCAAGCGGCTGGGCAGCAGCCCGAGGGGGCCCCCACATACGCACCTTCATTGGAAGTCGAACGGGCTGGCGCAACTCTCTCCTGCCAAGGCGTTTCGATCCGTTTTGTTGCGCAGCTTGTTGATGTAATCATCCTCGGAGTCGTTTTTTGGATACTGGGCTTCACAGGCGCGGGTACCATTACCGTCGATGCTTCGGCGGCGCAGGTTTCAATAAGCCCGTTCTTTGGGCTACTTATCGTGATCGACGTCATTATTGCTTTCCTCTACTTTACGCTACTCGAAGGACGAAACGGGCAAACCATCGGCAAGATGCTCGTAAAAATTAAAGTTGTAAAACAGACTGACAACTCATCGATTAGCTACGGTGAAGCTGCAGTGCGCACGATACTGCGCATCATCGACTTGATCCCGTTCATCTTTGCTCCATATCTGCTCGCAGCGGTTCTAATTTGGTCATCGGAGAAAAAGCAGCGTTTAGGAGATCGAGTGGCACACACCGTCGTTGTGCAGTCGTGAGAGTCCGGTGTGAGTGAGCCTACGCTAGTGCATGTGCATGACGCGCGAGCAATTATGATCAGCAGGCGCATTACTTCGACGGATCCTGCGGGTAAGCGTCTCTTGCTGACGGCATATCGGTGACACGGAGTAGGTGTTCATAGGCCGCTTGATATGTAGAGCGCGGAAAGCGGGAGCTTTGCTAGTTGACGCCTAGCCACGGCATCAAGATGCTGGCTAGCCACGCTTGCGGCAGCAACGTTGGTGCCTAGAACTCAAATAGAGTGACTTATCTATGTTCGGTTCGTAGGTAGAGCACGCATTGTAGGAGGTAACATGAAGGTCTTAGGCGGTCCCGCTTCGCAATTGCTTGGTTCGCGCGTCGCACGAGAGATCGGGTGCGAACTGGCCATCGTTGAATTCAAGCAGTTTCCCGACGGCGAACTGTATTTGCGCGTTACAGAGGAACTCGACGGCGACACGCTCGTCGTGCAGAGCACAACGAGCAATGACGATATCGTCTACCTTCTGCAGCTCATCGACGCTGCCTCTGACGGCTATCTGAGGGTGGTCATTCCGTATTTTGGGTATGCCCGGCAAGACAAGCGATTTAAGCTCGGAGAACCGATTAGTGCGCGAGCCATCGCTCAAACGATCGGCGCAGACGAAGCTTATGTCGTCAATATCCACGATCCCGCCTCGCTCGATTATTTTCAACTCAGAAGTGGCAAAAAAGCGGTGAGTCTCTCCGCAGCGCGCCTTATCGGCACGCATTTGAAGAGCATGGAGTTCACGTCGCCGCTGCTGATAGCCCCGGACGAGGGCGCCACTGCGTTAGTAAGCGACGTCTCTCAGGCTATGGGGTGCGAGTTCGACGTTCTGGTAAAGAAGCGGGTCACGTCTGAGCACGTCGAAATACAACCAAAGACCGTGGACGTTGACGCGCGAGAGGTCATCGTCGTGGACGACATGATTTCAACGGGGGGCACCATGGCCGAGGCCATCAAGCTTTTGCGGGGACAGGGAGCGCGGCAGGTGCACGTCGCGTGCATCCATCCCGTGCTCTCCCTGAACGCGCGGCTTCGCCTATATCGCGCAGGGGTCGACAGCATCATAGCGACCGACACTATCGAAAAAGCCGAGAGCGTCATCAGTGTCGCACCGTTAATAAAGGACGGCATAGAAGGACGCTAGCGAGGTCGAAGCGCATCATGTACGATCTGTGCGTGGTCAAACGCCAGCGGGGGCAACTTCGTTATATGCCAAAGCATCGCTTTCTCCGCGTCAGAATCGCCAGCTAACACGCCCCCGACGATCGTAGCTGTAAATGCGACGGACACGACATGTCCACGCGGGTCACGACGTGGGTCCGAATAGACGCCGACGAGGGATACTATCTCGACGACGAGTCCGGTCTCCTCAAGGATCTCCCTCCGGAGCGCAGCTTCAACGGTCTCGCCGTATTCTACAAATCCGCCGGGCAGTGCGTATTGTCCTAGAAACGGCTCTCCCTTCCGCTGAATCAATACAATTTCGCCATCTTTGACGATGACGGCGTCAACGGTGAGCGCGGGGTTTTTGTGCATCAGTGCATGGTGCGCGGTTCGCTACTTGAGATTGCCGATTGACCGCGAAAGCCTGCGGCGTCAGCAAGAGACTGCACGTGCGCTGTGCCCCCTACCGCAAAGACTATTCTGCTCACCCACTATGTACACCTGATGTATGACGTCTACGCGATACGGAAGGATTTCCCTGTCCTTAACAACGTCGTTTATCTCGATAACGCTTCTACGAGCCAAACACCAAAGCCCGCGGTTGAGGCGATAAACGAATACTTCTTCACCTACGCAGGTAACTACGGGCGGGGCGCGCATCGCCTGGCCCAGCAGACGACCGAGCACTACGAAAGCGCCCGCGAAACGGTGGCTGAATTTTTCTCGTGCGAGCCCGGGAACGTTATCTTCACGAAGAACACGACGGAAAGCATCAACATCGTCGCGCACGGTCAAGAGTGGGCGCCCGGAGACCACGTCATAACGTCAGTGATCGAGCACCATTCGAATTACCTGCCGTGGCTCTCTCTCCGCACGCAAGGCGTCGTACTTGACCTGGTTGAATCGAACAATGAAGGCGTGATCGATCCAGCCAAGATTGAAACGGCAATCACAGACAGCACCAAACTGATCACGATCTCACACGTTTCAAACGTCTTTGGCTCTGTCCAGGACATAAGCCGTATCATCAAGATTGGGCGCAAAAACGACATACCGGTGCTGATAGACGCAGCCCAGTCCGCCGGCCACATGCCTTTGTCCGAAAAAGACTTGCGTTGCGACTATCTAGCGGTGCCCGGGCACAAGGGGTTGCTCGGCCCGCAAGGGACGGGTATCCTAATCCTGCGTGATCCTGCGGAGCTGCGGCCTACCACACTGGGCGGAGGCGCGGTTGAATGGGTGCGCGGCTGCGAATACGAGCTGCTCGAACCCCCCGCCCGATTCGAAGCGGGCACCCCTAACATGCCGGGCGTTATCGGCCTCGGGCGAGCGGTCGAATACGTGACCGCTCTTGGCGTTGCGAACGTCGAAAAACACGTTGCGATGCTAGCGAGAGTCGCCGCTCAAAAACTCGCCGACATCGACAATGTGACGGTCTACGGGCCAAAGGACCGCGCGGGGGTGGTTCCCTTCAACGTCGGACAGCTGAACCCGCACGACGTCTCGATGATCCTCGATGAGACGAGCAAGATTTGCACGAGGAGCGGGTACCACTGCGCCATGCCCGCCTTGGAGTTTTTTGGCATCAATGGAACCGTACGGGCGTCATTCGGGGCGTATAATACGGCGGAAGAGGTCGAGGTGTTGGCAGAATCGGTGAAGTTGATCGCGACCTCGTTTGTTTAGTCCTGTGCTCTCAGTTCAAGGCTGAAATCTAGCCACGGCGCCGAGTGAGTCAGGTAACCAAGTGAGAGCACGTCGACCCCGGTAGCCGCGTACTGCGTGACGTTTTCGGGTCTGATACCGCCAGACGCCTCAAGTAACACATTATCGCGTAGGCCCAACTCCTTCAACTTACTGATTGCCGCCGTAATCTCGTCGACGCCCATGTTGTCGAGCATAATGACATCTGCTCCAAGCTGCGCTGCTTTAACGCACTGGTCGACGGACTCGACCTCGACCTCCACTTTCTTGGTGAAGAACGCCTTTTTCTGCAAAGCGTCCTCCATAGACATCACTCGCAGGTGGTTGTCCTTGAACAAATACGACTCCGAGAGGGTGTAGCGGTGCGGGTCCCCTCCGCCTATCACCACAGCCTTTTTCTCATAACGCCGAAAGCCCGGCGTCGTCTTGCGGCTTGCGGCGATCGTTACGCTACCAGCGGCTTGCACACAACGGCGCGTAGCGGTGGCGATCCCACTCATGCTGCACAGGAAGTTAAGAGCGACCCGTTCAGTGACGAGGATATCCTTGACGCGCCCTACGACGTGCATGATCTTATCCCCCTTTTTGATAGCGTCTCCGTCGCAGCACAGCGGTTCCGTGACTAGATTGTGGTACGTGAAGATGCTTTCTGCCTCTGATAGCCCTCCTACGACTCCGTCTTCATGCGCAATGATGTCAGCAGACCCCTCGACGTCGGGTAGGAGAGCGGTCGTTATGTCGCCAAATCCTTCATCCTCAGCCAAAAACCTCTGAATATCGCGCGAATTCAAGGGATCACCATATGCTTTTCTATCTTAACTACCTTAAAGGATTTCAATATGATCATTGGAATCGTTGGATGTGGCGTCATAGGAAGCGAAATTTGTCACGCGTTAAGCGCTGACGGCTTCCAGGGTGGACTGCTCTTGATGGATCGACACTATGATCGCGCACAGCATCTGGCAGATGGGAGTGTCGCCGCAACTGCCGTCGTGTCGCTGCAACAGATCATAGACAGCTCTGATCTCGTCGTGGAATGTGCTTCCATCGAGGCAGCGCGTGATATTGCGCTCAGCGTGTTAACCAAGGGTAAGGATTTGATGCTACTCAGCATCGGCGCGCTTGTTGACGCAGACTTTCGCCAAAGGGTGTATACCGCGGCGCGTGCAAACAAATGCCGCTTGTACATCCCTTCAGGTGCCATCGGGGGCGTTGATGCACTCCTTGCGGCATCGCAGGGAGCGATCAAGCGGGTGACGCTCACGACAACCAAGCCTGCTGCAGGGCTTGAAACCGCGCCTTACGTAGTAGACAACGACACGAATCTAACCCGCCGCGGCCTTATATTCGAAGGAACCGCTGGCGAGGCGATTGAAGGGTTCCCGCAGAACATTAATGTCTCGGCGACGCTCGCGTTGGCGGGAGTTGGATTTGATCAGACGATCGTTCGCATCGCGGTTGATCCTACGCTCACTCGAAACGTGCACGTAGTCGACGTTGAAGGGGATTTTGGAACGTTTACCGCCCGATTTGACAACGTTCCGAGCGAAAACGAACGCACGAGCAAACTCGCCGCGTACTCGGCGGTCGCGACACTGAAAAAAGTCGCTGATGCGGTTAAGCTTGGAACGTGAGAGTCACGCCGATCGAACGGGAATCTGGTTTGCCGGGCCTATGCGAGCACGAATCTATGCACTTGTCGCTGAGATACGACCTCTGAACTGCTTGATGGCAGCATTTGCCGCGCTCATCGGCATCTTTGTGAGCAAGGCGACGCTTGCATATGGAACCATCGGTACCATCCTTTTAGCGTTTATCGTCGTTTTCCTCGTGACCGCAGGCGGGAACGTCATCAACGATTACTATGACGTCGCTATTGACAAGGTCAACAAGCCTCGTCGAGCCCTTCCAAGCGGACGGATCACGCGGCAGACTGCTCTCTTCTACGCGCTCACGCTTTTGCTGCTCGGCGTTGCAGTCTCAGTGTTTATAAACCCCGTGTGTTTCGGGATTGCCACGTTGAACGCAGCGCTTTTAGTACTTTATTCATGGAAGCTGAAGCGCTCCGCCCTCATCGGCAACCTATTAGTCGGATACCTGACGGGGTCAGTCTTCCTCTTTGGCGGGGCAGCTGTATCAACCATTTTCATTCCGGGGGTGCTCTTTTTAAGCGCGACGTTAGCAATCACCTCGCGCGAGATCGTCAAAGATATCGAAGACCTTACGGGAGATAAGCGAGCGGGGGCATCGACGTTGCCCATTCGATACGGGCGCACCGCTTCGCTCACAGCGGCTGCTTTTTTTATGCTCACTGCAGTCGCTATCAGCCCGCTTCCTTTCATCATCTCTGCGTTAGGTTACGCGTACCTCGCAATCGTCTTTGTTGCTGACGTGGTCCTGCTGTACGGTGTCGCGATGTCGCGGAGCGCGCCTTCAACGGCATCAAGTGTCATAAAGTATGGGATGCTCGTCGTTTTGGTAGCCTATATCATTGGAGGAATCTGAGCGAAAAAAGGAACCAAAAGATAAATAGCTCTTCAGCTGAACTTACGTTGCTTCTGTCAGACGGGCGCCCTTAGGACGATTGTTAGGGATTATGAAAGCGGACGATGCGGGACACGCGATTCGAAAGCACGTGAAAAGCAACACGTACATCATAAAGAACGACACCTTTTTTGAAAAGAACGTGCACGTCAGTGGCAACCTTATCACCGGCACGCATGTCGGTTTTTTGGGGGATCTTATCGTGGATGGAGCGCTCAGTCTGGGTAACAGCTCGACCGTGCGCGGGAACGTCCGGGCTGAAAGTGCCTTCATAGGCAACGACGCTGAGATCGGTGGCATATTAACGACGATCGATGATACGACCCTTTTGGAAGGGGCTCGCCTTCGGGAAGTAGATAGCGGCGGAAGCGTTGCAATCAAGCCTGACGCGGTGATCGACCGCATCGTCGCAGAAGGAAACGTAGAGATAAGCGGTAAGGCGAGCATCGGATTTATCTCGACCAAAGGCAAAGTTATTGTGCGAAAAGCGTAGAAGCCGTACCGCTGGGGAATGAGCGACGGGTGAAGCCACGGCACAGTCTTGTGGCAAATTCACGTATCGAAAAGCTTGAAACTGTAGTTGCCGCTTTTGACCATTGCAGTGAGCACCGCTTGGCCAAAAGAAACCCCCCCGTCTCCCCGAGGCACCTTTGTGTTGGTAAAGAGGGTGAAGCCGTGCGCGTCGCACACCTCGGCCACGGTCTTAACGATCGCTTTATTGTAAGCGACGCCTCCCGACAATCCTACGTTCTTCGTTCCCGCCGCTTCTGCTGCTTCCACGGCGATCGTCGCGATGCCTCGCGCAAGCGTAGCTTGGGCGGAGGCGGCAATGCTCTTAGTGCTTTTGTGCCGCTCTTTCGCGTGGAGCACGCCAGCGAGCAGCGGTCGCGTGTCGAGGACCGGTCGTCCACGGTAAGTCCCTATTTCGAGGGGCAACGCGACGTCCGGATGTCCGTAATGTGCAACGCCCTCTAATCTCATGGCAGGCTCGCCATCATACGTCCTTTTTTGGCACACGCCTAATACTGAGGAAACTGCGTCGAGCACTCGCCCCGTGCTAGAGGTTATCGGCACGTTCACTCTTCGTTCAATTTGCTCGAGGAGAATCGACGATTCGAGCTCACTGAGGCCTAACGAGGTGAGCGTCGCTGCGAGCTTGCCATCTTCGTAGATGCCGTGAAGGATGCCGGCGACCATACGCACAGGATATCGTGTGGCCAAATCACCGCCCGGCATCGGGACGGGCATGAGACTGCCAATCCGTTCAAGCGTCGGCGAAAATACCTCCCCACCCCAGATCGTATCGTCGTATCCATAGCCGATGCCATCAATGGCGATGCCTATGAGATCTCTGGGTGCTCCCTCACCAATGAGCGAAGCAATGTGCGCTTGGTGGTGCTGAACGGCGTATGTCTCTCCGAGCTCGGCAGCGAGACGCGTTGAACGTAACGTCGGATGATAGTCGTGCGCTATCACACTTACATCGACACCGCTCATGGAAACGAGGTTGTGGACCGAGGCTTCGAGGTAATCGAAGGTCTTCGGCTTGTCGATGTTGCCCACGTGTTGGCTGACGTAGCATCGTCCGTCTTTGTAGGTCGTCACCGTCGCGTTCATCTCAGCCCCCAACGCGAGAACGTTCTTGTCGTACTGCACGGGCACTGCAAAAGAGGTGGGAGCATAGCCGCGCGACATCCTGATAAACGCTGGTTGGTCGAGCACTCGCAATACCGAGTCGTCACAGCGGTTGACGATGCGCCGATCGTGCAGCAGGAAGAAATCTGCTTTTTGACGCAAGTTGGCGAGCGCGTCATCGATGGCGATAATCATCGGCTCGCCTGGCGTATTCGCGCTCGTCATAATAAGCGGTTGATCTACGATGTCAAAGAGCAGGTGGTGCAGGCCGCTGTAAGGAAGCATTACGCCCATATTATGGAGATTCGAGACTTCAGCGAACGTGCCTTCACTGCGCTTGTCGAGCACCATTATGGGCCGTTTGTTTGAGGTGAGAAGGGCTCGCTCTGCGTTGTTCACGTGGAGATTGTCTTCCACCCACGCTTCATTTGGCGCCATAATTGCAAGGGGTTGGGTCTGTCTGCCAAGACGTCGCTTGAGTTCGACGGCGGAATCGAAGATGCACGCGAGATGAAAGCCGCCAATCCCCTTTACTCCCAAAATGTCGCCCGCAAGCAATAATCGTCCGGCTGTGCGGATAGGCTCATCCATGCGCTTCAAATTAGTATCGAGCAGCGTTAGCGTCGGGCCGCAGCGTTCACACGCGATGGTTTGAGCGTGGTGCCGTCGGTCGTGTGGGTTGCTGTACTCCTGCGCGCACTCAGAGCACATTGGAAAGTCCACCATTGAAGTCGTCTCACGGTCGTATGGGAGCCGCTCGGTGACCGTGAATCGTGGGCCGCAGTTGACGCACGAGGTGGCCCAGTACGCTTCGTACCGGCTGCTCTCTCTCAAGTCGCGGAGACAATCGTCACAGATGGCGATGTCCGGCGACGTGAAGCCAAACTCGCCCTCACCACTTGACGCAATCGTAAATTCGGAGTATCCGCGCGGGCGATGCCACTCAACCTGCACGTCATCGATGCGCGATATGGGTGGACCTTGTTTGAGAAACGCGATGAACTTAACGATAGCGGCGTGCGATCCCTCAACGTCGATGTCGACGTGCGCGCCGAGGTTCTTGACGTAGCCGGCCAGTTGTAGCTCGACGGCGTGCTTGTACACGAAGGGCCGAAAACCGACCCCTTGCACAACGCCCTTCACACGGATTTTTGCTCGTGCGCGCTTATTCGGTTGTGGTCCCATAGCAATCAAATTACCGCAATTCGTGTTGCATTCTATAAACGCGCTCCTAACTAATGTCTATTCCGGAGTTCAAAAGGTTTAATTACCTTTGCCGCGTTCTATACTGCGAGGTAGTCACATGAACAACAGGACCCGCATCGTCAATGACCCGGCTGATCTAGTCCCGCTCTTGCAAGTTTTTAAGTCCGACTCCCACAAGAGGGTCTTTAGTTCACTACTCAACGGGTGGCGAACCGAGGACGAGCTCAAAGAGATGTTGCAGGAAGACATCTATTATAGCCTCGATATACTCAAAAAAACAGGTCTCGTTGAGAGCAAGTGGCGCATGCCCGAGCCAGGAAACACGCCGCAGGTTGAGTACCATACCTGCTACTCGAAGCTTCGAGCCGACTTTCAGTGTTCTATCTCTGACATGTGCGACCTTATTCGTATCGCGATCACTGATGATGAGGCTTTACGCGACGTCGCAGACACGATGGAATTCGAGGTAAAAAATGGTAACAGTTCCGTGCAAAACCTTTCGCGCACGTTGAACCAGAGTCCGACTTTTCTCAGGGGCATCGCCAAACGATCGCAGAATCTCGTGGTCAAGGGTCATCGATTTGAGCTGTCAAAAAAATAGTCTTTTTTTGCGCCGATGAAGAAAGGAAAGAGCACCAAGATGCAGGTGCTTGTAGAAGTAGCAGCGCTTCAGCCAAAAATCAGGCAGAAAGAAGTTGCTGACCGGGTCGGGGTAACTCCTCAAGCGGTCTCCGAATATCTCAAGGACCTTGTGACTGATGGCTTTGTGAAGTTTAATAAGCGCGGACAGTACGAGGTGACTAAGGCGGGCATTGAGCTCATCATCGAGTGGACAAACGAGCTTAACAATTACATACGGTACGTCACGGAAGACATCGTGGGAAAGGTGGCCGTTTGGACGGCCATCGCGGAAGAGGACGTCGGCAGCGGGACCAGCGTCGGACTGAGGATGCGTGATGGGATCCTGTACGCGTTTCATTCAAACAGCAAGGCCTTCGGTGCACGCGGCACTACGATAGGCGATGCGCGCAAAGGGGACGACGTCGGGGTGGAGCATTTGAGTGGGATCATCCCTATGGACCGTGTCCACGTGACGATCGCAATCGTCCCGCGGGTGCAGCGCGGCGGGTCAGCAGCCGTAGACCTCGAAGCGCTCAGGCAGATAGTGGATAATAAGCCCGTCGCGGTTCTGGGCTTGGAAGCGCTCGTCTCCGTAAAAAAGGTGGGCATATCACCACTGATCCAATTTGCTGCTGCAGAGGGCGTCATTGAAGCTGCTTTTCGCGGACTCTCAACGGTGGTTGTCGCGGTCGATGAGGCAGTGCCGCCTCTAATCGCTGAGCTCATGTCTCGCGATATTTCTTACGAATCGGTCGATCTTAGCACAGGAAACCAATAGATGGCTCATTTGATCGCCCAAGTGCAGCGCTTTAACGTCAGGCTTTTTTCGGCTGAGCCCGCACAGTGTACCTTAGACGCAACGTTGACGCTCAGTGACACTTCCAAGGGCCCGAGGCCGAAGCGCTTTATGATTATCCAGGGTGGGAAAGAGGTTCCTAAGAGGCCGGCTGAGGTCGTTGGGATTTTGCGACAGCACAACGTGACGCTTGCGGAGCGTGACCGCTCCACGCTAGGCGAGCAGAAGGTGCTTGAGGACCTCATCGCGTTGTTCGAGGCGTACCAGATTTCCTACGACCGGGTGCGTGTCTGTGGATTTTGCATCGGAAAGCGACGATACAAGCCGATCAACTCGAATTTTGTTCGCCACGACGGGGAGCGCATCTGTATGGACTGCGCCCAAACCGAACTGCGGAGAGAACTAAGTTTTCGGGGCTTTGTGCGTTATAATCACTTCTACGCGCTTCTTAACAAAGTCCGCGATCTCGATCGCGTCATCCGTTTCCTCGGTTCTGGCGTTGATTCTGAATTGACGCGATATGACGTGCTTTCGAGACGAGTCGAGAGCTATCCGAGCATTGCGATCGATGAGCTCGACGTAGATGATAGGCTGAAGCAGCTGCTTAAGAAGCGTCTATCAGAGTTGCTTCCGGTCCAATCAATGGCAGTGGAGCGAGGGCTTTTTAAGGGCAAGGATCTGCTTGTAGTCTCCGCAACGGCAACGGGAAAGACGCTCATCGGGGAGCTAGCAGGCGTCAACAACCTCCTCAACGGTAAGGGAAAACTGCTGTTCGTCGTTCCGCTTGTCGCCCTAGCAAATCAGAAGCACAGTGAGTTCGATATGCGCTACCGCAACCTGGGCCTGAACGCAAGTATAAGGATCGGCGGCAGCAGGATTCGGACTCGCGACTGGACACGAGTGGAGCCCGATTATTCAGCGGATATTCTTGTTGGAACGTACGAGGGCATCGATCAGGTGCTCCGCACGAACAATGCTGAGCTCCTCGGCGATATCGGGACAATTGTCGTCGATGAGGTGCACATGCTGGAAGATGAAGAACGTGGAAGTCGCCTTGACGGGCTCATTTCGCGGCTTAAGACGTTAGCGCCGCGATCACAACGCATTTACCTTTCGGCAACTGTTGGTAACCCTCGCGTACTCGCCCGTGAGCTCGGTGCGGAGCTCGTTGAGTACGAAGAGCGCCCGGTTCCCATCGAACGGCACCTCGTTTTTGCAAATGAGCAAGACAAGCTTGCCATTATTAACAAGCTCGTCAGATATGAGATTAAGAGGACCTCGAGCAAGGGGTACAAAGGCCAGTCGATCGTTTTTACGAACTCCCGGGCGCGCTGTCACAGGATATCCAAAGCGCTGTCTGCAAAGAGTGCCCCGTATCATGGAGGCCTTGCGTATAGAGAAAGAAAGAAGGTCGAAACGAACTTTGCCAACGGCGCTGTCGACGTCGTCGTAACTACCGCGGCACTCGGGGCAGGCGTCGATTTTCCCGCATCGCAAGTCATATTCGAATCCCTAGCGATGGGCATCAACTGGCTGACCGTGCAAGAGTTCTATCAGATGCTCGGTCGAGCAGGGAGGCCTGATTATCACGACGTCGGCAAGGTGGTGCTGCTCGCTGAGCCCGACAAGAGATTTAGGGGGTCCGAGACGGAGGATCAAATTGCGATCAAATTACTCTCAAGCTCTATTGAGGGTGTTGATATCGCTTACGATGATGACGCGCAGGCGGAGCAGGCACTCGCGAACCTCACTTTTGGTCGGCCTGTGAAGATGCTCGCCAGCTACGATGTTAACGCTCATCTAAACCGGCTCAAACGTTTAGGCTTTGTTTCCGATGACGGTCGAGCGACCAAGCTAGGATACGTCGTCTCTGGAGATTTCCTCACTATTGCTGAAGCGGTTCAAATGGTCGAGTCCGTGAAGAAGGGCGAATCTCCGTCAGATATTTTACTCAAACTCCACGTTTTCACCACAGTGTACCTTAACGATGTTCAGCGCTTCGCGCAGGCGCTCGGCGTAAACGTATCGCCCAACGTATTCAGCGGGGCAAATCTTGAGATGTTCTTTTCAGGAAGCGGCGATGAGCTGACGTATCTTGACCAGAAAGCGCTTGAAAGCGTCCTTGCTTTTTCAATCGCCTTTGTCGATTGTGACTGCAAGGAGTCGCCATTTTGTGGGTGTCCTGAGCGGAGCTTCTCGAGGTGGGTCCTCGAGCAGCGTGTGAGCGGACTTGATCCTGCCGACATCGTTGAACGGATGTCAGAGTTTGGCGTTCACGCGTATTCTGGTGACGTGCTCAACTATCTCGATCAAGCAGTGCGCTTGATGGAATCTATTGAGGCCATGGCTACGATTTTGAATAAAAAGGACGTTGCGCGTCAAGCTCTCCTGATCAAGTCGCAGCTCGAAGGCTAGCGTCACGTGGTATATTGGGCGTTAAGATGCACGTAGTCGTCCGTAAGATCGCATCCCCAGGCTGTGGCCGATGCAGCACCCACGGCCAAGTCGATCTGGATGGAGATCTCAGCGCTTTGCATTATCGCCGCAAGCGCGTTCTCCTCAAGTTTGCCTGCCTCTGCAGTGCATATGAGCCCGTTTTGGAGCAACACAACGGGCGCGCCTTTTCCATCTGACAGCGACAAAGAGATAAGTGAGGGGTCTACGAACGCTTCTGAATAGCCGACAGCGGCAACGATTCTACCCCAGTTCGGATCTGCCCCAAAAAGCGCGGTTTTTACGAGTGGCGATCGCACCACAGCCTTAGCCGCCTTCACTGCATCTTCGTGATTTCGTGCCCCTGTAACGGTTACTTCCATCATTTTTGAGGCACCTTCGCCGTCGCGCGCGATCATTTTTGCAAGCGTAACGCACACAAAGTTCAGCGCGTTTTGAAACTCATCTATTTCAATGGTTGCGGCGCTCTCGCCTGTCGATATCAGAAGGACGCTGTCGTTGGTGCTTGTGTCACCGTCGACAACGACCATGTTAAAGCTAATGTCGACTGCCCGCTTGAGACATACCTGCAACGTTTCAGCGCTGAGCCGCGCGTCAGTATAGACGAAGGCGAGCATCGTGCAAAGCTTCGGTTCGATCATTCCTGCTCCCTTTGCTATGCCGCCTATCCTGACGTCGCCGAATTCGACAGCAATATGCTTCGGTGTGGAATCAGTGGTCATTATTGCTCTTGCTGCTGCAAGACTACCATCTGCTGTGTCAGCTAACGTTAACAGAAGGTTTTCGAGCTTCGAATCGATCCAGTCTTTATTGAGGGGTTTGCCTATGATGCCCGTTGAGGCGACCGCGACTTGCGAAGCGCTAATATGTAAGCGTCGCGCGAGCGATTCGGCGACGCATTTAGCATCTTCTATGCCTTCTGGCCCGGTAAAAGCGTTCGCGCTTCCGCTATTTGCGATGACCGCGAGGATTTCATGATTCAGTGCGAGGTGTTCGCGTGTGACAATTACGGGAGCTGCCGTGACGTTATTGGTAGTGAATACCCCTACCGCTTGTCCGCCACCAGTGATGAGCGCAACGCCGTTTCTGTCCTCTTTGACACCGCACGCTTTTACCCCACGCACCGCGCAGACGCCTCCTTGCACGACGTGCATTAACTGCCCTCAGCAATTCCTTTAATTACGTCGCCGCGCGTGACGATTCCGATCAATTTGCCGGCATCATCAACGACAGGAAGTCGATTGATCTTGTGCCTCATCATGTGCTCGGTGGCAGTTTCGATATCGGCGTCGCCGTTTATCGTGTGAACCGGCTTCTTCATGACGCGGTCGACTCTCCACTCGCCGACATCTTCGCTTACTGAGTCTCTCAGTTCGAGACGCTCAACGATTTCGCGCACGGGTACCTCAATGATCTCCAACGGGCTTGGCAGCCAGTAGCCGGTGTGTTCAGGTATTTCGAGCAGGGAGAGTATGTCGTTTTCCGTTACGATGCCGACGAGCTCTCTGTCAGTCATTACCGGCACGCCGCTTATCTTGTTCTCGCGCAGCACCTTGATACACTCTCGCACCGTCGTGTCGGGCTTCACTGTAATGACGTTTGGATTCATGATGTCTATGACTTTCATACGTGGTACCTCAGAGCGATAGTGCAGGGGACCAGAGCCCTGTCGTTTCATCGAGGCCGAACATGAGATTCATATTCTGGATGGCTTGGCCTGATGCGCCCTTGACCATGTTGTCGATGGCAGAGACGACGACGACGCGGTTCGACGCGTCGTCTCGTTCAATGAAGAGGTCGCAGAAGTTGGTGCCTCGGACCGATCCGAGTGAGGGCACGTTGAACCGAATGAAAGGACTTTCGGCATAAAACGTGCCGTAGAGTGATCGAATCTGGTCACTATCTAAGTCCTCGTTCACGAAGATGTGTGCGGTCGTCAGAATGCCTCGTATGGACGGAATGACGTGCGGGGTAAAGTCTACGGCCACGGTTCCCAGTCGCGCGAGCTCTTGGACGATTTCGGCTTTGTGCCGGTGTCTGGTCAGCTGGTAAGGCACGACGTTCTCCGCCAAGTTAGGATAGTGCGACGTCGCAGTGGGGGCGGCTCCTGCGCCTGAAATGCCGGACTTTGAGTCGAATACGATATGATCTGCTAATCCTGCTTTGACCAGAGGCGCTGCGGCTAGTATAGCCCCCGTAGGATAGCACCCTGGGTTGGCACACAGGCGTGCACTAGCTACTTCAGGGTGCAACTCCGGCAGGCCGTAGACAGCGTCTCGAGGATCCGTGTGGGGGCCGTAGACCTCCTCGTAGTGTCGGCCGAGTCGATAGTCTGCACTGAGGTCGATTATGCGCACCTTATCGATGAGATCAGGCACGAGTCCCATAGCTGCCCCGTGCGGAACCGCGAGAAAAACAACGTCAGCTGCTTCTGCAACCGACTTCGCTTCGGCGTTCACAAATCGCAAATCGTAAAACCCTTTGAGATAGCGGTGCACGTCGGCGACCGGGATATCGGCGAGGGCTCGCGAAGTGACCAAAGTAACTTCGGCTTCTGGGTGTTGAACGAGCAATCTCAGCAATTCCCCGCCTGTGTAGCCAGATCCGCCTATTATCCCAACCCTGATCATCGATCCCCATTAGACTTGATGTTAGAAAGTCTTTTCGCAGCACTAGCGCGCAGCGGACGACGTCAAGCAGCCCCTTAAAGCGATTGAAGCCCTCTTAAGAGAAAGCGCCGATCTGACAGACGTGAGCCTCGGCAGTCGTAGCCTTGGTGGACCGTCGATGAGCCAAGAGTAATTATACAAACCAAACAGGGTAGCTAAACCCTTCTTAACAAGAGGTATAGCAATCCGACGAGAAGTGTCGGAGCCCCTAACCCAAGAACGGAGAATTCGAACACGGACTGCGTGGGCAAGCCTGCGGCGCCGTTTGTTTGAGCCGCTGGCAAGGTCAGATTTGGCGCTGAACCATTCTGGGACGTTTGACAAGAAGCCGTTGGTGTGACGCAAGGGGTTGGTCCTGAACCACCTTGTAGCGCAGATGCTGCCGCTGACATAGTAGCCGCTTCTGCCAACGCGCTTGAGGATGCCGTTGGCGCAAGCCAAGTAGGCGCATATACTAGCGATGTCTGCGATGCGGTAGACGTACTCATTGGCTCCGCGAGCGTTGTGGTGCAGTTCCTCAGTTCTACGGAGATTGAGCAGTTTGCTCCTTGTGGGTCTGAGCCTATCGCAGGCGATGCCAACCACGGCGCTTCAAACGTCTGTGCTGCGGCGGCGTTGTTTGACTGCTCGGCTTTAGAGACGTGAGATGTGGTGGGGCTCAAAGTTGGATCTGGAGGGTCCGAATAAGAAGAAGTGGTCGTGCTCTTTGGCGTGTCTGACGTTGAAGGATTTGGCGTAACCGTAGGCTGTGTTGACGTGGACGTTGTCGGAGATGGGCTGGGACTAACCGGAGCTGTCGGCGACAGAGTCGGAGCAGCGTTTGGAGTTGGGCTGGGCGAGGCTGTTGGAGTTGGGGCAGTTACCGTGATGATTTGAGAGGCCGTGTTGTTCGCCTCGTTGCTATCGGTAACCGTAAGGGTGACGTTGTAGTTGCCTGCTACCCCGTAGGAATGGCTGGGAGACATTACATTCGAGGAAGCCCCGTCGCCGAAGCTCCAGCTACGTGAAGTAATTGACCCGGTTGATTGGTCCGTGAAGTTGATCGTCTCGTTAATTTGCGCTGAGGTCGAGGAAGGTTTAAAGCTAGCAAGGAGCTGAACACTGGAGGCGCTTGTCTGTCCGTCAGATAAAGGAGCAAGAGCAGGTGCAATCACAAATGCAATTAGGACGAGCGCGGCCACGGTCGTTAGAATAGTGCGTTTTATGGCCATTGTTGCCCTTTCACTGCTCTTACGTTTGTGTTGTTAGACTCCTACTCTTGTTGGCGACTGAGATTAGAGGAGCGGGCATGCCACCCTCTTGGACACTACAATAGTTGTAGCACCGTGGCCGCGATGTTCACTTGACTCGAGCTCGTAAACGCCGTCAAAGGGTCTAGGAGCGAGAGCAGCCCAGCGTGAGTTGGGGCATCTTGCGACGTAGACGCAGGGGTACTCACCGTCATAACGTCGCTGTAGTGAACTTGGCAGTTAGGACAGTAGGTTGTCGCAGCTGCCACTTGTACTGAAAGCGCGATGACTGTAACTCCGATTAGGAGCATCATCACCTTTTGCCTCGGTTCCAAAAGATTACCTCCTGTGCTCGTAAGGAGCGCTATTGGTATTACCTTGACGACTCTTTCGAACGCAGTATAAATAGCTTCTCTTTTTGGCTGCAGTGTTTCCACTGGAGGAATTGAGCTTAAAAAAGATTCTAAGTCAGAATAAAGCTGCCGCTTTGTAGAATGGCGTTATTGAATAAAAAAAGGGGTTAAATGAATAACCCTCTTTATCGTCTTCTCAAGAACAGGTATATTGCACCTACTACCAACGCTGGGGCACCTAGGCCAAGTAGCGAGAACTCTGGCACTGTCTGCGTTGAAGTAGTTGGTGTTTGAGTTGTTGTAACGACCTGAATCGCCGGCTGAGCGGTTGTCTTCGTTACTGTTTTTGTAGCTTTTGGCGTTGTAGTTGGCGTTGCAGCAGCTTTTACAACCTTGGGCGTAGCGGTTGGAGTTGCAGCAGCTTTTACAACCTTGGGCGTAGCGGTTGGAGTTGCAGCAGCTTTTACAACCTTGGGCGTAGCGGTTGGAGTCGGGGTAGCTACAACCTTAGACGCGCCTGTGGCTGCGTTGATTGCTGTGACGATCTGTTGTTGGGAGACAGCGCCTGTAAGGGTCTGCCCCCCTTGAATGACGATCGTAGGTGTTCCACTAACGCCATTTGCTTGCGCGATTCCGGATCCAGGTGATGTGCTTACGTCATATACTATGAGCTTGGCGCCAGTCTGGGCAGCCGCGCTCTCAACGAGCGGCTTAACCTCTTGGCAGACAGAGCACATGGGCGACTCGAAGAATAACACCTGCACGTTGCTTGCTTGGGCCGATGCTACACTTGAAAAAGCCACGAATGAAACCAGTAATGCGGTTAATGCTATTAAGCCAATTTGCTTTTTCATCTATTTTTGGCACCTCTTCGTGATGGTTGTCTTCCTTACGTATAGCCAATATTCCCGATTTATCTTATAAATAATGATCGATGTTGATCAAAGGCGGAAGTCAAGCATAAAAGATCTGGTGAGATAGCGAGGAAAGAACCGCATTTTAAGGTTCGAAACTTAGACAACGTCAGAACGCTTAAACAAGTAATAAGCCGGTAAAAGCGGAACGACAATCGAAACGACGAGCAAAATGACATTCGCTGCATAGTTCAGCCCGGAAGTTAGCTTCGAGAAGTCTCCGGCGAGGGATTGGATAGCGACGTTGTGGCTGCCGGGATTGATCCAGAGCAGTATTTTTGCGTAACCCGGAAACGCCGTATAGGGGATCTCTGACGTAGCGCTCAGGTTTATGGCGCCTAATCCGAGCGCGACACCTGCATAAGTAAAGATTAACAGCAGGATCCAGACGAAGACAGCGCCCAGCAACGAGTCGAGGCTCGTGCGCGTCAAACTTGAGATCAGGAGTCCTATCGCTATGAACGACATGACGTACAGCAGTATGATGCCCATAGAGAGGAACAGGTAGCCAACGTCGCTGGAGCTTGGGAACTTCTGCGTGATTAGGGACAGACCTATATAGAGCACGAGCGTTATCCCGACGAACAGCCCCCCAGCAGCGGCAAGATACGCGACGAACTTGCCTAAGAGTATTGTGCTACGCCGAATGGGTCGCATTAGGAGTTGTACAAGCGTTCTTTCTGATCGCTCACGCGTAAGAGCGTCATACGACAACGCAAGCGCGAGTATTGTTAAAATGACCTGACTGTATGAATACGCAACGCTAATCACGTAGTTGACCGGCTGGGTTGCCGGGTTAGGCGCGCCACTCGTTGGCGAAATTGATCGGGCGAGGTCAGCATTGCCGTAATACGCGCCGATGAGCGCTAGCAGCACGAAGATAATTCCGAAGACGAGGAAGCGCTTCGTCCGTATAGTGGACTGAAATTCCTTTTGCGCGACCGTCAGAAACGCATAGGAGGACTCCGAAAACTCACTCAACCCTCTCTTCCCCCATCATTCGTACGTACGCCTCTTCGAGCGACGGTGACTCGCGCATTGAGCGTAGTCGGCCTCCTGCCCGCGTAATTATGTAGTTCACGTCCTCGTTGATGCCCGGCCTGTAGTCAAGGCTAATCTTCAGCCGTTCGCACTCGATTGATTTGACGCCTTTCACCGACTTGATGGCTTGGAGGACACGTTCGTTCATGTTGGCGACGTCAGCTTCGAGTTGCACGGTCGTTCCGCGCACGGTCGCTATAAAACCCTTTGTCGTGGTTGGCGCGGCAACGCGGCCGGACTGTATTGTTGCTAGTACGTCACATATTTCGGCGATATCTCTGACATTGTGTGTCGCGAGAAACAGGGTGACATCATGGACGTTGAGTTCGTGAATGAGCGCCATTATGTCGCGTCTGCCCTGTGGGTCAAGTCCTGTGCTCGGCTCGTCGAGGATAAGCAGCTCAGGCTCATTCAGCATTGCCGCGGCAATGCCCAGTCGCTTTCGGTCCCCGAGCGAATACGCTCGGACGAGGTCTTTCTCCTTGCCCTCTAGTCCTGCTATCGTAAAGAGCTTCGCGATCCTCTCATCGCGCTCTTCGCGCACGCCGGAGAGACTGGCAAAAATTCTAAGGTTCTTTTCCGCGGAGAAGTTGCCGTAAAAGCCGGGGCGTTCAGGCAAGTAACCGATCCTATTTTGCACCTCGTGAAACTGCGTTGCGACCTCGCGATCGAATATCTTGATCGTTCCGGCGGTAGGCTTGATGAAACTGAGCAACATGTTGATGATGCTCGTTTTCCCGGCGCCGATCGGCCCTAGAAGCCCAAACGCAGCGCCTTGCTCCACGGTGAAGCTTGCACCGTCAACCGCAACGGCGCCTTTCTTATAGCGCTTCGTCACTTCGAGGACTTCTACAGCGTTCATCGTAACCCACCACCGCGCTCGGCTGTAATCATGGAAAGTCAAATACTATTATATAAACTAGGCGTTTTGGCGTGCGATTCACCTTTTCGCTCTATCCAGACCTGAATAGACCGGTCGCGCTGCATTCAAGGCAGGCGACACACTATCCGTACTCCTTGAATATCCGGTCGACTGCTTTTGAAGTTGCCGCTTCCTCATCAGCGTAGCGCGTCCGAAGATCCAGCTCGAAAAGGCGCAGCGAACGATCAATCTTAACTCCTACGTATTCTTGAATTAGTGCCGCGGGACTCTCACCAAGGCTAGCTTGGAGCGACTTGAGCAGGGCGGTCTCCCGCTCCTTAAGCTTCTTGATCTCCGCCTCGTACTCCTTTATAAGATCCAGCAGATCTTCTGCGACCTCCTCTTCGGCATAGTTTTTGTCTTGTATCATAGTCTGACCTATAAGGGGATTGACTTAAATCCTTTGGGTCATATGCTTGCTCTTCACTCTGATCATCCATCGAAGGCAGTCCCCCGCTCGTTACGTCAAGCTGCTTTTCTTGGCTGAGACGCTATCCCGTGGGTGCAGCCGTGCTTTTGTTGAATAATCTAACACCGCGTCACCCAAATCACGAGTTTCGTAAAATTATGTATAAATAGCATCGTTGACGAAGCCGTCATGTGTGGAGCACAATTCCATCGACAAGTACTCACAAACGAATATCCGGCCTGCGCGCGCGGAACTGAGGCATCGAGGTCGAATTAGGCGATCGTTATGCGTCTTTTGAGGAGATCTTTGGTGAAGCTAGAGGGTGAGATCACCCTCCTGCCTGAGTCAATCGACGACCTGTGGCATTTAAAACACCTTATTGAAAAGGGCGATCTCGTTTTTGCGCTAACCTTCCGCAAAGTTGAAAGTGCAACTGACAAACTGCGACCGGAGAAGACAGAGCGGAAACCGATGCGGCTTGGGATTCGCGTAGAATCAGTAGAGTTTCATCGGTTTGCCAACCGCCTACGCGTTAGTGGGACCATCGAGTCAGGCCAGGACGTCGGGTCACATCACACGTTCAGCGTCGAACCGTTGCGCGATGTCTCGATCATCAAGCAATGGAGGCGCGATCAGCTTGATCGCATCACGAAGGCGATCGAGGAATCAAAGCGCCCTGAAATTGCAATTGTCACGATAGAGTCAGGCGAAGCGCACATTGGCGTGCTACGACAGTACGGCGTTGAGGAAGTCGCGAGCATCACGCAAAGCACCGGAAAGCTTGAGGAAAGCTCACAGATCGATTTTTTTGTCCAAATCTATGACCAGTTGGCCCATACAGGTGCGGAAGAATACATCATCGCTGGCCCTGGTTTTATAAAGGATGATTTCATTCGGTTTGCAACGCAGAAGGACAAAGACCTCCCTAACCGTATAATCGTTGAGAATACGACCTCAGTTGGAATTTCAGGATTTCAAGAGGTACTCCGACGCGGTGCTGTTGATAGGCTCATTAAGGATGCCCACCTCGTTCGCGAGGCGCGGCTCATCGACGTCCTTTTGGGAGAGATTGCCGTTGGCGGCAAAGTCGCCTATGGGATGGGTGAGGTTGCGAAAGCGCGCGAGTGGGGTGCTATTGACACGCTACTCATAGCAGATGAAACGTTACGCAATGAGCGTGAAAAGGGAGCGGCCATCGACAAACTGCTGACAGCGGTGAATAGTTCGAATGGCCACGTCGTCGTTTTCAGCACCGATTTCGAACCCGGGAAGCGTTTAGAGAAGCTTGGGGGCATCGCCGCGCTTTTACGCTTCAAATTGCAGGACAGCTAACGTGTTGTAAGACGTGGCGAAATAGAACCCAAGCAGCTGCTTTTTTTTGCCTCGACTAGTATTCCTCGCACTTGAGCTGGTAGTAAGCTCGATCATGGTCGCAGGCGGGACACTTCTCAGGAGGTTCTTCGTCGACGTGCACGTAACCACATTCTCGGCAGACCCACTCGACCTTCTGATTCTTCTTGAAAACGGTGCCAGCCTCCACCTGTGCGAGCATCTTCGTGTACTTTTCTTCGTGGTGAGCTTCGGCGACGCCAATCGCCCTTAACCTCTTGGCTATTTCAGGCAATCCTTCGCTGTCGGCAACGTCAGCGAACTCAGGATACATCGTCGTCGCTTCGTAGTGTTCGCCGGCGATCGCTGCTTTTAGATTCGCAGCGGTATAGCCCAGCGACGTCGAAACAGCGGCTTCGATTTTTATTTCATCAAAGTCTTCCGCTGCGCCAGCGTTGAGCGCGTTGATTAGTTTAGAAGTCCAGCTTGCGTGTTCACGCTCATTATCGGCCGTCAGCTGAAGCGCCTCTGCGATCTGTTCAAAGCCTTCTTTCTTTGCTATCTTAGCGAAGGATATGTACATATTTCGCGCCATGCTCTCGCCCGCGAAGGCTTTTGCAAGATTCTCTACGGTTCGTTTCATTATTGTGCCTCAGCAGTTTTCAATACAAGCAACGCCCGTATATTTAGTTATGGAAAGTCTCTGCTCGAGCATATTTCCTCAGATAGTGCCTGTGACTTGTTTTTTGGTATCAGTGTCGGTTGTAGAACTGGGCCCGCGCAAGACTGCGCCGTAGCTCAGAATTATAGGAACAGCTTGAGGCAGCAAGAAGCGGTGGGTGATTGCTGACGATGATCATGAATTAGTTACGAGCTCTCCGTTTATGTCCATCAGCCCAAAAGAGCGCAGTCAGCGAATGTCGGAGTGAAATCGCTTTGCGAGCGGGTCTTCTAGCTGCCCTTCTCTGAAACGTCGACAGTTAATACCCCGGTTTTAAGCACGCAAGCTTCACTTTCTGAGAGCGCTCGGCGCTGAGCTCGCGGCGAAATAATTGCACTGTTGCCAAACGGATCATCGATAACGAGAGTCATTTTCCCTTCGCCCCTTCGTACCATGTCTATCATTTCAAGAAGTCGATTTCCCAGCTCGAATTTACCGGGATCGTTAGACGACCATTTCGTAGCCATGCTGACAACCTCTTCGACCCTACAGAGGACACCCTCGACGTTGGAAACAAATGCTTCTGAAGCCGAGCCTGGTTCGATGGTCACGCCGAGTTCTGGAATCTGCACTGTGCCTGAGGATGATCTGATCACCCGCGTAGCGAAGTCGCTGCTATCAAATTCCATCTCATATCGAGCGGCTTCGCGCTCGTTGAGCGATATCGTGTCGGCGTACTTGAAGCCACACGTGCAACTCGCGCTCACAAGCATGATTTCTCCAAAAAAAGGTATCTCGTCCGTGCTGAACTTGAAGGTAAGAACCTCCGTACATAGAGGGCATGTGCTCTCGATCGCTGCTTCCTGCGTCATGACAAAAAAATGTTCCGGGTATTTGCGTCGCTATATTAGTAAGAGCTTGCCCCGAGCTTCTTGCGGTCTATCTTGATCGACATTGGGGTCACAATGATCTGATCGTCTCCAAGTCCGGCTATATCTCCGTGAATGTCGGTTGCGACTTGTCGTAGTTCCTTGACGATTCTATCGAGGGCGACGCGGTCCTGCTTTATGTGAGCTATGTCAATAATAACGATGTTTCCTTTGTAAACCTCATCTTTGAGCGGCGTGAGATTGCTGACGTTGATTAACTCTGCGACCTTAACATACGTTCCTGCAGGTTCCTCCTCAAACACCTCTTCGTACTCTCCGAGGTCCAGCTCCAGATATTCATCCGGCTCTGCGTGCGGACGGCTCCCAAAAATCCTATCGATCAAACTCTTTTGCGCCATTTGGAACTCTCACCTACAATCGACTCTTGATGCTATTTCGCGATTGGCATCTTATAGTTTTCGTGCTTCAGTTGTTGTAGCTTCGCAGCAGTATTTAACGCTGCTGCCATTGATATATTACTCGTGCCTTCTTTTTAGATATAGGCGAGTGTTTTCATACAGGCACGTGATTAAGGCTCCACGAGCCAAATCTTGTCGCCCACGTGGTGCACGATGCGCACGGCTTTGCCTTTCGTGTCGTGGATCATCTCGACGCCAGTGATAAGCGCCGTCCCGACGCCGAGCGGTTTATTGTGCCGTTCGTCGATAATAACGACGAAATCTCCAGGCGTTATGCTTTCGTCGGCGTCCACGATGCCGGGACACATCACATCAGCGCCATTGCGGATGAATTGCACGGCCCCCATATCAACGGTTACTAGGTGTCGTCGCGGCTTCAGCTCCATCGCACCTCGCACAGTGAAGAAGGGCGTTTGGTCAATGCAGAGGGCCACTGGCACCCCGTTAAGAAGAATAAGCGTACGTTCTGGTGTTTCGAGCACTTCGAGCTTGCCCTTGAGCGCGTTCTCGGTTTCGTACGTGTTCAGCGCAGCTACGACGCGCCGCGCTACGTCTGTCTTCAGGAAATGTCGCTTTTTCGCTGTCACGCATGCAGACCTTACTCGACGTTCAAAGATAAACTTAAGTATGTTATTAGGGAAGAACTACTTGTGAGAGGTGTGCAATGAGTCAGAGGCCGCTTGATATCTTGAATGAATCCCTGGAAACGCCAGTAATCGTGAGACTTAAAGGGGGTAGAGACTTCAGAGGGGAGCTTCAGGGGTATGATGTCCATTTGAATCTCGTTCTCGATAAAGCCGAAGAACTCAAAGGCGGCGAGGCAATCAAGAAGTTTGGAACCATCGTCGTCCGCGGCGACAACGTCGTGTACATATCACCTTAATGTAAAGCGACGCTCTGTGAGGCAACCAAATGACAAAGGGAACGCCATCAATGGGCAAGCGCCAGAAACGCTCGCACGTGACGTGCAGGCGCTGCGGCGCGGTCTCATACAACTATCGTAAAAGAACGTGCGTCCATTGTGGGTTTGGTCGCTCCGGGAGGCTTCGGAAGTACAGCTACCTTAACAAGTATTAGCTATATTTTTGAATAGAGATACTGTCAATGAAAGACAAGTGCGGTGTGTTCGGAATCGCCTTGGATTCCAAAGATGCCGCATTACCCATCTATTACGGTCTTTACGCGCTGCAGCATCGCGGTCAAGAATCGGCGGGAATTGCGACGCACGACTCGGCAATCCACATTGAGCGCGGGATGGGTCTCGTCCACGAGGTATTTGACGAACACCGGTTAGGACACCTGAAAGGATCTCGGGGCATCGGCCACGTGCGGTATTCCACGACGGGTCTCAGCAGGGTAGAAAACTGCCAACCGGCACTTGTTAATTATAGAGGCGGGACCATTGCGATCGCTCATAACGGCGATATCGTTAACTCCTTTGATATCAGGCGGGCACTCGAGGCTGAAGGCCGCATTTTTGTGTCAGATTCAGACACAGAGGTCATCGCACACCTTCTGGTGAAGGAACTTATGCGATATGACACCATCACGGCCGTTCAGGAGCTTATGAACAAGCTTCGCGGGTCCTACTCCCTCACGCTGCTCATAAATGATGCTGTTATCGGCGTCCGAGATCCCTTTGGAATCAAACCACTCTGCGTTGGCAAGTTTGACGATGGTTATGTCTTATCAAGCGAGAGCGCAGCCATCGATACGCTTGGGGGAGAGTTTCTCAGGGACGTCCGCCCGGGCGAGATCGTCGTCCTCAAGCCCGATGGGTTCGTGAGCCAACGTGCCGCTAAGAAAGCGGTAACGGCACACTGTATGTTCGAATACGTCTACTTCGCTCGGCCAGACTCGGTACTCGACGGTTCTCTGATCTACGAAGTGCGGCGTAAGATTGGTCAAACGCTCGCAGAGGGGGACGTAGAGGCCGATGTCATCATTCCAGTTCCTGACTCAGGAATCGCTTTTGCTATTGGCTACGCAGAAAAATCTCATCTGCCCTATACCGAGGGTTTGATAAAGAACCGGTACGTGGGCAGAACTTTTATCATGCCCGGCCAGGATTTGCGCGAAACGGCTGTAAGGCTGAAACTAAATGTAATCAAGAAGCACGTCAAGGGCAAGAGGGTCGTCATGATCGACGATTCAATTGTCCGTGGAACGACATCGCGTAAGATCGTTGACATGCTGCGAGCAGCCGGGGCCGAGGAAGTGCACATGCGCATAGGAACGCCACCCATAGTCTCACCGTGCCATCTTGGGATCGACATGCCGACCTATGGGGAGCTTATCGCCGCCCGAAAAAGTGTGGACGGCGTCAAACTGATGATTGGTGTCGATTCACTCAAGTACATCACTCTCGCTGGCCTGATCGATTCAATAGGTCTCCCCCGCGAGAAGCTCTGTTTGGGCTGTCTCACCGGCATTTACCCGATCGAGAGACCAGTTGAACGTGCAATGCAACTGAAACTCGATGCGTTCGCGACTAGCGCAAAAAAGAAAGCTGAACGTACTCCTGCCCCACCGTTATTATCTCCCTCAGCGGAAGCGCCTCGGCCGGCTACGTGAACCGGTAAGCGAGTGCGCGCTTTCAGTCGCATGAAATCTCGTCGAGAGCGTACCCGCTTAAATCTCGTCTCCCGATTACCATTTCGAATTCGATGGGCGTCAGCATCGGGGCTTTGAAAAGCGTAATATCATCTATAGCAATGCGCGGACAGGCCGTGTTTACGTATGCTTCCGCAGGGAACTGATAAAGCGTCCAAGGGCTCACTTCGTTTATCGTCACTGTGTACGCGTCATAACCACGTTCTATCGCCTCTTCTACGAGCTTATAAGCGAGGTGAAACCTTTGCTGACCTGCCTTAGTGCCGACGAGGACACAAAATGTATGGGCGTCCATTGCCTTCGCAACGAGGGCGTACCGTTGCTTCATAATGAGTTCAACGTCTGCAACTGAGGTTTTTCGTAAAAATGGATCCGCGATGATCACCCGTTTCCCCGTTGCCAGTGCTACGCCGAGCGCGTGAAAGGTGCCGCTTCCGACGTAAAGATACTCGTCTACGTCAATCGCCCGCGCGGACGAATAGTTGCAGCCTAAAACCTGGCCCCGATACTTGACTCTTCCGTCACCGGATCCGATGGAACACTGTAATCCGGCTGATTCGAGGTGACGGCGAACTGAGTCTAACTTGTGGACGTGTTGTACGTTTGTCACGATGCCCACCCGCTGACCGGTGATGAGCGCGAGCGCATCGTTCACTGTGGGAATGACGTCGACCTCGCTTCGTACCTCGACGAAACAGACGCGGCGTGCTGCGAGTCCAGGAATTTCCGCGTGACCAAAGTGCACTAACAGATCGGCTTCTGAGTTATAATCCAGATCGCACGCGCCGTAGCACGGATTCCCCGAGAGTAGAACAGTGACGTTGACACGTTCATTTATGCGCTTCGCTACCCCGGGGCCGTACCGCTTCAGCCCCTCAGGAAATTGGAGCTGGAGGACGCGTGCCTGGTTCTCCCGCACTAGTGCAACGATTCGCTCGATTTCAAAGTCCATGTTTTAGCTCACGGTCGGGTGTCAGTGTACTTCTATCCTTGGGCGGGACAAGAATGCGATTGCCGTTACACCTTCACGAGCTCTTTCAAGTCGTTCAAGAACTCAAGAATCGTCGTTTCATCGATGTGTGGCATTATAACGATTCGCAGGGCGCCACCCATAACAGATATGCGCCAGCCGCGCGCCGTGAGCCGGAGTGCTATCTGCTGTAATCCCGGCAACTTGAACGCTATAATGTTCATAACGGGGGGGATCACCGGGTATACACCAAACCCCGCAGCTTCTTCAACACATAAGTTTGTCAGTCGCATGCATTCGCGGACGACGTCTCGATATCCGTTGACGCCAAGATGCTCGAGCACGGCGAGGGTTGCAGCCACCGAAGCGCCGCCTCTCGTGCCGGCCATGGAGCGCTCGACTGAGTAGAACGTGTTCGTGCTAATGGCGTCGAAATCAGCCGGCCTTTTAAACAGGAGTCCGCCTGAGGGTATCGTGCTCATCCCCATCTTGTGTGGATCGACGGCTATTGATCGTACGCCTCCGACCCTGAAGTCGAAGCGGTACTTTTTTTCAAGGAACGGGATGACGAAGCCTCCAAAAGCGGCATCGACGTGCAAAAAAGCGTCGTTCTCGCGAGCGACCTGAGCCAAGGCGGGAATCGGATCAATCGCGCCGAGAGCTGTGGTACCGGCGATGCCGACAATACAAATGGTGTTCTCATCGACAAGCTCGTCGACTGCGTTCACGTCAACAGCGTGGCGTTCATCGAGGCTTGCTTGGCGTACCTCTACGCCAGTAAAATCTCGGGCCTTTTCAAACGATTGGTGCGCCGACTCCGGAACAACGATGTTTGGCTTGCGCGTGCCTGAGAGCAGCTTGCTCGCTCGGACTGCCTGTATGTTCGATTCCGTGCCACCTGAAGTAATGTAACCGACCGCGTCAGCTGCGCCGAGGTAGCCCCCAAGGATGGTAATGGCGCGTCGCTCAAACGCGGCTATTTCAGGGAACAGATTAGGGTCGCCTAGGTTCGTGTGAATGTATTCGATATGCGCCCGCACTGCTACTGGGTGCGGGTACGTGCACATAGAGCTTAGAACTCGGTCGTAGCCTCTGTTTGCCCGCGTTAGTTCCATGGTCTCGTGCATTGCTGAGTCACTAGCTGAACGAAGCGGCGACTAATCTCTGTTCGTCAAACCACGTGAGCCTTCAAGGATGATACGCATCTCTGTCCGCGCTACGGCCTCTCTGACGCGTTCGACGGCGTCAATGTTCGACGATATGCTACTAATGCCCATGCGCACCAGTTTGTCCGCCATCTTCGGATTTGAGCCTGCTTGCCCACAGATTGATGTGACGACGCCCGCCTTGTTACAGCACTGGATGACATAATCCATGAGCTTCAGCACTGCGGGGTGTTGCTCGTTGTAGAGGGCGGCGACGTTCTCGTTATTACGATCGACCGCGAGCGTATATTGCGTGAGATCGTTGGTTCCAAACGAAACGAAGTCGATACCTTCCGCGATGAGATCCTCGATTATTAGTGCCGATGCGGGTATCTCTATCATAATGCCGATGTCGACATTTTCAAAGTCAATGCCTGTTTCAGCGATGATCTGTTTCGCTTGTCGCACTTCGTCTTGGTGCTGAACGAGAGGTAGCATGATGCCGATATTACTATAGCCGTCGTCGATGAGGTTTTTGAACGTCTGAAGTTGCATCTGGAAGACTTCAACATCACGTAAATCGCGCCGTATGCCGCGCCAGCCGAGCATAGGGTTCGGCTCGATCGGCTCCCCTTCGCCTCCTTCCATTTCACGGAACTCGTCGGTCGGGGCGTCGAGCGTACGCACCCACACGGGACGCGGGTAGAACGCGTCGACCACGATCCGAATGCCCTTCTGAAGTTCATTAATGAACGCATCTTTTTCGTTGTGCTCGATGTACCAGTGTGGGTGCTTGCCCATGCCAATGATCATGTGTTCGACCCGTAAGAGTCCAACGCCATCGGCTCCAGTCGCTACGGCTCGCACTGTGGCCTCAGCTATCGAAACGTTGACCTTGACCTCGGTCGCAGTAACTGGCTTTGCCGCGCTGACGGCGACTGCCCCCGCAGCTGGCGCCGCTTCAGTCCGTTCGAGCCTTCCAGCAAAGATAATGCCCTTTTCACCGTCAACGGTCACGAGCATGCCGTCGGTGAGCTTTTTTGTGGCCTCTTTCGTTCCAACTACGGCGGGTACGCCCAGTTCTCTGGAAACAATAGCAGCGTGACTCGTCAAACCGCCTTCGTCAGTCACGATCGCGGCTGCCCTTTGCATAGCGGGAACCATGTCTGGGGAGGTCATTGCCGTAACGAGTATGTCTCCGTTTAGGACTCTGTCGAGCTCATCTGCGCTCTTTATGATTTTGACTTGGCCGGACGCTTGGCCGGGCGATGCGCCGAGACCTTCGAGGAGCTTCTCAGCCTCGCCTGCGCTGACGGTCTCTTGCTCTGCCCCTCCCTTCTTGATCGTCGTCACCGGCCTCGATTGGACTATGAATACCTCTCCTTTTTCCATTGCCCATTCGATATCTTGGGGGCTTTCATAATGCTCTTCGATGAGTTCGCCGAGGTCGAGAATCGTGATCAACTCGCTGTCGCTAAGGACTCGTTTGTTTTGCATGTCCGCAGGGACGTCCTTGGTAATCGTGTCTCCTGTTTTTTGGTCCTTCACGACCATTATCTTCTTTGTAGCAACGCTTGCTTTTATCTGACGCGTTTTTCTATCGATGAGGTATGTGTCGGGTGACACGGAGCCTGACACAATGGCTTCGCCGAGGCCCCAAGAACCCTCAATGATCGCTTCTGGTGCACCTGTTGTAGGGTTGGACGTGAACATGACGCCTGATTTGTCTGCGTTGACCATCTTTTGGACAACGGCCGATATGTTCACCGATTCGTGCTCAAAGCCTTGCTTGATTCGGTAGAAGATGGCCCGTGCGCCGTACAAGGATGCCCAGCATTTTTGAACCGCAACGACTACGTTGTTGGCGCCTTTCATGTTAAGATACGTCTCTTGTTGTCCTGCAAAACTCGCTTCGGGCATGTCTTCGGCCGTCGCGCTCGATCGCACGGCTACAAAAGGCTCCCCCCCTTCTCTCTTCGACAGCTCTTTGTATGCGGTCACAATGTCGTTGCGCATATGCTGTGGCATCTTTGTCGCTAGCAAGAGCTTCTTGGCCTCTTCAGCAGCCGCGCTCAGCTCGTTTGCGTCGTCGACGTTCACTTCTAGTGCCTCAAAAAGTTGCTTTGCGATGCCCGTTTCGTCCAAAAAGCGTCGGAACGCTTGCGCTGTGACAGCGAAACCGCGCGGTACGGGAATCTCTGCATTTATCATCTCTCCGAGGCTTGCCCCTTTTCCTCCTACTGAAGGAACGTCTTCAATACGGACGTCCTCAAGCCAGACGACAGTTGGTTTAACTTTCATACTCGGCTTCCTTTGCAGTTTTGTGACTGCTATTTGCGGTGGTAATTACATAAGCCTTTCCAACAAAAAGTAGAAATACGCTTTCAGCGTTGGTTATTCAAATAGCGTGGACGCGCGTCGCGTGCTTCAGTCTTTTGGCGAGGAATTGTTGTTATGAGAATACTTGTAAGTGACCCATTATCCCAGGCAGGTGTCGACCTCCTCAAGAGGGAACACGACGTCGACGTAATAACTGATCTTTTGCCGGAGCAATTTGTCAGCATCATCGGCGACTACGACGCTCTCATCGTCAGGAGCGGCACAAAGGTCACGAAAGACGCAATCGAAGCGTCAAATCTCAAGGTTATCGGACGTGCAGGCGTTGGCGTCGACAACATCGATGTTGAAGCCGCAACAGCGAAAGGTATCATCGTCATTAACGCGCCTGAGGGCAACATGATCTCAGCGGCGGAGCATACGATAAGCCTGATGATGGCCCTGTCGCGGAGCATACCGCAGGCTAGTGTTTCCGTGAGGAACGGTGAGTGGGAACGTTCACGGTTTCTTGGAGTCGAAGTCTTTGGAAAGACGCTCGGCGTTCTCGGACTCGGACGCATCGGAGCCGAAGTCGCGAAGCGAATGCGCGCCCTCGGAATGAACGTCATTGCGTACGATCCTTTCATAACTGTAGAGCGTGCGAAGGAGCTCCGCGTCGACCTCGCATCGCTTGATGAGGTTCTCGCGAAGTCAGACTTCATCACCGTTCATACTCCATTGACTAAGGATACGTACCACCTGATCGGGAAGCCGCAGATCGCGAAGATGCGCGACGGCGTTCGCATTTTGAACGTCGCGCGCGGCGGCATCATCGACGAAGAAGCGCTGTACGAGGGTTTGAAGAGTGGCAAGATCGCCGGAGCAGCGCTGGATGTCTTTGAACGTGAGCCTCCGACGGGAAGTCCACTTCTCGCGCTTGATACCTGCATAGTGACGCCACACCTCGGCGCCTCGACAGTCGAGGCGCAGATCAACGTGGCGGTGGCCATCGCCGAACAAACGCTGGGCGCACTTAAAGGTGAACCGGTCCGAAACGCCGTGAACGTGCCGATACGGGCGGAGACGTTTGGCGCGGTCAGGAGCTATATGCCGCTTTCAGAGCAACTCGGTAAGTTTTGCATTCAGCTCGTCGAAGGGCAGATTCGCGGTATCGAAGTCACCTACACCGGCGAGGTAGGCCAGTGCGATGTGCACCCTTTGACCATTGCTGTTCTTAAAGGCGTCCTCGATCGCGTACTGGAGTCACCTGTCAATTTTGTCAACGCACAGATGTTTGCCAAGAAGCGGGGCATTAGGATCACCGAGACGAAGACGGAACGGCTCGAAGATTTTCAGAGTCTGATAACGGTCAGAATAGACAGCGACAAGGGTGATGACTGGTCGGTGTCGGGGACCCTTTTTCTAGGAGATCAACCGCGGATAGTTAAGATCGGCGACTACCACGTGGACGCAGAAACCCAGGGGTCCATGCTGATAACGTCCCACATCGACAAGCCTGGCGTCATTGGCAAGGTCGGCACGTTGCTCGGTAACAACAACATCAACATCGCTGGAATGAACGTAGGCCGCGACAAAGTCAGAGGGGGTGCGGTTATGGTGCTCGCGCTTGACGATCCGATTCAAGATGAGGTTTTGGCCCAGATCCGAGAGATCAATGGCATTTCTGTAGCGAAAGCGGTCGTGCTTTGACGCGGCAGTGATTCACGTTTGCAGTCGGTGGCGGGGGCGGCTAGACCGATTCCACAGCGTCTCACAACTTAGCGCTTTTTCTTCTTGGAGCTCTTCTTCCGGGCTTTGCTTTGGGCTTTTCGCCGCACTTGAGGTTGCGCTGCCGGATGGTGGGTCGATTCCTCTACGACATCGACGAATGGCTCGTGTCTCTCGTCTTCTTCATAGAGAGGTCGCCTGGATCGCGCTTTTCGTTTCTTTTCCTCGCCGGTCGACCCTTCTGAAGCTTCACTTGGCGCAGGAACTGCGCGCTGTGCTGCTTTTCTTTCTTTGGCGCTTTTTCGCTGTCGTGTGACTGGCTTTTCGCGCGGCACGAATATCCAGAGCGCGACAAGTACAACAGCAAAAATAACAAGAATGACAATCGCTGTCGAATCGACGCTGTTCAAAACGGGGAGAAAAAACAGAGCGACGATGATTGCGAGCGGGATTCCGGCGAAAATGCCGATATACAACAGAGCCGCTGAGAACTTTTGCATCATCATTTTAGCACACGAGCTCCCTTAGCCGCGCTCTCGAATGCGCACGCCTACTAGCTGTGCCCGTCGTTCTACTAATCTCTTTTGATCGCAGTGGGCCAGGGGCTCAATCGTAACCCGATGATCAGTCTGCGGTAGCGCGCGTGTTCTACGGAGGTTCTCTCACGCGCTCCGCATCACGATGCGTGCACCGCGGTCAAGCGCATCTAAGATGCGATTAGCGATGTTGGTTCCCTTGGTCACCTTAATCTCGCCGCCTCGTCCGATGGTAGCCGTGAAGAGATACTCATCATCAATTAACACGTCAACGATGTCGCCTGGTCGAGCGTCAGACGTCACGATCACGTGTCGGTCAGCAAGATCAACTTCGGCATCCGCCGTAGCTTTTGGCGGGGACTCTTTTTCACGACCTTTTGTTTTTCTTTGCGACTCCTCAGCCGTCTGCAAAACGTCAATGTCAATCCCGAGGACATCTTCGACTTTTTCGATATTTTTGCCGCCCTTTCCGATCACGTGGGATATGTCTTTGTCGCTTACATAGACGTTGGCGCGCGTGTCAGAAAGGATCTCGACTGTGACGGGCTCTTTCGCATATTTATCGATCTCCCTCTCAATCTCTCGCGCAGCGAACTTCCACGTTGGTTTTGCCTTCCCCCGTTCTTTCGGGCCTACTGCCATAACAACGATTTGCCTGCTAAAGAGATAGATCTCGTATTCGACCTTATTCGTCTCAAAGTTCCTCACCTCTATGACCGGCCGCGCAAGATCTGCTTCCATCATCCCTGACGGCACTTTGACGGCAAAATGGACGTCATAGACTGATTCAATCTCACCTTTCTTGAGGAAAATGATTGTGTCGACAACTTGAGGAATGATGCCAAATTCGACTCGGCCTATCAAGCGCTGCAGTGTATCGATGCCGCGGGTCGTATGCACGACGCCGACCATCCCCACTCCCGCGAGCCGCATGTCAGCGAAGGTCTTAAAGTCGCTGGTCTTGCGCAACTCGTCATAGATTGTGTAGTCCGGTCGCACAAGCAGAAGAATGTCAGCCGTCTTCGCCATGTCGCCTTCGAGCGCAGAATACTGCGTGATGTTATCTGGAACCTGCAAATCGCGCGGACTTTCCATCGTCTTGACGATAAACCCTTGTGCTGCAAGAAACTCCGCGACGCTTTGCGCCAACGTAGATTTGCCGGATCCCGGTGGTCCCGCGATCATTATACCTCTTGTCGATTCACTCAGCCGACTCTTCAGTTCGTCGGAGAACTTGTAGTCGTCGAGCTTAACCGTCGCTATCGGGCGGACCGCGGTTATCTCGATGCCATCAGAAAACGGGGGTCGGGCAATGGCTATTCGCATCGAGCCGAGCTGAACGATCGTGGCGCCTCGGCGTTCTATTTCAATAAAACCGTCAGAGCGTGACTTTGCTTGTTCAATGACGTCTGTAGCAATGGCCCGAATCTCCTTTTCGCCCATCCGAGTCTTTCTAATATTGACCAATCGAAGGTCTGCTATCGAGCCACGTTTAGCTCGTGGAGGGACACCCTCTTTCAGAAACACTGACATAGTGTCGCGCGTGAAGAACCGCTGTAGCAGCAACGGTTTTTCCGCCCCCTTTTCAGGCTGGAGGTACGTGACATCCAATCCTTTGGCACGGGCGACTTCACTTTGTACGATATCGCTCGTGATAAACGTTGCACCATTGTCGACCGCGACGGTTCGTATCATCGCATCGATTTCTCCCACTGAGGCAAGTTTGATCTCATCCGCTGTGGGTCGCCTTCCGACGTAGGTCACGTCGACTTCGCCCGAGCGTTTTCGTTCCGCGAGTGCTTTGAGCTCATTTAGCCCTTTAAAGCCGATCTCGCGTCCTTGGTTTGCCTGAGCTTCGAGCTCAGAGATAACCGCTTCGGGGATGATGATTGTCGCTCCGCGCAGTTCGCCGTCGTCTATAAGCTTTGTGATCCTGCCGTCGATCAACACGCTTGTGTCCGGAACGTACTTGACTGTCATTTGGTCTCGCTTATACGGTAGTAATCAGGTCCGTCTTATTAATTCTGCCCCCTGGGGTTGGACAGGCGGTTCACCGTAGCGCGGATGTGAAGTCCCCCCTCGAAGCGTCACGGAAGAAATAAACGTTCTGAACGGTGTGTCCCGTGCCAATTCGTGCGTGCTTCGACTATTTTTTGCGGCAGCTCTTTACTCTGGCAGCTCAGCCGGAGGAGAAGGCTTGGCCCGATTAGGGCTCTCAGATTTATAGCATCTGCAGCCTGTAGCGATAGCTTGCCTGAAGTGCTCAAGCGGAAAAAGCATCTAGGCATTCTTGAGAGCGACGATTTCCTGTACCTTTTCAAGTCTCCATATAAGGCTTCGGTTCTCGTTCACGATAGATTCCAAAGGCTCAACCGGCGAATGGCCGAGCGCAGCCACGGCGTTGCTTGAGAGCGCTCGCGTCGTCATCATGTTAACGAACCTTTGTCGAATGCGTCGCCCTTCTGTGCGGTCGGCGACTTCGGCAAGCTGCCCCAACAAGGTGACGAACGTATAAGACGACATGTCTGCGCTAAACCTTTCTATCTCGACTGCAACGTTGGGATTCTCGTTAAAGAATCGGAGCTTTTTACCGTACTTCGTCGACAAAAAATAGAGGTAGCGCCCGTCGAACACGTACAAAAAAGGTGCAACGTACGGATACGCGTCGCCCTTGAAGGCGATCCGGCTCACGTAGTTCTCCTTGATTAGCCTGTCATACTCTTCTTTTTCCATACGAGGGATCTTTAAAATGTCCATTTCTGTCACCAATCTAGTCTGAAAGCTTCTTCCTAACGACAGCTATTTGAGCTCACACCGAGTCAGTAAGTTTTGAGGTAGAGCCGCTATTAAGCTTTCGCCCCCAAAGCGCGCCGCGAGTCGCAGCGGATCTGGTTACCCTAGCTGTGGTCGACTTAGTCGAGAAGCAGCAGGCCGTATGAATTGATCTTGGTGTGCTTAATTTTGCCGTAGATGTTATCCTCGCAGGGAATGACGTCTATGGGAAGGTTGCTCTTTGAGACGGTTGTAAACACGTCGATTCCAACGGCTTCCATTGAAGTTCGCACCCGTTCAGCGTGACGACAGTCTCTCTTCAGCGAGATATCGACGACGCCTTTAGATTCCTCCGCGACGCAGTCCTCACAAAACGCGCACGGATAGGCCGCGAACGCTAATGCTTTGTAGTATCCACCGTAGAACGCGTGTTGTTCGAGTGTGTACATCGTTTCTGCGATCCACAGGATCAGCTCTCGCAGAAATGGATGCCAGTTCTCTGGTATATCCCCCGGATCAATGGTTGGCATTCCGGGGATACCTCTGAAATGGACGATGTATGCGCGCTCGTACTCCTGCAAGAGCGCTCTTGTCTCAGAGGGTCCCGGCACATACGGCGGACAACTTAAATGCTTTCCAAACCCCTTGCACCCATACTGACACTTCCATCTGACCCAGTTGCGTACTTCAATAGCACTCGGATGGATGAAGGACAGCTCTGCATGGTTCTGTTTTGCAAGCCTTTTGAGCTCGTTTTCAATTTTCTGTGGCGATACAGCTGTTTGTGACGCCATGCTAATTCCTTCGTTTCTGTGTGTGTCGCTTTGCTATAAAAAAGCAGGCACACTCGTGAAGCGGTGGAGCGCCAGGCCGTTGTAAGGTAGCTAGCCCGCACGGTAATCAGGATCTACGAGCGAGCGTGAGCTTTTGCTTGGTCGACAAACAAGTCAAATTCGTGCGGCATCGAGTAGACGTGCGAATGCAGATATGACGCCACAACGTTGCTCTCCGTAATGCCATCGCGTCCGTCGATTCCTTTCCCTTGTGTGACGCGATAAGCGAATCGCACGTCGTTATCAACGGATGCGGTCGAGTAGTGGTATTCGTGGCCGCGAAGGATATCACCGCTGCGTGCAATCGCACAGTCCGTAACGGCTTGCACTTCAACGTGTCCCAATGCTTGCATTTTCCTCGTCATTTGGACGTCTAGGGGGAGCACGTTTCCCAGCGAAAATCTTCTGCCCTCGACAGTGGAGAGCGAGCGCGACAGATACATAAGCCCCCCACACTCGCCGTATACGGGCATGCCGTCATCCGCGTTTGTTTTTACGTCTTTCAACATGCATTTATTTGTGCTCAACTGCGCAGCATACAGTTCGGGATAGCCTCCGCCGAAGTACAACCCATCTACGTCCGGCAGCGCGTCGCGAATGGGAGAAAAATAGACCACTTGCGCGCGCTTTTGAATCGCTTCAATGTTTGAGCGATAATAGAAGCAAAACGCAGCGTCGTGAGCAATCCCGATCCGTGTATCTGTTGTGTGGCGTAGCTCCTGTGGCTTATCGACCGTGATCTGCGTCGCTACCCGTTGGATGAACTCGAGGTCGAGTAACTCGTAGATTGACTTCAGGGTAGCAGCGGGCAACGACGTTTCCGACCCCATATACAATCCGAGGTGACGTGATGGAATTCCTTCAACGTCTGCTGCAACGGTTCCTATCAACGGGATATTTATTGCCTTCAACGCCCGGCGAATCCTTTCACCGTGTTCTTCGGTACCGACGCGGTTTGCTATGACCCCGGCGATCGTAAGCTTGAAGGGCGTGAAACAAGCGTATCTAATGAACCCCAGGGCCTGTGCGGCCACACTCTCCGCAGAAGCGCTCGCGTCAATCACAAGAAGAACTGGGACTTTTGTCAGGTCTGCAATCTTAGCGCAGCTTGATATCCCGTCGTACATGCCCATTGCCCCTTCTATGACCGCATAGTCGGCGTCACATTTTGCAAACTCCCTCTTGACGCCTTCCTCACCCATCATGAACGAATCAAGATTGTAGCACGGTGCGTTGGTCACTTTTTCGAGGTGGCTGGGATCTATGAAATCTGGGCCGACTTTGTATGACTGCACGCTATAGCCTGAGTCTCTAAGCGCTTTGAGGATAGCGAGCGTCACCGTCGTTTTTCCGATCCCGCTTTGCGTTCCAGCAACGAGGAGGCCTTGCATCATCTGTCCATGCAGGATAGCTAGTAATAAATGTGCCTCACGTATGCCCCCCCGGCGTCACAAACGCTTAACGCACTCAACGGGATAAGAAATAGACGCCGTCGGGTTTTTCAAAAAATAGCGCCTTTTATTTTAGGCGGTTAGAAAAAAAGTCGTAAGAATTAATGCACAAGCCGAAGACCCTAGTCACTCTGTTCCTCAAAAAGAGACTTGTCGACGCCGCACGCAGGACACACCCAATCGTCAGGGAGCTCACTGAACGGAACGCCTTCAACTTCTTCGTCATAGACCCATTCGCAAATACCGCAAACCCATTTTGCCAACTGGCATCACCGGCACCTCATTTTATAACTGCGCACGTAAATAATTTCTCCACCGTCGCTGTAATCGACCGCGAGCGAATGACACGTGCCATTGAGCAACCCGTTTCGGATCACATTTCTACTGGATGGATGTCGACATGACTTCTTGAGCGGTCGCGCGCGCAACGTTTCATTTTTGGGCCTCGAAGAAATGCCGTTGTGCTCGCTGCCTGCTAATCCTTATCTTGCTTGACCGCCATTGATGGAACGTGCCAATCCGCGTTTCATCAACGATCGACATAAGCGCCACGTCACAGCTCGTTTGGGAAGTGTTCACGGACATACATCGCTGGAGTGAATGGAATCCATTGATCATTGGGGTCTCAAGCATCTCGGGAGGAAACATATGGGCGCCCGGAGGCGCATTTGCCATGCGATATAAGACTGAGTTCACCCCGATACAGGCTACCACGCACTCGTTTGTGCAACAGGTGCTGCCAGGAAGGAAGGTTGTCTTGACTGGCAGCGTTCTCGGCTCTAGAGGGACGATAACGTACGACTTTAGGCCGTATGGCCCCAAAACGATCGTCTCTGCGACTGAAGTGTTTGCTGAGACCGATTCCGATTATCGGAACTATGTAATCAGCAGCACAACGGAGCGACTTTTAAGGGTACTACTACGTGGACTAAAAGACTATGTCGAGGGCATCGGGCACAAAGCCCATGTAGCGCGGACCTAACCTGCCCACTGACTTTTTAAATCTCTAGAAGGACGGCGCTGTAGGGTCAGACGAACCTTTTTTATAAAAATGCGCTAGCGTAAAATGCCTACAGGGCTCTGATAGCTTGCGACCCAGGACGGGTTCCACAGGCTTCTCGCATTTAAGAGGGTTATTGGACGGCCGCTACAAAAAAGACGTAATGCTTTATAAGCTTCTGCAGGAGAATATCGCCTAAGTAGGCAGCATAACAAAGCTGGTTAGAGACAAACTTGCAGAAGTTGCAGATGCGGATGCGTTAACCCACGCTCTTGCGTTTGTCTTTGTACTTCTTGTCCTCAGCTACGATCCTAGCCACTTCTTTTTCGTCGCGGGGCAGCTTCAGTACGAAGGATCCGTGGCACGGCTTCACGTAGGTAAGCATGATGTACGAGGGACCAATTCCGATCGGCACAGGCGGAAGCCCAATTAGCCGTCGGTCAAAGACCTTGAATCCGGGTCCGACGTAATACACTTTGTTGGCGTGCTCACTGATGTAGTGCAACGTCTGTTTGAAAGTGGCGTTCTTGAGCAAGATCTCATAATCCATCTGTTCTATACAGCCTGCCACTTCTCCTCCTTTGCAAAACTACCTTGAGCAACCATGTTGGTCCGTCTGTCAACCAAAGTTGCGATTGTCAGAGCGTTATTCTGCGCGTCTTAAGGAACGAGCAAGTTCCTAGCGTGCCGCATCTAATTCGTGATGCTGAGCACACGTTCGTAGTCCGCTTCTGCTCACGTAACTGCTTTGAGCAGTGCTTACGTAAGCTCCAACACTTTTTGCAGCCGCTCTTTGTTGAACCCGACGATTACGGTGTCACCTATCACGATGACGGGAAACGAATACCCTCCGGTGAGTCGATAAACCTCGCGGAGAACTTCCGTCCGTTTGTCACCAGTCAACAAGTCGACATCAACATACTCAAAATCAACGTTGTTGCCCGAAAGAAACTCCTTTGTCATGCGACAGTGTGGACACGTGCTAAGCGTATAAGCCTTCACCTTCACAGTCTAACCTTTGATTTGGCTGCTATTTAAGAGTTATGAAGCGGGCGGCGGGCGTCTGCTCGCGTCGTTCTCTCGTACGCAGCGTCACACAGATAGGGCAGGCAAAGTGCGAAATGCCATAGTCTTCGTGGCAAGCAGGCCTTTTGGCGCTTTAGTAGCTGACGAGGTGAGGCTCGTACTGCGCTTTTCCGCCGCAGACTTCATAAATGTATGCGTGAATTGTTGATAGTGAGTTGGTGTTGCACCATCGTTGCAGGAGCTGTGCATGCACGCGTTCACACGCGCCAGTCACTTGCGTAACCAGGTCAAGGTTGGGACGAGCGGATGGAGCTATGACGACTGGGTAGGTCCGTTCTATCCGAGCGACGAAAAACCAAAATGGCTTGATTACTATGCTACCCTCTTTCAAACGGTCGAAATAAACAGCACGTACTATAACATCCCCAACCAGAGGCTTACCGATATCTGGATCGAGAAGGGCCTGAAGCACGAAGGGTTCGAGTACTCGCTCAAGTTCCCGCGATTTTATGAAATCAACGAGCTTGACGCCATGGCCTCCGAATTTGAAAACAACGTCATATCCCCAATTCAACAAAATGAGCTGCTTGGTGCCATTCTTGTCCAACTGACCCCCTATGTCAAACGTATTGAGCACGGATATAGGACCGACAACTTGGAAAAGCTTGATGCGTTCCTCAGCAGGCTCAACACGGACGAATATTCCTATTTCGTGGAGTTTCGACACATCTCGTGGCTTGATGTGACTCGGCAAGATTTGGAGCCTGCAACGAAGGAGATGCTTGACCGCAACAACGTTGGGTTATGCGTCGTAGATGGACCATCGTTTCCCACGGTCATAACGGACTCGGCAAAAAGAACAGGTGCATACGTGCGATTGCACGGCAGAAACACGGAAGAGTGGTTCAAAAAACACAAAAGCGAGGACCCCGAGCGGTCGACACGTTACGATTACACCTATACCGAGGAGGAGCTTGTGCCGTGGAAAGAACGCATAACAAAGATGCAAGCTGATCTAGGTAGCACAAAGCCGGTCTGGGTCTATTTTAACAACCATCCGCGCGGCAACGCGCCACGTAATGCGCTTATGCTCAGGCAGCTTCTCGGAATTTCGCAATCTGGGGGCGACGCAGAGGAAAAATCGAAAAGCCCAGGTACTACGACGTTGCAGGATTGGACGAATCGCTGATCCGATTGAGCGGGTGTTTGTCCTTTAGAGATCCGATTCAGCTTTTTGTTGCTTTACGTTCGTGGGCAGATCGTCATAGGTGTCATACACAGCAGCTGCCCCTTCTGAAACGACCACGAATTTTTCGTCTTCGGTTCGGAAGATTACTCCGTCTGCGAGGTCCGTTTCACTCATAACCGCGGCTATAGCGTTTTTAGGTTTGCACCTATATTCTCGCACGTCGAGGCCTGTTTTTTTCTGTACCAGGAACTTTTTCGCCACGTTCTTGCCTCCTCTCAGTTTATCTACATCTCCCTTCGTCGGGCTAAGATAATGCTCAACACGAATGCAACGACAAAGTATGCCGCCATCACGATCACGCTCAATCGAATCTCGGGATAGTACTGCACTAGCGAATACGTTTGCACGCCGGCGCTTGGTCCTCCAGCGGCAGTCGTCGTGAACACTTTATCGGCTGGGTAGGGGTTCTGGAATATGTACTGTGAAATCCCGTTCGCGAAGGTGACGGAGAACCACGGTTTGAACTTCGCTACTGATCCTACGGCGTCGATAATCGGTAGGATCAGGAAGAAGGTGAAGAACGTCAGGACGAGCGAGTACACCGAACTGCGCATTATCGCGCTGAACAGGTAGGCGATCGCGAGGATGGCGAACAGGTATATCAGCGAATAGGCAAACGAAAGGCCCGTATTCGCGGGTATGCTGCCATCGATCACCCGCACCGAAACTACCGCTATCACGTAGTAGAGCCCGATCGCGCCTACTGAAACGAGCGCGCTTGCGATAAACTTGCCGACAAATATCGCCGTTTTCCTAATCGGATTGGGAAACAGAAAGTACCCCGTCTTCGATTCATACTCCGACACGATCGCGTCAGCACCAAAAAATGTGGCGCTTAGTATGGAAAGGACGCCCAGAAACGAGAGTACGCGCGTAATGAAATCCGTTGGGTCTTTGGGATAAGCAGTGCCGATTGCGGGAGGGACGATGAGAAAAATGGCGCTAATAATAATGGTAAGCAGAACAATGGCGAGCAACCGCCGCCCGCGGAGGTATTTCAAGAGCTCGTATTTTATCACAGTCGCGATCTGCCGCACGCTGTTCGGTGCCATCGTTACGCCTCCCCCTCGGGCACCAGCTGCAGATAAACGTCTTCTATCGCCGCGCGCTGCGGCATATACGAAACGACTTTGACGCCCGTGTTCAGAATCCCGCGGAGCACGTGGAACTGTGTTTCGGGGCCACCACTGAAGCTGAGCTTGAGCGCGAGCGTTTCTGTTCGTTTTACGGACGTCACGTCCTTGAGCGCTTTTATCGCTTCGAACTCAGGCCGCGTGATTGGGTCGAGCGTGGTGATTGTCACCGTTACATCTTGACCCGCTGAAAGGTTCTTCACGGAGTCATACGTCAAGAGCACGCCTCGATCGATGATCGCGACTTTGTCGCATACCTCTTGTACCTCGTATAATAGGTGCGAACTCATCAATATCGTGATATCTGTCTTTATTAGTCCTTTGATAATATCACGCACTTCGACCATGCCGCGCGGATCGAGGCCTGACGTAGGCTCGTCGAGGATCAGTATGGATGGCTCGTGCAAGAGCGCTTGAGCAATTGCTAATCTTTGCTTCATCCCTTTTGAGAATTGACCCGTTCGCTTATCAGCCACTTCGAGGAGCTTGACCTGCTCTAGAACAGCGTGCGAGCGCTCAGCAATCGCTTCGCCGCTCATGCCGCGGATCGTTCCGACGTATGATAAGCATTCGTCAGGCGTCAGTTGTGGGTAAAACTCGGGTGTTTCCACGACCGCGCCCACTCCCTCGAGTGCGGCTTTGGGATGGTGGATGACGTCAATGCCGTTGAGGTAGGCCTTGCCGTTCGTGGCTCTAAGCAGGTTTGTCAGCACCTTTATAGTGGTCGTTTTGCCCGCTCCGTTAGGACCGAGATATCCCACACAAACGCCCTGTTCGACGGTCAAATTGAGGTCGTTTACCGCAACGAACTGTCCATACTTTTTCGACAAGTGCTCAATTACTATCGATTCCATCATTGATACCTTCTCTGCGTGCCGCTGTTTGCATTCGCGCTGTAAGAAGCCAATTTGCTGCTGTCTATAAAGCGCATTAACCGTTTTATACATTTTGGTTGCGTGTTTGTGCGAACGTAGGTGAATGCGCCAGTAGGCGCAATGTAGCGCTTAAGCAAAGACTCGCGCTGCCTGTGGAACCGCTTATCGAGTAGCATCTACATCGTCGCGCAAAGATTGACGTAAGCTTGGGTTGGCATCTGCTGCGTGTTGATTTTAGTTAAGAAAATCAGCTGTTTTGGCTTGACAATAGGTTTATTAGAGAGCGATCAGATAGCACTGCGTTAGGGCTCGTGGTCTAGCTGGTTATGACGTCGCCTTGACATGGCGGAGATCGCCGGTCCGAATCCGGCCGAGCCCATCTGTATCTCGTCTTTTTTCGACGAACGAAAGTCGCAGCGTTCTTTGATATAGTTGTCTACTAGTACACAACTCATAGCGACCAGCGATATCGCGACTAATACCGATAAGCGTAGGACTACAAACAATCGCTTAATGTCGGTCAGTTAGACGCCCAAAATAGCACGCAAACGCTCAGCACGCTCGTTTTTGAGGTTTACGAGGGACGAACTTTGTAGCTATGCCGACGCTCGGCTGACCGGACTCGCGGAAACGTCACACGACTGGATTATTCGATCCGCGAGCACATTATGGCGAAGTACCCACGGTGAGATATCGCAAACAACTTTGCAAGAACTGCGCGTCACAACGTTAGCAAGGTATACGAGCAAGGGTAAAGAACAGTACGGCTTCCCTCTATGTCGTGTACATGAAAGGGCGCGGACGTCTGTACTGATCGCAATAAGGCACGTGATCCCTCTCACCACGCAGCTTGCAGTCGTTATACTTTTCGCACCGTCGGCAGTCCATCATCGTTATAACGTGAGTTAATCTGCTGGCCTCTTAAGATTATCTCGCCTTCGCATTCGGCCCTGATAAGATGACATCACCAAAATAGCGGGATTGGGGCATTTTGCTTAAGTTCTAAAATAGCAGGAATCTGAGATTATTTGTTAACCTCGTTGAGACTGACCTAATTTTTGCCGCCTAACAGGGGTTCAAATATGTTATACTGCCTTTGACGCTTTCGATTGTTTTCCGCTTCCTTTTTAGCGGATAGTTACTATTGTAACAATCTTAGTAACGCTTATATATCATGTTACCGTTACTACTCGTGACTAAATACGGAAAAATAAGGCAGAAAACGAGATAATCATGGATAGCGAATACCGCGTCAGGTTCGTACGGGAGGAAAACGGCCCACGAAGGTGGGTCCGACATGGCGCGATCACGCTACATGCGGTAGTGGAGAAGCGGACGCCAAACGGACGCGTACGCGAAAAAACGCGGCTCGGTTCTATTGACCTTGAAGCGCTTGAATACGATTTAGTAAAGGATCGCGACGAATTTTGGCGCGTAACCGATTTATACCTCGGCTTATTTGAAATACCGACCGATGCCGCCGACATAGTATGCCAGTACCTATCCCAGGTCGTGAGGCCGCTTACCGAGAGCGAAGCGGCATCGCATTACGATTGCGGCGGCCGATTGCGCGAGACTATGCGCCCTGATGCGTAAGAAAATATGAGACGTGAAGATCGCGTGACGATATCGGTGCACTTTGAGACGAAAGCCCAGATAGACGCTATCGGCAAGCGCGGCGAGACGTTTGACGATATCATCAAGCGGTTACTCGCGTGCTATCGCAAACGTTGCGCCGGCGATTAACGCTTAGGCCTGGCCTTTTACCGCCGCACGTTCAATATGGCAAGCGGCGGATGTCGGAAATACTCACAATCAGAGACGCGCTCATTATCGCCGCGAAGTTTACAGTCGAGGGACTTAACGCACCTACAGCAGTCATATTACGGGCAAATTAATTCGCCCCTTTACATTCGTTACTCGTGTCTGAAAAATAATGATAGTCCCGATTGCCGATATCGAGTAACTCGCCTCGAATCGGAACCGCCATACGCAAACAGCACTTTCACGAACGTATGCAACCGATTTGCATGCACACGATAAGCGTTCAAAGCGCGAAGCCGTCGCACTCTTACCCGATCATTCGGCTGCCGCGTGAATTCCGTCGACTCGCCGGTGCCGCTACGACGATTTAAAAGACGACGTATAATAGCGCGCTCGCGTTTTGGTCTTCTCCCACCGTAACCGCAAACGGAGCCGGCTAGAAGCTCTAAATAATGAATAAACGCAAATTGGAGCCTTGACATGGCGCAGGTCACCGGTTCGAACCGGCCGAGCCCATCATTCTTTTGCTCGGAAGGCCTAAAGCTACCTCTGTCTAACTGTCGAACCGTATTGTACGATCGGTCCTTGCTTGGCCCTCAGACCGCAGAGTCTTTTCAGTGTCAATGCGGCTACCGTTCGAACGGGGGGCATATTGTCGCTCAGCAACTTTTTTAGCGGTTCTATTGCTCGCTCGTTGCGAAGCCCACCAAGCGATTTGGCTGCTGTTTTTCGAACGTCGTAGACCGGATCACGTAGTGCATCGATGAGCGATGGAACCGATCTCGTGTCCATCAGCGCGCCAAGAGCTTCAGCTGCCGCTCTTCGAACCATCCATTCGTCATCGGAGAGCGCCTCGATGAGGAACGGCGCCGCTTGCCGGTCGCCGACCTTGCCGAGGGCGATCGCTGCCACCTTGCGAACTCCTTCGCACTCATCTTCGAGAGCGCCTATCAGAGGAGTTGCTGCATCTTGATCGGCTATCTGGCCGAGCGCTTCAACCGCAGCAACGCGAACGTAGTCGTATTCGTCGCTGAGCGCTTCACTGAGCGCTGGAACAGCGCAGTGGGCGACCGCTACGCCTAAGGCCCTCGCTGCATCCGCACGCACGCGCTGATCGCGTTTATAGTGCAGAGCTCTTAAGAGTCCTGCTATATCCCCTTTAGCAGCTCGCTTCGAAACGTTTGGTTTGAATAAAAGGGTTAATGCATCTTCTTTAGCACGAATCGCGCGGCTGACCGTAGTCGCAAAATAGATGTCGCGAAAACGGCAGCTTTCGGTTACCACGCGTGACCCTAAATGCCTGGTGCGTGTCATGATATTGCCAATGCCCGCCATGCTTTACAATCCATTTTTTATAAGGTAGATCGCTCCCGCTACTCTCTACGTTATCCAAGACGTATTAGAAACATAAAAACGTATCGATATGATGCTGAAAAGCGATTCAGACAATTTGCGCTAAACATTGCACCTCGTGCTGTGGAATCATGTGTCCTGCGGCGGAGCCCATGAGCACGACAATTGCCGCCACGATCATATCGCTAAGCACTATCAGCGCAGGAACGACTAGACCGTCGAGAGCTCCGCCTAGGCGACATTCTTACGCAGTGAAAAAAAAACGCTTAGAGATAGTTGTGTCGCATTACTTAGTGCAGCTGGTGCCCCTCTAAGGTCAGACGATATGCTTCACCTCCTTTTCTTGAGGCGAACGCAGCCCCCAAGCAGTTTCTCAGCAAACGGCAACGAATCTTGACGCAGCCTGTAGATTCGTACCTCAACCAAACGTGCATACCGACTTTGGGAGGAATGCCTCGACTATCGATGTGAAGACATAGAGAGGTTGCTTGCTTCGCGTGAAGACACCGTCATAGAGCCTGCGAACGCTGCGAGAGTTGCTTCAATCGAGAAGGACAAGGAGCGTTCTGAGGTGATTACACAGACAATCTGCGAGAAATGGTAGAAAGACCGTTAACAGCAGCAGGCCTGTGTGAGGCTACGAGCACTTCGAAGCTGAAAACGTTGTGGAGGTAAAAAAGAACAAAATTCAACTAAGGCTGTTGACCGCTCCGCGCACTCCTAAAATAGCACAGGAACTTCTTTTGGCCCAAGCATCGACCTTTTATGAACCGGAGCGGTTTAACAGCCTTAGCAATTGTAGACCGAGGCAGAATGTAGTATGACTAAGAGCTATTTGAGGCTTTATAACAAATTTTGTGTGTTATGGAGCTCCCTCTCAGCTTCAGCTATTTTCAAAAAAAGAACAGGAATCTGTCCTTTTTTGATACTCACTAGCGCAAGCTCCTAGTCGATAAGTGTCGCCGGAACCAGTAATTTTGCCGCGAGTAGCATACTGGGGCTGCAGGGTCGAGCTACTTTGCGACGAGCGCCGCGAGATGATGAGGTTAAAGCAACAGTTGGAGCGGTACCGAGTCGCGTATAAACTGGAACCGCTCCAACATTCTAGTAACAGCGACGCGTCTTAACCGTTTCCCTCGTATCTGGGGCATTTAAGTGCTAATCACAACCATTATCTTCACGCGGACCATTCCACCACGCACGCGATTAATTCGCGCGCAACATTCGCGCAGAGTCCGCCACCAAAGTAAGCGCTAACCTATGCCAACCCCTCTTGACGTCCAGGGAACGATAACGCTGAAGACGGCGCTGATTATCGCTGCTATCGTAGCTACAGGGCTCGTATTCGCGTTCACGCCCGTCAGTGCGATCGGTTACGTTCTTTTAGCTTTCGCTGCAGCCTTATATGTGTTTGTGAGCGTCAGAGCGGGATCGCGGTAGTCAGTCGCCGAAACGACGGCAGCTGTCAGTTCGAAGGCAGGTTGAGCAAGTCTGCTTTGCGATCAAAGTGGTTGAGTATTTGTCTTCAGATAAGTCTAGAGTCGCTAATTCTGATTCGCACACTTTCGTTCACGGTCGCCGACGCTTGCGCCTAGGTTGTCGCGGTCATTACCAAGAGTACTGGCGCGTTAATTTGTGAAGTAGGCATCGCTGAAATGCTGACAAGCGTGTTTCCTGAAAGACCGTACCATATATTGAGGCTGGTATCTGCGACGTTACCCGGGGTGTAGGCCACGTATCCCTGCGATTCGTAAGCACTTATTAGTTGGTCCTTAAAGGTGATAGTCTCCGAATATGAGTTCATGGGGTAGACTTGCGCGTTGTACGTCTTGCCATTATTTACGAGCGTACCCTCGTAGGCCTGTTTGCCGTTTATCGTCACCTTTTCAAATGGAGAAGCACTGACGAGTCCTGCCCCCAAACCGACAGTATTTAGTCTGCTCGTATAGTCTGGCGATGCCGACGCTGCGGTCGACGGCGTGGCCGACGGGGTGGCCGATGCGCTCGCCGTCGCAGTTGCTGCGACGGAGGCTGTCACTTCGGGCGTCGGCCCGATCGTGGCGATAGCCGATGCTTGGGTAGTTGGCGTCGCTATCGATCTGTTAACCGTTTGTTGAGAAGCAGATATCGCGCCGGCTACGATAAATAGCGCTAAAAGGACGAGCACACCATAAAGGACGTATCGCTTCTTGAAGCGACGAGGAGGCTCGGGAGGGGCGGCATGCAATGATTCATCGCCTAAAGGCTCTGCCGGCGGAGGCGGCAGTGGGGGGGTTAGCGGGGATTCGGGAGACGGGATGAACGAGGTGCCGCAATCTTCACAAAATGCAGCGTACGGTTGATTCTTCGCCCCACAGTTCTGGCAATATTTTTCGTTAGCCATGACGCTTTCCTTGAAATAAATTGGCCCAAGAAAAGAACAAAAGGCCTTTTATTTCAACGTTGCCATAATTGTTGGATCCTTCACACACAGTTAAAGATATCGATTTTGTGCTCGTGCAGATCGTGGTTTGGACGGAGTTTTGAACAGTCAGCGGTTATATGCTGGGTTCTTCGCTCAGCGCGAAGCGTTAGTCTTTTACCGTCGTGTGTGGTGTGAGTGAATTAAACGTCTGCTTCGCGTTGCTTCAAGACAGTCCACGCAGCGTATCCTAAGGTGCCCGTTTGCGGGGTTGCGAGTGACCGTGTTAGCTAAAAGCTCGACATCACCTTTTCAACAAGACTGTATGGCACGTCCTTCTTGCTATGCAACGCAAACAAGACTACATCCCTACACGCGAGCAACTTCTCAAAATCTTGAGCAGACAGTACGACTCGTTCGTCGTCTTGACTCATTGCTAATATGTTTAAAGGAGCGTACGAGTCTGTAATGAAACCTTCTTTTCTTTTGGTGTTAGTAGGTTTCATTTTCTTGTTCGTCTCTCTCAATCACAGTGATAACGAGAAATCCGTTAGCCGTGAGACGTACTGATTGTGTAGTGAGGCAATTAAAAAGTCTCGGCAAAATGAAGACTTGCGCGATCTACAAGCCCGCATATGCACCGGCTTTTCCAATGCCGGAAGTGAAACTGAAGGCTGATGAATACGCCTTTTCAGCGTTTCGCTAGTTTCAGCGAAAGTCATGGCCAGTTTCTCACGATGCGGCTCTGTTGAGGGTTGCGTTAAACGTTATCACGACGTCGTCAACCTGGATTATGTAACTTGCGGGGGCCGTTGGCGAGTCGCGCTCCATTTTTATGAATGAATTCGTGCTTGGCATTCTTTGAGTGACATTAAAATAGCTCTTATGATCATTAGATGAGCTCGCGGTTGTCAGAGCTGGGAAACCAATCAGCTGCGCGGCGCCGGAAGCGTTGTAACCTTGATTGATGGAACTTACATAATCGCTTGCTTTGGAAATGGATCCGAACCGTGTGTACGTTGCCGTATAATTGAGGCTTACATTCTGGCCGCTTGTTCTGTAGGTCACCATCGCGGTTGTGGCGTTGACCCATTGGACAGATTGGTTCAACGTCCGAACCCATTGCGAGCTATTGTATGCTTGTAGATCGTCGCTGATGACGGCTTGGAGCACAGTATCGTGGCTTATGCTGCCAGAAGTTGATTGCGATGCGCTCTGATTCGTGCTCGAAGTGCAGCCGGCAGCGAAGACACTAGCGATTACGGCCATAGCAAGGAGGATGGCGACTTTCGATTTCATAGAAGTATTAAATATAGATATAATAACTAATAGTTTTCTATTGGTTGAACGCCTAGCTGAACGCTCATTTTTTTTAAAAAAAATTGTTTTTCAGGCTCTTTTTAACCTTTTTTGATCTAAAAATCGTTGAAAGCGTGAATGAGCCTCATCAGACGGTTTTTTATCTACACTAAAAGGATGGTGACAAGTCCCTTTTGAGCGCGTTCGTCTAGCCTGCCGTCACTCTTTCTGTTTTTGAAACATGCTGAGGATTTCTATTGGCACAGGAAACACAATGACAGAGTTGTTCTCTTCGCCGATTCTAACCATGGCTTGATAGAGTCGAAGCTGCAAAGCCGTAGGCGACTTTTCGATGGTTTGGGCCGCTTCGAGCAGCCGATCTGCTGCCATCGCTTCACCTTCTGCGAGCGTGATGCGCGCACGCCTATCTCGTTCGGCTTCGGCTTGCGCGGCCATCGAACGCTTCATCTCTTCGGGAAGCTCGACGTCCTTGAGCTCGACTGAAAGAACATGAATCCCCCACGGCATCGTGAACTCGTCAACAAACTTGCGAATTCTTTCGCCCAGCTCGTCACGTCGAGCGAGGACCGTATCGAGTTCGGCCGTTCCGACGACGTCTCGTAGACTCGACTGCGCGAGCTGGTTTATCGCATAGCCGTAGTTGCTTATTTCGATTACGGCTTTTTCTGCCTCCACGACCTTGTAGAAGATCACCGCGTTGATCTTGCATGAAACGTTGTCTTTCGTGATGACCTCCTGCCGCGGAATGTCTAAGGTGTTTACGCGCAAGTCTACTTTCTTGACCGATTGAAAAGCTGGAAATATGTACCGCAATCCCGGGGGATAGACGGTTCTAAATGATCCGAAGGTGAATTTAACACCGCGCTCGTATTGGTAGATCACACGAAGCCCGGAGAGCAGATAAAAAGCTACTGCTAAAACGATTACAATCGCTACCCCAAGGCCAGCACTGAGTTCTATTTGGGCAAACATCGAAGACACCACTTATAGAAGGATGGGTGGGGAGATCAACTTTTCTGAGCGAAAAGCGCGATCGCGTTGAACAAACGAGCTACTGCGAAATCTGGCATACCGAGATTACCCACCGGCGGGGCATCGCAGAAGGTCTTGATACCCTCGCTTACGCCCTGGAATGCCTCTCGCGTCGGTCCTTGCTATGACTGACAGAGTAGGATCAACATCCAGTCCGGGTGCAAATTTGCCGCGATTATGGTTCCGGTTGCTTTTTCTTTGTCTCAAAACGGGACACTTGCGCTGTAATTCTTTTTAAAAAAAAGTATTATGTTTTTTCGTATAAGCAGGACTGAATATCCTCTCCAAGTTTTCCGATTGCATCTGCCCGGCACCGCTGGCAATGGCGCATCTGTTTCACGTATTTTGTACATTCATCCTGCATCTTACGCTTCATCTCCATTGTTGGCGGCGTTATATTGGCAAACTTGTATTGTGCAATGAGGGGGATAACGTTGAAAGTATACACACCCATTTCGGCTACCTTTTTCGCAATCTCCGGAATATGTTTGTCGTTGATGCCTGGAATATAGACCGTATTAATTTTGACGATCATATGCCGCTTTACCGCTTCTTCAATGCCTTTTAACTGCTGGGAGAGGAGAATTTTTGCACCTTTGATCCCCGTATAGTGTTTGCCCTCGTAATTAACAAACTGGTAGATCTTTGCGCCGATCTCCGGGTCAATGGCGTTAAGGGTGACCGTGATATTACCCACATCATATTTCTGGAGCAGGTCGATTTTATCTGGGAGCAATAGTCCGTTTGTACTGAGGCACTTGATGACATTGGGGTACTGCTCATGAAGACGACGAAGCGTTTCAAAGGTCTCTTCATTTGCGAGCGGCTCACCCGGCCCGGCGATCCCTATGACCTTAATGTACTCATATTTGTCAAGCGCTTTTTTGATCAAATCCATAGCTTCATCAGGATTGAGTACTTTTGTTGTTACGCCGGGGCGGCTCTCGTTCACACAGTCAAAGTCACGAATACAGTAGTTGCACTGGATATTGCATTTGGGCGCTACCGGAACATGACACCGCCCGAAGGTGTGGCACGCTTTTTCAGAAAAGCAGGGGTGTTCCTGGATCTTGCGCATCTGTGACGGGTCCCACTGGACTTTACTACCTGCGACATCTGCAATTCTCATTTCATCGGACATGGTCAACACCACTAGGTGCGTTGTAAATGTATATATAAAGTTCAATTGTGATAGAATGAGCTACCTTAACTATTCGCCACTTAGTTTTCCTGTTTGTTTGAAAGGTTGTCGGTTTCATTATTGATAAAAAAAGCGGGGTATCCGGTCTCTCAGGCGATTCTCTCTGTAGAGACGACCGTATATAAGCTCAGAAGACTCTTTCCCCCTCTCAAGGATTTTTCAGGAGTCGTGCTTTTGTTAATCTCTTCAGTCATTTTATCGACCTGCCAAACTGCCAAACGCTCCGCGAAAATATCGCCGACGCATTTTTGTTGGTTCGGTTCGAAGACTAGAAAAATGAGGGCTGTTTCGCAGAGCACTCTAAAAGAACTTCATGTATTATTATAAGAATAGAATTATTAAAATATTTGCTTGATGCACGCTCAGAGAGACGCATCAAGCAACATTTGTTTGCTCGGAAGATGTGAGCGCAGTCGGTCTACTCTCCGCCCCAGTCTTCTTCGGGAAGTTCGCAGCACTTTCTGAGTGCTTCACGAGCCGTTGCGACAGCTGGCATGCCTGCCGTTACCACAAGGACCCCCAGCGTGTCTAATACCTCCTCGCGCGAAGCGCCCATGTTCATCGCGGCCTTCATCTGTGCGGTTGCGCACGCTTCGCAGCCCATTGCAGAAACGACTGCAAGGGCGATTAGTCTCTTTGTTTTGGCTGAAATCGCTCCGTCGCTCAAAAGCGTTTTATCCATGTTATAGATGACGTCAAACATCTTCGGATGCGACTCATAAACGAGCTTCAAAAGTGCCGGCGAGAATCCCATGTCTTTTCTGAGTTCTTTAAGTTCTACATCTCCAATAGGCATGTTTCAACCTCAAAATACTCATAAATGTTATAATATAAATCAATAGTTGAATATGTGACGGCATTTAGCCCGATTGTCGTAGCTCATAAATAGGCGTGGCACGTCTTAGTGAAGAGACGCAGCGCTGCGTGATAGATGACAGGTATGTTAGCGCGATTCACGGCCGACGCCGCTCTCGCAGGAAGAAATGGAACATATAGAAGAGGAAGAGTATCCTGAAGACCGCAAGAGACGGGAGCACTTGAGCGAACCTGAGGGGTTGCCTAAAGGAGAAGATTGCCCCCACTATCCCTGTCATTTTAAAGGACAAGTGTGTGTTTTCTGTTATTGTCCGAAGTACCCTTGTGAGGATTCCCAACTCGGTAAGTGGATAGTGAGTTCTCGTGGTGACGTTGTCTGGACGTGCATCGACTGCAGACTGATTCATAAAAAGAAAATAGCGTTATATCTCCACGATCACCCTAAGGCCACGATAAGCGAGTTGAAACGAGTTGATGCTGAGTAATCGCGCGCTGGATGTTGACGCCTCGTAGACTTTTTTGCTTACTTTGGCGCGGCGAAGCGACGCGGGCGCCTGTCGCAAGCGGCGTTCAGCCAACACCGGCGTGTATTCGCATCGACTTGCATCGATTTTATATAGAACTGCACGCAATGTAATCACGTCATCTTACGTTTAACAGGAGGAAGATTATGCCAGGACGAACTACGGGACAGCTAGTTAATGCGGGCGGACAGCCGATTTTGATACTCAAGGAGGGCGCCACTCGAACGCGAGGAGAGGAAGCCCAAACCATGAATATTGAAGCTGCTCGCGCGGTAGCGAATGCAGTACGAACGACGCTCGGCCCCAAAGGGATGGACAAAATGCTCGTCGATAGCATCGGGGACGTCGTCATCACCAACGACGGAGCAACTATCTTGAAAGAGATGGACATCGAACATCCAGCCGCAAAAATGGTAGTCGAGGTTGCTAAGGCTCAGGACGACGAAGTCGGCGACGGGACGACAACTGCCGCAGTGCTTGTTGGAGAACTCTTGCGGGAATCGGAGGAGCTTTTAGGTGAAGACGTGCATCCTACCGTAATTGCTGCGGGATTCACCTTAGCAGCGCGTAAGGCTGCCGACTTACTCAATGAAATGGCTTTTGCGGGCGATGATACCACGCTGAAGCATGTTGCGATGACGGCTATCACCGGAAAGGGTGCTGAGATGATGCTCACCAAGATGGCTGACATCGTTGTCGAAGCAGTGCAGCTCGTCGCTGAAGACGTGGACGGAAAGAAGACCGTTGATCCGGACGATATCAGCGTGGTTCGTCGCTACGGAGCATCTGTCGACGACTCAAAACTCGTCCACGGCCTTATAATTGACAAGGAGAAAGTCCACCCGCTTATGCCCACGACGGTGAAAGACGCCAAGATAGCTCTTCTCAACGTGGGGTTGGAGATTGAAAAGACGGAGATCGACGCGAAGATCGAGATCAACGATCCTGGGCAAATGCAGTCATTCTGGGACGAGGAAGAGCGGAGGCTCGAAGCAATTGCCGACAAGATAATTGCGAGCGGCGCAAACGTTGTTTTTTGCCAAAAAGGGATCGACGATCTCGTCCAGCATTATCTTGCGAAAGCGGGCATCCTAGCGGGACGGCGCGTCAAGAAGAGCGACATGAAACGTCTCGAAAAGGCGACTGGGGGTAAGATCACCGACACGTTGGAGGACATCTCTCAACTCGGCTACGCAGGTTTGGTGCAAGAGCGAAAAGTCGGTGACAACGAGATGATCTTCGTTGAAAACAGTAAAAATCCCAAAGCAGTTTCCATACTGCTCCGCGGTAGCATCGAACACGTTGTCGATGAAATGGACCGAGCAGTCAACGACGCCCTAAAAGTGGTCTCTTTGACCCTTGAGAACAACCAAGTAGTAGCTGGCGGTGGTGCTCCCGAGACTGAACTGGCAATGGGACTGCGCGACTACGCGACGACTTTTGGAGGACGTGAGCAACTATCCGTTCGCGCTTTTGCGAATGCCATGGAGATCATTCCAAAAACGCTTATTGAAAATACAGGAGGGGATCCACTCGACAAACTTGTCGAGCTTCGCAGCGCTCACGAATCGGGCGACCGAAACGCAGGCATATCAGTCGACGGCGACATTCGAGACATGCTGGCCCTTAACGTAGTTGACCCGCTCCGGGTGAAACTCAATGCGGTCGAATCTGCGACGGAAGCTGCCAACATGATCTTGAGAATTGACGACATAATCGCCGCTAGCAGTGAGACGCCAGAACTCGGAGGCGAAGGTCCGGAAATGTACTAAAGGCCGGCCGTGAGCCGTTGATGATTGCGCTTTGCAGTCATCTCTTCCTTTCTTTTTTTGATGTCACAAGCTTAAATAGCGAGTCGCAGCATCTGCTATCTCTTGATTCAACGCAAGCGACAATCTAGGTTCGCGCGGGGGTTGAAGTCTGCGAAATGCCCTGTAAGGAGCCGAAACTCTTTGGTGGACAACACGTGGAGAAACTGGATTGAGCACGTAGAGAAAATGGACCACTTCTTTTTGCCCTGTAAAGTCTAGATAGTTTCTGGTTGCGGAAACGCGCGAAATGCGACTACAGCAAACACAATATATATAGATAGTAAACAATTGCTTTTTGATTGATTTTCAGCCCGAGATAGGCGGACGAAGGCGTCACGACAGCGTGAGTCGTAATCCATGCGACAAAAAGTCCCTACTGCTGTAATTTCGCTCATACTCATAATGCTGCTTTCGTGTGGCTGTTTGGGAGGTGGGCAAACCAATAAGGAGAACACCTCGCCTCTCGCAAACTCCGTGCTCGTGGTCAGATCGGTTGAGGTGATGGTCGGTTACAACACCTCTCTTTCCTGCATTTTGAACACATCGAACGGACAGGGTCTTGACAATCAAGTCGTCTACTGGTACCTCGATGGCAAGCCCCTTGGGCAAAGCTCCACCTATTTTGGTTTTGCTGCGCACAACCTTTCGGTCAGCGACGTCTCGGTGTTGTCGACCGGAGAGCATCAAATTCTTGCAGAATACAAGGGCAACGCCGATTATGCGGGGTCAAGAGGAGAAGGTGTGCTGCGAGTCATTCCAAAACCAACCCCAACCCCGACGCCATCACCTTCGCCCAGCCCATCACCTTCGCCATCGCCCAGCCCATCACCTTCGCCATCACCCAGCCCGACACCAAGCCCCTCACCGACTCCTTCGCCGACACCCACGGCAAGTCCTACCCTCACTCCAACCACTAGTCGGACACGAAGCTCTTCAGTGAGTCCATAACTGACGAGGGTTTTAGGGCAACCATTACCTCCCTGCAAAACCAGCAGGTGTCGTTGCAGCGCGATCTGTGGCCGAGGCTACCGTATCGTTAACGCGTCTAATATGTGCTCGCAACAGGCCATAGAACTTAAATTGAGTATAGACGCTTTCTAATACTGTTTGGGTATAGATCGCGGATTTGAAGTGACCCTTGTTTACCTCTGCAAGGCGTTCGGTTGAAGCCAATCTGCAATCGTCGTAAGATCAACTTCATTTCGTGCAATAGCCAATAAGAACCTCTTTATTCGTGCTTTTGGATCGATGTAATAACCATTCTGCTCCAAGAAGAGATCGCATGCTAGGAAACCGGCCCTCTTAGAACCATCGATGAACGAATTCGTGCTGATGATACATTCGAGTAGCGAAGCGGCTTTCAGGAATATATCCGGGTAAGGTGTATAGTTATGAATGGTCGTTTGTGGGCGGTCGAGGCAGCCCGCAAGGAGATTTTCGTAAATGCCAGGGTGAAGACACGTGTCATGCTCGCCTTCAATCGCCTGAATCATCGCGTGGTGTATGCTTCGCACTTGTTCTAGCGTCAAGTACACGACCAATGCTACATCTCCGCTAGTTCTTCCAGCACGCTCCGATAGCGCTCTATGGCATTATGAAGAACCGCTCAAATTCCTCTAGTTGCTTGAAGGGTTCGTCCGTGATGCCCCTCCCTCCTTCAAAGCGTGTCTGTTTTAGTATTTGACGAACTTCCGGTACGCACGGCTCTGAAAACCGTGGTATTTGGAGAATCCTTCGGCGTCGCGTTGATCAAGCGACTTATCGTTAAATGAGACGAGCTCTTCTGAATATAGCGCATTGGGCGAACTGCGAGCGCGGACGGTTGCAAGTCCTTTGTGCAATAGCATTGTGACTGAACCCGTCACTCTCTCTTGCGTCGTGTTGATGAACGCGTCAAGGGCCGCGCAGAGTGGCTCCTCGAGCAAGCCTTCGTAGGCAAGCTCAGCCCACGCCGAATCGACCAGCTCCTTGAACTTCCGCTCCTTTCGTGTCAGCACAAGCGCCTCTAAATCTTTGTGAGCTGTTAGAATGACTGTCGCTGCGGGGTGTTCGTAGATCTCTCGGGCCTTGAGGCCGAGGATCCTATCCTCCATAAGGTCCGTCCGTCCGATTCCGCGTTTGCCTGCTACTTCGTTAAGCTCTCTAATGAGCTCTAAGCCGCTTGAATGCCTTCCATCTATTGAGACTGGGACGCCTCGTTTAAAATCGAGGTTCAACTGGAGCTTGGTTTCCGCTTTTGTCGGAGCTGTCGTCCATTTGTAGACGTCCTCCGGCGGGACACAGGCGGGATCCTCGAGGCGACCTCCCTCGATGGAGCGCGACCAGAGATTTTCGTCTACGCTGTACGGTTTTTCAAAAGTAGTCGACACGTCAATTCCTTGCTCCAGCGCGTATTCAATTTCCTCGGAGCGCGTGAGATTGAGTTCGCGCATCGGTGCGCGAATCTTATATTTTGACGCGCGGAAAATGGCCTCGAATCGCAGCTGGTCATTGCCTTTTCCGGTGCAACCGTGTGCGATAGCTGAGACGCCCTCGCGGTCGGCCACCTCAAGCACTTTCTTTGCGATGAGGGGTCGGGCAATGGCTTGTCCGAGGGTATACCCTTCGTAGCTGCCGTTTGCCTTAATCAACGGAAACAAGTACTGTTCGACGAACTCTTCCTTCGAATCGATTGTATAATGCTTGTCGCTGAGCGTTGCAGCGCGAGTCTCTGCTTTTTTCAGATCGCTCTGCGGTTGACCGACGTCAACCGTAACGGTGATGACCTTGTCATATTTATACCGCTCTCTCAAAATGGGAATGCAGACGGAGGTGTCGAGACCGCCTGAATATGAAAGCACAACTTTGCTCACCACAATCACCTCGCCGAAGTAGCAGCGCTTCCACAGTTTACGCCTTTTGTAGGCTACCTCAAGCACGCGCGTGGACTACGGCGGTGTCGGCGACCGTATCCGAGAACCGCTGTCGTGGATCTCCTTGGGTTACGAAGCCAATAATCAGATCTAATGCGAACAGAAACGCGAACACAGGAATCCACGCTTTCGTGAAACTTCTCACGAAGGCCTTTGTATAGCTCATGCTGCCTCTGAGCGACCTCATTTTCAGGTCCATAAACCGCTTGCCGATCGTCGTACCTGCTGACCCTTCCATCGCGACATAGTACCCCCAAACGATAACGAGGCCGAATACCGCCGAAAATCCTGAAAATAATCCGCCAAACGCGTTCACGTTAAGGACTAACAAAGGCAGGAACAAAACAATTGCCAACACTGCGTTTAACACAACGAACACAATTAGGAGCACCAGTGAGTCGATGACAAACGCGATTGCTCGTCGTGTCCAAAGGTTTTGGAGCGCGCTATTGGTTCGTACTGCGTCTAACCTTCGCTGCATAATATCGCTTCACAGTTACACGCGCGAGCTTAAAAGCGTTTTCACTGCGGATTAACGAACGAGTGTCAATTATGAGCCTCTTAACGCATTACAGTGGCAGATGCATATTAGTCGCCACGCTCAACAAAGCTTGAACTAAAGGGGTTCTCTGTCCAGCAGATAGCGCGACGCTAACAAGCGCAGGATAGCTAGTTCTTCAACGGCATCAAGACCTAGCTGCTTACAGTCTCTTGTGACCAACTTCCGTTTGCAAACGCAGAAACGGCGTGCCTGTGACAAGTGACGCGGTTCTTTAAGCAGCCGTTTCGCCTATCCCGCCCCGATTAAAGCAGCACATAACCTCACTGTCAGCTTTGTGGCCACATGTCGCTAATATAGCTGTTTATAGGCCTGATTGTGAGATTCTGAGCGCGAGGCTTATCGCAATGTTCAAGCATGGTGTGAATAGCGTCGGCCGACGCTCGAGCTCCTTGAACGCTTGTTATGTAAGGCACGCTATTATCAACAGCTGCACGCCGCAGCACCTCTCCGTCAAGTCGTGATTGCTTCCAAGTCGGGGTGTTTATTATCAGTTGTATCCCGCCGTTGCGCATCATGTCCAGAAGCTCTGGGCTGTCGGTGAGTTTTGGCACCCTTTCAACTGCGACGCTGTGCTCCCGTAGATAGTTTGCTGTGCCAAGCGTTGCCAATAATTTGAATCCGGCGTTGTGCAGCGATTTTGCGATGCTGCACAACTCAGGTTTGTCTTCGTCCCTTACCGAAATAAACACTGTGCCTGAAAGTGGGAGTTCATTGTCGCTCGCAAGCGCCGCCTTGTAAAATGCCCTTCCGAAGTCGTAATCTATGCCCATGACCTCTCCCGTGCTCTTCATTTCAGGGCCTAATATCGGATCTACGCCGGGCAGCTTTTCAAATGGGAGCACCACCTCTTTCACGGCAACATGCTTCATCTTTTGTTCGATCGGACAAAGCGCTCGCAAGCTGTGTCCCATGATCACTTTGGCGGCGATCTTTGCCAGCGGCAAGCCGGTAGCTTTTGACACGTATGGGATCGTCCGACTCGACCGTGGATTTGCTTCAAGGACGTAGACTGTGCCGTCTTTGATCGCCATTTGAAGATTGATGAGTCCAACGACGTTCAACGCCTTGGCTATTCTCGTTACGTAGTCCTTAATGGTTTCTTGCGTCTCATCGTCAATCGATTGAGCTGGGATGACGACCGCCGAGTCACCGGAATGAATTCCGGCCTCTTCGATATGCTCCATTATGGCGGGTACCAGAACGAAGTCTCCGTCGCTAACCGCGTCGACATCAATCTCAACAGCGTGTTGTAAGAACCGATCGATTAACACCGGGTGTTGTCTCGATACCTTCACAGCCTCCTCGATATAACGGTCTAACTCAGACTCATCGTAAACGATCTCCATAGCGCGGCCCCCAAGGACGTATGAAGGCCTCACGAGTAGCGGATAACCGATCTCTCGTGCGATACGAATTGCACCCTCGCGCGACGTCGCGGAACCGCTTTCCGGCTGGGGTATAGAAAGTCGCTCCAATAGCTTCGAAAACCGATCTCGGTCTTCGGCAATGTCGATAGAATCGGGGGACGTGCCCAGGATTCTTGTCGAAAACCCTCTGCGTTTCATCTCTCTCTCTAGAGGGATTGCGAGGTTGACCGAAGTTTGGCCTCCGAATTGCACAAGAACGCCTTGAGGCTCCTCTTTTTCAATGATATTCATCACGTCTTCCAGCGTCAGGGGTTCGAAAAAGAGTTTGTCAGATGTGTCATAGTCTGTTGAAACCGTTTCAGGATTGTTGTTTATGATATGCGCTTCTATGCCCTCTTCTCGCAGCGAGAGCACCGCGTGGACCGTACAATAGTCAAATTCAATCCCTTGTCCTATTCTGATGGGTCCTGCCCCTACGATAAGCACTTTCGTTCGGTTTGAGGGCACAATCTCGTTCTGCTGCTCGTAGGTTGAGTAGTAGTATGGTGTCTGGGCTTTAAACTCGGCCGCACACGTGTCGACCATCTTATATGTTGCCGTTATGTTGTGTGTTCTCCGATGTCTGAGATCCGTGACATGTTCGCGGACCAGACCTGCTAGGTCGGCAATTTGCTGGTCAGTGAATCCGAGACGCTTTGCTTGTCGCAGATCTGCAGCGCTGATCCTTTTAGCGTCCCCGTTTCGGTACTTCGATTCGATGTACGCCTCAAAATTGACGATATTCCAGATCTTCCTTATAAAAAATGGATCTATCATCGCACGCTGTGCTATTTCCTCGATAGCGTGACCTTGCTTGAGGGCGCTATAGATCTGAAATAGTCGCTTATCGGTCGGGATCGATATCGAGTCGATGGGATCTTCGGCGAAGGAAACCGCTATGTCCAAATCGAGCGATCGGATGGCTTTCTGAAGTGACTCCTCAAGCGTTCGACCAATCGCCATGACTTCGCCCGTGCTTTTCATCGAGGTTCCTAAGGTATTATCCGCGCGCGTGAACTTGTCAAAAGGCCACCGCGGTATCTTGATGACCGTATAATCGATGGTCGGCTCAAATGAGGCTGGCGTTTCGTTGGTAACTCGGTTGGGGATCTCGCTTAATCGCATCCCGATAGCGATCTTTGCTGATACACGCGCTATAGGGTACCCCGTCGCTTTCGAAGCAAGTGCCGATGAGCGTGACACCCGCGGGTTAACTTCTATGACGCGATACTCACCGTCCTTTAGGGCGAATTGTATGTTGCACCCGCCCTCAATCTTGAGTGCCCTGATAATCCGTATTGATGCGCTCCGCAGCATCTGGTGTTCCACGTCAGAAAGAGTTTGCGAGGGCGTCACGACGATCGACTCGCCCGTGTGGACGCCCATGGGATCGACGTTTTCCATGTTGCAGATGGTGATACAGGTATCTCCTGAATCGCGCATAACCTCGTATTCGAACTCCTTCCATCCGAGGACGCTTTCTTCTACCAAGACTTGGCCAATCCGTGACTTTTTGATCCCGCCCTCGATGATGGCTTTGAGCTGTGCCTCAGTCCTGGCGATGCCGCTTCCACCACCGCCAAGAGTGTACGCCGATCGGACGATTAGGGGCAACCCGAGTTCGCTGGCTAACCATTGGTAGTCGTTCGAGTCGTAGACCGCGTGGCTTCGCGGGACCCCTTCTCCGATGTCTTCCATCGTTGTCCTGAACCGCTCCCTATCCTCGGCCATGTAGATAGTTTCCAGTGGCGTTCCAAGAGGTTCAACGTCGTTTTCTGCTAAAACGCCCATCTCCGCCAGTTCGGCGGTAATATTGAGGCCCGTTTGGCCACCAAGACCCGCGATGATTCCATCGGGCTGTTCCTTTCGTACGATCGCAGCTACAATGTCGGGCTTGAGAGGTTCGATGTACACCGCGTCCGCCATGTTCGGATCGGTCATAATGGTCGCAGGATTTGAGTTTACCAATGCCACCCTCACACCCTCTTCTCGCAGCGAGGTACACGCTTGGCTTCCGCTGAAATCGAACTCGGCTGCTTGACCGATCACGATCGGACCGGAGCCGATGAGTAGTACCTTCTCTATGTCTGCTCTTTTAGGCATGATTCATCAGCGTTCTTCAGGGGATTCGCCCCTTTAAAGGGGGCGACCCGCGACTTCTGTAATGTGGTCGAAAAACGATTTTTCGAGGTCATGTGGGCCGGGAGACGCTTCAGGATGATATTGCACGCTCATAATATGCAGGTATTCATTTGCAATGCCTTCGACGGTGTTGTCGTTGGCGTTTACTTGTGTGACCGTCATCTTGTCCCGTTCGTCGTTCCGCACGGCGTAACCGTGATTTTGTGCGGTAATGTATACCCGCTGGGTTCGAAGATCCAAAACGGGCTGATTTGCACCTCGATGTCCAAACTTGAGTTTGTAAGTCTCTCCGTCTAGGGCGAGCGCGATAATCTGATGTCCGAGACATATGCCGAAGATGGGCAGGGTTCCTGCGAGCTCACGCACCACACTGATCCCTTTTTTTGCCTGCGTAGGATCTCCGGGACCGTTGGAAAGCAGTATCGCATCAGGTTCGTAGTCCATGATTTGTTTCCCAGAAGTATTGGCAGGCACGACGATTAGGTCAACGTCGCGACGCTGGAGGTTTTTAAGCGTGTTCCGCTTCACGCCAAAGTCCATAAGCACGAAACGCTTCCCTTTGCCAGGAATGCGGTACGCATCTGGGCAGGTAACCTCTGAGAGGAGGTCAAGATCAGCGATATCTGGTGCGCGGCGAGCAAGGTCAATGGCCCTTTTCACATCGGCGTCTCCGCCTCGAGTGGAAGGTAACAGACTTGCCCGCATTGCGCCTTCGTCACGGATCATTATAGTGATCATACGCGTGTCGATATCCGAAATGCCGGGAACGTCGTGAGCCTTGAGGAACCCGTCGAGCGTTCGGTCATTTGTGGGGTGCTCACAGAGTTCTCTGATGACAAATCCTTCAGCTTGTATGCTCTCTGATTGGCAGTCATCGTAGTTTATGCCGTAGTTACCTACCAGTGGGTACGTAAAAAGCAAGATTTGGCCGTTATAGGAGGGATCGGTTAACGCCTCTACGTAACCGGTGTACGGAGTGGCGAACACAAGCTCGCCTGTCACGGTGCGCTTCGCTCCAAAATGTTTGCCGACTACCGCAACGCCGTTTTCAAACCCGAGAATCGCCTTCATCATTTCTTCTGTAGGTCCAGGAAGCTGCTCTGCATGAGTTCCAAAGTCACCCGTCTTTTATGCTAATCACGAGTATGGGGTAAATATGTTACTGTCTTCAGTGTTGACCATATGGAGGGGCTATGGGGCTGTTTAACGCATCTGAACGGCACTTAAGCATAAGGTCAGCAAGCTAGGAGCAATCAGGTCGAACTGTGCCGCGCAATCATTGAAAGCTTTAAATCACGTGATTGCTCTATTGAGTTGACGCTATCCATGGAAAAATCAAGAGTTGCCCTGCGGCTTGCGTACGTAGGAACCCATTACGCAGGTTTTCAGGCACAACCGGGCCGGCGAACCGTGCAGGCGGCAGTTGTCGAAGCCTTGAGACGTGCGCGATTGATTGAAGAAATAGCTGGGGCTCATTTTACGGCTTCTGGGAGAACGGACAAGGGAGTACACGCTGTCGACGCCGTCATTTCGTTTGAAACGGAGGTAGGTTCGTCAGCAATCCCTCGGCGGATCAATAGTCAGTTGCCAAAGGATATCTGGACGTGGGCACGAGCCGACGTACCTATGCAGTTCGATGCCCGCCGCGACGCCGTTCTGCGTGAGTATCAGTATGTCTTGTGTGATGCGCAGTTTGACGTTCACGCTATGCGACTAGCATCTGATCTTTTGCTAGGCGTTCATGATTTTCGCAATTTCAGCCTCGAGAAAGGTCGATCTACTGTTCGAAAGGTCTTCTCATCACGTGTTCGAGTGTCGGATGACTTCATTGTCATTGAGGTTGCGGCTGACAGTTTCGTATGGAACATGATGAGGAAACTCGTTACTGCCCTGACCCTTGTAGGGAATGGACAACGAAGCGTAGCGTGGTTTGGCAACATGCTCGATCCAAATGGGCATACTGAAGGGATTCGATCAGCGCCTGCTTCAGGACTCATCCTCACGCGGGTTGATTACGCGGGCATCGAGTTCGTTGAAGACAAGTACGCGAAGAAACGCGCGCACAAGTATATGCAGGAAATCCTCCTACAAAACAGCGTGATGATGCAGATCTTTAAGCGATTCAACGAGCAAATGGGGGGGAGCGCTTTCGTCGATCGGGCTTAGTACTCGTCTAGGTATTTTTGTCCGCGATCGGCCTCGGTTTTGCGTTTGTCGGCGAGGTCTGCTGCTGGCTGTTTGCTGCCGTGCGAGATTCGCAACTCTGAAGCTGAATTGCCGTAATCTTCAGGTCTCGAATGTTGTGTGTCGAAATCGACCGGCGCGCCGTGCTCTGGGATCGGCTCATGTTTGGGCATCTGTTCGCCGATCAATCGTTCTGCTTCTTCCAACGCTTTTTTCACCGCTACAGCGTCCTTTTTAGCACTCATTAAGAACGCGAGCTCCTCGGCACTCAGATTTAGTGCTGCAGTTATGCCTGCGGCGTCTATTAGTGCAAACTCTTTATATAACGGTACAATTTCTTCCCGCGCTTTTGCGGCAGAGACGTGATTTGCGGAGGCTATTTTGGACGCAACACCATCCCGTAAAGCACGTCTCGACCGCGTCTGCCCAAGTCGCATCCAATGGGTCGGTGGTGAATACTTGGCGGCCGCATTACGTCGCCCGTGGTTATGATGAGCCGCTACGTTCACTCCTGACGTCATGAGCTCAGCGGCATATCTCCACAGGCCGTAGTGTTGTCGTTTCCTCGTTCGTCCGAGGTAGATATCAGCCCTACCCAATACCTGATATGCGTGCGCGAGCCCCTCTCCTTCCAAAGCGCGCGGGAGATTTTCGTCGATCCAATGGACAAGGTCCTCTGGCGTTTGGTCCACTGCGTACGAAATAGTGAGGGGCCGTGTCGGGTCTCTGTCGTTAAAGATGCTTCTCATCAAGTCAAAAGCTGATTGAGCACGATCGCGGGCCGCAGTTCCCACATGGGCTCCGCCGATGTACGCTTGAAAGTCAGTGATTGCTGACCGCAGATCTCCGTTTGCATTTTTCGCGATCTGCGCGATCAGGGGAACATCGACGGCCTCCAATGAGCGACCGACATCTGAGAGTGTCTCTTGCAGATTTCTAAGCTGACCGGACAAATCTGTTAGCACTTGTAAATCTGCGGTTACTGCCTTTAGTTCGGCTGCGCCGCCTGCATTTCGCTCCGGCTGTTCAAGACGGGCCATTACGCCAGCAGCCGCTTCCTGCGCTTTGTGAATCTTACGGAGGACTTCGAGGTCAAAGTCGAGCTGTGACAGAATGTCGAGATCAGCGCTAATTGCCTTTAGTTCGACGGTATCTTCAGAAGCGCGCTCCGGCTGTTCAAGATGGGTTATTACGTCAGCAACCGCTTCTTGAGCGCGGAGGGTTTCCCTTCTCTCGTTGTGCCAAATATCCAAGAGCGCTTTTTGTGCGCTCTGCTCCCTGATAGCGAAAAAGGCTATTTGTTTGCAGTATCCGCGCAGCGTTGGCGAAACGCTGTACAGGTCGTTAGCGGTCAGGATCACAGGTGCGCGTGTTTTTTTGACGAGCTCAGTAACCGCTTTTGCCCCGCCGCGATCAGACGTACCGTGTAGGTTATCAATCTCATCAAGCAGTATCAGTTTCTGGGTGTTTAGAAGAGATGCGCTTTTTGACGCTTCTCCGGCCGTTTCGTTGATGATGCCTTGAGTCCGCTTGTCGCTGGCATTGAGCTCGAGTAACTGCCACCCCATGTCAGCTGCCAACGCAGCTGCAGCTGACGTTTTGCCTGTGCCGGGCTTACCGTACAGCAATGCTGCCAATTTGTCAGATGGCCAGTGCAATGCCCATTGGCGGAGCTCTTCGACAGCTTTGCGGTTGCCTCTCACTTCTAAAAGAGTTCTCGGACGGTACTTCTCGACGAGGTCCATAGTAATCGAGCGCAGAAATCAAGAGATAGGAGCAGTATAAGGATATAAGAACCCCCTATGCCTATTAATGTTTTGTGAACGACATGAAACTGGACGAATTAGCGCAGTCGGTTCGTGATTTTGAAGGCGTCGCACGGAAGCGCGCGATAGGTCCGCTCGTGAAATGGTTCGACGCGGATCTCAGCACAGGCAATTTTGGAGAGGACGCCGCTGTAATCGAGCGGGGTGACGAGTCGCTTTTGATCGCTGCTGATGGCATCTGGTCCAAGCTCATGGATGCGGACCCTGAGTGGGCGGGGTACTGTGCAGTCCTCGTAAATATTCACGACATTTTAGCTATGGGGGGTACCCCTCTGGCGCTGGTCGACGTATTTTCGGCGAGTTCGACTGAAGTCTGCAACCGAGTCTTGGCGGGCATGAGCGAAGCCACAAAGAAATTCGGCGTGCCGGTCGTTGGAGGGCACGTGCACCCCGACACTACTTATAACGCGCTCGACGTGGCCATCATTGGCACCGCAAAGACTGACTCGGTCATTTACAGCTGCACGGCCCAAGAGGGACAGGACGTCCTCGCTGCCGTCGACTTAGACGGGAGGGTCCACCCATCGTGCAGTCTCTGTTGGGACACGACGACGATGAAGCATCCCGAGCTGCTCCGCAGACAGCTGCAGACCATGCCTCGCCTCGCGCAACAACACTTAGTGACGGCGGGAAAAGACATCAGCAATCCAGGTTTGCTCGGCACACTCGGTATGTTGCTCGAAGTTTCTGAAGCGGGCGCTGTCGTAGAATTGGACCGGATTCCGATCCCCGATGGCATGGACATGCATCTATGGCTGCGGATGTATCCAGGAATGGGATTCGTGTTAACCGTTCAACCACAGAACGTGCAAGAGGTCGTAAGCATCTTCGAAGAGGCCGGCATGGCCGCCGCGAAAATAGGTGAAATCACAGAAACGAGAAAACTTGAGATCACGAACAACGCTGAGAAGGTCGTTGTGTGGGATTTTGCTCAGGATACCATCATGGGTATCGGCGCCGTCGCTTGTAGATAGCGTTGGGTATGTAAGATTAGAAAGCGAAAATCCAAGAGATATTAAAAAAATCAAAAAAGAAGTGGGAGATAAGGCATTTTTGCCTTATCAGTTCTAATTTTTCTAGTAGTTGGTGTACGTTCTGGTTCTTCCGTCGGGTCCCACAAGTTCAAGTTTGACTGGCCAGCGTCCGTCAATCGTGTGGGTTGCACACGAGAAGCACGGGTCGTAAGCTCGGATGACCATTTCAAGCCGATTGAGTAATCCTTCCTGTGGTTCGCCGTCCTTTATCAGGAGTTTCGCGGCCTCGCGAACCCCCAAATCCATCGCTCCTTGGTTGTGACCGGTTGAAACGATCAGGTTGGCCTTCGTTATGAAGCCCTCATCGTTTGTGCTGTACTCGTGGATGAGCGTCCCTCTCGGCGCTTCGAGAACGCCAACGCCTGTAGCCGCTCGCGGTTCGGGCTTTGCCCAAACGTCTGTGCTGGTTATGTCTGGATCGTTAAGGAGCTCAACAGCACGTTCGCTGGCGTACATCAACTCAATCAGCCTTGCGTAGTGATAGAGTAACGTCTGCTGTGGCATCCTTCCAAAAGCGGCTCTAAAGTCCGTGAGCATATCGTTGGCCAGCGGTGTTGAGATCTTGTCGCACACGTTTATGCGGGCCAGCGGCGCAACGCGATAGATACCATCAGGCCAGCCCTTCTCCTTCCAATACGGGAATTTTAGGTACGACCAATCTTGGTAATTCTCCTGAATGTAGTCCGCGTATTTGGTGGGATCAAACTCCTTAATTATAGAGCCGTCTGTATCCATCATGCGAAGCGTTCCGTCGTACATCTCGAGGTTTCCGTCCTTGACTAAGCCCATCATGGGGGTGTTGACGACCCCAAGGATTTTTATGACATCCATATACTGCTCAAATAGCGGAGCAGCCACCTCTAAGCCAAGTTTTGTGAATTCAATCGAGTCCTGAGCGTCCTTGAGCATCTTCTGACGCTGGTCTTCGGTAATCCCCTTGGTGAGTCCGCCAGGCTTTGCGGTGACAGGCGCGGCTCTTCCACCAATAGCCCGTATCATCTCCTGGCCTCGTTTTCTGTTGAGGACAACTTGTGTTGCAAGCTCAGGATTTGCCTCAATCACTCCAAAGACGTTCCGCTTCTTTGGATCGCCATCGGGCGTGAATATGAGGTCCGGCGCTGCAAGGTAGAAGAAGTGCAGCGTGTGGCTGTGTATCATCTGTCCCATATGCATAAGCTCGCGGAGCAGCGCAGCGGGACGTGGAATCTCAACGCCGAAGGTATTGTCAGCCGCCTTTGCAGAGGCAAGGTGGTGGCTGACCGGACAGATGCCACAAATAGCCGTTACGATTCTCTGAGCATCTTCTATAGGTCTCCCTTGCAGGAGTTTTTCAAAGCCACGCATCTCAACAATGTGCAAGTGTGCATCGTCAACCTGTCCTGCGTCGTTAAGGTTTACTGTAACTTTTGCGTGACCTTCCACTCTCGATACGGGCTCTAAAGTGATTTTCTTTCCCATATTCATTACCTCTTTTCGGTGATCTTCGCCTTAATAAGTGAAACAGGCAGCGTATAACGATAGAAGGTGCCTATTGGATCATAGACGTCCTTAGTCATCTCGTTTAAGTCGACTGTGCCATCATCATCTAAGCCGTATGCTGATGCGACTACGTTTAGCATCGCCGCGCCCTGTTCATATGAAGACGCTGTTGCTCCGTAGCAGCCTGTGCACGGTGCATTGACTTGTGGACATTGCGCGCCGCACCCGCTACGCGTTGCGGGCCCCATGCACATGAATCCTTGGTTAAGCAGACATTCGTTAGGTTCCCCGTTTGCTTCAATTGGCCGCTTGATATCGCTTATCCTCTTCTCCTTCCTCTCTCGGGGACAGTCCTCACAAACGTTTTTAAGGCTTAATTGAGGTTCTTGGCCCTGTAAAAGTGCGGTAAGAACCTCCGCGATGAGGAACGCATCTGGCGGACATCCGGGGATGAAATAATCAACTTTGATAACGTCCGAGACCGGTCTAAGCGTCTCAAAGAGCTTTGGCAGTTCACTTGATGTCGGGATTTCTTGATCAGGGGCTGTGGACGTCGATGTCTTGACTGCTTGTTTGATGTCTGACATCGCGTTGATGTTGTTCAACCCTGGTATGCCACCGAACGCCGCGCAACTGCCGAGCGCAACTACAACGTCTGAGGTCTCGCGGACTTTCTTAGCGACGTGTTCATTGTCTTCGTTGCGAATGCCGCCGGTCAGAATGCCGACCGTAGTATGTTGATCAAAGTCCTTAATGTCCATTAACACTGGAATGCGAACGAACTCTATTGCTTGCAATACGTCTAGAATCGCTTCGTGCAAATCTAGAACGGCTATCTCGCAACCAGAACATACAGCTAGCCAGTCCTCTTGGACCTTTACCTTATCTCCCATTTATGAGTCACCTCGTGTCTGAATTCCTGGAAAAGCAGTGAGAGTCAATAATCAGGTCATATATACTATGACCTCTGGAGATACGCAAAATTGTCTCACACTCTTGACCCATTTGTATTTCGGCTTCCTCTATATAAAATATTTCGAATTGGTGTTCTAAAGTAGTTCAATTCAAAAAATGTTTGATATACAGGTGCCAAAACTGCTGTCAATTCTTACAAATGAATTATATGAAATTACTAATATATAAGGCTGTAATATATAAGGCTGCTATATCTCTATTTGAGCGACGTGCGATTCTTTTGACTCCTTAAACGCTCTGGATGGGTTGAAATCGTACCAATTCTTCGTTTGGCGCGCCGGCTCGAAGCTCGAATCATCTGACGAACGTGAACAGATTTGCTGGGTTGGGGACATTGCAGCAGCTTTATCATCTCGAACTAACATATATTTATTTGTGCACTATATAAAAATAATACGCGCAGATTATGCCTAGAAAATCGTGCGAACTCGCTTGTTTTGATCATTATACACGTAAGAGTGAATTTGATTTATTAAAGTAAATAATATATAATCAGACTAAATAATATATGAATGCTAGTGTACGAGGAACGGCGAACGCTGTTTTGTCGGTGCGCTAAACTAAGTGATGGGTAGGTTTGAAAGCGACAAAATGGCTTCGATAATCGGACTAAATAATAAGCCTTTTATAATACACATTTTGAACCTACGTGCGAATTAGTTGACTTTTTGGTTAACATGAGGCTGGTGAAATAAGTGACATTTGCGTTACACATAGATAAGAGCTGCACTGGCTGCAACAATTGCGTCGTGGCGTGTCCAGTCAACGCGCTTGAACTCGTCGTTGATAACCCCGCGACGACCAAGAAGACGTATAAGGTGCAGGGCGGCAAATCCCTAGCCGTAGACGAGGATGTCTGCGAAGCGTGCGGCGTTTGCCTTCAGGCATGTCCAAGAGATTGCATCCAGCTAACACAATAAAGGAGGGAATGAGCTTTGGCTTTGTTTCCGATATACTCTAAAAGAGAGGAAGGACGAAAATCGATCATAGAACAGAAGACGCTGGTACAGACCCTCAACCTCGCTCTTGACATGGAGCGCTGTACAGGCTGCGGCATTTGTGCAGAAATATGCCCAGAAGAGGCGATAGTGAAGGGTCCTCTAGGTGCTGTCGGATTTAAGGAGATGGAAGTCCCCGAGATGGTCTTCGACCAGAACAAGTGCTCATACTGCGGCGTATGCGTGGAATTGTGTCCATTTACTGCGCTAAAACTCACCGAGAACGGTGAGCCGAAGACCGATCTCATTGATCAGGAAGGGTTCCCACACTACCTAAAGGTAGCTGAGATAAACCTAGACACGTGCGTGAGATGCAAGGTATGCGAAGAGATGTGTCCACGCGACAAGGCGATAGAGCGAAACGTGCCCGAGGTCACTGAGCGACAGCAAGCGGTCACGTACACCGCCGAGATGCAACTCGACGAGGATCCGGGAAGCGAGAACAAGTGCACCTACTGCGGCCTTTGCGGTGAGATCTGTGATGCGCTGACGGTGGAGCACAAAGAGGCGACTCCCATCAACATCGAAGCGCTTGGAGAAGTGAAGTTTGACTCTACTAAGTGCGATGGATGTAAGATCTGTGAAGAGATCTGTCCGACGGACTCAATAAAGATCGATCGGACGATCAGTGAGGCCAAGCTCCAGGGCGAGGTCACGATCAACAAAGACGAGTGCATGTTCTGCACGTGGTGCGCAAAGACGTGCCCCATCGAGAACACCATTGACATCAAGAAGATCTTTGAAGGCTCTATTAACATAAAGACGGAAAACTGCCCAGCAGGGTGTTCTGCGTGCGTGGAAATCTGTCCGTGCAACGCATTGTATTTGCCGCCTCAACACGAGCCTGGAGAAATCGCAGCGAAGCTTGAAGTGAACGACGACTTCTGTACGCTCTGCGGTGCCTGTGTGAACGTTTGTCCAGTCGCTAACACGATTGAGGTGAAGCGTGACGTGATACACATCGAAGGCACGGAAACGGAGCTTTACAAGAAGACGGCTGGCAAGATGATGGAGCTTAAGACTCCGACGATCGAAAAGCTGGGGACATAAAGATGACAAGCGAAGGAATGAGAGACCCAAAGCACTATCAGCTTGGTAAAACTCAATTTGACCCCGATCTCATCAAAGAGGTCGAAGCCCGCGGTGGCAAGAACGCGCAAATGTGTTACCAGTGCGGAACGTGTACTGCAGGCTGCCCAATGACTCAAAGAAGCGGGCTGCGAGTTAGAACGGTGATGAGAAAGGCTAATCTAGGCATGAGGGAGGTGCTCGACGATCCAGACCTGTGGCTCTGCACAACGTGTTATACGTGCTCTGATAGGTGCCCGCGCAGGATCATCGCAACTGATGCAATAATTGCACTGCGGAATATTGCGACTCAGGAGCACAAAGTGCCTATGAGCATGATAAAGATCATGGGCTCGATCGCCAAGACAGGTCACGGAGTGCCGAACAGTGAGGGCAACATGAAAAAGCGCGTTTTGCTTGGACTGCCCGAGAACCCCCCGACGACACACACATACCCGGAGTACATCAAAGACATTAACAAGATACTCGAGGTTACGGGACTGCTTAAAATCAAAGAGGAGATGGAGGCGGAAAGTCAATGAAGGAGTATAATTTCTTCCTAGGCTGTATCGCTCCTAACAGATATCCAGGCATTGAAGCGTCTGCAGTGAAGACTTCAAGAAAGTTCGATATCGATCTACAAGATTTCAAAGGAGCGTCGTGCTGCCCCGCACCCGGTGCATTCGGATCAATGGATGTGGATGCGTGGATTGCGCTCGGAGCACGAAATATTTGCCTATCTGAAAAGGAAGGCAAAGATATAGCCCTTATATGCAACGGCTGCTACAAGTCACTGTTCGAGGCGAATCACCGGCTCAAAGCCAATCCGGAGTTGAAGGAAAAAATCAATTCAATCCTTGCAAACATCGACACTGAGTTTCAAGGATCAATTGAGGTTCGACACCTAATCGACATACTATACAACGATGTCGGAACGGAGAAGGTGAAGGAATCGGTTGAACAGCCACTAACGGGACTGAACGTGGCCATCCACTATGGGTGTCACTTGCTTAAGCCAAAGTTCGACAGGACGTTCGGCTCTTCAGAAAGACCGCGATTCTTCGACGAGTTGGTTGAGGCACTAGGGGCCACATCGGTCGATTACAAGGAAAAGATGATGTGTTGTGGAGCGGGAGGCGGCGTTCGATCGTACAAGGTCGATCTCGCGCTCGATATGTGTAACGAAAAGCTCTACAACATGGTGCAAGCAAACGCAGACGTCGTAGTAAATGTCTGCCCGTTTTGCCACCTCCAGTTAGATCGTGGACAGGTTGAAATCAAGGAGAAGTTTGGGGACGTGTACGACCTGCCGGTTCTCCACTACAACCAGCTTCTTGGCATAGCACAGGGCATGAACCCTGAAGAGTTGGGCCTCGATGCCCACGAGATAAGTGTTGAGCCACTGCTCGCAAAAATACTGTGAGGAAGGAGGTAAACACAAATGGACGAAGAGAAGAGAATCGGCGTATTCGTATGTCACTGCGGTACTAACATCGCGGGCGTCATAGACGTTAAGGCGTTGGCCGAGTACGCGAAGACCCTGCCGAACGTCGCATACGCCGAGGATTATACGTACGTGTGTTCAACGCCCGGCCAAACCATGATCAGAGACGCGATCAAGGAACACAACCTCAACGGGACGGTAGTAGCGGCTTGTTCACCAAGGCTCCACGAACCTACGTTTAGGAAAGCGACCGAAGAGGGCGGGGTGAACCAGTTCCTGTTTTCGATGGCGAACATCCGAGAGCAGAACACGTGGGTTCACATGGAAGAGCCGGAGAAGGCAATGCAAAAGGCGAAGGATGTAGTCAGAATGGAGGTCGCGCGGGCATCAATGCTGGAGCCTCTCACTGCAAAGACTGTGCCGGTTGAAAAAGCTGCGCTCGTTATCGGCGCAGGTATCGCCGGCATCCAAGCCTCGCTGGAGCTTGCCGATGCGGGAATAAAGACGTATTTAGTGGAGAAGGAGCCGTCCATCGGCGGCATGATGTCCCGTCTCGACAAGACGTTCCCCACACTCGACTGCTCGCAGTGTATCCTGACACCCAAGATGGTCGACGTTGAGCGCAATCCGAATATTGAGCTGATGACCTACTCGGAGGTCGAAGACGTAAGCGGTTACATAGGAAATTTCGACGTTACCATTCGCCAGAAGTCGCGATATGTGTACGAAGACAAGTGCAACGGCTGTGGCAAATGCCAGGAGGTTTGTCCTGTTTCACGGCCAAACGAGTTTGACCTTGGCTTGCAGCCTCGAAAGGCGGCCTATGTGCCCTTCCCACAGGCAGTGCCGCTCAAGTTCACCATTGATATGGATAGCTGTATCAAGTGTGACCTCTGCAAAACCCAGGAAGCGTGCGGCGACCTGGAGGCAATAGACTTTGACAAGCCCGACGAGCTCGTAACGGTCAAGGTGGGCACGATTATCGTCGCCACCGGATTCGATATGTACGACGTTGAGCGCAAGGAGGAATGGGGCTATAAGGTCTTCGACAACGTTGTGACTGGGCTCGAGATGGAACGGTTGATCAGCGCATCCGGGCCGACAGGTGGCAACGTCATCAGACCTTCTGACGGTCAGAAGCCTAAGAGCGTTGGCTTCGTGCTCTGCGCAGGCTCGCGTGATCAGGATGAAGAGGATGGTGCTAAGCCGTACTGCTCGCGTGTATGCTGCATGTACAGCTTGAAGCACGCTCACCAGTTGATCGAGAAGATCCCGGGATGTGTGCCTTACCTGTTCTACATGGACATACGATCCTTTGGCAAGGCGTACGAGGAGTTCTACTACCGCATTCAGAACGAAGGCGGCAAGTTCATCCGAGGTCGCGTCTCGAGGATCACCGAAGATCCGATCACGAAGAACCTTACCGTAACGGCTGAGGATACGCTCCTTGGACAACTCCTCGAAATGGAGCTTGACATGGTCGTGTTGGCAAATGCCGTCGTGCCCGCTGAGAGCACACAGAAGATAAAGACGCTTCTGACGCTTTCAAACAGCCCAGATGGGTTCTTGCTAGAGGCGCACCCGAAGCTTAACCCCATGTCGACGACCACTGACGGGGTATTCTTAGCAGGGATGTGCCAAGGACCGAGAGATATTCCGGATGTCGTGAGTCACGCAGCGGCAGCAGCGGCAGCAGCATCAATCCCGATACACAGGGGATCAGTCACCCTCGAACCGATCTTCGCCATCGTAGACCAGGAACACTGTGGGGGCTGTGCTACGTGCATTGGTCTGTGCCCGTACGGCGCGACTGAGCTGAACGAAGTTGACGGCAAGCTTGTTGCGAGCGTCAATGAGGCAAAGTGCAAGGGCTGCGGCACGTGTGGTTCCGGGTGTCCAAGTGGCGCCATAAAGATGCAGCACTTCACGAATGAGCAGATCATGAGCGAAATAGAAGCGTTTGCTCAGGGGTGGTGAGAGCAATGGCAGAGGAATTTGAACCAAACATCTTAGGTATACTCTGTAACTGGTGCACCTATGCGGGGGCTGACCTCGCCGGTACCTCCAGAATGCAGTACCCGCCGAACGTACGAGTTATACGCATCATGTGCACGGGCAGACTCGATCCAGCGTTCGTGCTGAAGGCCTTGAGCGTCGGAGCGGATGGCGTGCTTGTGTCTGGTTGCCACATAGGTGACTGTCACTATCTTGCTGGCAACTTCAAGTCGCGACGTCGTGTTGCGCTCTTAAGAAAGCTCATCGAAGAGTACGGTTACGACCGTGAGCGCCTGCGCATGACTATGATATCCGCTTCAGAAGGTGCCATTTGGGCAGAGGTGGTCCAGGACATGGTCAACACCATTAAGAAACTTGGACCAAATCCGTTGAAGCAGGCAGTTGCAGCAGGGCAGGAAGGTGTCGCGGCGGATGACGAGTTCTGACCCCGTTTTGACGGCTAACCTCATCACCGGACGGACCATTGAACAGGGCGTTGCCATCGAGGGATGGAAGGACAAGCAGGAGTACATTGATGCCGCTGGGTTCGTGCATATCGATCCCAGCGACTTCAAAACGCTCAACGTTTGGCCTGGCTCGAGCGTCTTGGTCAAGTCTGAGTACGGTGAAGTGGTGGTACGAGCAATTAAATCGCCTTACGGGCCGCATCCAGGAATTGTATTCATTCCGATGGGGCCGTGGGCAAATCAAGTGGTCAACCCTGACACAACCACGACGGGGATGCCTTCATTCAAAGGCATAATGGTTACCATAACCCCTGCGCCCGGAAAGAAGGTATTAGGCGCTATCGAGCTCATCAAGATGACGACACAAGGAGGAGTAGAGGTATGAGAACCGCAACAGACGTCGTGTGTCCATTTTGTGGAACGTTGTGTGATGACATCGAAGTAGATGTCGACGATGCTGAAAAGATCTGCGCGACACGAAATGCGTGCATCATCGGCGACAACAAGTTTATGACGGCTCAAGCGCCTGACCGGCACTTGCATCCGCGCATCCGCAGAGGCGGCGAGCTCGTCGAGAGCACGATGGACGAGGCGATAAACAAGGCAGCAGAGATTCTCGTTAACGCCAAACACCCGCTTCTCTATGGGTGGAGCTCGACTCATTGCGAGGCGCAGGAGGCTGGCATGGCGCTTGCCGAAGGCGTAGGCGGCACGATGGATAACACATCAGTGTGTTGTCACGGGCCGTCGGTTTTGGCGATACACACGGTCGGCATTTCAAGCTGCACGCTCGGAGAGATCATCAATCGCGCCGACATTGTGCTTTATTGGGGATGTAACCCTGTGAATGCCCATCCGCGCCATATGAGCCGCTACTCGTTGTACAAGCGCGGCTTTTTCACGGAGCGCGGCAAATCCGATAGAACTGAAATCGTGATCGACGTCCGAAGGACCGAAACCGCTCAAAAGGCTGATATCTTCTTGCAGCCCGAGCAGGGAAGAGACTACGAGCTCATGAATGCGCTGCGCGTGGCTTTCAGAGGAGGGCCGCTTCCGGAATCTGTCGCAGGGATACCAAGAGCTGAGATTGAAAAGGTCGCACAAATGCTCAAAGACGGCCGATTTGGAATCCTCTTCTTCGGTATGGGTCTCACCATGACCCGAGGAAAGCACCGGAACATCGACATCGCCATAAGCCTTACGGCAGACTTGAACACGTACACAAAGTTCCTCATTATGGCCATGCGAGGACATTACAACGTTGCGGGAGCCGATCAAGTTTCGTTGTGGGAGTGTGGGTTTCCGTACGCGGTCGACTTCGCCCGAGGGTTCCCGCGGTACAATCCAGGCGAAAGCTCCGCAACCGACATCTTAGCACGTAAAGAAGCCGATGCGGCACTGATCATTGCCGCGGATCCGGGAGCGCATTTCCCAATTGACATGGTGCGGACGCTTGCCTCCATACCGATGATAGCCATCGACCCACACGTGACTCCAACTACTGAGATAGCATCAGTGCATATTCCAAGCGCGATCGTGGGCATTGAGGACGCAGGCAGCGCATATCGCATGGACAACGTTCCCATACGAATGAGAAAGGTTGTTGAACCGCCTGAAGGGGTTCTCACTGACCAAGAGATTATTGAGCGCATCCACAGGCGCGTTATGGAGCTTCAGGGGCTCGAAGTCCCAGAAGTCACGGCGGTCAAGGAGCCGGCAGAAGCCCTGGCACCGAGCGCGTTTGACGATATACTACAGCGGGCAACGTGAGCAAGGAGAGTGAGAGAACGTGAGTGAAATATTAGTCAAAAACGGATACGTCTACGATCCTAAAAATGGCGTAAACGGTGATGTTATGGACATTGCCATTCGCGACGATAAGATAGTAGACGCGGTGTCCCCCACCGCCAAAGTCATCGATGCGAGCGGCAAAGTAGTAATGGCAGGTGGAATTGACATACATGCCCATATCGCAGGGCCCAAAGTAAACGTTGGCCGCAACATGAGGCCCGAGGATAAGCTGTTTAACACGTCTAAGCGCGGCAAAATGACGCGGTCGGGCGGTGGGTTTTCAGTTCCGTCTGTGTTTGAGACCGGCTACGTATATTCGCGTATGGGCTACACCCAGGCGAACGAAGCGGCAATGCCGCCGCTATTAGCTCGGCATACGCACGAGGAAATGGCAGACACACCGCTGATTGATCAGTCGGCCTACACGCTGCTCGGCAACAACTGGCTCGTGATGGAGTACATCAAACGAGGCGAGAAGGACAAACTCAACGCCTTTGTTGCGTGGATGCTCCACGCGACGAAGGGATATTGCGTGAAGCTCGTCAATCCAGGCGGTTCAGAAGCTTGGGGATGGGGCATGAATTGTGTCAACATCTCCGATCCAGTTCCGTATTTCGACGTAATGCCATCTGAGATCATCAGCGGGCTTGCCGAGGCGAATGAGGCTTTAAACCTACCGACTTCGATTCACCTCCACGCCAATAACTTAGGACATCCAGGAAACTACCAAACTACTCTTGATTCCATAAAACTTCTTGAAGGGGTCTTGCCGAGGGATGGGAAAATCAGGGACCAAGTGATCAACTTTGCACACATGCAGTTCCACTCGTATGGGGGCACCACGTGGAAAGACTTTGAAACCGAGGCCCAACCGATCGCAGACAGCATAAACAAGAACAAGAACATGACAGTCGACGTAGGGTTTGTCACGCTAGACGAGACTACAACGATGACCGCTGACGGTCCGATGGAGTACTATCTCCACAACACGAACCACCTCAAGTGGGCAAATGCCGACATCGAACTCGAAACCGCTGCTGGCGTTGTTCCTTACATATACAGCCCGAAGATAAGCGTGTGTGGTATTCAGTGGGCTATTGGGCTCGAGCTCGCGCTGCTGATCGATGATCCGATGCAGGCGTTTATTACGACTGATCATCCTAACGCTGGGCCTTTCAGGCGCTATCCACGCATCATTAGTTGGCTTATGTCAAATCAAGCTCGGCTCGACCGACTTGAGACGTTGCATAAGGTCGTGCCTGATCGGGTCGCCATTGGCGGTATCTCGCGCGTATTTGATTTCTACGACATTGCCAAGATGACGCGCGCGGGTCCTGCTCGAGCGCTCGGGCTAGGTGACATGAAGGGCCATCTGGGGGTTGGCGCTGACGCCGACGTCGCGATATACAATTACAACCCGAAGACCATGGATCCAACAACTGACCCTGCAGGCATTGAAAAGACGTTTAAGAACACAGCTTACACGATTAAAGGTGGCGACATCGTCGTCATTGACGGAGAGGTTGTGAGCAAGGGCAACAAGCGTACGATTTGGGTCGATGCCACGAACGGCTCTATGGACCCAGCGGTACTGGATGACATCGAGAAGAAGTTCGTGAGGTTCTACAGCGTCACGATGAACAACTATCCAGTCCAAGACGAGTACGTTGCACGCGGTCTAGTGGTCAAGCCGGAGGTGGCGTAAGTGAAAAAAGTCACGCTTCGGCCTAAAGACAAAGAGTACATGTTCCTCGATGCGGACAACGTCACGCCTGACAACTTTGCAGGCAAGACGCTTGACGAAGTCCGAGCGGTTGAGATCTACGAGGGCAACCGAACGTACGCCCTCGGTGACTATTTTGACGTAATCGGCGAAACCGACCCCGATCCGAACGAGATCGGCATCGTAATCGATGGATCAGTTCCCAAGGTGAAGTACATTGGCATGAAAATGTCCGCAGGAAAGCTCCTCGTGAAAGGCTCTGTCGGGATGTACGCTGGCGGTTGGATGACCGGAGGTAGACTTCGCGTAAACGGTGATGCCGGTGCATACGCTGGTATAGCCATGGAAGGCGGCGAATTGGTCATCGACGGGAATGCTGGCGATTATGTCGGTGCGAACTACCGCGGCGACTGGCGTGGCATGAAAGGTGGCAAGATCGTCGTAAGTGGTAACGCTGGGAGCGACATCGGCGAAGCTATGGTAGGCGGCGAAATCGTTGTCAAAGGTAACGCAGATCTCCAGGCCGGCATTCACGCGCACGGTGGTAAGATCGTCATCGAAGGGGATGCAGAGAGTCGAGTGGGGGCTCAAATGACCAAGGGCGATATCATTGTCCTTGGCAAAATTGGGTATTGGCTCCCTGGCTTTATTTACAAGAAGGACGATCAAATCGACTACGATGGCAAGCAATATGCTGTCAAGGTCTACCAAGGAGACCGCGGCGAGGGAGGAAAAGGCACATTGTACTATGCGGGAGCGTAAGAACGCTCCGCATCTTCTTTTTTAAGATTTTTTAAAGTCCGCAGCTTCAGTCGGAGATAACGACCGAACAAGCAGATGTAGCAGCATAGACCGGACTCACCGAACCCGCACTGGGGCTGCGTGGATTCGGCCCTGTCTCACTTCATTTGCTTATTATCCCCCTCTGCACGTGGAAGCATCTCGAGCGCGCAGGGCCCCACCCCTTTCTTTTCGGCCTCAGTTAGTCTCAGCGAGAGACCGACAGAGCCGCTTTTCAAAGATGGTTATATGTCCCAGAGCGTAAGGGTATGACATCCCCAGCTCGCGCGCCGCGGCGCTTACATATCCAAGCCTATCTATCTCAGCAAGGAGCCTCAGCGTACCGAGGCCAAACACGTATTCCCCATCTTCGTCGACGAACCGCAGTTTGAATCGTGGTCTGATTCTCATGCTGGAAGCTATGATAGTCGATGTGCACACTTAACTAAAATGCATAAAATGCGGAGGCTGCTGGAAGGCGTGTCCCGTGTGCACGTGCGATGACTGCAAGCTCGAGAGCTGTGAGCCGCGCTGGGTTGAAAGCGGGCTTCCTCCCTCGCCGAAGCTGCAGTACACACGGGCGGCACACATGGATGCCGACTGCGTGGACTGTGGTCAGTGCGAGGACGCATGTCCTGTTGAGATCCCGCTTTCGACGTTCTTCCACCAATCGACTAAGGACACGGCTAAGCTCTTGGCCAGATTCGCTGAATTGACATCGGATTAGGAAACCTTGGGGGGCCCCCTGCCCCCTATTACTTTTTTTTAGAATCGTTTAAGATAGATCAGATTCCATTTTGACTGCAAAAGACTATAGGTCAGTTTCATCGTTTACGATAACGTAATGAAAGGCGCTCCAAATGTCTTGTGCAGCAGCTCGCAAAAAAGTGAAATAATCGCAGTTTTGCTTACGGATCGGTTAGTCAATCTTGACAATATACCCCGTCTTATCGTAGGTCTGCAAGCCCGATGGCAAGCGTGAGGCGAACTCCTGCGATCGCAGTGCTTGAAGAAATCGCGTTATTGGTAGCTCCTCGAAGCGGTTTAGTGGTATCACAAAATCATACTCTTCATTCGCGAGTGGGTGAAACTCTAATCCGTTCAAATCGGCGACAGGCTTGATACCTATGCCGGCGTCAGCTTTCCCGAATTTCACTGCAGAGGCTACTGCACTGTGTGTTCGCGCCTCATAATCATAACCTTTGATAGACTGGGTGAATTCGTCTAACGCAAGTCCGCGCGTTGTTGCGATCTTCTGCAACAACGTGTCCGTTAAAACGCGTGTACCGGATCCGGCATTCCGGTTTATGAACTGCATTTCTGGAAGACTATCAAGTGAGATCATTTCCCCTTTTCGAGTGATAATCCCCTGTTGCCGCATATAGCCTTTGACAAGAGCAACGTTGTGCAACCCAAACTCTTGCAAAAACGGGAGGTTGTACTCCCCAGACGCACTCAGGAGATGAGTGCCGGCAATATCCGCAATACCCTTGCGGACAGCAACAAGCCCTCCTTGAGAGCCGACGTTGACGACTTTTATATGAGGAGCAACGTCTTCAATCATCTGAAAGAGGATGTCTACCCCGATATCGTGGCTCCCGATAAACATCAGGTCTGTCAGCTCAAATTCTCCGAAAAGAGTGACCTCAACTTCCTCATTTTCATCAAGAATCTCTGTATGCTCGGGGATTTCAAGAAATCCGTCAGACAGAAGCGTAGTTATCGCGTCAGAGCTCGCAAAAACAGGGTAAGCTAAGCTGCGAACGAGGTTTACTGGGAGCAGCTGATGTCGTGGCTCTGAGTGGACCTCAATCCCAAGTCTTGCACGTACCTTGCGTGACGGCTTTGCCCCACCTCTTATGAAAGGATCTATGAAGACATAGTAGACCATGAGCGCTGAGACAGGGTATCCCGGTAGGCCGAAGAACGGTTTGCCTTCAAGCTCTGCGATGATAAGTGGCTTTCCAGGTTTGATGCTTACCCCGTGCGCGAGAAGTTTTCCTTTTTCGGCAATGCGATACACTACGTCACCTTGTCCCGCTGACGTACTTCCAGAGGAGATCACCATGTCGCATTCGTAAAGTGCGTCTGCTATTACGCGCTCAATCTGATCGATGTCATCTCCGACGATTCCGTAATAAAGTGGTTTCCCACCGCTCGCTTCAACTGCCGCCCCAACTGAATAAGTATTGACGTCATAGACCTTGCCGGGCGTCAGGGCTGATCCAGGAGGCACGATCTCATTGCCGGTCGCGAGGATGCCCACCCGTGGCTGTTCAAAGACATTTACCTCGCGACAGCCAATCGTTGCCAAGGCTCCGATATCTCTTTCAGTGAGAACGGCTCCGCGGCGCAGCACAAGCTCTCCGGCCATCACGTCAGAGCCAGCTGATATTACATTTTCGTGGATGGTAACTGGCTTTTTTATCGCGATGCCCTTTGCTTCGACGCCGACGTGTTCGATCATGACTTCGGCGTTGGCGCCTTTGGGCATCATCGCACCAGTGGCAATTTCGACAGCCTGTCCGGAGTGCACCTCAAATTTAGGTAAGACGCCAGCCTCAATGGAACCCAAGAGCGGCAGTCGCACCGGTGCGTCCTCTCTAGCGGAATAGGTATCGCGCGCGATGAGGGCGAATCCATCCATTGCCGCCCTGTCAAAGGAGGGAACGTCAACGCGTGACGTGACGTCTTCAGCGAGCGTTCGCCCTAAAGCACGCTGCAGCGCTATCTTTTCAGTTCTGCGAACTAGCGTAAGTTTGCTAATGATCTCGTGGGCCTTGTCGACGCTTATTAGCTCTCTGAACTCTTTTCGTGTATCTATAAGCACCCGATGGTCAGTCAAATAGAACCACCTCTACCCGTTGACCCTCGTCATACCCTTCGACGTTTTCTGGAATGATAACGAATCCGTCTGCTTTAGCCATAGAGCTGAGTATGCCCGATCCAGACACCATAATGGGTTCGACGCGCCCGTTCCTGATAGCCACTCGCGCATATGTTCGCGAGCCAGGTTTTCCCGTGAGCTTACTCGCAAGTGTGCCGGTCACTGACCGCTTAAATGTGCGGTCGAGGTGAGCGAGACGATAGATTGCTGGCTTGACAAATGCATATGAAGCGACGAGACAGGCGACCGGAAACCCAGGCAGACACACGACGGGGGTATTCTCCACAAGCCCGAGCGCTGTAGGCTTTCCGGGGCTGATCGCGATCCCGTGTACTAAAACCTTCCCAAGCTTGTGCACCGCCTCTGGGACGAGATCCCGAATGCCAACTGAGGTCCCCCCGGTCGTAAGTATCAGGTCGGCATCCGTATCCCGTAACAACGCTGCTTCAATGAGCTCCCGCACATCGAGAACGATATTTCGGTAGCGGTAGCGTGCACCCCACTGTTCAACGAGGAGCGCGTTCATAAGGCCGTTTGTTTCGACTACTTCTCCTTCGGCGGGCTTACCTCCAACGAGTTCCTCTCCGGTCGGTATGATCGCGACGTCTGGTTGCCTATAGACGGTCACGTCGTCGACTTCGAGGGAACTAAGTAGGCCGATGTCTGCTGGTCGCAGGCGATGGCCGGGAGATAAGATGAGTTCGCCGCGCCTTACGTCCTCTCCTTTAAGACCAACGTTTTCGAACGGATGCACCTGCGCTCTAATCTCAGCGACGTCGTCGAGACGTTCGACGTCTTCTATCATCACAACGGCGTCTGCTTGGTCCGGCATTTTGGAGCCGGTATGAACCCGAGAGATAACGCCACGTCTCACGTCGTCACCAATTTTGAGAACAACCGGTGAAAGTTCACTTGCTCCTAACGTATCGTCGGCGACGACCGCATAACCATCCATAGCTGCCCGTCGATAGTTGGGTTCGTCTCGCTGCGCTATAATCTGGCGGGCAAGCACCCTCCCTCTGGCCTCTCGGATAGGCGACACCTCGGTGTCTTCGATAGGCACGATGGCTTTGAGGAACATGTCCAAAGCCACGTCAAACGGAGTTCGTGTTTTGAATATCATCGTTATGTGTTTTGAATATCATCGTTATGTGTTTTGAATATCATCGTTATGGTTAAGTGTACACGTGCGCTATTATATCTTACTAACATGAGAATCAGACCGCGATTCAAGCTGTGGTTTGTCGGTGAAGATGAGGAATACGTTTTTGGCCTCGGTACGATGAGGCTACTTGCTGAGATAGATAGGCTTGGATCTGTAAGCGCTGCGGCGCGCGAGCTGGAGATGTCATACCGTTACGCTCTAGAACGCATCACTATCGTTGAAAAACGGCTCAGTCGTCCACTTGTTGATAGGACGCGAGGCGGAAAAGATGGGGGAGGGGCCAAGCTGACAGCGTTCGGCTATGAGCTTCTAGCGGATTACCGAGGCATGGAAGGTTCGTTGAACCAGCTAACGAAATGGTATGTTGACCTCAGTGATTGATATTTGCACTAGTTAGCTGCCTGAAACGGGCGAAAAGATAGCAACTTCATCGCCACGAACTAACGGACCTGATGCGCATCGGAAGCCACGGTATTGGATTGGATATCCTCTTCCGGATGATAGCAGATGTGGCGCCGCAAAAGCCATCAAGTCGGCTCACGAGGAGGACTTACCGCTCTTCGGAAGGGAATTGCCGATATTGCAGACATTCCAATATCTCGACGGTCGTGGTCTTTCCGGCGCCATTGGGCCGCAAGAATGCAAATATGACGCCAAACGGTATTTTAAAGATATATGATCGACAGCTTTAATGCCACCGTACTCCTTGACGAGTCCATCAATTTCGATCGCCCAGTCTGTTTTGTCATTCATGCGATATCGCCCTAAACAGAATGTTTTTTGGAAAATGTTAGAAAGAAAAAGCCACTTTTGGACTTCTGCGTTAAAACGTCATCGTTCAGTTCGCTAAGGACGCAAAACACGTATTTACTGTTTTCCGGCAAACACCAATATCCCGCAGCCTTCTATTTGAAAACGAAGGAATATAAGCGGGATCGCCGCCAACCGAGCGTAACAAGTTGCAGCTTCTAGATACGTAAGATTTCCTTGCAGACTTTGTTTTTGCTTCATAGAGACCCTCAGCGAAAACGACATAATTATGGGCAACTGACCATCGAGAGGATTTATATTAGTTTCGACATAAATTCCAATTGCTATGTTTATGTGTGCCAAGTTTCAAATGGACGCTTATAGGGCACGAGGCATGCTTCCCCATTGCGAGGTTCTTTGTGGCGAAGATTGCACGAATCGCTCGGGCGCGGGTAATCATTGCGAGCACCTGTATCTTCTAATTCAGAACCAGAGTGATCTCGTTTACAAGAGTTTGGGTATCCCAGCGGTAGAAGATCCAAAAGCTATTTTGGGCGTGGAAATGGATAACGTCGCTAAACGAGTCAACAGAGTCGGCGCCGACTTCATCTTGGACCGCGCGTTTGACATCTCGCTTATCCTGTCAGAGCTCTCTAAAAAGGGTGACCTAAATATCGCGAGGAATTTGATAGACGACATAGCATACGCCGTCTCGCTAGGACTTTTTCTAGATAATCCAGAGGATGCCATCGACGACAAGATGTTGCGCGTTTTGGCAGCGCTCAAAAAGATATTCCCCGGACAGTTTGAGAGGCCTGCTTCGGAGGAGCCTCGAGACGACTTGGAGTAGCAGAACCCGCTCTTCGAAAATGACGCTGTTGCTGCATTTCTTGCGTAGTCGAGCTCTTTGGAGGCGGAATAGCTTACGCAGCGTCCGATACGAGTGTCCTCGCTTTGCGTCGCAGCACGAACCGTTAGAGACTGAGAAGCAGTCCGGTTACAAATGGGATGGTAAGGTTATCATCCACATAGGCTGGCGTAGTAAGCTCCGTAGCAGACACGATCAGCGCAATCAGCAATGTTTTTGTCGGCGCAACAAAAAAAATGAGTATAGCTAATGTGCATACGAAGAACGCTAGGGTGCCTTCAATTGTCTTCTTCTTGAACAGAAGATGTTTCCCGGCGTAATGGCCAGCAATCGTTGCCAGGCTGTCACTGATAGATAGCACGAGAATGCTTAGCGCAGCATAAAGAGGCGTGAAGAGCAACACGGCGATAAGAGTCCCTACAAAAAAAGTGATGGCGCCCTTTGCGGTAAATTTTCCAGGTCTATCAAAGCGCGCAAACAGCCAGTTTAAGAACGCAATATTGTACCTTTGATGCAGCAGAGAAGAAACGAATAACCCGCCGATGAGCAAAATGTTGCCGACAATGACGAGCTCGTGCGGCAGCGAAACGACCAGAAACGCAAAAAACGTGCCGAGCAACAGATGCGCTATGTTGCGCCGCAATTCGAGCATAGAAGGTTAATGTGTCGGTGAATAGAAAAGTTTAACCGCGAGAGACGCGAGCAAAAGGAATGAATACTCGTAGCAAAGTCTGTGCCGGTCGCTACGGTTTTGCAAAAGCTGTGGCTTTTACTGTTTCAGACAGTTCAAGAACTAAGTATACGCATCCTTGAGACGAACGATTCTATAAAGCTATCAGGAGGCTCAATCGCACGCATGGTTCAATTAATGCCCGGGTTGTTATATGTGGTCGTTCTAACGGCCCTGTTTACGGTGCTCTTAGTAAGCTTCACGGCGCTATCGCTCCTCTCGCAAGCTCGAGGTATCGTGCGCCAGCGTTATATCGGCTCGGTTTTTAGCAAAAAGAATGTTAAAAAAGTGACGAGGCTTCGGCCCATTCTGGCGACGATGACGGCCGTGCTGCTAACTCTAAAGGATGTGGAAACAGATCGCTTGCTAACCACCTTCAAGAGGCCGGCGGTGATGAGGCTGTATAAAAAGTGCTTTTATGTGCGGCCTTATTTGTCGTCCGGTGCCTACCTCGTGCGACTGAGCGATATCGATGCGGTATCAACTGTTAACGGCATACTCGTAGTCGCATTCACACAAGCAGATCGCACCATCGTGCTGCAATGCCGAGGCCATAATCTATCCGCTTGGCGCGATTCATTAAACGGGCTGATTTCAAATCATAAATAGCATTATAAAGAATAAGTCCGATTATTTACTACGGTGATCGGTAGAGAAATGTCCCAAATCAAGCGATTAGTGCTCGACGTACTGAAACCTCACGAACCAACTAACGTTCAGGTGGCTAGTGCGATAGGGGACATACAGGACGTCGACGGCGTGAATTTGAGCCTCTATGAGGTCGATCAGCAAACCGAAAACGTGAAAATTACCGTTGAGGGCACCGACGTTGATTTCGATTTGGTGCTGCAGACTATTGAGAATCTGGGAGGGGTCGTTCACAGCGTTGACGAGATCATCGCGGGGAATAAAATCGTCGAAGAAGAAGAAACGCTTCACGATCGCGGATGAACCCCAGTCGGTTTTGTTTTCTTGTTTTGGTAAGCTCTGCAGGAAAGATATCTCAATGCCATTACTTTTATGAGCTTCAATATTGAGGAAGGGCGCTATTTAATCCTCGGATCCGTTGACGGACTTCTTGCCACCCTTGGAATCATTGTAGGCGTCTCAGTCGTCAGCGCTTCCAACTCGATTGTGGTTAGTGCCGGTTTTGGGGGGGCGATTGCGTTAGCGTTAACCAATGGCCTGGGGTCCTATCTTGCGGAGAGCACAATAGAGCACGGAAAGCTCGTTAGAACCGAGAAATCGCTTCTGCGGAAGCTGAACAACACGTATGTTGCATCTCAAAGCCGGAAAAAAATCGCTAAGGATGCCATTACTCACGGAGGGGCAAGCTTCCTCGCAAGTCTAGTCCCTTTGGCGCCTTGGATATTTTCGGTCGGTTCGGTCATCGCTTCCGTTGCGTTAAGCTTGACCACCTTGGTTGCCTTAGGCTTTTATGCAGGGTACATTTCGAGGCAGAACTATGCAATTTCTGTGGTCAAAATGGTTGGGCTTGGGATGCTCATTGTGATCGCAGTCCAACTGCTCAGGCTAGTTCATTTGGTGTAGTAATCGACGGTCTGAAGGTGTCTGACAAGCATAACAGCTAAGACCATTTGACTCTTGTATAGGTTCACAAAAATCGAGGGTGCTATTGTTGAAACAGGAAATCTCGAAGTACATGGGCCTATTATACGAGCACGGTCTTACATCGTCGTTGAGCGGCAACGTGAGTGCGCGGGCCGAGCACTTCGTATTCATATCTCCGACAAAGATTCCCAGCTATCGAATTCGGCCGGCAGACGTATCTGTGGTGACAATGGCAGGTGAACATCTCGAAGGAAAACCTCCTTCAAGCGAGCTACCGACACATCTTGCGATATATAACGCGATGGAACCTTCTGCAATTGTGCACGCACATTCGCGCTTCGCTACAGCATTATCCTGCTTGGGGGGCGACCTAGAATCGCCTGACGTTGAAGGAAAACACCTTTTAGGTCGCGTGCCGTTGATTCCTTACGCGGAACCGGGCACTTCCGACTTAGGCGCTGCAGTATCGCACGGAATTCGGGGGTTTAAGGGGGCTCTTCTGCAGAATCATGGGTTGATTGCTATCGGGGACAACCTCGAGCAAGCATTCATCGTAGCAGAAGCTATCGAAAGAGCAGCTCAGCTAGTCTTCGACTTAAAAGTGATTAGTCGCCCATGAGCTGGACAACGATCGTTCTGTTGCGAGGCCGGACGTCAAGTTCGATGAACACAAGCTGCTGCCACGTGCCGAGCATTAAGGCGTTGTTTGAGAAAGGAATTGTTACGCTCGGCTTCAAAAAAGATGCTCTTACGTGCGAGTGTCCGTTGCCGTCGTGCCACCTTTGGTCGTGTTCATAGTGCCCATCTCTTGGGGCGATGCGATCGAGTGCTTTGGTGATATCTGCAACGAGGCCAGGCTCGTATTCGATCGTCGTCACAGTTGCGGTTGAGCCGGGAACAAAAATCGTAGCTAATCCCTCTTTTAAGTCGCTCTCTGCAAGCAGTTTTTGGACTTGGCGTGTTATATCTATTACCTGGACGCCGCCCGAAGTGTCAATTAAGATGCGTTGTGTTTTTGTTTTCATAGGAACACCGAGCCCGTATCAGCGCAGCGAGATGGAAGCACTTGCCCAAACCTCGCACCAGTGCTTGCGGCACCTTTCTATTCATAGGCGGCAATTCTGATCCCGGCGACGCTGACAATCATGATAAATACAAGGATTGCCAGTATATAACCAAGCGGTCCGGTGCCAGATAAGGTGACGGAGAGCAGCAAAACAGCGAAAAAGGCAACGGAAATAATTAAAGTCACTACTTCGAGCACCATTCTTTGCATAAAGGTTAAAAATACTTACAGTGAGATATGTTTTGCTGTATGCGCGATTCAAGGGGGCATGATAGTCAAGATGAGGTTATTGCCAAAAAAGACGTTTTTTGCAACCGGTGTCGGAACACACCGAGAAAACTTGGAAAGTTTTGAAAAAGCTTTAAGAGATGCAGGTATAGAGAAATTCAATCTTGTCACTGTGAGTTCAATATTGCCGCCAAAATGCGAAATCATTGCAAAGGATGAAGGGCTTAAACAACTGCTTCCCGGAGAGATAGTTTTCTGCGTAATGTCAAGACATGCGTCGAATGAACCGAATGGGAGAATCTCAGCGTCATTGGGTTGTGCAATTCCCAAGAATCCAGACGAGTTTGGCTATATTTCGGAACATCACGCATTTGGCGAGACGACAGAGAGTTCAGGCGCCTACGCCGAGAGATTGGCTTCGAGCATGTATGAAACGTGGACTGAGTCTAAGCCAAAGGAAACGTTTAATGTGGCTACATCTGCCGTCGTTAACGCAGATAGCTCGTGGACTACCGTTTTGTCAGTCGCAGTATTTTTGTTATAACTTAACCTTAAACACAAAAAAGAGAATTTTCGACGAAGTTTGAGTGTGCGAACTGTTGCGAGACATCAACTGACAAGGCTCATCTGTGATCCCGTCCAATACGCTTGTGCGTCAAGAAGAGCAAAGTTTTCAGGTTCGTGACGTCGACGTTAGGGTGCTTACGCTTCTTTTCCAACTTACGCTTATGAGGCGCGTGGGCTATCACTTTTTTTGCGCGCATCGGACACTAACGCTTTTACAGTCAAGGTGTGTTAAACTGAAGCAAGTGACTCAGAGAGCAAATGGAGATATTTGCTTTAGAAGCACGCCTTGCAGGATTTACTTACGAAGCAAAAGACCCAGCAAAAAACCGCTCTATGCTCCCAGGTTCTAAAGTTGGAGTTGATAGCATCAGAAGCAACGAACACCCTCGACGAAAAATCTGTGAATTGAGTTCTGCTGACATCACAAGTTTTCAAGAACGGATTTATCGACATTATCGGAACGAGGGTCGAATGCTGCCGTGGAGGATGACTCGCGATCAGTACAAAATACTAGTGTCCGAGCTAATGCTGCAACAAACTCAGGTTGAAAGGGTAGTTGATAAGTATGCGTTGTTTTTGAACGTTTTTCCGAGCTTTTCGGCGCTTGCGCGCGCGCCGCTAAAAAACGTGCTCGAGGTTTGGCACGGTTTAGGATACAACAAGCGAGCAGTCGCGCTTAAACGAATAGCTCAAACCGTTGATGCTGAACTTGCAGGAAAGCTGCCGTCCGACTACTCGGCCCTAGTAGACTTGCCGGGAATTGGACCTGCAACCGCATGCGCGATACAAACTTTCGCATTTGACAAGCCGACGGTTTTCATTGAAACAAATATAAGAGCAGTGTTCATCCACACCTTCTACACCGATGAACAAGGCGTAGAAGATGATGACATCTATCCGCTAGTCGAATGCACGCTTGATCGGTCAAGTCCTCGTAAATGGTATTACGCCCTCATGGATTACGGCGCGACGCTGAAGAAGCAGTTCAAGAATCCAAGCCGAAATAGCGCTCAGCATAAGAAACAGGCGCCTTTCGAAGGCTCTAATAGGCAATTGCGCGGCCAGATAGTCTCTTTGATTGTTGCTCACCCAGGGATAACTGAAACTGATTTGACACATCTGCTCCACGTCGACCCACAGTTAATAGCGCGCAATCTGCAAAAACTCGAAGCAGAAGGCTTTTTTAAGCGAGACCAGACTAAATTCGTCATAGCTTAGGCGCACTCTGCGTTGCAGACAGTCGCAGTATCGCCCCCGCGCGCTCTATTTGACCAGCGGATATCCTTTATAGTAGTAAGACGAAAGTGCGGCCGATGAGCAATTTCGAAAGAGAGCTCGTTATATCATTTAACGATTACTTTGGCGAAAGCGGCCTCGATGCTATCGCATATAGGATGAAACAACATCGGTTTTCGCAACAGATGCTTGATATCTTGGTGGACTCGTCAGATCGGCAACTGTATCTCGGCATCGAATGCAAGAGCATCTCAGCTAGTAAAGGTGCCACTGCTCTATACTTCTCGCAGCACTTTTCGGTCAACAATCGGGGCGAGCATCAGGTAACTAAGATGCAGGAATTCATACGAAAATCTGGCAGAACGGGTTATCTCGCGGTGGAACTGAGAATGGGATCGGGCAAATCAAAGGCCGCATATTTCATAGCGTGGCCTGACGTTTGGCGTCGCTACATTGAAGGGTACGCTGGTTTCTCGATAGAAGAAATTAAAGGGACCGAGCCCATAGTTCGCAACGAAGGTAAGTATGCAGTTGAGGGCCTTTTTGTAAGACGCTAGCAGAACTAAAGTCCGACCGGTGCGTGAAATGAAGCTCAAATTCATGTCTTCAAGAATTGGGGAGCTCATATGCGGCATTACTTTCGATCCGAGGACCAGCGAGGGCACAATAGCTTTTAACACGGCGGTGGTAGCTGAACGCGATTTGGAGCGAGCTTTGAGCACATGCAAGCTCGTTTACGCCGCAGGACTCAATGTCGGTCCCTACGCGCGAATAATCGAAGGCGGCGAAAGTTTCAACGGCGTTTCAATTCAAAAAGGGTTCAGTGGTATCCTTACTATCTGCAGCATTACAATTGACGGCGTGTTGCTTAAAGCAGGCATCCCAGTTCAGCCACTCTGTGGGGGTATTGTTCAGGTGACCGAAAAGATGCCTGTGAGATTTACGGACATTCTGCGTTATGACTCAACTACGCTGGATCCCCTTGACGTGTTTATGTCGCAGGAACTCACTTCGGTGTTAGAGATGATCAATACGGGATCTGGTAAGGTATTGGCAAGCGTCCGAGAAGTGCCTATGGCGGCAAGGACTCAGCTTGAGAATCTGCTTTCGGATTTGATGGATGCCGAGTTTAAAGGAATACTCGAGGTTGGTGAGCCTAACTCAGATTTGTTGGAAATGCCAGTGAACAGAGGCCACATCGGGGTTGCGATAATAGGAGGAATAAACTCTATGGCTGCGGTCAAGGAGAGCGGCATAGAGATACAGACAAGTGCGATGTCAGGCTTGGCAGATATCCGTGACATGGACTGCAACTTGTTGTCATCGTAAATGCGTTATGAAATCTGTTGTCCAATCAATCTGTTCAGATGCTTCAGGAACTCCGATTCAGTCCCTTCAGGAATTGTTGCCCCTGCGGCAATATCGTGGCCGCCTCCCACACCTCCGACTAAGTGAGCAGCTTCATCCATTGCCCTTGCGAGGTTCAAGCGGCGCTGAACAAGATTTTGGGTCCCCCGAGCAGATACTTTGACCCCGTCGTCAGAGTTTGCCAAACCTACGATCGGTAAGTGTCTGTTTACGCCGTCTAGATTCCTACACATTCCAGCAACGATCCCAACGATAGTTTCGAGTATATTATCTCCTGCGTGGAAGTACTGCAAGTTCGACAGCGTTGTCACGCCCGTCTGTTTGACGTAGTTGAGCCCTCGCACCAAGTTCTCTCGGTGCATCAACAGAAGTTCGTTTGCTTTTCGGTAGCTACCTGCTCGATCACCTATGCAAACGGCAACGCCGATCTTTTCGAAGCCGTATCGTGCGGTAGCGTTGAGTAGCGTTGAATACTCCGACGCATCGCGAAGGGCAGTCCCGCGCTCTTCTTTCAAAAGGGTATAGACCTCGCCAACGAGGTTTTGGATTTTTTCAGGGGGCATGCCTTGTATTAAGCATTGTTGCATGAGGGCAGATACTATCGTACGTCTTTCGATGCTACTGAGATCAATCCATCTCTTCCATTTGCCCCCCTCTTGGAGTTCAATGTTCAACGACGCTAAGAACCCCAAAACTTGCTCGCTGTTTCCTGAGATTCCGGGAATATACGGGTTCGATGTATATTCGAGCAGCTTATGAACGGGTCGCGTTTGTCGGCCAAAAGCCTGCAAATCCTTTTCGACTCCGACGACTGCGTGTTTTTCAGCCTCGTCGAGGATAAGTCTGTTGACTCCTCTCAGTCGCCCTTCTCTAACGTGCTGGAGGTCACCTACGGCACCGACCACAGCCAAATCTGAAAGCTCCACATTGTCGCCGAGGGCTCTCGCGATCAAATACGTGGCCCCTGCTCCACTTAAGTCGATAGCCCCGTTAAAACCAAATAGATGTGGATTCAAGTGAAGCACCGTCTCGGAGCTGCCTGTTGGCTGGTGATGGTCTGCGACTATGCACAGCGGCCCCAGGTCGTCCATCAGATCTAGGCTGCTACTGCCTAGGTCCGTGAATATTATGGCGTCTGCGCTTGAAACATCTCGTATAATAGACGGATCCAGTTTCTTAACGATCTTAACTTCGTAACCTTTTTCAATTCTGTCAAGAGCACGGCACATTATTCCTGCGGACGCGAGCCCGTCCGCGTCGACGTGAGAAACGATTACTACCTCATCTTGCTTCTCGAGCGCATGCGCGCACTCTTGCGCACGTTTTAAGAGTTGTTCCATTTAAATACCAACACTGAGATACAGATCTCAAAATAATGACGCGGAACTAAAATCAGTCCTTATCTCATATTTGCGAGGAAGCGCTATAAAGCTTATCTGATCTTTAGTTAAAAGCTTAAGACGTCCGATCCCCCTCAAAGATCTCTGCATGAGCTTCATTCGAATAGATCGCTTGGCGCTAAGCTGCTAAAGCCTGAACCCCTGTCAAAATGCTTGGATGGCCTCTTCGCATGATTGAACTTTGGGAGAAAAAATGTAGATCCCTCCTCTTTCACGCTAAAAGACGCTAGCACGGCTTTGAGAGGCGCGCTTATCCTAAGTGTTAACGCCTCTAAGCAAAGGAGCTTACAACTTCCAAGAGCGTTTTTTTTGCGGTCTAAATCTCTTTTTTCTTAAAGTTAGACCCCATCCTATGCATCCGACACCAAGAATGACGAGGATGGTGCCGAGGTCACTTGACGTGTTGAAAGCATATGGGAGCAGCGCTATGACGCACAAGCCAACACCCAAGAGCATGAAAAGATGTCCGACGTTGTCGTTTATTCTAAGCAAATAAACAGACAACAGTGCTGCTAATATGGCAAGGGCCAACAATGCAACTAGGTTTGCATCTACCATCTTTGCCGTTCGCAATTTACATTCGCGAAACCTAAGGGCGGTGCTTTGAAAGCCGCCTTTCTTAGAATGCTTCGTTCGAAAGCGTACGCTTGACTAGTTTCTTTTGATTTTTACTCTGTTTCTGCAGGTTGAAAGAAGCTATAGCCCCAAGTTATTTGCCTGCCATCTCCTCAACTTCTCTTTGCCCATGCGCTAGCTCATCAGCTTGTTCTTGATCTAGCTGCAAGAGAAGAGCTTGGAATTCGCCAACGTGGGTTTTTTCTTCCTTACCAATGTCTAATAGGCTAGCTCGGATTGCCGCGTTTTTGGTGAGAGAAGCCATCTGTTCGTAAAGATTGACTGCGTCAAGCTCTGCGATAATTCCAGCTCGCAAGATTTCTTTGTCTATGTTTTCTTTGTCAATCTCGGTTAGATCTATAGGAATGGTTGATAGCATACAATTTACCTCGCACTATGTACGCAACTTCCAAGGTAAAGCTTTTGGATGGGCATTGATCCGAAGGAATAATAATTAGCCCTGCGGGTGCTTCTGAGCGCAGCGAGGCGATTTAAGGTAAGGTGCGGCAGTTCACTAGACAAATCCTGCCCACCACAAGTTTTATTTCAAACCGGAGCAATGGAGGTGCTAATGAAACTTTTCAAGGCAGTCTTGATAACCATCATTGTTGCGGGTTTAGCGCTAGCGTGCTCTGGCTGCACCGTCAAGATTGAAAATTTTACGCGAAACAGTTCACAATCTGGCACAGGGCAACTTAATGTGCCAGAATATCCTAACGCCAACAGAACGTCGTACTCTAATGTTCCGTTAGTAGGGCAGGTTAGCACCTACCAAACAAACGATACCCCAGCGCAGGTTCTCGAGTTTTATAAATCTCAAATGCAAGAGCAAGGGTATAACATAACCAGAAGCTTCATAAGCGGGAATGAAACCGGGGGTTTAATCATATTCGCAAAGGGACAAGACACCGTGTGGGTTACGGTCGGACAGAGCAACGGTTCAACGAGCATCGCAATTCGCTCCTCCTTTCAGGCTTAGGACTCGAACTGGTTCCGCGTTCGCCGTGTCAGCAGGCTGAATAGGGCTTGTTTTGTCTATGTCTCACTTTTTTTGGTTTCGTCCGACGACAGCACAAACCACGGTTTTTGATGCAGTTCTAGAAGGACTTAGTATAGAGATGAAAAAACACGCATGAATGTGCCGCGTCGGAATTACTCTGGTTTCACCGAACCGCAACCTATTGTGAATGAGCCTGCGCTCACTGTTGGCAGCACGCTCGTATTGGCAGATTTACATATCGGAATTGAATACGACCTTTCGCTAAGCGGCATAAACATCCCGTCTCAAGTAGAACGACGCATTGACCGGGTCCTGCGATATTTGGAGTCGGTCAAGGCTCAACGTATCGTTCTTCTGGGAGACGTGAAGCATTCAATCTCCAAAACTTCACCACTTGAACGACAAGACATCCCCCATTTTCTGCGATCGGTAGCCGAATGCGCAGCTGTGGACATCCTCCCAGGCAATCACGATGCAGGCCTCGAGTATTTGATTCCTCGTGATACGCGCTTTGGAATCGAAATCCATCCGTCAAAAGGCTACAGCATCAACGGCGTGGGCCTTGTGCACGGCCACACGTGGCCTTCGACCGAGCTGTTGAGATGCAATTACGTGGTTATGGGGCACAACCATCCAATCATTCGTTTGGCTGACCCGTTAGGCTACGTAAGTTCGAAGCCCGTTTGGATCAGGGCCTGCTTTGTTGAGGCTGTATTTCGAAAACGATATCCTGAACTCGGTCGCTATCAAAACCCGCGCGTCATCATCATGCCCGCTTTCAATGAGCTTGTCGGGGGAATCGCGTTCAACGAAGCCACTTATGAGACGCTGCTCGGACCACTTTTTACAAACCGAGCTATACTGCTCGAGAAAGCGCAAGCGTACCTCCTAGATGGCACATATCTCGGGACTGTCGAACAATTAAGAAAGTTCGCTCCAAAAAACGGCAAGTCACGAAGGGCATCATCACAACAAAAAAGGCAAAAGCATTGATCTCGCGAGCCCGTCTTTTGGGCTTTTTTCGCTAATAGGCTTCCCTACAATTCTTCGCCAGACGTTAGAGCGGAAGAAACTCGCAAACTGTAAGTAGCTTAAAAGCTAACACGAGGCCACAGGCACCCCCTATGGCTGTAGAGTGGTTCTATTTTGCATTGCTGTCGTCAGTACTTATTTCTGGCGTCAACATCATTGACAAGATCCTGATTTCCGACTATAGAATACCACCGCTTGTCTATGTGCTAGTAATAAGTGCCACAAGCCTCATGCCGCTAGTAACACTTGCCTTCTTTCATTTAACACCGCTACCGCCAGCAATACTCGCGTTTACAATTCTCGTCGGCTTCGTCCGCATCTACTACACTTTGCCTTATTTCAAGGCACTCACGGTTGAAGAGGTATCGAGAGTTATCCCCCTTCTTCAGCTAACTCCCGTGTTCGTGTTGATCCTCTCTAGCTTGGTTCTGCACGAAGCACTTAAACCACAGGATTACGTCGCATACGGGTTGTTAGTTCTTGGAGGGACGCTGTTCGCGATTAGACTAACCAAGGGAATTCGCATCTCACTAGCTTTTTATCTGATGATCCTCGCGTCGTTCTTATTGGCGCTATACAGCGTCGCTTTGAAATACTTGTTTTCGATGCAGGACTTTTATACCATCTTTATTTGGGTGCAAATCGCAGGGTTCATAACCTTCTTTCAGTTTATCCCGTTTAGGCCCTTTAGGAGTTCACTTATCACCACATATAAGATAACAAGCAAACAAATTGGCGTTATACTCGTCGCTGAGCAGGCAGTAGCATACGTCTCTGTGTTCGCCTACAATTACGCGATTGCGCACGGCCCTATAACGTTGGTAAGTTCTGTCGGTGCGACACAGCCGCTCTTCGTGTTACTATTTGCGACTATTCTATCCTATCGATTTCCTCGGGTGCTCAGGGAGGAACTCACGAAAATGGATGTCATCTTAAAGGTGCTCGGACTTATTGCGATCTTTGCGGGAACGTATCTTATCCTGCTTTTCGGAGCTTCTGTACTTTAATGGCTTTCGGCTTCCATCGAGTATAAGCGTTCAATTCTTTTAGCTTCTCGGCGTTCTTTTTTTTGAATCTATTTGAAATTCAAATAATAAGAAAAAATTCAGATGGATTTGACTTCCCTTCTCTCAGCTTGTTCTGTCTTCTTTCCTGAGGCGGCAATCACTGTTATTTTGTGCGTTCGCACGTTGAGCGACGAGAGTATCGTATCGTTCCTCGTCGTTTACCGTTAAAAACAGTTGATATACCCTACCCCCTCAAAAGGGTCACAGTGGCTTTCTGCTTGCGAACTCAAAATTCCTATTTTTTTGCGAAAAACACCGTGTTTTAAAGACCGATATATTAATATTCAGGAAAAAGAATTTGCATATAAACTCTCGTACTTTTTTTGACGTATTCGAGGGTATATAAACTACTGAGTTAGTAGTTGGTGAAAAAATGGCTAAGGAAGTAACATTTGGCATAGAGTTTGTCCCGAACATGCCGCCGAGTCAGTGCGCAGACAGGGTGAAGTTGGCAGAAGACAACGGCTTTAAATACGCTTGGATTACTGACCACTTTAACAACAGGAACGTCTATCCGATGCTGACGCTCATATCACTGAAGACGTCGACTATACGGCCCGGCACCGGTATCACAAATCCCTTCACGAGAAACCCATTGTTAACGGCTAATGCGATAGCGACGATTGACGAAGTATCAGGCGGGCGCGTTAACTTGGGCATGGGTCCCGGCGACAAAGCGACATTTGACAAAATGGGATTCGGGTTCCCAGCGCCTGCAATCTGGAGTGGCAACTGGGATATCAAGAAGCCCCTGAGTGCAATTAAAGAGGCTAAAGAAGTCGTCTACAAGCTGTTGGCTGGTAACAGCGTTGATTTTGCTGGTGAGACGATAAAAGTGACCGGCGCAAAGCTTGACTTTACCGGACCGCAGAAGGACAAGGTGCCTTTTTACATGGGTGCACAAGGTCCTGGCATGCTTAAAACTGCTGGCGAAGTTGCTGACGGAGTGCTTATCAACGCGTCCAATGAGAGAGACTACGTGGCGGCGATGCCAAACATCGAAGAGGGAGTTGGAAAGAGTGGAAGGTCGATGAGCGACTTCGACGTGGGCGCATACACGGCGTTTTCTGTTGGGCCTGATTTGGCGAAGGCACGCAAATCAGCCAAGATGGTTGCTGCGTTTATTACGATGGGCTCTCCGCCGCCTGTGCTCGAGCGACACGGTATTCCACTCGGTACGGCTAAAGCCATCGGTGAAGCTATCGGCGCAGGTAAATGGGGTGATGTCGGGCCGTTAGTGGATGATAACATGATCGACGCCTTCGTCATAGCAGGCGACGCAGATTCCTGCAACAAGAAGATCGACGGGTTGCTCAACACTGGAGTGACGCAGGTTATAATTGGCAGCCCAACAGGTCCGGACGTTGAAGAAGCCATAAAGATTTGCGGAACGGACATTATCCCATCGTTCGCGGGACGCTGTTAGGAACGAGAACGGTTTATCCGTAGACCAACCCCAACTTGCCTGGTAGGCAACTTGGGGCGTTACCTTTTTTATTTTTGTGTGTAAGACTGCTCCGAGACATCTCTTGCCTTCATGGTCTATCAGTGTAAACTCGTCCAACTACGTCAAGGACGCGACTACAAGCGAGAGATAAGCCAGTGCAAATCGGAGTAGCTTAAGCAAGAATCTTTAAGTCGCGTTAAAACAAGTACTAATCAAGCAGCAAAGCGCGCATCTTCATCATTTGGTTTTTGAAGGTTTGTTTTAAGCGGAACGCTTGCTGTTGAACGTCGTCCCATGGTAGCTAGCAGCAGCCTAGAAGAACCTGTAGTAGCTTCACTGCATCCCAGCGTGAAAGATCTATATATCACCCGATTTGGTCCGCTTACAGAAGCGCAACGCTTGGCAATTCCAAGCGTGCTAGAGGGAAAAAACCTGCTTCTTATAGCTCCTACGGGAACAGGCAAGACAGAAGCTGCGATGCTCCCAGTGTTTAGCAAGCTGCTGGAAATCGAGCAGCGAAACGGGATAAGTGTTCTCTACATAACACCACTTCGAGCGCTGAACCGGGATATGTTGGCGAGGCTTGACTGGTGGAGCAAGAAGCTGGGGCTTTCGATCGGCGTTCGACACGGCGATACGACTAAGTCCGAGAGGCGGCGACAGACTCTTCACCCTCCTGACATGCTCATCACGACGCCTGAAACTCTGCAAGCCATTCTCATGGGACGACGGCTGCGAGAGAATTTACGGTCCGTCAAGTTTGTCATCGTTGATGAGGTCCACGACCTTGCGAGCTCAAAACGCGGGGCGCAGCTGGTAATAGGCCTCGAGCGCTTGGCAGACTTAGTCGGTGATTTTCAAAGGATAGGCTTGTCTGCTACCATTGGCAGCCCGCAGGAGATGGGACACTTCCTTGTTGGGACCGAGAGAGCGGTCTCTGTTCTCGAGGTTTCTGCTCCGAGAATGTCAAATTTTTCAGTCACTCAGCCGGACATCACCAGCGCGGATGACGCCGCAGCGAGATCAAGAATGATTGCGCCAGAATTGGTAAGCCACGCTCGCGTTGTGCGCGACATCGTGAACGAGCACAAATCCACGCTCATCTTTGTCAACACACGACAAGCAGCTGAAGCGCTAGGGTCTCTTTTTCGCGGCACTGACGTCGGCGTGCATCACGGGTCACTATCGAAGGAGGCACGCATCGAAGCAGAGAACGAGTTTAAAGCCGGTGTCAAACGAGGCTTAATCTGCACCTCTTCCATGGAGCTTGGGATCGACATAGGGGACGTTGAACACGTTGTTCAGTACAATTCGCCACGCGAAGTGACGAGACTGCTACAACGGGTAGGACGCGCGGGACATCGGATCGGAGAAGTATCGGAGGGCACCATTATCGCGACCCACGCTGACGATATCATGGAGTCGTGGGTGATCACGCGTCGAGCGAGAAACACCGCGATCGAACCTCTTTTTGTTGATTACCAAGCATTGGACGTTCTTGCAAATCAGTTGTGTTTCATGACCTTGAACGGGGCGATACCCGCTAGCAGGGCGTTAAGAATTGTAAGAAAGGCTTACCCATATCGAAATTTGGCGCTTGACACGTTTGTTAAGACTGTGAAGCTTCTGCAGCAACAACGGTTGTTGAAAGTTGAACGTGAAGACACAGAGCCGCTCATAAAAAAGATGGGAAAAACGCGCCGGTATTGCTATGAGAACCTATCGATGATTCCCGACGAAAAAACCTATGGTATCTACGATACGATTAATGGGAAATGGATAGGGACTCTTGACGAGACATTTGTGATTGTTTTTGCCGAGCCTGGAGCCGTGTTCGTCACGAAGGGAGAGATGTGGCGGATTCTGGAGATTGACGACGAACGGGTGAAAGTGGAACCAATAGACGTCTCTACAGGTGAAATCCCAAGCTGGGTAGGCGAGCAGATTCCAGTGCCTTACGAGGTCGCTGCTGACGTGGGGAAACTGAGGGAGCAGATAGCTCACGCGTCCGTCGTGACCGCAAGTCATAATCTTCTACAGGATTATCGCACGGATCCGCACACGGTACGACGCGTTGTCGATCTAATCGCTCTACAAAAAGAATTCGCCATTCCAACCGATAAGAGGCTTGTTGTTGAAGTTGACGGGAAAACAGCTCTGATACACGCGTGCTTTGGCCACAAGACTAACGAGACGCTAGGCCGCGTTATCACTTCATTGCTTGCTGCACGTTTAGGGGCTAGCGTCGCTATGGAGGTCAATCCATATTGGATACAACTTGAGCTCCCTAACGTACTAAGTGCGGAGCTAGTTGCTGATCTGCTGCGACAAATGAGGCCGGAATTTGTGCAGCCGTTGATTGAAATTACTTTAAAGAACAGCATGCTGCTGAAATGGAAGCTGGCACAGGTGTCCCGCAAGTTTGGCGTAATCGAGCGGGATGTCGAATTTAAGTATCTAAATATCAATAGGCTCACGGAACTGTTGAAAGACACCCCCGTATACGAGGAAGCGATACGCGACATCGTGAACGACAAGCTCGACCTTGAGCGCACTAGTGAGCTACTCAAGCGAGTACAAGACGGCGATATAACGATCGTCACGTCGAAACTAAGCCCTCTAAGCAGACAACGGCATTATGGCACACGGGAGCTGCTCGTAACTGACAACGCAGATCGAACGATTCTCGCGGCGCTCAAAAACAGAATCATGAATGATCGCGTCATTCTTTTTTGTCTCACGTGCAAGAAATGGAAGTCGAAACGAAACGTGGCAAACGTTCCTGAGCAGCCGCAATGTCCGATCTGCAGCTCAAAACTGATTGCAGCCCTTAAGCCCTGGGAAGACGAAGACATCACCATCGTAACAAAGCCCGAGAATGTAAAGACAGCGGAAGATAAAGCACGGACAAAGCGCGTTTACAGAAATGCCAATCTAGTCCTTTCGCACGGGAAAAAAGGCGTTATAGCTTTAGCTTCGCGCGGGCTTGGTCCTGAAGCTGCTTCAAGAGTCATTAGAAAGGCGCGCCTAGATGAGGAAGGCTTCTACCGCGATATCTTGAGGCACGAGAGACATTACACGTTGACACGCAGGTTCTGGCACAATTGAAGTTACGTGCGGCCCGGGTTCGATCGCGCTTGCTTTGTAGGAACGATCGGGTTAAATTCTGTCTGTCGTGTAACGACGTGGGATCCAGCTTTAAACTGTAAATAGTCAGAGATGCTATGTGACGTTGTTGTCTGATCTCTCTGGCTATGGCCGCCGACGCGCCGTGCTAAGTCACTCGTCTTCGCGGAAATTGCTTTTTTGTGCATATATCGCAGTGCTGTAGCCGCTGAGCATTTCGACTTCGATAATGGCTCAAAACTGCGATGACAGGTTTATATACGACAGTCCCGATAGGGGAAAACATGAGCTATCTTACGGAGTCTTCGGAGCTAACAAAGCAGCGACTCGACATCATTCAGGAACTGCAAGACTTGCGCGGGAGCGAGGTTATTTGCTACGTCACGGGGGATCGCCCAACGAATGCCAACATCCCCGGCATGATCAGCCAAGTCTCACAAGATCACTTGCGTTTCGTTTATGATCATTTAGATCGTTTAGGGGAGATAGATCATTTAGACCTGTTCATTTACACTCGCGGCGGAGACGCTGATGTGCCATGGCCACTTGTCAACTTCATTCGAGAGTTTGCGACCAAGTTCTCGGCGCTCGTGCCCTACCACTGCCACAGCGCGGGGACTCTAATTTGCCTCGGGGCAGACGAAATACTGATGGGGACTGGGGGAACGCTTAGTTCGGTTGACCCAACGACTGCGAATCAATTCAATCCGCGCGATCCGTTGAACCCAGCAATTCCTCTGGGGATTAGCGTCGAAGACGTCACTGCGTATATCACTCTAGCCCGGGAAGCGGCCAAGATCAGCGAGCAAGATCACATAATTGAGGTCTTCAATGAGCTCTCAAAGCAAGTACACCCACTTGCGCTCGGAAATGTGTACCGACAACATACGCGTATCCGAATGTTGGCTACCAATCTGCTTAAGAGCCACATGAGGGGTGAAAAAAACGAGGCGAAGGTCACCCAGATAGTCGAAATAATGACCGAGAAACTGTATACGCACACGCATTTCATTAATAGGCGTGAAGCCCGGAAGGTCATCGGTTTGAACGTGCGCGACCCGGAACGCAAGGTCGAGAAACTAATGTGGGATCTATTCCAAAACTACGCCGCTGACATGCAGTTGTACGAACCGTTTGACTTGAACATGTTCGTCGGCGAAGAAACATACAAAGAAGGAGTTGCCAAAGGAGCGTTCATAGAAAGTTCAGAAATGATGGACGTGTGGGGATCGGTATTTGCCGTATCAAAAATCAAAGCGGTTCCGCCAAATCTGCCCGTGCCTATGTCGCCAGAGCGCATTCAGGCTTTGCAAGGTCTGCCGTTCAAGATTGACGTAAATATATTAAAGATGGGGTGGGAACGCGCATTGCGAGAGAAGCAGCGCTGACTACCCGTCATGTTGCTTCTTCCCACGAACTCTCAAGGCGCTTTTTGCAGCCGAAAACTCAAAATTGAGCTTTGAAACACCGCTTGGGCTATATAAGTTTCAAAGCGATATAGCCAACAATTACGATTACTACCCCAATTATTATCAAGCCGACTACAGTTTTGATGATGATGTCAAAAATGTGGAGCCAGCCGCTAAATACGAGCATGGGGAGTATCAGGCTACCAATCCACCAACCAAGGAGCAAAAAGAGGATCAGTATAATAATAACTGCGACAACTAACAACGCTGATATAAGTGAATCCTTAAATGCCATCGTGCACCTCCCAATTCAGTCGAAAGACCAGTAGACAGTCCACCCCTCCGATTAGACTCTTCTAGTCTAAAAACGTTTCCATATCGTAGCACTCGTTCTTTCATCGATCTGCTCGCCAAACTGGCGTAGTAGCAATAAACTTGCACCATGAAAGCGGATAAATGAGTGACTTTAGCGCAAGCTTTTCCCGTTAAACAAAGTCAAGGACATAGCGCTTTCCTGCACAGCTTCCTATGACTCGAGACTGGGGTTCAAACCAACAGCGTGCGAGAAGCAAACGTGGAGACTACGGTCCCAACTGAGCAGCATTTCAAACGTATTTCGGCGCGGTTGGTTGCGGATCAACGTCAACATCGGCCGTCTCGCAGAAAAAGCTCCCACATATGTATTCACATTGAGCCATTAGAACCATCAGCGACGCCTGGTAATCAGTGATAGCATGAGCTTGGATACGCCAAGCGTTCTTCGCTAGACGAGCTACGCACAGCAGCGTTACGCAACGCACCAGAGGATTTATCTATGAGCATCCATCTATACTCATAAGTAGTTTCTGAGGTGATCTTATGCCAATCTTACAAATTTCCCCCCAATTGCCCAGTAACTTGCAAATCTCTCAGAGTACAGGCGTCTATATAGCAATTGGGTTGGCTGTTTTAATAATCATTATTGCTGTAGCGTTAGTAATAAGAGCCCGCCGCCGGAGTTCGACCGCACAAGAAGCCGGAACGTTCGTCAATCAGGAAGCCTCTGATACAGGAAGTTATGAGGAAATAGCTGCCCCGGAAGCATATCGAGAAACTACGACGATTCCGCTTTCAGAGGACTCGCACCAAGACCTCGCATCTTCGACGACATCTGACCTCGCGCCAGAGGGACCGACGGACGTTGTAGCCCCGCGAATGCCTCAGAAAACCACCACCATACTAAAGGGTAACGTCAACGTAGCAGCAGTTACGGCGAGTTCTAGTCAAGCGGCTGAGATTCACACGGAGCTTACGGCCTTAGGTTACAGTGAAGCGATTACACCAAATGAGTCTGTCATAGATGAACAGAGTCTGGCGACGAAGATTAACGAAGTTAAAGACGATCTCAGTTCTAACGAGACTCTGAGCGTCATACTGCTAAAGTGCATCGACATCGCGAGATCGTTGAATCGAAGAACTGATCTAAAGTGGATACAGCGTGAGCTTTTTGGCTCGGTCGAATGGGATGAAGCGGTTTATCTCGATGTAAGCAGCGAGGATACGTTTCCTGCATATCGGTTAATTAATGCTGCGATGTATGTGAACTACACACGCGGAGGCGACACGTTCCCGACGATTGAAGAATATGCGATCCCTGTATTTGAGAGCCGCTCAGTATATGCGCTTGAGAAGATTTTAGAGGCAGCGAATATTCAAAACGAGGACTACGTCGTGCTAAACACACCTGCACCGGCCCAGTGGCCGAGCACCGTATCCCTTGGGGAACTAATACCCCTTACCGTCTCAATAAGGGATTACTTGGATCTGCTAGCCGAAGTGAGAAAGCAGACTAATGATTTTATAAGCTCACTGTAGAGCGAATTAGCTACGGCGAAATGCTCCTTTTCTCTTCTTTTCGTCAACTTCTGCCAGCAGTTAAGAATAACGTGAGTTAGCGGTGGCTGCAGAGAAAACGAGCACTTAAGCTGTCACGCGCCAACATAAGCCTTCTCAATAGCTAAAACTCCCTCTTTGATCTGCACTTATGTTCGGCTGCCGACACCGTCTGATCATACGGGGTTTGGCATGTAGCATCATCCCATTGAAGGTCAGCAAGTTCAATGACCGTAGCTATATCTAAAAAGAATGAATAGATCTCCAACTGCAACCTACGTGTGCGTTCTATAGGCCTACGTGGTCGCCCTTACCATCCACGCGTTTGAAGGATTTCCTCCTTAGGAATCTGGCCAATGGATAATCCTTTCATTGGTAGTCCAAGACCTTTGGAGATCTCTGCCAGCGCTTTTGGGTCGTCAAAGTTGTTTACGGCTTCAACAATAGCCTTTGCCATCACTTCAGGTTGTTCTGATTTAAAGATTCCTGAGCCTACAAAAACGCCATCAGCGCCCATTCGCATCATAAGAGCTGCATCGGCTGGTGTAGCGATCCCACCGGCAGCGAAGTTCACTACGGGTAGTCTCTGCATTTCAGCTGTTTCGGCTGTTAGGTCAGCGGGCGCGTCGATTTCGCGAGCAACGCGATTAATCTCTTGCTCGGATTTGCCTTTGAGTTCTCTGATCTTACCCATAATAGCGTGCATGTGCCGGACTGCTTCTGACACGTCGCCAGTTCCTGCTTCGCCTTTGGTACGGATCATCGCTGCGCCTTCGTTGATTCGCCTTAGTGCCTCCCCAAGGTCTCGTGCTCCACAGACAAAAGGAGTAGTGAAATGCAACTTTTCAATGTGAAATTGGTCATCGGCAGGAGTCAAGACCTCGGACTCATCAATCATGTCGACGCCCAGCGCTTCCAAGATGTCAGCTTCGACGAAATGTCCGATCCTTGTCTTAGCCATAACTGGTATCGAAACTGCGTCGATAATCTGGGAGACTATTAGCGGATCTGCCATACGCGCTACACCGCCAGCCTTGCGAATATCTGCGGGAACAGCGTGGAGGGCCATGACAGCAACAGCTCCGGCCTTCTCAGCGATGATTGCCTGTTCTGCAGTGGTCACATCCATTATGACCCCGCCTTTCTGCATTTTGGCGAAACCTCTTTTCAGCAACTCGGTTCCGCGATGCAGCTTTTCAATGTCCACTCAAATCAACTCTCTTGGTCGAGGATATACGCACCTCATCAGATATAACTTATGTCGCAGCCTACCGCAACTGTGATTTAATCCTGTTTTGTATCTCTTCAGATGCAAAACCTTGGCCGTAATCCTTTTTGTACGTCTTGTATAAATCTGCAAGCTCCCTGAGCTGCATCTTAGAAATGAAGATGGGGCCACATTGCGCCTCGACTAGCTTCTTTAACCTCTTAATGACGTCTTGAACGTCTTCGGTAGCTAGCTCTTCACTCATACGGTCTTAATAAGCTGCGCAACTTTTTAATACTTTCTACCCAGTTATTTAGAAAAGGTCAATCCAGCTTTTTTGAGCGGATATTGTCGCGTGACGTGTGTTAAATGTCAAATGAGCAGTTAAGCCTTGGTGCTCTTGAGTATCTGAGCAGCAACTTCCAATTGAGAACATGTAGCAGCTGCGGCAGTCGATTTTGGGCCCGAGACGAGCAAAATACGTGCGGTGACGCACCGTGTGCGCCTTATACCTTTATCGGTGCTCCCGTTTTGAAAAAGCGCGAGCTCAATGACTTGCGGGAATTCTATCTGTCCTTCTTTGAGCGTCGGGGGCATGTGCGCGTCTCTCCATACCCAGTAATCGCGCGATGGAGGGAAGATGTGCTGTTGGTGAATGCTTCGATATACGATTTTCAGCCGCTCGTAACGTCCGGAAAGGTGCCTCCGCCGGCTAATCCGCTCACTATATCACAACCCTGCGTTCGATTGAAAGACATTGATGTGGTCGGGAAAAGTGGCAGGCACTTAACGAACTTTGAAATGATGGCCCATCACGCTTTCAATTATCCCGATTGTCACATCTATTGGAGCAATGAAACTGTGCAGTATTGCGACTGTTTGCTGCACGAGCTTGGGGCCGACCCCGCGGCTATTACCTACAAGGAGACTCCCTGGGCTGGCGGTGGTAATGCCGGGCTCTCTTTGGAGGTGCTTGTTGGCGGTTTAGAGCTCGCGACACTTGTTTTCATGGATATGGAACGATCAAAAACGGGGATAACGATCAAAGGCGAGCGCTATGAGCAAATGAACAACTCGATCGTTGACACTGGATATGGCCTGGAGCGCATGGTGTGGGCTGCTAATGGCATGCCAACGATATACGACGCTGTTATGCCAAACATCGTAAACTATCTGATCGAATGTACTGGCCTTGAGCACTCGCTTGAAGACCCCCATTATTCACATATTTTAGCCCAAAACGCGCGATTTGCCGGCATGGTTGACTTGAACGCTTCTAACTTGCTCGATCTTCGGAAACGAGTTGCGAGGAGTATAGGCATCGATGTTGACGAGCTGGTAAGAATTGTGGAGCCTATTGAGACTTTATACACAATTGCCGATCACTCGAGGTGTCTTGTTTTCATGTTAGGTGATGGGATAGTCCCTTCTAACGTGAAAGCTGGGTATCTCGCTCGTCTAGTCATAAGAAAGGTACTCCGTTCGTTGCAGAGTTTGAGCTCTGCTATTCCGTTGGAAAAGATCATCGTGAAACAGATAGAGGGCCTTAACGCTTTCCCCAAATATACAGAGCGGGCGGACACCGTAATTGACATAATACGAAATGAAACTGAGAAGTATAGCAGCACCATAGATAAAGGTAGGAGACGTGTGTCAAGCTTAGCGCAGCGTTATCGAGGGCAGAGTTTTCCAACTGCTGAGGTCATTAAGATGTACGACTCTTATGGTGTGCCTCCAGAGCTTGTTAAAGATGTCGCTACGGAAATAGGTGCTCGCGTTGAACTGCCGGACGATTTTTATTCGCTAGTCGCAGCGACGCATGAAAGGGTTCAAGAAGCCGAAGAAGTAATCCCCGAAGCTGTTCAAAGCTTGCCTGTGACCCGTCGATTGTTCTACGACGAACCTGAACAGGTGACCTTCGAAGCTCATATAGTTGGGTTACTGGAAGACGGCATAATTCTGGATAAAACGTTGTTCTACCCCGGTGGCGGCGGACAGCCAGAAGACACCGGTTATATTACGGCACAATCAGGAGAGAAAGTCCGAGTGCGTCTAGCGCGACTTCAGGGACATGCGATCATACACGAAGTTGAGGATGTCGCGCCTTTTTCGGTTGGCGATCAAGTAACAGGTAATATAGACGTAAAAAGGAGACAGTCTCTAGCCCGACATCATACTGCAACACACGTTCTGCTAGCGTCTATTAGAGACGAACTAGGGGGCCACATCTGGCAGGAAGGGGCACAGAAGGGTGTCAAAAGCTCGCGTCTTGACGTTTCGCACTACAAGAAAGTGACTGATGAAGAAAGGAAAATAATTGAGCTCAGAGCCAATGAATTGATTATGGACGACATTGCGGTAGAGCAGAAGTGGATGGACCGAAATGAAGCAGAGCAGACATACGGATTTTCTCTTTACCAGGGCGGCGTACCGCCGGGAGAGATTATTCGAATCGTCAAAGTCGGCAGCGACGTCCAGGCATGCGCTGGAACCCATATGACCAGCACTGGAAAAGTCGGCCCCTTGCGAATCATCAAGACGGAGCGAATACAAGATGGAGTTGAACGCTTTGAATTTGCTGCTGGTGTAGCCGCCGTTCTGTACGATCAGCAGCGCGATGCGATCCTTAGCGAATCCTCTCATGTGCTGCGAGTCCCCGCAGAACAACTCCCGTTTACAGCAGATCGCTTTTTTCAGGAGTGGAAACAAAGAGGCAAGGAAAATGAAGAATTAAAAAAGAAACTGACTGAGGCTAGACTTCAGGCAACAAAAAAATCCTCTGCGGAAGCTAAGGATGATGAGGTTAAATCATCAAAGCCGTTAGTAAAAGAAATAAAGCTAGGGAGCGAACACATTAAGATCTTAAGCTGGATAATTGACGCGGATATAAAAGAGCTGCTGCACACCTCGCAGGGGCTGCTAAAGGAAAATGCGGTGGCCATCCTTGGAGGTGTAAGCTCAGGCCAAGCACATATCGTTATTACAGTTCGCTCTGATATAGCGAAAGAAGGTGTGGACGCGGCTTTAATAGTAAAAGAGGCGAGTAAAATACTCGGCGGTAGTGGGGGTGGACGGCTTGAGCGGGCGCAGGGGGGCGGCCCCTTTGCTGACAAGATCTCTGAAGCTGTACATAAGGCGTTGAGACTAGTAAGTGACAGGCTCGAGGAAATCGAGCAAAGAGGTTGATGAATGAATCTAGAATGTATCGAGTGCGGCAAGAAACACGACCTCTCGACCGTCGCGAATACGTGTAGTTGCGATGGCCTGCTTGAAATTAGCTATGACCTGTCGGAAGTTAACTTCAGCTTGAAAGACCGCACAGCTATTCCGCCTCACGTATGGAAATATCGCGAACTCCTTCCGATTTCAGGAGTTCCCGTCTCGCTAATGGAAGGGGGTACGCCGCTCTACAGGTGCAAACGGCTGGAAGCAGAATGCGGTGTCAAGGAGCTGTACGTTAAACACGAAGGGATGAATCCAACGGGCTCATTTAAAGACAGGGGCATGACAGTGGGCGTCTCTAGGGCCGCGGAACTCGGGATTAAGACAGTAGCGTGTGCTTCTACCGGGAACACGTCAGCCTCTATGGCGATTTACGCTGCAAAAGCCGGTATGAAGGCACTCGTCCTCTTGCCCAGTGGCTATGTAGCGTTAGGAAAGGTCGCCCAAGCGCTCATGCACGGTGCCACAGTGCTGGCTGTTAAAGGCAACTTCGATGACGCTCTCCTGCTCATTCAAAGAGTCTGCTCAGAAAAAGGGTTCTACTTGTTAAACTCAGTAAATCCTTACAGGCTCGAGGGACAAAAGACGATTGCGTTTGAAACGATTGATCAGCTTGCCACACACAAGAACGCGAACGTCCCGGACAGGGTAATCGTGCCCGTTGGCAACGCAGGAAATATCAGCGCGATTTATAAAGGGTTTAAAGAATTCCACGAACTAGATATCATTAACAAGGTGCCGATGATGACAGGGATACAGGCAAGCCGTTCTGCCCCGATTGTCGACGCTTTTCGCCGTGGGTTAGCTCAGATTGAACCAGTGGCTGAACCTCAAACCGTTGCGACAGCAATCAGAATTGGCAACCCTATCAACGCTCCAAAAGCCTTAAGAGCGATCAGACAATCTAACGGCGCCGCAGAATCTGTAACTGACCAGGAAATACTGAAAGCTCAAAAAGACTTGGCACGGCTCGAAGGCATCGGCGTTGAACCGGCAAGCGCAACTTCTCTCGCAGGACTAAGGAAGCTCATTGCGCAAGGTACTATAGATCGCGATGAGACTGTTGTTTGCGTTACAACAGGCCATCTTCTGAAAGACCCAGAAGCCATCATGAAAGCCTGTCGCCCACCGATTGAAGTAGATGCGAATTTTGATGCGCTTTATTCCACCCTCTCTGAGCTTGAACGATCTTGAATGAGAGCGGCCACTCTTAATCGGAGCTTCAACGTCAAATCGCTAGTTAGCAGTTTGAGAACAGGTAAAACGTTATTTTGTGAAGTGTCTTGCTATGTCTGAATCTCACCGGCTTCTTTCTGCGTCTCTACTGTGTACTTTTTCAGGTTGTTATTTGCAAGCTCTTGTATGAGTTTGATCTGGGCATCGCCTCCAGGCATCTTGAAAAGGTGAGCAAATCGTTTCTGCAGCTTGAGATATTCTTCAACGGGTTGTTGGTTGCGCACCTTCATTACGTTGACGAGCTCTCCATTGACGATTTCGTACATCATCCAAAGCCCGGTTTCTACTGCGAGTCGTGCGATTTCTATCGTCTTCGCGCTGTCGAAGCCCCATCCAATGTTACATGGAGCGTGAATCTGCAGATACGCTGGGCTACTGACAGAGATACCCTTTTGCACTTTCTTTGTCAAGTCTCTCGGATAGCCGACAGAACTCGTCGCTACATAGGAAATCCCGTGAGCTGCTGCTATAGCCGGCATATTTTTTTTCGGACGATCATTTCCGAACGATCTCTTGCCGAACGGACTCGTTGTGGTGGACGCATCTAACGGCGTAGAGCCACTTCGTTGGTTTCCCGTATTCATATAGGCTTCATTGTCGTAGCAAATATAGCAGACGTTGTGACCTCTTTCGAGCATCCCAGAAATAGCCTGCATGCCAATATCGACGGTTCCCCCGTCACCAGCAATGACGACCACCTTACCTTCTTCGCTCCTGCCGAGTGCTTTGAGCGCTACTTCAATTCCAGAGGCGACTGCTGCTGTGTTTTCAAAGAGAGAGTGGATCCATGGTACTTTCCAAGCGGATTGCGGATATTGCGACGAAATGATTTCCATACAGCCGGTTGCGTTTGCGACAAACACATTTGCACCCGTTGCTCTAAGAATCGCCTGTATTGTGAGTGCAGGGCCACATCCGGCGCACGCTTTGTGACCGGACGCTAAAAGGTCTATTGATTGCTCGTCGTATTTTGCTTGCATACTTAAACCTCTTGGAACTCCAGAATCTCTGTTCGTAAGTCGATAAACTCACTTGTTGATATCTTCTTGTCCTCGCGCATCCAGTCAAACATCTTAACGAACGTTCCTTTCGGTATGTCCCTCCCTCCAAGACCCGCAACGAAGCTGAACACCTCGGGAGTATTATTGGTGCGATAGAGGGTAGATTTCACGTCGGCAGAAAGTGCCCCTTCATAACCGAGAGAGATATTTTTGTCCAAAATGCCGACGGCTTGTACGTCAGCCAATGCGCTTCGAATATCCTCGACCGGGAAAGGACGGTATGAACGTAGCTTAATAGCACCTGCTCGAATACCGGCTTCTCGCAGATCGTCAACGGTGTCTTTCAAAGTGCCGACTACAGATCCCATCGCAATCAACACGTATTCGGCTCCATCACAGCGGTACTCTTCTATAAGTCCACCGTGATCTCTCCCAAAAACTTCACCGAATTCTCTCGACACTTCTGCTATGACCGTTTTGGCTGCCTCTAGCGCTCGGTGATTCTGGTAGCGGAACTCGGTGTAATAATTCGGATCAGCGAACATGCCGAAGGTCTTAGGATCGTCAACACTTAGGTAGTCTGTTGGTGCATAAGGTGGCAAAAAATCATCGACTAGATCTTGGTCCAGGAGTTCTACTGGCTCGTATGTATGTGTGAGCGTGTAGCCGTCCATACACACCATGATAGGGACTTGAATTCTCCTATCTTCTGCGATTTTGTATGCTTGTATCGTGAGATCGCTTGCTTCAGTGTTATCTTCTACGTAGATTTGAATCCAGCCCGAATCGCGCTCAGAAATAGAATCTTGATGGTCATTCCATATGTTAAGAGGTGCGGAGAGCGCTCTGTTAGCGACTGTCATAACGATTGGCAATCGCATCCCTGCTGCGTTGAACAGTACCTCGTGCATCAGTGCTAGACCTTGTGAAGTTGTTGCAGTATACGTTCGAGCCCCTGTAGCGCTTGCTCCAATACATACTGACATCGCAGAATGCTCGGATTCAACTTTTACATATTCCGCCTCGAGATCTCCATCGGCTATTAGTTGGGAGATATCTTCAACGATGTGTGTCTGAGGGGTTATGGGATAAGCTGCCACGACATTTGGCCTCGCTGCTTTGACTGCGAGTGCAATCGCGTGAGACCCTTCCATTATGTCTATCATGCTACTTTTCCTCCAGCTTCATCTTGATACCTTGAATCGGGCACTCGTTAGCGCATATCCCACACCCTTTGCAGTACATCGGGTCTAGTTCATACAGAATATGCGCCTTCTTAGCAGCAGCCTTCTTGATTTTGCCCGCTTTTTCAAGTTCTTCTGCCCTCTTTAGAGCCTCTGTGGCCTCGCGACCGGTTAACTCACGCTTGTGGATGGCAGCGTCGGGGCAACTCTCCAAACATTTGCCGCAACGGCTACATTGATCCATGTCAAATTCAGGATAAAAAACTCGCCAATCGCCAGTTCGTGTGACTTCTGAGGTTCCGGGCTTTCCGATTGCCCCTATCGGGATTTTTTCGTGGCTTTCGTAAGCTGTGCCATTCTTTCGAGGTCTTGATTTTTTGGATGGCTTTCTTTTGGCGGAAGTCATAAGCTTGTAGGCCTTTTCGGCAGCTTGCACGTTGACTTCGCCGATTTTTCCAGGAAATCGAGCAAGAATCGATTGCTTAATCGAATCAATACCAATCTCACCGGTGGCGCCTGCAAATGCGCCTAGCAAAGTTGTGTTAACGATAGGCCTGCCGATAATATCCAACGCTATTCCGGTAGCATCGATCGTCCTTACATCAATCCCTGCGTCGAGTCCAACGTCTTCAGCTGATTTTTCGGAGTTTACGATTACTATGCCGTCAGGCTTTAGTCCCGCGGTAACATCAACAGCTGAAATCAGCGTCGCGTCTTGAACGATAACATAGTCAGGTTCATAGATTTGGCTTCTCAGTCGAATTTTCTTATCACTTAAGCGTGCAAATGCTGTGACCGGTGCACCACGTCTTTCAACGCCAAAAAATGGGAATGCTTGACTAAATTTTCCATCCTCGAAAGCTGCAACTGCGAGAAGTTCAGCGGCGGTAACGGAGCCCTGACCGCCTCTGCCGTGTATGCGTACCTCTTTCACTTAGTGGCCCCCATTGCTCATCTTTAGCAGTTCAATCTGCTTTAATCCTCTCTAAAGTAGTAATGTGATATAAACGCTCTTTTTGACGATTTCTATTATTTGAAACAATTGTTTGACAAGTTTCCACCGTTTAACGAGTGCGACTGAATGCTTTATTGTTGAAGCGATGCACGATCAGTTCGGTCAGAGATCGACCGGGATTCCTAAAATATCGGATGCGCCCCCCCATACGTCTTTAGCGACAGTAGCGCAACCCTTTGCAGCGCTCCAAGGTTCAAGAACAATTGAAGGAACGCTAAGGTGCTCTTCCAACAGATCTTTAATGTTTGGCGCTGCGGAACCTGCCAAGAATATCGAGCCATCTGTCGTATAATCGCGTAGGAGAACCTGCAATGCGCTGATCTCCATAGCTACAAACAATGCTAAGGTCTCTATCATATTGCTCTCATCAAGGTGACGTTTCAGAAGACCGCCGTGAGAAAAAGCTTCGTTAGCAGTCATGAACCCGCAGTCAACGTCCCTTATGGCTTGAAGGTCTAATGGCCCTTGCACTATTCCAGGGGCAAATATTGCAGCATCAATTGCCCCGATGATACGCGACTCGGTGACGGCGAGAGACACCGTGTTCGAACTTATATCGCAAAGAATGAAGTCTTGCTCATTATGATGCTTTAAGACATAGTAGGCTACGCCAACTTTTTCCGGTGAAGCACCGTGAGAGAAGAACTTCATTCGAGAGTCTATATTTGACTTATCGTGGACTCCTGGCAATACGATAGCAGGCGCATTTGAATTGTAAATTGCATCATAGACCGCTGTACCTCCCCCGACATAAGGTCCAGCCCCGCCGGAAGCTTTGAGGCCCCTGTTGCTGACCTTTTTGATGTCAGTGATGTTTGTAATACCGTCTCCCATAGAGTATGTGAGACCGATGAGTTTGACGAACTCAAGTTTGAGATTTAATCCCTCTTCGACATCGCTAATGACGGAAGATTCGACTATTTTCTCTCTCGGAAGTTCAAGCTTTCTGTTATCTAGGGTGGCAAAACGAACAGCTTGGGTGCCGTGGTCAACGCCTATGAACATGGTTTTGGCAGATATTCAGGACCAAGAAAGCCTCAGGCGGAATTCGAATCCGCGACCTCGTCCTTTCTGTGTTCGATCGTGCAAACGTACCAAGGACGCGCTATACCAGGCTTAGCCACTGAGGCATCGAAATTCACATTTATATACTAGGCTACTGTATAAATATTTTGAGTCGGAGTATGACGCCGTTAGGCTCAGACAGAGGCGAAAAAACAAGCTTTTGGGCTTATTCGCTATAGGCACCATGTTATGGTCTGAAGTACTGGGTGGCACAAACTAAAGGGGGACTCTCCATTAAAGATGCGGAGTTGTTTGTCAATAAAATAATAGCGGGCAAGTTGAGATTGCATCAGGTTGACCTTCCCGCTTCCGAGGCCGTCGAAATCAGGCGCAAGGCGGTCGAAAAGCTGACTGGCGCTGACTTAGGCGGAATAAGCGCGTACGTTATAGATGCTGAATCGTCTTCAAAACGCAACATAGAAAATATGATCGGGGCTGTGCAAGTGCCCGTTGGCATTGCTGGGCCTTTAGCAGTCTCAGGCCAATATGCTAACGGGGAGTTTTATGTGCCGTTAGCTACGACTGAGGGGGCCCTCGTCGCGTCCGTGAACAGGGGCTGTAAGGCGATTACGGAGGCTGGAGGTGCTTACGTTCGGATTCTCAACGACGAAATGACGCGCGCCCCAGTCTTTGCAGTCAGCAACATAGATGAAGCGCAGCGCGTTGTTGAGTGGGTTAAAAAACCAGCCAACTTTGCTAAGCTTCAAAAAGCAACAGAGGAGACCACTAAGCACGGCAAACTCATTAGGATAGACCCTTACGTTGTAGCTGATAACGTCTTCTTAAGGTGCGCGTTTGACACCAAAGACGCCCTCGGCATGAACATGGTCACGATTGCCACTGACCGACTCTCTGACGTTATCGTGGATGAGCTTAATATTCGGCTCGTCGCGCTTTCGGGCAATATGTGTATAGACAAGAAACCCGCGGCTATAAACTTGATTGAAGGCCGAGGCAAAAACGTGATTGCTGAAACTTCTATGCCTCGCAACGTTGTCAAGCGTGTGCTGAAAACGACGCCTGAAAGCTTGTCGGACGTTCATTATCGAAAAAACGTGCTCGGATCTATTAAAGCCGGATCGCTAGGATTCAACGCCCATGCAGCAAATGTCGTTGCTGCGATCTTTATTGCAACCGGTCAGGATGCTGCCCACGTAGTTGAGGCATCAACGGCAATAACAAGTCTCTCTGTGCGCGGAGACGAACTCTACGCGTCTGTTAGCATTCCTTCATTGCCAGTTGGCACAGTAGGCGGAGGAACGACCGTCAAAACACAGGAAGAGTGTTTATCGATTATGGGCGTAGCAGGAGGGGGGGCGCCACCGGGCGCCCACGCCAGAAAATTCGCTGAGATAGCCTGTTGTGCCGTGCTTGCGGGGGAACTCTCCCTTTTAGCTGCGCTTGCTGCTCATCACCTTGCGAGGGCGCACGAGACGCTTGGTCGGTGAGAAAAAAACACTGCTAAATCAGCACTGCAATTGACTTTGATTCACGTGGTTGTGCAGCATCGGTTTATCACGCTCGCTGCGACTAACGCTATCACTCTTGATGCGATCTACTGTACAACCACAAATATCTTAAAAAAATGGCTTTTCAAGTTAGACATGGTGAAGAACAAATGTTCAGGCAAGCGTGAATTTCGTGCCGTAATAGATCACGCCGTCAGGTCCGTCCTCGCCAAGTTTTCTAAATACTGATCTAACCCGCGCGCCAATCTTGACTTCTGACGGATCGCAAACGATTTGAGCTGTGAGTTTAGGCCCTTCATCGAGTTGGACGATAGCGAGAACGTAAGGGGTTATCTTGGTGAAAGTTTCTGGAGCTGTGTATATTGTAGTATACGTCACAATTTCTCCGCTGCCTTCGAATGCATATTCTCGAATCAGTCCTTTCCGCCTGCACGGAGGGCATATAGTTCGTGGAGGGAAGTAGTAGGTGTTACAATTTTCACATTTTGTGCCGACAAGGTTATACCTATTCGGAATTTCTCTCCAAAAACGTGGGACGGTCATCCAGTCACCTCGCTAGAATATGGACGACTACAGTGCCACCTGTGCCGCCAACGTTGTGGGTTAACCCAACTTCAGCTCCATCAACCTGCCTTTTTCCGGCATCGCCTCTGAGTTGCTCAACGATCTCTACAGCTTGCTTGACCCCTGTAGCACCGACGGGATGCCCACAAGCCTTTAGCCCACCACTCGGATTAATTGGAATCTTACCACCAATAGCCGTCTCGCCTGCAATTGTTGCAGGGCCACCTGCCCCCTTTTCGAAGAATCCTAGATCTTCAATTGCCATTATTTCAGCGATAGTAAAGCAGTCATGTACTTCAGCCACGTCTATTTTTGACCTTTGCAGCTTTGTCATCTTGAAGGCACGATCCGCTGCAACGGTAGTCGCGTCTATGCTTGTCAAGCTCCGTCGGTCGTGCAAAGAGATACTATCGCTTGCTTGAGCGGCTGCTTTGATATAGATAGGCGTGTCTGTGAATTCTTTCGCCCTTGCGGCAGGAACTAATACGACGGCAGCTGCGCCATCCGTTATAGGACTGCAGTCAAAAAGCCTAAGAGGATCAGCGACGAGTGGCGAATTGACTACCGTTTCTATCGTGATTCTGTTTCTGAATTGTGCGCGAGGGTTCATCGAACCGTTGTAATGGTTTTTGACGGCGACTTGGGCGAGCTGCTCTCGCGTGGTCCCAAATTCATGCATATGCGCCCGGGCCATCATGGCATACAGCCCAGGGAAAGTAGCGCCGACTGCAGCCTCCCACTCCCTGTCAGCAGCGGCCGCGAGCGCATCCATTGCTTTTTCCGCGCCAACGTCGGTCATCTTTTCTATACCCGCTGAGATAACGACGTCGTGGTAGCCCGAAGCGACCGCGATTACCCCGCTCCGCAGCGCGAGGCCCCCTGAGGCACACGCCGCTTCCACCCGGGTGCTTGGCACATTATTTGCAGTAAGTCCGGAATAGTCTGCGATAAGCGCCCCGACGTGCTCTTGCTCGAGGAATATTCCTGAGCTCATGTTTCCGCCATACAGTGCTTCGATCTGTGCACCGCTCACTCGGGCATCTGCAAGAGCCATCAAGCCTGCTTCGATAAACAGGTCGCGAAAGCTTTTATCCCACATTTCGCCGAATTTTGTGCATCCTATACCAACGATGGCTACTTCTCTCATCATAACTCGTTTTGTTGTATGGGTTAACCCTTAGAGCACTATCTTATTCTTGTGTTTAGCGTAAAGGGCATAATCTAGATAAATTGGGGCTTCAAGCAGCTCTGCAACAGTTGGAGCAAGACCTTGGATCTTGCTGATCTTCTTTGTCACCTTAATGGTGAACGAATCACTGCCCGCCCCCGATCCAAATGCGGTCATGAAGATGCGACTCCCAGGTTCAGCAACATCTAGCACCGACGCTAATCCAATCAGCGCTGACCCGGAGTATGCATTGCCCAATCGTTCTACCACGAGACCTTGTTTTAGCTGATCTCGTGAAAAACCAAGCGTAGAGGCAACCGAGCGTGGGAACTTGCCGTTTGGTTGATGAAAGACCACATAGTCGAAGTCCTCTGGTGTGCTGTGTGTCTTTTCCAGCAATCCTCGCGCTCCTGCCAAAACGTGCTTGAAATAGCCCGGCTCACCAGTAAACCTTCCCCCGTGCTTTGGATATTGCTGGCCTTCACGCCTCCAAAAGTCAAATGTGTCAGTTGTGAATGAATATGTGTCCTCAATTTCAGCAATGACGTGGTTCTTTCCTATGACGTAAGCTGCACCACCTGCGGCTGCGGTATATTCAAGGGCATCTGCGGGCGCTCCTTGAGAGGTGTCCGCTCCTATCGCCATGCCGTATTTGATGTAATCAGCAGCGACCAGCCCTAAGCACGTCTGTATTGCAGCAGTTCCCGCTTTGCACGCGAATTCAAAGTCAGCAGCCATAAGCTCTGGTGTTGCTCGAACCGCTTCAGCAACGATCGTCGCTGTCGGTTTGACGGCATAAGGGTGAGATTCGCTGCCGACATATATTGCTCCAATGTCAGCACCCGCTAAGCCAGATCGACGAAGGGCTGAGCGAGCAGCTTCGACCGCGATGGTAGCAGTGTCTTCATCTCGGTCTGGGACTGATTTTTCTAATACGCGCAACCCTTTTTTAATGTCGTTGGGGTCATCTCCCCACACTCGTGCAATCTCTTCGACTCTGATCCTGTATCGGGGTATGTACACGCCGTACGTTGTAATCCCAATCGGCACTTTTTTTGCTCCTAAGCAGATCTTCTGTAATTCAATAAATTAGCAAAATATGTTGCGTCTGGAATGCTCAATCTAAATCGGGAGCACCTTTAAATGCACATAAAACGCTGCTGGCATTCTCTAGATTCTATACTCCTATCTGTTGCGCGCTATTTAATAACTTTTGCAGGGGCGACCCCCCCTCAGTTAATGTGAGATTTAAGCAGTGGGGCCACCGAGATTTGAACTCGGGTCTGAGGACCCCCAGTCCCCAAGGATAACCAGGCTACCCTATGGCCCCTTCGTATTGAGTATGCTGTAACCCTATATTACTTCTATTCACTAAGACGTGTTATCGCTCTTTCTGCAACTGCAACGGCTCTGTTTTTTGCTAAGCGCTCTTGGCTTGTCAGGCTCTGTCGATCTTGGGATCGGCGTTAATATGCATTCGAGGTGCAAAAAAGTAAACGCATGAAATATGTGTGTTAGACTATAGCTTGATACTTTGCACTGGCGAACTTAGCAAAAACTCGCCCTGCTCGATCTTCTTTTTGAGCTCTCGCGTCAATTTGTCTGCATTTGATCGATCTGATTGTCTCAGCGTTACTGGAATTTGCTGTCCATTTAGATCGATAGCGCCCAGATCACCTTTGAGAGCGCCATAAGAACAAGAGGACAAGCAAGCGCCGCACCGCACGCATTCTTTACGATCAATTCCTTTATTCGGTTTGAATGCCGCGGTTGGACAATTCTTCGCGACTTGACATTCCTCGCAACTCGCGCATTCCTTCTTTGAGTAACTTATTCGCCCATATTGTTTCTGCCAGACGTCGCTGTATCGTGCATAACCAAGCCTCTTGCGCCCATTCACATCAACAACTGGCAGGGGGATCTGATCATCGGTCCGGCTTGCGTGCTCAAGCACAGATGTATTAAGAATCGGAATGGGGATTGCCCACGAACAGAACACGTCAGGACCAGCGGACGTATTAAAGCCACCGACGTATTTAGGGTTCATACCCTTTAGAGGTGCATATCCTGAAAGGTTAGGCATCTGGGGGGTACTTCGTGTTCCCGTCCCTGTCACGAAGCCTACAGCGCCGTTGAACAGGGCTTTTGTGCCAACTCCGATAGTTTCGAGTTGAGGGTCTTTCTCCAAGGGATTTAGTTCTCCGCATCCCGAGAAGCTTGCTTCTTTGTATGGACCTTCGAGACACGTAACAGAAAAAATGGACTTGATGCAACTGTCGTTTGGATTAACGAATGCATTGTAGTTCTTAAAAACGTTGCGAGTAGCTGAGAGCCTCGCAAATTGCATAGATTCAAGGCTTGTCTGTCCTTCTATGTGGAGCCCTGTAGTTGTTACTACGTCAAAGTCGATATCTTTCCCACTTACAATATCGCGAAAAAGATGGCCCCCCCCATATTTGGCGTCGGTCCGGCTCACCGCAGTCCCGTAAACCATCAAATCAAGCAACCCAAGCCGTTCGTTGGGACACGGACCAACGCTAGCTGGCACATCATTGAGCCACGCCATTTGAGCCGTCTCGAAGACATTTGGGGCCGTGGCGCGAAAAGACAAGGTGGCGTAGGTTCCGCTCATAATGCCCTTCGTGCCACTTGTAACAACGTCTACTTCATTGACGTCTTCGTGAGCCCGTATCATATTGCAAAACTCAGAGGCAGTACAAACGGTGATCTCTCCAGCTATTATCTTGGCGTTAATCTCCTCTATGCTTCTTATGGGTACTTTTGAATGTGGCATAAAATTTTTAGCACGGGCTTAAGGCGTTGTGAGCTCCTCTTCTATCTCTCCAGTTTCTTTAATCTTGTCATCAAACTGCATAAGACGCTTGTGCAAGCCCACAAAGTGCGGGATGTAAACACGGTAAATCTTCAGTCGCGTGGGATCAATCCCACGCTGTACAACTTGCTTGCTCAAATCGTTGAGCCGCGTTTCGACACTTTCGAAGTTTTCGCCGCAACTCTCGGCTTCGAACCCTTGTCCGATAAACACGCCATCAGCGCCCAATTGGAACGCCAGCTCTATGTGTTGAGGCGCGAGTCGCAACACTGATGGCACACTTATGATCCGAATAGAAGGGGGGTAGCGAAGCCGTGCTGCGCCAATATTGTCAGCTGCTGCGTACCCAATTTTTGTGTCCAGGAACGCTATGTTCCTTATTTCTTTTTCGCTCTTACCTGCAAGGACCCCGCGTATGGAAGCTTCAAGTTGGGCTTCCGTACACCCGTGCAAATCAAGGGCGGCAGTAGGGCACACGTGTACACACGCGCCGCCACCGGTGCAGAGCATCGGATCTACCGTCGCTCTGCGATCAACCATCTTTATGGCATTGTTCTTGCACTGGCGTACACACATACCGCAACCATTGCAGCTATCCTTAACGAAGGCCGAAAGCGGTTCTATTAATACATAGTCCTGACCAACAAGCGATAGCGCTTCGAGAGCGGCCGCATCTGCTTGTAAAACGCTATAGGTGATATCTTTTGGACCTTGGGCGGTGCCGCATACATAGATCCCTTTAGTGTTTGTACTAGCGCCTTCAAGTTTTGGATGTTTTTCCTTCACGAACAAGTCATCACTTAGTTCGATACCGAGCGTCTCTCCAACTTGGATCGTTCCGTGAGAGGGCTTAATGCCCGTCGAAAGGACCACCAAGTCCGCATCGAGTTCGAGGCATTGTCCACGCAACGTATCTTCAGCGCTTACGTACAATTTGCCCCCTTTAAGTTTCACGTCACTCGCACGTCCGCGGATAAATTTTACACCTTTCTCTTGCACGTGCCTATAGTAGTTTTCATAGATTCCCGGAGCTCGAATGTCTGTATAAAGCACTGTGATGTCAGTTCCCGGAAAGTAGTCAGTGATGTAGTTAGCGTGCTTAAGGGCGACCATACAACAAACGGACGAGCAATAAGGCAATCCGTGCGGCTTTTCGTCCCTCGACCCGACGCATTGTATCATCACTATTCGCTTTGGCGGTTTGCCGTCTGAGGGTCTTAAGAGTTCACCGTTTGTGGGCCCATTTACGCCAATTATTCGAGCGAGTTCTAACTGAGTAACAACGTCTTTAAAGCGACCATAACCATATTCAGGCCGCAAACTTGGATCGAACTCGTCGTGGCCCGTTGCTACGACGATTGCGCCGACTTCTATTTTTCTAAGAGAAGGTTCGGCTTCGAGCACAATTGCGTCGGACTTGCACACCTTGGTGCATTGACCACATTTGACGCAGTGCTCTACATCTATTGTGTACCTATCAGGGACGGCCTGTGGAAAAGGCTTGTAGATAGCTTTTCTTTTTCGTGTGTTGGCGTTCCACCAATCTGGCACTTCGATTGGACAAACGGCCGCGCACTCCCCGCAGCTTGTGCATCGTTCACTAACGCTTTGTGGTTTGATTTTGACGTCGACATTGAAGTGACCAGCAGTTCCGTTTATATTGGCAATTTCAGCGTCAGTTAGGAGCTCGATTTTGTGATTCTCGTATACATCATTCATTAACGGGCTGAGTGAGCACATGGCGCACTCTTCTACCATCTTGTGTGGTGAAAATACTTTTCCGACTCTTACCGTGTTGCCTCCAATAGAGGGCTCCTTTTCAACCAAATACGTTTTTACGCCATTTTCTGCCAAGGCGAGCGCAGCGGTGATTCCTGCGATGCCGCCGCCTATAACGAGCGTGGCGTTGGTAACGTCAACACGAAAGTCAGAAAGGGATTCCGCGTGCTCGAGCCGTTGTAGAGAAGCATTGACGAGGTCGCGCGCTTTCTTGGTAGCGCTCTTTCTGTCATCGGTGACCCACGAACATTGTTCCCTAATATTTGTGATCTCAAGAAGATACGGATTAAGTCCTGCGTCGCGCATACAGCCCCTAAAGGTCTTACCGTGATTGTTAGGTGAACAAGCACCGATTACAACGCCATCGAGATTGTGTTTGCGAATGGATTTCTTGATCTTCTGCTGCCCTTGTAGCGAACAGAGGTGTTGGTCAGAGTCTACCACGTTGGTGCGCTTGAAATCCTTATCTAACCTATCTATATCGATAGAGTCAGAGATGTTTCCATCGCATCGACACAAGAAGACTCCGAATTTCGACACTTCAAACGGCCTCCATCTTTTCAATAAGTGGAGCTACATCGATCGTCGCAAATTGGAGGCATGCGTCTCTTGATTTATCGGCTCCGAGTAACAATGCTACGAGTTGTGATACGTTTAACACAGGGACGACGCGATTGAGTCGGTCCTCGAACTGGCGCTGAAATCTATCGAGAATTAATTGGCAGCCAGCACACATTGTCACGATAAGGTCGGGCTCTTCAGCGAGTACGCTCTCTAGCTTTCTAAAGCTTGTTGATTCTGTATACTCGTCTACGTCGATAAGGTGTGAAAAACCAAGACCACAGCAAGAAGATCGTTCAGAATAATCGACGAGTGTCGCTGAGAAAGCCGCACATATTTCATCCAGCAAGGTAGGATATTCCCACAACCCGCCAGTTACCTCGTCGTAAAATACTTTTGTATAATGGCACCCGTGATGCGTTGCTATGTTAACCTCAGAAAGAGAGAATTTCGCGCGCTCTGCGAGGATTTCTTTCAGACTATAAAGCACCTCAGCAGCGTGATAGACCGTTACGCCTCCTTTGTACTCGTAGTTCACTGCTTTCAACACGTCGTTTATCGCTGCCCGCGTTCTTACGTCGTTAAGCTCACCAATACACTCCTTTAGATTCGCGTATGAGGTGGGGCACGTGCAAACGACATTGGTGTACCCTGAATTGTATGCAAGCGCAAGATTTCTGGCATTAAGACTGAGATTGGCCTCAGGAGGAACCACCCCGCAGTGCCCTGCAAATCCGGTGCACGACGATTGATTCGGATCATCGAAGTAGTCAACGTTCAAAGAATTCAGTATGAACCTAAACGATCGTTCTATGCCCGGGTAGAAAGTCCCTGCGACACAACTCTTGAACAAGTACAAGCGTTGAGGCAGCTTGGAAGACGTTAAAACGAGCGGATCAGTGGTCGTTGAGAAGCCCCCCTTTGTTACAGGTTAATTTCAAAATGGTTCTAATCTCGTTGAGCGCTTTAGTTGGCACTGGTATGTCTCGAGCGTTTAGAGGAGGCAGTCCCAGCTCAGCTCTCAGCGTTGTGAGCTTATTATGATCGACCAGTTTGCTCAACAAGCCAAGGTCGTGCTCGAACAATTCAGGTGAAACGGTCACGCCGTTACTTTCTAGCGATTGAAACAGCAAAGAAGCGTTTTTGTAGATCTTATCCGGTGCCCATCCCTCTTTGAACGCTTTATTTCTCGCGTCGAGTATTATTGACGCGGGTGTGTTGTTCCGAGGACACCTGGAGTTGCAGGTATAACACTGGCCGCACAGCCAGATGAGGGGGTCTTTCGCAAGCTCCTCTTCCGAGCATTCTTGCGCGCGTCGGACGATTTCGCGAGGGCTGTAGTCTTCAAATACTTTTGCAGCCGGACATCCCGCAGTACATCGCCCACATTGGAGACACTTTATCAGATTTTCCTTTTTGTACAAAAACTCAAAAGTGGGCGATTCAGGATTTAAAGCCTCTATTTCTGATTCTTTTTCTTGATTCACGACAATCAAGTAATTTTTTATGAATAATTCTATTTATAATTATGCAAAAATAGAAAAAGATTTCCTACATATACTAAATAATAGCTTTTTTTGTACAATATTACAACAGCGAGGTAGACTTAAATAAAAATAGAGGTTAAATATGTATTTGTGGACATAAATAGTTCGGCGTCGAACCATTATAAAATTATCTGCTTAGGCTGTCACGCTGACGTTTCTGGCGCGGGTTATGCGTTACGCTGCGGTTGCGATCACGCGCTTTTGCGCACCGTTTACCGGGACTCTCGATTGGCAGTTACTGCGGAAGACAGTATGTGGCGGTTTGCTGCCTGGCTGCCAACGGTAGACAAACTGCCGACTCGCGGCCGTTCTGTCACGTACAAAAGCGAGGCTTTTGCGCGCGAGCTTGGACTGAGCGACCTGTTCATTAGTTTCAACGGATACTGGCCTGAGAGAAACGCGTTCTTGGAGACGTGCAGCTTTAAAGAGCTTGAGTCGCCACCGACCGTACAACGCGCTGTCGAAAGCAAGGTGAAAACGCTGGTCGTCTCTTCAGTTGGCAACACAGCTCGCGCTTTTGCGCATACGGTGTCCACGACTTCTACTGATCTTAAGCTGGTTCTCGTCGGGTTGGAAAGCGCAATAGGAAAATTGTGGCTCCCCGAACCACCTTCCGAGAATATTACTCTCGTGGTGCTACAGCGAGGAAATGATTATTCTGACGCCATTGCCCTTGGTGACAGGCTCGTAGCGTTGCCGGGACTTACGCCAGAAGGCGGAGCTATGAACGTCGCGCGGCGTGACGGCATGGGCACGGTAATGCTTGAGGCTGCCGTTGCCATTGGCAGAGCGCCCGATCATTATTTTCAAGCAGTTGGCAGTGGAACGGGTGGAATTGCGGCCTGGGAGGCCTCTTTGCGTTTAAAACACGACGGCCGGTTTTTGGAGGGTCCGCTTCCGAAATTGCATTTATCCCAGAACTTGCCTTTTGCGCCTATGGTCAGTGCATGGAACGCTTGCAGAAGGACTATTGACCCATCGATCGACATGCCTGACGCCAAAAAATCCATCGCAAAAATTCACGCTGACGTCTTGTCGAATAGAAATCCCGCATATTCAGTCAAAGGAGGGGTGTTTGACGCTCTGAAAAGCACGAACGGTCAGATGTACGCGGTGTCAAATAGTGAAGCGCGGCGCGCTGCACGGTTCTTTGAAGATCTTGAAGGTATAGATATTGTGCCGGCAGCAGCAGTTGCTGCTGCGTCGTTGATCCAAGCGGTCGCTCACGGAGGCATTGATGATTCTGATGTGGTGCTTCTCAATGTGACGGGAGGCGGCGCGCAAAAGTTAAAAGAAGACAAATCGTGCTATCAGATAAAACCCGATATTTGCCTAGCAAGCCCAGAGGCGGACCTTAGCGAACTGCGAGAAGTGCTGATATAAGGGGGTACTGCATTGACTCCGGAAGAAGAAACCGTTGAGCTCTTCGCACAAAACAAGATTGACCTTATCGCCACGTTGCCGTGTGACCGGTTGAAGAACCTGCTGCCCCTCGTAGGCAAGCGCTTTTTCGAGGTGCCGCTTACGAGGGAGGAAGATGGCGTCGGAATCTGCGCCGGCGCGTTCCTAGCTGGAGCTAAACCGCTGATGCTGATTCAAAGCACCGGCATAGGCAACTTGCTGAACGCCCTGTCGTCGCTGAATTTTACGTATGAACTTCCCTTACCGATTGTTGCAAGCTGGCGAGGGGTCTATCAGGAGAGTATACCCGCGCAGGTTTACTGGGGGACGCATATTAAAGCGGTGCTAAACGCTCTAGACGTAACGACCTTTGAGATTCACACCGTACAGGACCTACCGGTTGTGGGTCAGGCCATACAGGAGTCGTTTAGCACAAGTTTGCCGGTAGTTGTGCTTATTTCTCCGGAGTTATGGCAATGCACGCCTCCAGACGCCTTCCAACAACCGGGAGATGAGAGGGCAGACCTCCTGGGAGAATCCGGAAAAGAAAGATCGAAATCTGCTGCGTTGTCCGTGCAAGCCCAAGTTGAATGTCCTGTGATGACTCGCTATGAAGCGATCGAAGCAGCCGTTCCTTACCTTCGAGGGCGGACGGTGGTTTGCAATCTAGGTATACCGTGCAAGGAGCTGTATGCCCTTTGCGATCAACCGAGCAACTTTTACATGCTTGGGAGTATGGGTTTAGCTTCTTCGATCGGACTTGGCATTTCCCTTTATCACAAAAGGGAAGTCGTCGTGCTTGATGGAGATGGAAGCCTCTTGATGAATCCAAATGTTCTGTGTAGCATCGCTCAACAGGCTCGAGACAATCTTACGGTTGTAGCTCTTGATAATGGTACGTACGGCTCTACCGGAGATCAGTGCACGGCGAGTCAACAACTTGACCTTGAGCTTCTGGCGCGGGGTTTTGGAATAGAGCACACAAGTAAGGTAAACACTGCAGAGGAGTTGCTCACAGCATTGCAGCTCCCGATAGGTCCAAAGTTTATTCATGCTGTGATAAAGTCAGGGAACGCTAACGTTCCGGACTTACCCTGTTCGGCAACACAGATCAAAAGACGTTTTTTGGCGCATTTGCGTATTGGTAGCCAAAAAGGCTCTCGTTCTACGCACTCATCTACGCTTTGATTGTTGTGAGTCGCTCTTCGTCAGTGGCTGTGTGCTGAGAGTCCGCAGAATCAGGATAAGCTGGCATATTAGGAATGTGGTGGCAGGCTTTTTGCCAAACTATTACTACGACAGTAAGTATTTCATCCTGCTGCTAAACGCTGCTAAGCAACTAAATTACTTCTCAAACAACTCGACTGCGCCACTGTCTCGTATGGAAAAGCTTTTAACGATTATTTAGTGAATATCTGCTACCTCCGCCATGTCAAGGCGGGGGATTTTGCGCGTATTTTGACTTTGTTCTGATTCCTGTACGCTTTGTTTTGCGGCTTTGCGAGTCGATGAGATAACGACAAGGAAGGCAAGCGTCCCATCATGAACCGTTTGATAGATGCGCGCCGATAGTCCTGCGAGAGATGAGAGATAGTGAGGAAGTCGGACAGTCGGGTAACAGTATCCTGCTCTTGCGTAGTGGAGCGAGATTCTGCTTCGGTGAATCTGCAAGAGTTCAGGTCCTGGCGGGAAAAAATCAGCGCAGAAATTTGAATAAAGTTTAGCAGCTAGCATAGTGCTGAATGAGGCCTGTTCTGCGCACTTAATCGTTGCGATTAGCCTTGAGCGACATTTCGCACTGACAAAAAAGACTATTAGCGCACCGAGCTTGGCATTCGCATCACTTTTTGCTATAACCTGTAAAACGGGATACTTATCACATGCTTAGATAACGTATGGAGAGTGCGCCCAAGTGTGTCAAAATCCGCATTCCTTGAAAAAAGTTGCTTTATTTGGTTTTTATTTAGACCAAGCTCAAAAAGAAGGCAAGTTTGTAACAGTAACTTCATTCTCTCATTCGCGCGCCATAACTCGTCAGACGTAGGAGCTGTGCTGTCCTTCGCTGGTTCCAAGTGGGTAAAGTAGTTCCTCGCGTCTTTCAAAAACTCAGCATATTGTACGTGTTGCCAATATTCAATAATTGGGTGAAGTATGTCCTCATGGATTTTTAAAAGTTCAAGAAGCCTCATAAGCAGCGGCGGGTCAATCCGGTCCTCGAGCTTGCTCGCGTCGTAATTTCTGCTACTTCGGTTAAGAACCTCTTGAACTAGCTGACCTCTCACATCATCTGTCAACTCATATTTGATTGCTAAGCGCCTGTGATATGTCTCAAGCGCTTGAATCAGGCTCAAAAAGGTGTGGATCAAGTAAGTGTCAGGATTATGAATGATGCCAAAGTAGAGATCGTAAACAGGTTTCAATCGGTCGCTGTTAGCCATCCAGTTGGAAAGATAAGTCTCGAAGCGAGCCGAAATATCGGCATATATGAAAAGCATTTGAATAATAGGAAGTCGCTGCTGCTTTTCAGTTAAATGAGGATTTACGACAAAAAACTCAACATCGTTGTGACCCCACTTTCCCGTGAAGCGTGTTTTGATCTCTTGAGGATAGACTGGATGTCCAACACCTAAGCTTAGCAAGTTGCGAAAATGATAATATACCTCTTCAAACGTTTCAAATGATTGCTTTTCCGCAAACTCTATCATTACGTAAACGCGTTGCTTGAAACAGGACTGTTCTTTAGCCCCCCACAGAGGTTCCAACTGCGGTTCTCTTTCAAAGTAAAGTGAGATCGTGTAGTTACTTATTGAAACTTTGATCGGTTCTGGACGTTTGTATATGATTAAGCCATCCACGTCTTCTAACTTGTCTAACGGCACATCGATCCCTGAGGTGATTCCTGAGACATCCACCCACTCAAAGAGATGCGTAAAATCCGCTAGAAACGTGTTAAACTTCAATTCTTGGCTTTTTGTGAAGTGCTTGCCTGCTATTACTGTTTTTACGTAAAAATGGAGTCTCAAAGATCCTTTGTAGAGTGGACGAAACACTGGCCTGTCTGCATAACATTCATAGAGTGTGAAGTGAACTTCATTTGCACTTTCTACAGGAGCAGTTCCTAAAATGATCTCTTGATATCCGGCCGCATTTCGTTTCATTACGGATGCCGAGAGATCGTATATTTCTTTCGCGTGACCGACTAGCTCAAGAGAGGCACCACGCTGCGGGTGATAATGTAGAGTTCCAGGCCATTTTTTGCGTTTACCTGGAAAGCGCCATAAGCCGGCTAAGCTAAATTCTTTCATCATTGGAGATCAAAGTTGAACGTAAAAATTAGCTATTGCTTCAGAGTATTTACTTCATGCGGTGCACTGTTAGTGTCATAGGGCTCCTGGCGGTCGGCATACTTTCGCGCTGTTTTAGCGAATCGTTACAACAGGATAACATCAATTATGCTCTGTGAACAACGATTGCGCAGAGGTCGATGGGCTCCTGCTGGAAATAGAAGACTTTAAGGATGACTTCGCAAACGTGGCTGCCGAAAAACATTTGGGGAAGTGCTCGACCAGTTGGGACGCCAATCATTACCTGCGGGATCGCGTGCACGGAAAAAGGATTCGTCATAGTCTAGCAAATTCAAATCTGTGTTAGAGAGAAACGCATGGCCGGCAACTTGTTTAGTGTCACAGTAGAATAATGCGCTTAGACCGTCATTTTGGGATGAAACCATCTTCTGGACTCCTTTATTTATAATGAAAGAAAAGCTAGGAAACGCAAATAAGGCACCAAATTGTGCAAGGTTTGTTTTACGTGATGCCTGACCAAGCCGGGTTCGAAAGAATATTGCAACAATAGGTGAGAAAATGGAAAAAGAAACACTAACCAAAGCCCAAATCAAGGCCGCTGCTAAAGAAGAACTTAGGAGATGGCAATGCGAGCGCAATGCCGCAAAGTTGCGAGAGATCGAAGACCTTGTCCTAGCGGCTGCTGAGCCCAACTCTATGCGCTGGGGTTTTGAGAAGCCAACGCTTGAAAACACGTTACCCAAGATCTTAGAGATCATTCGAAGGTTCGAAACTTATGAGTAGCGCATGCTAACTTGCAACACAGTGCAAGCCCACGGCAGATCGTGAAACGTCGTGCACTGCTTGATAGATGCGCTTTGACAGTCCAGCAAGCGACGAGAGATAATGAGGCAGCTGAACTGTTGGATAACTGTATCCTGCTTTGGCGTGATGAATTGAGATTCTGCTTCGGTGAATCTGCAATGGCTCACGCTTGGGCAGTGCCACATCGGCAAACTGGCTTGAGTATTGTTCAGCAGCTAGCATAGTGGTGCATGGAATCGATGCTGGACACTTAATCGTTGTGATTGGCCGCAGGCGACTGAGCACTGATCAGCACGTGAAGCACGTTCTCGAGATCATCTCAGTTAGATATACTCGAATTTATCAACGCAAAAGAAGTTTCATAATAGGTATTATGGACGGATCCGCCTCGTCCCTTCCAGTGTTTCTAAGGAGAGAGTCGAGTGGTTGTTATACGAGTCGTAACGCAACATTTTCGCATTTTGAATGCTTAAAAAAAACTGTCAGACGTTGGTACACTGAGCGATATCGATACGAATATCTTTTATGGATGTTGTGCAAAGCAGACAACGTGCCAAAGAAGTAATAAATGGCAATGCAACTGAATTCACGTAAACACAATGTCAAAGAAAAGTAGTCCTAAAAACAAAGCTGATGTCTCCAGCACACAGAAGGGTTTAGACTACGAAGATGATCTACAAAAAGTCTACGAATCGATGCTGAAGCAAAAACTTGTTGATGCCAAAGTCGAGAAGCGCGTTAACCTCATAGACAGCGAAGGAGGGTCTCATGAAATCGACCTATACTGGAAATTCACGCTCGGAAGCGTTCAGCATCAAGTCGCTGTACAAGCTAGAAACTATGCAAGCAAGATCAAGAAGGGCGACCTTATAGAATTTCACAAAATTCTTGAGCTCCTTCCGGGGCAACCTGTTGGCCTATTTATAACTCGCACGGGTTACCAGAGCGGGGCGCTCGAATATGCTGATAAACACGGGATAACATTACTTACATTTCGGAAACCCTCTGATTATGGGCCCGAAAAAAAGCCAGTACCCGACGTAATCGCGACCTTGACGGTGACAGAAACTCAATACAACTGTTCAGTTACATTACATTTGGATCTTGATTCAATAAACAAGGAGAAGCAGAGACCTATTACTGAAGAAGATCTAGAGCTAGCTAAAAGTCTAGTTGAGGGCAATAAAAACAACCTAGACTTCTACGATGAAGAAGGTCGTGTTGTGAACGATTTTCAGAGAGTTAAGCGTATTCTGTATCCTGAACTTGCGCGGAACCCATACGTCGAAGATCTTGTTGGCAGAACTTTTGAATTTGCCACACCTACGTTTGTCCTTACCCGAGAACCCAAAATTCCGCAGCTTAAAATCAACGCAATAACCATTAAGCGAATTGGAAAGAAATCGTCCTATGAGCTTGAAATCACTGCTGATAGCATTATCAAAGGGATACTAGAGGAACTGAAGACTGGCAACAAGACTGGCAACGTATATGTATTTAATAATCAATTCAAGTCAGACGGTTCCTTTACCTTTCGCTTTAAGGTTTCTGATTCGGATGAGTTCTCTCTCCCATGAACTCTGCAAGCAGAACACCTGTCTTTAACGACAGCCATTCTTTGTCTTCTCTCCTTGATAGCTTACTTCTACTTGACCGTTAACTAGTCTAATAAAAAACGGCTAATTATTCACAGTTTAATAAATTTTTAAATCTCATTCAAATATAGCAGCTGGGCACTTATTCGCTTTGTGACCTTCTTAAAGATGGCAAAGAAAGATCTATTGAATCCATCGGACATCGACAAAGCAATCGCGCGAATTGCAGATGGGTTACCTGAAAATGCAGTCAACGCGTTGGAGAAACTAGCGAAGAGTCCAACCATACAGACACTTATTCAATTCATTCCCGGGGTTGGCCCTGCTTTCGGCGTAGCAGTAGCTACTACATATGACAAAATCCATGAAATACGCTTTCGCACATTTTTCGATGAGCTTGGTAAGGGAAATATCACCTTGACCAAACAGGACGTCTTAAACTACGAATTCCTTCACGCTTTCATAAATACAGTGAAATATGTTCTTGAAACAAGAAGAAGGGACAAGATTAAGCTTTTTGCCAATCTCTTCACCGTTTATTGCCAAAACAACGTTTTGACGAAGATGCAGATGATTATGAAGACTTTTCGAAAATACTTGATGACCTAAGCTACCGTGAATTTCAAGTACTATGCATACTCCACGGCTTTGAAAACGATCCTACATATTATAGACAAGTGGATAAAGATTGGAACAAGCTTCAAATAGCGTCATTATTCTGGGATGACTTTCTTGACGCACTGCAAAATGAATTGAATATAGCTAAAGACCAAGTACCGGGTGTTTTAGAGAGATTGAGCAGAACTGGCCTCTACCAGACTTTTGTAGGTTCATTTATCGATTATGCGGGGGATCGTGGTCATCTGACTCCGCAGTGTTATTCTCTTCTTGATGCAACGAGATTGGGTGAGTTGGAGGGCCGGAACGAACGCCTCCATCTCTTGCTTTAACCACTCCCACACCGCTCTTCGTCAATCCTTATTCAGGCCACGTTTTTACTACACTGTGCTATGCACAATGATTGCGTAGAAGTCGATGAGCTCCTATTAGAATTAGCGGACTACAAGAACGATTACGCAGACGTGGCAGCCGAAAGGCTTTTACGGAAGTGCTCGAACAGCTGGGAGCTTACCAGTACCTACAAGACCGCGTGCACGATGCATGGATCCCAGACCGCGCACGGCTCATTATCGTTTAGATGAGGTAAAAAATGACTGAAGGCATAGATACCAAAAGACAAAATGAATACGAACCGGACGTTACGCCGGGAGAGTTAGCAGCCGACTTTTCGGCAGACCCAGAGATCCACGGACATCATCATCTGGAGTACTTACAGATCGAGAGCGATACGAAGGCGAACGAAAAGAGCTGCGGCGACGAGTTCCTTAACACTTTTGAGAATCTTAAACGTCGATACCTCGTCAGAGGGCACAGAAAGTAATTATGAAGATCAAAACCTGATTCATTTAGCATTTTGCTTGAAAGTTTGAAGACGGCCGTCTCTAATGCACTGGATGGATCATGCATCTGATGCCCATTGCCTCGATTAGAGACGCTGGATGTTTAAAAAGAGGAGAGGTCCGTCAAATTTCAACCGTTCTCCTCATGTCTTTTTTTACGAGTTCGAGCAAGCAATATTGATAAGGCAAACCCTCAGGTTTTTCATAGAATTTGTCCCGCAGACGTCGATAAATGTCTTCTATCAGGTCTTTGTTGTCTGCGTAAAGTCCGATCCGCATCGACGATTCACTCCAGGCCCGGACCACCTGGGCCAGGGTAGCGGCAAGCTTGGACCGTTCCTGTGGGTCGTCCATCTTGTCCTGCGCCTTAGTAAAATAGGCGCACGGGACGGTCAAGGGGTCACAGGCGTTTACGGCAAAACACCTAAGATCGTTTTCATCCAGCAAACGTAACATTTCATGGGGCGAGGCAAAGTAATCCGGTATGAAAATAGCGTTTAACTCAGCTTCGGAAAGCTTTTTCTCCTCACATAACTCTTGGCAAATGTCCCTGAGGTTGTTATATCCAGGCGACGCTGGCCACCGGTCGTCCCCCAGATTGGCAAGGTTGGCAAAAAATAAAGCACCCCCCTTAACCAGCGACTTCGAGCATTCGTGCAGAAACGACCGCCAATCCGCTTTCCATTTTTCCGCAAATTCTCTACGTTCCGAATCTGGCAACTGGTTGGGCTGTATGCAGAGGGGATGCTGAAAATATTCAGGTCCAACCGTTTTGGCATTCAGCCAGTGCAGCGCAGCGGACGAAAAACCGATCCGGAGTTTGCCTGTTATCTCAGGAAATGGTTCATAAAAAGATCGCTGGATGTATTGGGCCTCTACATGCTGTAATTTCGCTAATGCCGAGGTTGCCCAGAACCTCTCGAAATTCGCCGGATCCGCCAGATCTATATAAACTAATTTGATGGTTAGCGTGGGATTCACCTCGTGAAGCTGGCAGATGACTGCTTCAAACAACTCGCTCGAATTCACGCCGTCTGCGGCGCCGTAATCGGCGATCACAAACACCTCGTCGGCGCTCATGGCGGCGATCTGCGGCGATATACGCCGGATGTAAGACGCCATCCTGGGCAGTACCTCTGCATCCACCGCACGGGCCGTATCTGAAATCTGGCTGTAATCCTTGGTCATTGTCGGCGAATATTGTTGTGATAAAACCATTTTTGCGACCTTCCTGAGCTTTTACCTCAAAACTGTAATCTAACTGGTTTGACGAATTATTAAAAGGATACAGGTGCGAATACACCAGAGTCGCGAATACGGCTGGTTATATGAGTGAGTCTAAGGCACTTTTAATGTCATCACTCTGTAATGTTTTGCGTCAGGTCTGAAACAGAGCTCTTCAAACGCGGTGATCCCGACGGTTCGACAACTTTGTTTGTCGCTGGAGGTAATGAAAAAGTAATGAAGAGGTAATGGAAGTAACGAGCACTCAGCACGCCTTATACGCGTCACAGGTGCTGAGCAACGGGCCACATCTCGCCAGCGTCCTTGTAAACGGGGAGGTGAGGGTGAAGTGAGGTTGTAAGTGATGAGCTCCGATCGTGCCTGCGCTCCACGGTATTGCCTATTACCAAATAACCCTCAAATCCACGCCTTTATCGCCGTGTGCTTGACCTTTCGCTCATCAAGCAGGTGGAGCGCCATCTCCGAGCTTCGCGCGTCAATCATAAACGCCCCGCGGCCCAATCGCCTGCCGTATTGGGTAACCAGCCCCTCTCGCTCAATCGCATATTCCTTCTCCTTGTAGGTCGGTCGGGCGCGGTAGCCGTAGAGCTTGCGCTCCACATAAACCCTGTCCTTGCGAGGAAGGTCGCTGAGATCGTATGAGACGACAAGCATAGGAGTGAAATACTCGTCACTACCTAGAAGGCGCTCGGGCTTGCCATATAAGAGGAGTCCGTCGCGGGCAACCTGCCAGAGGAAGTCCGTATCGAGGTCCTCGCCCCGGTTGGCAAAGACGAACGAGAAAGGGTTTACCAATTCATAAGCACGCTCGACCTCCCCAGCGCGCGTGTGGACCAGCTTCGCTTCATCGCCAAGCTCTGGATTATGATCAGCGTTAAAGAGCAAGAGGAGGTCGATATCGCTTTTCTTGTGCACCTCACCCGTGGCCGCAGAACCAAAGAGAATGACGGCTTCAAGTGTCGGAATCGATCTAATCGCTTGCACGAAGGCAAGCACTCCTGCATATATCGGTCCTGGAACGGACAACGGTCTGGGTTGTCCCCCCTTTCGCTTCTCCGTAGTTAATTCCGGCTCCACCGCATGATCACCTCGAGAAGGTCGAGGACCTCGCCAATTGTCTTCCCGTTTCCTTTTCCCCCATAGAATCGCCCGTGACGAAGCGTATCAAGCTGTCCGAATGCGTTAGCGACATCGTTATCGCCTTCAGCCCTGAGGAGGTGAGGAAGGCCGGCGTGCGTGTCGATGTGCCGCTGATATTTTCGCTCACACCCATACGCAAGATAATGAAAGGCGCAGCCGAACGCTAGTTCGGTGATCGCGACGGCGTGAGCTTCGTCATCAGCGAGAATCAGAATGCTCCTGTAGATCTCTTCCGCCTTTTGAAGGTGCCCCTCTGCCTTCATAGAGGATCGTTGGTGCGCCTCCTACATATTCTTTGTGCAAATTGCACAAAAAGTGGTCAAAGTGTCGGTTTTCGTGTAAAGTACACAAGAAAATGATGGTGATAAGCTGAAAGACCTTGAGGACGTGCGTCGTCGCGCATCACTAAGGTTCGCTGACTAGCACCTTTGTGAATCGTTCTCCCTAATTACAATAACCGGATTGTAGCAACAGAATGCGTGCCGAGACGCCAGATTACATTCGTGACAGCAGTTCCCGTTTTTTCGATTGAAACTCTTCTTCTGTTAAAATCTGCTGTGCTCTCAAGTCTGCCAGTTTCTGTATTTGTCCGGCGTAGTCGATGGACTGCGTTTGTGGCGGAGCTTGCGTGTTCGCCTCACGTGATTGATGCATTCTTTCCTCGATAGCGGCTTTTATGGTTTCAAAGGCGGGTTGCTGTCTTGGAGAGAACATGATTGTGTTCTCGTCGCGAGTTGCATCGCGTATCCCACCTTTTGTCTCTTGGCCGCCGAGGAAACTAAACTGAAGGTATCCATTAAGTCCGTGTCCTGACTTTCGAAATTGAATCGAAGAGATCTGCCTTATGAGAATATCCTTGTCACCTTTGACGCCCTGAGTGAGAAACGCTAGTCCGCCCTTGCGCCTGATTCGTATCTTTGTTGGAAACAACTCAAGTTGTCCGTTGACTCCGTGTGCATCCATCAACAATTGATCCACATTTTGCTCGTGAAACATCGCAGCACGTTGAATAGCGGCATGTTGAAATCTTTGAGTTTGCTGCTGTTGCACTTTTGTGTAGCATTTGTAGCACATTTGTGTGCCGCTTTTCTTCGTTGCTCGTCTCATTTTCTCTCCACACACTTGGCAGGTGCCCGTAGTGCCATCAAAGGAGTCTGGGACTTTCGTTGTAAGGTCTGCTGCGCTTCGCAACGCTGCAGTTCCTGTTTGGAGCAAGCTATCTGGCGTCTCCGCTTTTTTAGGCGTGCCTTCCCCAAATGCAGCACCACATTTGACACAAAACTTCCCGCTGGGCCATACGCTCGCGCCGCAGGATTTACAGAATTTAGGAGACATACGATATCAATCCCAAGGAATTGCTGAATCTGAACATGTAACACTGGAGCGATTGAGTTTAAACATTGCTCTTTATCGCAGACGTTGAAAGAATGAAGAAAGTGCAAAGCACGTAAGTCACGGCTTGCCTGCAGCTTCCGAATTTAATTGGGTCTTTGTGCATCTGGTCCTTAGCGTGTTCTAGCTTGAATGATAAGATACGCTTATAATACAGTGGGCGATAGATACGAAGATAGATGAAACAAGCAATACCCATCATTGCGGTTATCCTGCTTGTGCTGGCGATCGCAGTGGCGGGATGTGTTTCCAATTCGAGCACATCTTCTCAATCAAGCACTTCACCGACTGTAACGGCTACAGCCTCAAAAAAGGCGGCAACTGGTTCAGTTACAGCTTCGGCAACAGCCACAAAGGCAACGGCGACAAAAACACCCACGGCGAGCCCGACTAGCCGACCCAGTCCAACCCCGACTATATTCGCTTCAATTACTCCAACGCCAAAGGTTACCACTCCTACCGCTACGTCAGGGCCATGCAACTGCAACGGCCCAGATCTCGATTGTAAGGACTTTGCGACGCAAGCACAGGCTCAAGCATGTTACAATTACTGCAAGGCGCAAACAGGACGAGACGTATTTCGGCTTGATGCGGACAACGATGGAATCGCCTGCGAGGCGAACGCCTAGGCACTAGAAACTAACAGATCGGTTTTTTTAGATAGCATGTAGCTATCACGCTAAGAGATTGCGCTGGAACCTGCTCCACCGCTTTTAGATTGAGATGCGACCCGTAATCAACTGAGAGGGTGGCATGCAAAAAGTCATTTCTTAAGCAAAAAATCCTCGATTGCACAACAATCGTCACGGGTGTGGCCTTCATCGCGCCGCGATCCGATTATCGGGGATTTTTGCTAAAAAGGCGTCTTGTCATAAAGCTCTTTGATATCCCTGTCGTTAAACTGTAGATACACCGCCGTTACGTTCAAACTTGAATGCCCGAGCACCTGCTGCAGCCGTCGTATGTCCCAGCCGTTGCGCACACAGTGGATCGCATATGAATGTCTAAAGGTATGAGGATGCACGTCTTTTCCGATGACTTCGCCGTATCTCTTGACGACGTTTCGCACCTGTCGTTGTTTAAGGGCAAAAACAGGTCGATCATCGGGTAGTTGTTGTGCCGAAACGTATTCCGAGAGCATTTTGATCGTATCTGCGTCTAAATGCACCCTTCGCTGCTTCCTCCCTTTCGCCTTCGTGATGTTGATCACGTTGTTCTTGGGTTCGATGTCGCTCGGTTTGATATTGAGTAACTCGTTTACCCTCACGCCTGTCCGCCACAGCACGCGCAATATTAGGTAGTCTCGAGCGCTGCATTCCTGAGCGGCAGTGAGCACCTGGTCGACCTGCTCCTTTTCGAGATAGTCGGTGATATTCTTCATGCGCCGTTGCCGAAAAGGTAAGTTAGCGGCAATAACCGTTGTCATTTTGAGTGCCATCTGCAGTTTTGTACCGAAGCGTGATTGGACTCGCAAATCTTGCCTTTCGAGGCTAATTTTTTCCAAAATGAAACTGCCCGCACACAATTGCTACAAACAGAGTAGATAAACCAACTAACAAATTTTTCCGCTTAATATTTTATAAAATCGGCAGCACGGGCTTTTTGATGAGTTAAATTTAAGCCTCGAATGCAAAAAATTTCTATAAGAGGGGGCGCCTTATGGGACCAAATCTTCTAGGACCCACCGCACTGCGCATACTAAGGGCACAGAAATCAACCAACGCTTAGCGTTACAAAGATTTCTTTCTCTTTTTGCGCTTCCGCGCCCGCCTTTGTTAACCGATAGGAGATGATACGAAGAATGCCATACAAGGATGAAGCTAGGCGTCGTGAGTACGATAAGGGATACAAACGGAAGCGACGCTCTGAAGGTTGGACAAAAAAAGGGTTGGACAATCGTCTAACCGAAGTCGAAATTGCGACAGCAGAGGACCTTCGTGACCTGCTCGACGAGGTCATCACCGAGACGCGCGAAGCCGACTGTGCCTCGCTGGATCTTGAGACGAAGCTGAGGATCAAGCTGCGAGCCGTGGAGATCGGCCTGCGGGTCATCGAGATCACCAACCACGAGCGACGGATTGCTGCGCTCGAGGAGAGGGGAAATGAGCCAGCACCGATCGCGAATTAGCCGACTGGAACGGCGTCGCGCGTATCACGTGAGGGACAAAGCCACAACCCAAACGCAAATCCCCGACGATCCCGTCGCGTTCGCGAGGCTGCTGGGTATCGACCCTGATCCGTGGCAGCGCGACCTTCTGTCGTCACCAGACAAGTACATCATCCTCAACTGCGCGCGGCAGTCCGGGAAGTCGACCATCGTCGCCGTTCTCGCGCTCTTCCACGCCCTCGTGCACGCCGGGTCGCTGATCCTCGTCCTCTCCCCGTCACAGCGGCAGTCTGGAGAGCTTCTCAAGAAGATTATCGACTTCTATCGCAAGCTCGGCAGGCCCGGTGGCAGCCGCGCTGATTCCACAACGGCGCTCCAGTTCAGGAACGGAAGTCGCATCGTCGCGTTGCCGGGCTCAGAGTCGACCACCCGTGGCTTCAGCAGTCCGTCTCTCGTGCTCCTTGACGAGGCCGCACAAGTCTCAGACGAGCTCTATTACTCGGTGCGGCCCATGCTCGCCGTCTCTCAAGGGAGGCTTATCATGTTGAGCACGCCACGCGGCAGGCGCGGCATATTCTGGCATGCGTGGGACGGAGAGCCGAACTGGCTCAGGGTCAAGGTGACGGCCGAGCAGTGCCCGCGCATCTCAAAAGAGTTTCTCGAACAAGAGCGGCGCGCCATCGGCGAGTGGTGGTTCGCCCAGGAGTACTGCTGCGAGTTCATGCAGAATGAGGCGGCCGTGTTTAAAGAGGGGTGGGTGCAGTACTATGACGTGAATCGTCGTCCTGTGATGGACACCATAGTTCAGTCGTGGGACACCGCGCAGACGAAGAGCGCGAGCTCAGATTACGTAGTCGGGCAGGTCTGGGGGCGCAAAGGCGCCGACTTCTATTTGCTCGATCAGGTGCGCGGTAGATTCGATTTTGACGAAACCCTGCAGACAATACGGGACCTTTCAGCGAAATGGCCCGAATCGACGGCGAAGCTCGTGGAAGCGCAGACCCTCGGCGTCGCCCTCTGCTCACACCTCAAACACGAGATCCCGGGCCTTATCCCGCTCACCGTGAAAGACTCAAAAGAGCTTCGGGCGCGTAACTGCGTGCCGCTCTGGCATTCTGGCAACGTGTATCTGCCCCGGCCCGACTACGGCGCCTATGAGTGGGTGCGCGAATACGTGCACGAACTTCTCACCTTCCCCAGCGGCGCACACGATGATCAGGTCGATGCGACGACGTTAGCGCTCAATCAGCTGCGAGGAGCGCTTTTTCCCGAATCAAAAGCGTGCATCGTCGAAAACGGTGATACGCGACGGCGAGACGGACACGACTACGTCATCGGATGGATCCCGGGCCGCTTCGACGAGAACAGCACCCTCGTTTTGTACGATCTTAAAAAGAACGCGGTCGTGATTTTCGAGCGCACCCCTCCCGAGAAAAAGATCGCGAGGGTGTTTGAGCTGTCGTTTCTCTATAGAGCCGAGGTAAGGGCCTTCGATGGTTATGACGAAGCCATATTGAGGGCTGCAGAGCGCAAAGAAGTGTACGCAGAGCGCATCAAGTTTACCTCCAAGGAACTGGCGGCGGCGTATGAGAACCTCGGCATGCTCATACGAGAGCGCGTTATCTCTTACCCTCCTTGCCCCGAGCTCATCGCTGAACTCGACGTTTTCAAATCCGAACTCACCTTCAGTGGCGTTCCTGACTTCAGCCTGCAGGTCGCACAGCAATCGGCGGTCCAAGCCCTGTGCCTTGCAACCTACGACTATGAGCCGGAGGGGCCGTTAAGTGAGCGGGGCAACTACGGTTGGTTCTACGACGAAGAGGGACATTACTGCATCTACCGCCTTGATGACTAATATGACTCCAGGCGATCTCGATTGCTTCTATACTGAAATGGGGTCTCACTATGGTAGCTAATATGTAAAAGCAGGCTCGGTAGACTTGGTGATGCTGATAGCGATTGAGTATTGTCTCAAAACTGGCCTAGCGTCCCCGTCCAATTATTATGTTTGTTATTGAACAAGATGCATGATATAGCAAGCGCTTATAGATGCTCAGAAGTAATCTAAAGGCACTGTCTTACATGTTTTTGAGATAACCACCATGACTAACACGAAGAAAGGAGAGCTCGTCGTACAGCGACTCGAATCGCTATTCGGCAACATTACGTTCGACGACGACTTTTGGCGGGAACGAAACGAGCCGTTTTGGCTAATAGTGGATACGATCCTGTCTCAGAACACCTCTTCAGCAAATTCTAGAGCAGCCTTTCGGAATCTTTTTTCAACATATCAGACCGTTGAGGCCATCTCTTTAGCAGATGTGCAAGACATAGAGCGCGCAATTAAACAAGCGGGGTTGTACGAGACTAAAGCTAGAAGCATAAGCGCGGTGGCCAGCGAAATAATGGGAAAGTACGAAGGCGATACGTGGTCTTTCATCGGTGGCAGCTATCAATCTGCTAAAGAAAGGCTCCAGCAGGTCAAGGGCATTGGGCCAAAAACAGCAGATGTGGTCCTCCTTTTTGCTCGCGACTTTAACATCATCCCTGTCGACACACACGTTTTCAGAGTCTCGCGACGTATCGGACTGGCTCCGCAGAAAGGAGGCTATAATGCCGTCAAGGCGGCTTTAGAAAATGAAATACCGCCCGGGAAGCGAAAGTTCGCCCATATAGCTTTAATTAGACTTGGCAGAGAAGTATGCATCGCGCGGCGCCCGCAGCACTGGAAATGCCCGCTTACAGATTTATGTGACTACTTTCAAGAGACGTCTCGCGACGTCTATCAAACTTATTAAACTTACAGAAATCGAATAGTTTCAAGATTCATTGGGCTTCTGGTTTCGATTTTGAACTTCTTGTATATTGTGCTCGCCAAATCTAGGCACTTATTTTCTTCGCCGTGGCTCGTGATAATCTTTTCCGGCCGGGGGTTTAGTCGCTTCACGTATTCGATCAGTTGTTGTCGGTCCGAGTGTCCAGAGAATCCTTCAACCGTTTCGACATTCATATTTATTTGCATCGTGGCTGTTTTGCCGTTATTTGAAATGGGTATTTCTTTCCACCCTTTTTGTATACGCCGGCCGAGCGTCCCTTCTGCTTGATACCCGACGAATACTAAGGTGTTGTTTTCCTGTGGTCCAAGCGCTTTTAGATATTCCATTACCGGGCCGCCGTTCAGCATACCTGAGGTGGCAAGAATAACGCAGGGCTCCCCCTTCACTATGTCGTCACGCATGTTTTGCTCCACTTGTACGAAGCTATCTGAGAGGAATGGATTCATGCCCTCATGAAATATCATGTTTCGCAAATCATTGTTTAGGTATTCAGGATACGTCGTGTGAATGGCGGTAGCCTCCCAAATCATGCCGTCAAGGTATACCGGGATTTCATCGATTATATGTCTCCGAATTCCTTCCTCGAGACCGATCATAACCTCTTGGCTGCGTCCCACCGCGAATGCCGGTATGAGTACTTTGCCGCCCTTTGACAGAGTGTGCCGTATGGTGGAGTACAGTTTGTTCTCCGCATCGCGTCTAGAGGGGGTTTGGTCGTGCGGTCCTCCATACGTCGCCTCCATTATGAGCGCCTCAAGTCGCGGAAAGCTGTTGACTGCAGGGTCAAATAACCTGCTCTGTTCGTACTTGAAGTCTCCTGTAAAAGCGACGTTGTAGAGCCCTTCTCCTACATGAAAGTGAGCTATCGACGATCCTAGGATGTGTCCTGCGTTGTGAAACGTCAATCGGACATCAGGTGCTATGTCGGTCACTCCGCCGTAGTTCAATGCGACTGAATGTTTAATGACTTCACGTATTTTGGCAGAATCGTAAGGGATTTTACGTCCCTCACGAGCAGCAACGTCAATATAATCGAGCTGCAGAAGCGACATCAAGTCCCGCGTTGGCGGAGTACAATATATTGGACCATCATAGCCGTACTTGAATAAAAGTGGAACGAGCCCTGCGTGATCGAGGTGTGCGTGCGTGACGATAACCGCGTCAATTTGGTCAAGAGGGCTTACTTCTGGAGCGTACAGGTAAGGCGTAGCGCTGTCTTCTGACCCCATGTTCACGCCGCAATCTATGAGAATCCTCGATTCAGGAGTTGACAGCACAAAGGAGGTTCTGCCTACTTCCCGACATCCGCCGAGGGTCGTGGTGCGTATCCATTGGTCTTTCGAAGTAACCTCTCGATGAATCTTTCTCCCCATCGCTTTGAGAAGCTCCTTGCGCTCATCGCTGAAAGACCGCAAGTACTGGCGTATCTCTTTCACGGTAACCGATTCGATCGGAGGTGTTCTCACGACTCGAGGCGTCCACCCTATCTGTTTGGTAATCTCACGAAGAGTGGCACCGTGCCGTCCAATTACGAGTCCTGGCTTCTTGGCTTCTATGACGACCTCGCCGGTGTCCAGGTCAAAATAGTGGTTTGTAAGACCCGCTTCCTCGGGCACGATGTTGCTTATTTCCTGTATTGACGTCTCGGGATCTGCCAAAACGCGCGGATCTGGCCTTACTACTATGCGTTTGCGCAGTTCTCGGGCGAGTTTCTTAACTATCTCGCCGTTGTCTGCGAACGCTCTCGGATCATCAGTGTAGATCACGACTTCGGGCCCTTCAAACTCAAGTTCAGTAATCTTGATGTTGGAGGGCAACCGCTCTTTGACGCGTTGTTTCAAATCAGTAAGTGCTTCTTCAACTGGCATTACGCGACTTCCGCAAAAATAAAAAAAAATACGATAATAAAAGCTAGTGAATAATTAATGCTTAAATTGCAAGGGCGGCTTTTCTTTTGTCTATTTCATCACTACCCACTTCAACATATCCAGTTTCTGTTATCTTTATGATGCGCATATCGTTTCCTGAAGCCGAATCTCTTTTCATTGCAGACGAAAGCGCTCTAATAGCGAGGTCCACGCCCTCTTCAGTAAGAATTTTTTCTGTATATCGATCTTCCATAACGCCAAAAGCCATCGGGGATCCCGAGCCTTGCGCTGCAGCAAGGCGTTCTTCAATTTGACCTCCGACAGCGTCTAAAGAGTAGAGGGAAGAGGCATTCTTGTCGAAGCCGCCTATCATTAGTTGCACAAAATACGGATAGTATCGGTTGCTGTTCAGAATGTTCGATAGCAGAGTGGCTATTGCTGCGACAGTCATCGGTTTGCCGTGCCGCATCTTGTATAGTTTGGCCTCTACGGTTATCGTACGCACGAGGCTCTGTGCATCGCCGACACCGCCAGCGATTGTCATCCCCACAAGATCATCAATTTTGTATATCTTTTTGCCTTCTTTGCTGGATATGAAGTTGCCCATGGTTACGCGACTTTCTGATGCGAGCACAACGCCGTCCTTACAAACTATACCAATGGTAGTCGTGCCTTTATATTGATCGACATTAGTCATTTTACTACCTCAGCAAATAGTAAACAAAAACCAGTAAACACTCTCTAATTCTTTACGTTTGTATTTAAACCTATCTATATGCTGATAATCGGCAAAGATCCACAAAATTGCACTAAATCGAAAATGCACACGCGAATGGCGCTGTTAAAAATCAACTTCTATAGTTATAACTATGTCCTCAGGCTTCTTCAACTTTTCGACAAACTTGCGATCGAGATCTGCAGCTGCCTTGTCTGCGCCGATCATTAACGTCCTTCCGGATGTAAATGTGCTCTTTCTTACGACCATATCGGTAGCGTCTGAGTGCGTGAGATCGGTGTTCCCGAAACCAGTTATCACCTCGCTCGCGTGCCCTGCCCATATCGTCAAACGGACTGTCGCTGCGTTAGCGCTCAAAGCAGTTTTGACTTCGTTTGCCAGATCGCTGAACGATTTGTCGGCCGAAACTGCGATAATGCAGTCCGCCCTTTTAGAGATCTGTTCATCTGTGGTAATCTGAAGCGTCGTTTTGTGTGTCGCCTTGATATTGTGATGGCCTTTGGCTCGTATCGTGTCGATTAACATATTCCGTATATATACTTCTGTAAGTAGTATCAGCTAACCGATGATGAATCGAGAGACTTACGTTGAGTGTCCTTCGTGTTCGCCGGATAAAAAGGTACTGCACGAAGTCTTGCACACAGGTAAGAAGCTCGTGGTTCGATGCACCGCGTGTCACGCTACGCAGCATGTAGAACCCCCGCATCGTCCCACAGCCCTCAAGCTTAGAGTTGTCGTGAGCTACCATGACCAATCTCATGTGGGCTGGTTTGAGTTGGGAGCTCGCGAATGGTTGCACACAGGAGATGAGGTCATCGTAGAGAACTCGTCGATTGATGCTGTGCGGATAACTGCTATCGAACTTAGCGACGGGGTCCGAATGGCGGAAGCAGAAGCCGAGTCGATTCGAGTCCTTTGGGCTCAGAAAATCGATAAGGTAGTCGTTAAGATAGCCGTTCACACAGGCAAGACAACGAGATCACATAAAGTTCCGTTTGATGGCGAAAAAAAATTCGTCGTCGGAACCGAAGAACAGCTCGGAAAGATTTCCCGCATCAAGGTCAAGCGAGGACCCGTTCTTGACCAGGCCGGGCAGTACGCACAAGCAAAGGACGTCGGGAGGGTGTACGTCGAAGGGACAACCAGAAGAAGTGCCGATCGAAATCAGATATCACAGGCCGGGCGCAAGCCGGCGTTTAGGAGGTAAGTACGACACCGTTGGAACTCGACAGGGCGTCACTTCTGAGAGGCTTGAGACATCGAGGCATAAGCGAGCGCGTAGTATGTGCAATGGGCGCGGTGAGACGCGAAGACTTCGTGCCGCAGAACTGGCGTGATTACGCGTACCGCGATGAGCCGCTGCCTATCGGCAAAGAGCAGACGATTTCTGCTCCGCATATGGTAGCTATTATGTGTGACCTCTTATGCGTTGAGCCCCGATCTCACGTGCTCGAGATAGGCACTGGTTCAGGTTATCACGCGGCTGTACTAGCGGAGCTTGCAGGCAAAGGAACCGTCTACACAATCGAGAGATTTGAGGCATTAGCGGAGCATGCGAGCAAGCTGTTGCCCGCGAACGTAGTGATCATCACGGGAGACGGATCTTTAGGACTCTCGGAAAAAGCTCCTTTTGATAGGATTCTTGTGACTTGTTCGGCTCCCGAGATTCCGCCCCCGCTGCTCGCCCAGTTGAAGGCGGGGGGTCGTATGGTAATACCTTTGGGAAAAGAGTTTCAGGAACTGTACTTGGTTCGCAAAAACCGTCAGATAGCAAAGGAAGCACACGGCGCAGTCGCCTTCGTTTTGCTCGTTGGAAAATACGGGTTCCCGGAAGCGCCTCACGACGAAGCTGCGAATCGCCTCCGTTTCTAGGCTTACAGACTTGTTTTACAGCCACTGGGCCAGCGATCTCTGATCTGCTTCGTGTTGAACACCAGTGATCCTCTGCAAAGTGTTTTCAACCCTCTCTCTCGAGAAATCGTGCTCGTCACAAAGGAAACTAATTAGCTCCTCCTCTTTTACTGGCGCCCACTTTAGATCATACTCGTGGTTGACATCAGGGTCGAGGAAGAATTGTTTAATGCGCTCGTAGTCAAGGCTCTCCCCGAGATTATCCAGCACTCGTTGAATGCCAAAGCTCTTAACCATCCTCAAGGCTTTTTTTGGTCCTATCCCTTTCACCCCTTTGTTGTAATCAGTTCCGACGAGGATGCTTACCTCAATTAGCTGCTCGCGATTAATCTCTAAAGAGGCAAGAATGTCGTCAAGCTCGAATAATTCAGGGCTGATGTGGACGTACACATTTTTGCCGGGGAGTTTGCGTCGCCCCGTTATAGTCAAGTTTCTCACTAGTCGGGGCGTTCCAAAGAGCAGCGCGTCAGCATCTTGAGATGCTGTAAATGAGACGTCTCCTTTGCTTGTCATGTACGCCGCTTGTGCCTCTCCCTCGCTCGACGCATTGACCACAGGGATTCCTAGGTAACGCAAAAGGGCCTTCGAGCTTTCGAGAACCTGCTCGTCAAGTCGAGCTGACGCTTGTGCATATTTAAAAGCGTCCACCCTCCCCTCTGCCCGTGCCTGCAGCCACTCTTGAGTAGCACGCTCTCGCGTTACTTTGCGCTTGATCACGGTGTCCTTCTTCAATTCCGGCGGTTCGCCATCAAAAACGTAGACGGGCCGCACTCCTGCTTCGATGATATGCGCGGTTCGATAGAATAGCCCCGAGAGGTGAGAGGTAATTCTCCCAGCATCGTCCATTAACGGCGTTCCGTCCCTTTGGCGGATGATGCTCAAGAACTGATATATGGCATTGAAAGCGTCAATGGCGACGCTGTCTATTTGTTCTAGTTCTATTTTAGTCCGCGGAAGCAGATCTCCGATTGGAACTCCCATACCATCAACTCTGCACAGTTGGGGGTATGTGAGCAGCTGAATTAAATCTATGCACGGGTAATACCTCGTGAGCTCTAAAGGGGCAGCGAGGCAGGGTACGGAACTGACCCGCGACTCTCTTTAGGTAACGTTTTTCGGCTTCTAGCAGCTTTTCTAGGGATCCTGCCGTTGGGACCTCTCCGAATCTTGGGCGGAACGCTTATGTGGCCGCAACTCTTTATACCAGAAGCGCGCATACGGCCAAGGTAGCAGTGGGCCCTGATTTAGCTGCTTTTAGTGCTTGCGTTTGTGGCTTTCGGCTGGAGCGTGGTGTATCTAATTGAATGAGATGCTGAAGCGTATTTCGCCATTTGCAATGGTGTTGTTCATCATTGCCATACAGGGGGTCGCGCTTCTATTAGCTCACCCGTTTCAGGCATCGGACATTAAAGCGTTCAGCGATCCGGAATCGGTTTTTAATCCGCTATACTACGTTCTGCTTGTTTTGGTTTTTACGGCCTTTTTACTCCTTATAATAAAATTGGGGAGACGTTGGGTGATACAGCTCATTATGGGCCTCGTGATCATTTCAACCCTTTACTTTGTCTACTCGTCTGTCCTCCTCAATCTCACTGAAACAGGGTGGCTTATAGCAATAGCGGCAACAGCAGTGACTGCTTTTTTTCTGTTTTATTATCCAGAATGGTGGGTGATAGACGTTGTTGGGATCTTGATTGGTGCCGGCGCAGCCGCAATTTTTGGCATCTCTCTTGCCGTTGTGCCTGCATTGGTGCTATTGGTTGCGCTCGGCATCTACGACTTTGTGGCAGTATACGAGACTAAGCATATGATTAGCCTCGCAGAGGGCGTGGTAGACCTAAAGTTGCCAGTGTTGTTCGTACTCCCTCGAAACAGGGGGTATTCTCACGTCAAATGGGCACGGGAAGCTTCACAAGTATCGGGTGAAGAAAAGTTTGAGAAACGCGAAGCGTTCTTTATGGGGCTCGGTGATGCCGTCATTCCAACTGTTTTGGTGATATCTGCAAACTCTTTTATGAGTGCACCAGCAATCGGGTTTATCAACGTGCCTGCTTTGGGAGCAGCAGCTGGTACAATTGTGGGTTATGTGGCCCTGATGTGGTTCGTTCTTAAAGGAAAACCTCAAGCAGGCTTGCCCTTTTTGAATTCAGGTGCAATCGGCGGCTTTCTGATCGCTAGCTACATTGTAGGAGTTAAACCGTTCTAGCTTTCAGCTAGCTTTGTTACCCTCAAACGTTTTGGAGAGCCGGTGTCCGCGGTTAGCGAGATCAATTGAGGCTTTTAGGACCTGTGTGATTCCTTCACCGGTTTTTGTAGAGATCTTAAACGATTCGTCGACTGGTTCTGCCGCCCCGAGGTCTGTCTTGTTTGCTGCGACTATGAATGGGAGCGCAACAAGTGACCGTAACTCGTGTAAAAGATTAAGTTGATCTGCCACTTCGTATCCAGACGTGCCTGACGGGTCAACAAGAAACAATATGACGTTTCCAAGGTGCTTGAGAGCCGAAATTGCCTGAAGTTCAATAGGGTTCCTTTTGAGGAGAGGGCGATCAAGCAGCCCAGGCAAATCGACAATCTGATAACGCTCGTCTCGGTACTTTATGTGCCCTACAATAATCCCTTTTGTTGTAAAGGGATAGAGTGCAATCTCGGGCGTGGCGCTGGTTACAAATGCGACAAAACTTGATTTGCCCACGTTGGGATATCCAGCGACGAGTATAGTCGGCTCGTCCACCAAAGCAGGAAATGCGTTGATTGTGTTTCGAGCGTCATTCAGGAAATCGAGATCCGGCCGTATCTCTCTCATAATAGACGCTGCTCGTCCAAACGTCTGCTTCCGGACCGCTTTTGCGTCAGGCGCTCGAGGCATCTTAGCGATCGCAGCCCTCGATAGCTGATGGATTTTTGTCGCTGCCCAACTGACAGAAGCAAGTGACATCTTGAGCTGGTCCATTCCGACAACTACATCGATTGTCTCTGCATAGAAGGGGTCGATCTCGTCAAGGTTCGGAAATCGCCTTACTACAGCTCGAAGATTGTCCGCGAGGATATTTGACGCGGTCAGTATCATTGCCTTCTCTGCAGTTCGCCCTGGCGACTTTCCTGTTCTCGCACGGACACTTTTTCTGAATGCTTTATCCAGCAACTCTTGTGATGTAGGAACGGTCGGAATATTGAACATTTCTTATTCCTAAACGTCCCAAGCTAATAAAACTTATATCTCATAATTAATCATATTAATTGAAGCTATGGAACTGACTTCTGTTCAAAAGGAGATTTTAAGCGCTCTCGTAAGTCTATATCGACGAGATTCGCGCTCAATTAGAGGAGAAGAGATAGCTCAGATGCTTGGTCGCAACCCAGGCACGATAAGAAATCAAATGCAATCGCTGAAAGCGCTTCAGCTTGTCGAAGGTGTTCCAGGGCCTAAAGGCGGATATAAGGCAACCAGCGCGGCATATCGGGAACTGGAATTGGACACGATGGCGGAAGAGGCTCACGTCGTTCTAATCAAGAATGATGCTGAGATGAGCGATATCTTGATAGAAGAAATCGATTTTATGACGGTTGCCCATCCAGACGTGTGCAGTGCAGCGATCAAGGTAGTTGGAAACGTCCGGGAGTTCGATGTAGGTGACAAGCTTAAGCTCGGGCCAACCCCCGTGAACAAGCTAACCCTAAAAGGCACCGTTTGCGGCAGAAACGACGCAGAAAACAAAGTCATTATTCTGGTCTCTGAGATGATATCTCTCCCAAAGGCGCCGGTAAGCGAATATGCCTCGAACGCTTTAGTCACCATCGATATTGAAGCACCCCTTCAACAAGTCGCCAAGATTTTAATTGACAGCAATATTCACGGGGCGCCAGTGAAGCGGGGCGACCAAATCGTCGGGGTGGTCACGTTGAAGGATCTAGGAAAGGCCGTCGCAGCCGGAAACTCCGGTTCAGCCGGGGATATTATGAGCCGAAGCTGGTTCTCAGTTGAAGAAGATAGGCCTGTTCATGAGGCCATGCGTTTGTTCCAGGAACACGACGTCGGCCGACTAATAGTGACAGCCAACGGTTCTCCGAAAGGAGTAATTACGCGAACAGACGTGCTGAGAAAGATTTCAATTCTTTGATGTTTGTGTTAAGATCATACGTTTCGAGAGCCGCTTCTTCGCGTAATTTCAATGAGCGGGTGGCTACTACTCTCGAGTATTTGAATATCAGCCAGTGATCTGAGGCCGATATTCTCAGCCGTTCGCTCCATGCCCAAAGGTACGTCGCGCTCCATCGTGATGATATAAGCGTCGACCTCTCTAATGTCGAGGCCTTGAGCTGCGACTGCCCGGTGATGTCCATCGACCAGCAAGGTCTTGTGACGCTTTTGGATGACTATCAAAGGTTCTGCAAGACCTTTTTCAAGCTCATATCTCCTACCTTCGAGTTCGTCGGCGAATATCTTTGATTGTGTCGGAACTAAATCAAGGACCTTTACTTGGCCGAAGTGCTCTTCAACCTGGACTTTGTGGATCGTTCGTAGCGTTCGCATAAGCTTCCACACTTTGTCGGGGGTGGCGCGTTCGATCTGCGATCGAATAACATCTGTCGTTGATATGATACCGAGTACAAAGCCGTTATCGTCAATTACGGGCAGTTTCTTGCTGTCCGATCTAAAAAGCACACGTGCGGCGTCAAACAAGTCCATGTCACAACGAGCAACGACCAAATTTACGGACATAATATCGGCGACTTTGACCGAGGGGTCGCAAAGCAAGATGTCGAGTGCTGAAACGTACCCGATTATCTTCTTGTCTTTGACTACAGGGAACCCGTCGTGTTTTGTGCTTTTTATGAGGCTTATTACGTCTTTAACTGTATCCGTTGCCTTAACGGTAATTACGTCGCGTGTCATGTAGTCTTCGACTTTAACAGAACTCATTTTTCCAACGATTAATGCGGTTTACAAGTAAATTAATCTAACTCCGGACCAATAAAACGCTTTTTCGACTTCTGCAAGCGTCAAAAAGGGAACGTTAATAATCTTGGCTAGTTATCTCACTATCATGGCGGCAGGCGCGATCGTCTACGATGCTGTTTATAAGGATCACGATACGGGTAACCATATCGAATCTAGTAGCAGAATGGATGCGATCATTGAACGGATACAGGAAGATGAACACGCACGACGTATTCCGAGAGTCAAACCGGCAAAAGCCACTGTAGATCAGGTTCGGGCTAACCACGATCCTAACTATGTCGCCAGCGTGAGACAGCTCGCGCAAGCCGGCGGCGGTTGGCTTGATTTGGATACGTACTGCTCATCCAAAAGCTATGACGTGGCGCTATTGGCCGTAGGGGGTGCTATTTGCGCAGTTGATGCAGTTGCAGCAGACGCGAGCAACGCCGTGGCGGTCGTTAGGCCACCTGGCCATCACGCAGTCCGCGACAAAGCTATGGGTTTTTGCATCTTTAACAATGTTGCTTGCGCGGCAAAGTACGCCCTCTCTCATCACGACATCGACCGAATCTTAATAGTCGATTGGGACGTGCATCACGGGAACGGAACGCAAGCGTCTTTTTATGATGACGCGCACGTCTTGTACGCTTCGACGCACCAACAGCCTTTTTATCCGGGAACGGGCGATTTTGAGGAGGTCGGATCGGGGGAAGGAGAGGGGTTCACGGTGAACCTACCACTGCGTCCCGGCGTCAACGACGAAAGCTTCTTCTACGCGTATGATCACCTTTTCATTCCAATAGCTAAGCAGTTTGAACCTCAGCTCACATTCATATCTGCCGGTCAGGATGTACACTATGCAGATCCAATCGGAGGTATGCTTGTCACTTCCGACGGATTCAGAGGGTTGACCGAGCGGATAAAATCAGCAACCCCACGAGGAAAAGTCATCGCCTGTTTAGAGGGCGGTTATAATCTCCAAGCGCTTGCAGATTCTGTGCTCGCGGTATGCGGATCACTGTTCGATTTTCCGACTAGAATCAACGACGACGCGGTTGATCAGGGCGTATCAAAGCACGTCTGTGATCGAGTCGACAAGGCGATCACGATACAATCGGAGTACTGGCAGCTGTGATTCTAATCGCAGTTGTTGAGCGTCTTGTTAAAATAGCGGCTCAAAAAAAGCCGCATTCCGTCGATTTCGAGGAGCTCTTCGTCTTTGAGAATCTTAAATCCCTTTTCCATAGCTTGCACTATTGCTTTACTGGTTCGGATGTTTCTAAACTCCGTCGTTATATATTCGGGGAAGGTTAGATATCTACGATGAAGCTCAACTACATAGCGACCGTCTTCAATGAACGGTCCTGCAAGCACTGAGGCGTCTTCTAAGTATTTCTTCTTGAACTTGCTCGCGTGTCGCTTTTTTTCCACCGGCGGACCTGCGTGTCTCTCTACTGAAGGGAGTTGCCAAACGAGCATTTCAAACAGCAGGAGCGCTTCGCCTCGATCGTAGTAGATATCCCCTCGCAGCGCTGAAAAGCCGTGTCGCAGCAGCGCAACCAATATTCCTTTATGCGCTCGCTCGAGCTGTGGGTAAGCAATGTCATCGACGAGGTTTGGCAAATTGAACTTCACCCCGAAAAGCGCTGTCTTTCGCTTATCTGCAATTGCACGGAAGGCGCTGGTATCGAGGGGAACGATCTCGGGGGGGAAAAAATACTCTGTGCATGGCCGTTCTAGGAAGCTCCTTGCAGAATCAATAAACAGAGAGAAACTATCTAGAGAGACAGCAGCAGCTACATTTCGCTTTGTATCTACAGGGTCGATAACCGCAAGAGGGCTCCCGAAGGAGCTCCGAGCGTGTTCACCGGTCAAGCTAATACACGTTCCCACTTTCCAATCTCGCGCATTTGACAACACGTCCTTAAAGGAGCCGTACTTGATGACGAGAAGCTCACAGAGGTACCCAGAGAATCCTTTGACGCGCAGTTCTGCGCCGTATATCCCCGCTCCCTTTAGAAATTGTTTCAGCAACCTTACATCATCGTGTCTTGCGCCGAGGTGTTCACTTACGTATCGCTGATGAAACGGCGTTCTGTCGACTGCTGAGAGCAGTTGGTTTGTATTTTCGATATTGTAATGAGGTACGACATCGATAGCGAAATCGCCACAGCGTGCTTTTACGTACGGATGCTCCGCAAAGCCTATGACGTAGCCTTGTACTGCTACCTCTTTCCCTATCTCTAGTCCGTAGCGTTCAAGATCTTCGCGCGAGGTGCTAATGTCAAATCCAATGAATATGTCGATATCCCGATCGCCAGAGATCCACGTGTCTCGCGCTGCAGAGCCAATTACTTGTACAGTCGCTTTTAAGCTCCGGCTTTTAATGGCGCTCTGCGCTGTTGAAATCACCTGTAGTGTAACTCGATGCAGACGATCACGCTCATCGCGGGAGGGTCTTATTCTTTTCAGCACCTCCGCTTGCACTCGGGCGAGCTCATTCTTCATAATCGAAATTCCTCGAGCGTATCATATATGGGGCCATTAGGAGTCAGCGTGCTTCTTTTTAGTTGAAAAGAGGAAACATTGAGATAGCCGACGACAGACGTAGAAAGGGGGGCTATTGTGGCAGCTAACATGTTTAACTCTGTAGGAACGTTCCGCTTGACCCTTCCTAAGGTGATGTGTGGATCAAATTTCTTGTCCGGTCCTTGCATTCCCTTCAGTGCTTCAACGATTAGGTCGTGTAATGTTTTCATGTCTTCAGAGTCGCTCAATCCTACGTGTATGACTCTTATTCTTTTCATGCTCGGAAAGACGCCAATGCCTCTAAGTGTTACGCAAAAAGGGCGATACGAGATAGAGCTTAGTGCTTCAGTAATGGTCGAGAGCTTGGAAGATGTGATGTTCCCGAGGAAGCTTAACGTTATGTGGGCTATGCATGGATCTACCGGCTTTACCGATGGGAATTGGTCTATTTTCAGTCGGTCACGTTGGATAGTATGGAGTTTCTCTCGCGTCTCACTATCGAGGTCAATTCCAACAAAAGCTCGAATACTTTGCATGGGCATCATAAATATTTTAATCCTTGACTCTTATAAGTTCACTCAAGAGAGAAAAAATGAGCGACTCAGCTATCAAAGCTTCGACGACTTCTGCCAAATTCATTGTTTTAAAGCCCGCAGGGTACCCGATGAAGAGTGATTTCGAGCACCCAGAGATAAGCGAACCCCGAGTATTCGATTATTACGCGAAAGAGCAATGGTTTGGTGCTTCGGTGAAGAAAGGTGACTACTTGTTCGATCGGAGGATGTATCCGGATTTTGCTTTTGAGATTATGAATGTCGAACCTAAACACGCGACGATTGGTAAATCAACGGTAATCGTGGTACAGGAGACGGAGAATAACATCCCTCAAATTGCTGCAGGTGTAATGCTCGAGGACATCGTCGGACAACAGGGTGCCAAAAAGAAATGTAGACTTATCGAAAGATACTTAAAAGATCCGGAAAGCTTCGGCAGGTGGGCTCCGAAGAACATTCTGTTTTTTGGCCCGTCTGGAACTGGAAAAACGATGATGGCGAAGGCATTGTCGAGTGTGACAGACGCCCCTATACTAACTGTCAAATCGACTCAGTTAATCGGCGAGCACGTTGGGGAGGGGGCTGCGAGAATACATCTTCTCTATGCGCGGGCAAAAGATCTGGCTCCGTGTATCTTATTTTTTGATGAGCTTGACGCGATAGGACTCGATCGAAGTTACCAAGAGCTCCGAGGAGATGTCCTAGAAATAGTAAATGCGCTTTTAACAGAGATGGACGGCATTGAAGATAGATCAGGAATCTGCACAATAGGGGCTACAAACCGACACAGCGCGCTGGATCATTCCGTTAGAAGCAGGTTTGAAGAGGAAATAGAATTCTCCCTTCCTAAGCAAGATGAGCGGCTGCAGATCCTTGTGAACTACTCGAGAACATTCCCTGTAAAGCTGCACGAAACAGTTGATCTTGCAAAAATAGCACGTCGAACCCAGGGTTTTTCCGGCAGAGATCTTGTCGAGAAGGTGTTGAAGATTGCGCTGCACCAAGCGATAATTGATGAAACCGTAGTCAATGCGGAGCATTTCGACCATGCTCTGAGCAAGATTAAAGTGGACGCTCCTCCGAGCATACTATTTAGCTGATACTGGGTAATTGACATTCAGTATGTTTCCGCTGAAGTTGGTATTCCGTGCAACAGAACTTAAACAATTTTGATAAGTCAATTGTAGTACCGTTCTCGACTATTGACTGGCCCGGAAAAGCTTCAATGGTGGTGTTTCTTCGTGGATGCAACTTCAAATGTTACTACTGTCAAAACTATAGAATTTGGGGCGCAGCGCTGCCAGTTAATTCTGACGCGTTACTGCGTGAAATTCAACGCAACAAGGACTATGTGAGCGCACTAGTTTTTTCGGGCGGTGAACCAACGCTACGTCTGAATTTGCTTCAGCTACTAGCTCGAGAAGCGAAAAACGAAGGACTTCTCGTTGGAATCGAGACTAATGGCTCATGTCCCGAGGTGTTAGAAACGTTGATCGCCGCTCAACTGCTTGATGGGCTTTTTGTCGATCTCAAAGCGCCTCTTTCCAATCCGCAAAAATATGCACAAATCATCGGAATCGCCAACGCTAGTACCTACGTAGATAAGATTAAACGAGCAATTGATATCGGCAGCGAAGCCATAGCTGCAAAAAGACTCGTGGAATTTGAGTTGAGAACGACACTTTTCAAAGGGTTGCTTAGCCAAGATGAGATCTTAGAGATGGTGAATGAGTTCAAAACTGTTCCTTATGCGCTGCAGCAGGGAAGAGCTGAAATGTGTGCGCGGACAGATCTCACTACGTTAACACGCGACGAGATCGCTAAGCTAGCAGTCCAATGTCGACGCCCGCTAAGAATTCGAACGCTTGAGAAAGGCGACGAGGACATTGTTTAGCGTAAATTCTCTATCAAGGAGACAATTTGTTAGTCATCGGGTTTGTAGGATTTCCGGGGTCGGGTAAATCTGAAGCAACTGCTATTGCTCAAGCTGAAGGGTTTTTTCCGATAGTTATGGGTGATGCTGTGCGATCCTATATGCGCCAGCGAGATATCGAGCTAAGCGAAAAGAACGTTGGAATAATTGCTAACAAATTACGCGCCGAACATGGGATGGATGCAATAGCTAAAATGTGCATTCCAGCGGTGCGCTCTCTCACATCTCAAAAAGTTGTGATAGATGGTCTTAGGGGAATAGCTGAGGTAAACGCTTATAGAAGAGAGTTTAAGCGCGATTTCAAACTTATCGCCATATCTGCGAGCCCAGAGGTTAGGTTTGAAAGGGTCAAAGGCAGAAGCCGCCCAGACGATCCGCGCAGTTTCAAACGTTTTGAAGAAAAAGATGAACGTGAGTTAGCGTGGGGCCTTGAAGAAGCGCTAAGTGCAGCTGAATATTCTATTCAAAACGAGGGGACTCTTCAAGAACTCAAATTTGCAGTATCGTGCTTACTCGAGCGACTCGTTGAGCTGGCACCGAGGAATAATATCAATATAAGCATAAGAACGCCAATTCACGAAACAGAGGCCCAAGAAAAAGTGGAACGCGCTATTCGGAACATATTTCCGGACGCTGCTTTAGAGCGAGCAAACAACTATATAAAAGGAATAAGCAGCACACTTGAAACATTTGCCACTCTTCTTAGAAAGCAGCAAATTCGGGCGACCGCAAAAGCGGAGCTAATGAGGGGGCTCACGCTTGATTCTTTTGAATTCACTTTGAATAAGCAAGTGGCACTTGCAGGGAAAGTCAACTTTTCGCAGGATCCGTTGGGGCCCATTTTTGTTCGTGTCGTGGCGCCTTTGCCTGAAGAGCTTATCGATGCAATCACAAACGAGAGCTTGAAATGAATGTCTATTTCTCGTCCGCCCTAACCAACGCTGAGCAGCTCGAAGATCTCAAGAGTGTTGGATTTCAGGGCTGGGAGGTAATCGCGGAAGGCCCACAGACGTTAGATAAAGATCTCGTTTCATTGATTGAGTATGCAGAGTCCTCTTACGGTCTCGAGATTAGCGTTCACACCCCGTTTTCTGACTTGAATATTGCTAGCCTCAATAAACCAATTTGGCGGGAAACCCTTAGGCAGATCAAGGCTACTATAGAGGCGTTGGCAAATCACGCACATATTTTCGTGATCCACCCAGGTTATGTTTCGCCCCTAGCGGCGTTCTGCCCAGACAAGGCGCTGTATAAGAACAAACAGGCTCTAGTGAAGCTAGCACAATGTGCTAAAGAGCATGACGTAACTGCCACGGTTGAAAATATGGTTAACGTGGACTTTTTTCTCGGTCGGTTTCCGAATGAAATTGAAGATATGCGTCCAGACGGTGTTGGGTTTACCTTTGACGTTGGTCACGCAAATACGGTCAATGCCATAGACTCCTTCTTGCGAACGCAGATCGATCACGTTCATCTTCACGACAACAACGGTCAAACCGATGAACATTTGGCTCTCGGCTTAGGGAACATCAACTGGGACAGAATAATGCGGGCACTTAGACGATACAAAGGCATTTTCGTTTTAGAATCAAGAACGCTCGATGAAGGCGCTCAAAGCTTGGCTTATTTGAAGCGTATTATGTGCTAGAGATTCATGCGTTGCGTTTAGTTTTCGTATGCTCAAGCCGGTCTCGATAAAGCACTTCCAATTCAAGGAGATCTTCGGCTACTAATGTGTTGGGAAATATCAGTCGAGCCTCTTCTAACAACTGCGTAGCGTTTGCGTACCGAGAACTTATATGAGTGAGGATTAGCGCAAGCACACCAGCTCTTTGTGCTATTTCAGCGGCTTCAGCTGCTGTCGAATGGCCGACAGTCTTCGCGTATTCTCGCAGATCCGTCGCGAGCGTCGCTTCGTGAATCAGTAGGTCGGCGTTTTCAGCAGCGCGCACGACGTGATCTGAGGGACGTGTATCTCCTGTATATACAATTTTTCTACCGGGCCGTATTGGTCCTATTACTTGTTCTGGAGAGATCACTTGACCGCCGATAGGCACAGATTCGCCATTTTGGAGGGTTTTGTACAAAGGCCCGGGTTTAAGGCCGAGCTCTTCCGCCTTTTTTCTGTTAAACTTGCCAGGGCGCTCATGTTCTTTAAAAATGTAACCGTACGAGTTTGTTCCGTGGTCGACGGCGAAGACTTCGACGAAAAATGAGCCGAGCTCTATTAAGTCGCCGGGAGAGACCTCAATAAAATCGACGTCAAACTGCGGGTTGATAAGGGCAAACAAGTTTGGAGTTCCTGCCCAACGAGGCCCATAAACTACAAGCTTGTTGTTCCTGTTCTGAAAAGACATTGTATGAATCAGTCCGGGCAAACCGAGGAAATGGTCAGCGTGCCAGTGAGTAATAAAAACAGAAGACAAGTTAATTCCGGCCCGGCAACGCATCATTTGGCGTTGCGTGCCCTCACCACAGTCGAAGAGGACACCTTCTCCATCTCGTTTGATGAGGATAGAAGGAAGACTCCGAGCGACCGTTGGCATAGACCCGCTCGTTCCGAGAAACAGTATTTTAAGCATAATGCGACAATAGGTTGCTCATTTTTGTAATCGAAGTCGCGTTGTGGTCAGAGAACTTGGGTCTTTGTAGAGGTATCGCTCTAATAGCACCTTAGGTTGTTCGATTCTTTTGCTATGAAATTGCTCTTCTTACGTATTTTCTGACTAAAGGTTCAGGCACAACTACGTTTCCTTGCATTGCGTTTATAGCGATCCACGTATTGATTGCCGTGCAGACTTGCAATGCTTGGTTGTTGTTTTCGACGTTTGCTATTATTATCTTGGCGATACCTGTCAAATTTGTAATAGTGAGATCGTGCGATACTTCTATCATCCGCAACTGAGACAGGACTTGGTCCTGCAAATCGTGCGCGGGATCGTTTTCTTTTACGTTTGGCGACATTGCTAGCTCCTGAGTTCAACAATAAAATGCAAGCAATACTTTAAGCTTTCCGGCGAAGATTCCGACATGCGCAAAAAAAACTTGCTCGGTCAGCGGTTAAGCTGTGACGTTCCAACATTTAGGTTATAAGCAGTCTCTAACGAAACATGGGGGATTTAACAATGCATTCGAATGAACGTGAGGAATGGCTGACGCCTGAAGAATGGAAAAAGAGGATGGAGCGAAAGAGAAAAAAGCAGAAGGAGATTCTGCCAACGGAGTCAGACATCTACGAGATGGACAAAGAATGACCATCGCAAAGTCTGGCTAGGCTTGCGAACCTAAACTGTCGATGCGACCTATGTGCGGCTAGTTTTCGAATCCGCTTAGCAGCATAGAACGAAGTGAGGGAGCTGAAAAGAGGACATAAGAGCTGACTCGTGCCCCCGTCTAGTCGTGATAGCAAGCAAGCCGTTTGCTCATCGCAGGAGTACGCTGGTGTATATCAAGGGCAAAGCGGAGCGTCACCTGACCATTCTAGGTTGGATGAAGAATGTTATATCGTCAAGTCCGTCGCACGTCTTATGTTAGCCCTCCTTCGCTTGAGTATCAGCTATAGTATCTTGATTGGAGTTGCTTGAGAATAATCTCGCTCCAGAGAGTACGGTCCCAAAGATTGAACATTCTATTTTGATCGGGCGGCATCTTGCTTTTCTCAGCTTTTGAATGTAAACTCAAAGCGATTTTTGTGGAGCAACGTTATTTGCTGCACATAAAACATGTCTAAAATTCGTGGCGGCATCGAGTCGTTTAGGCATTAGCTCCGGTTCAAGCTTTACTGTCGTTCGAAAGGACACCTATTTGGCACTTAAAGAAAAACATGGGTTTAGTGAGAGAACTCGATTACGTTTACGAAGTCGGCAAGAACCCTTTGTTGGCATATACAATGCTTCACACTATTGACAAGTTTCAGCGTACGCCGTTTGTTGCTCCGGAAATAATAGCGCAGTTTGAAGGTCAGACGTTCAAACACGAAGAGCCGCGTTATGTGCTCACCCCATCACGTTTTTACAGGATTCTATTTCTGATACACAAGGGCTGCGAAAGAAAAGGACTTGAGCTCTGTCTTCCTTACTACTGGTACAAGTCGGGGCCGGTTGTACATGGGCGTGATGCTCCGCGCGTCTTTAGCGTGAGGCGGATCGCAACGACTCAGCAGGTTGTCGTTTCGTTTGATCAGTGGAAAGATACTGTACTGATATTCGATGACTTTGAGTCATCTTTCAGCGATGCCATTCTACTTACATTGGACGTTGGAGGGCTCGCACGACGCACGAGACTTGACGTTATCTACGAATATTCGCCAAGCAACCTGCACAAGGTTCTGGTCACGGCGTTGAATGAATTGCAAAACATCACAAAAAAGGAGGCCGTTGACGAGGGGGATATTGACACTCTCGCTAAGCTGTTAGCTCGTGTCGTTAGTGAATGTAGGGAAGAGAGATACCGTGAACTTTGTCCCTCCTTTGAGCGAGCAGCAGAGAAGATCCAAACCGAATTAGCGTCTGAGCCCAATATGCGACACGTGTCGCAAATCGTTCAGGATATGTGGAACGTGCTTTCACTGGGCTTAAGAGCTAAAGAAAACGCAAATGTTAGACAGAAACACATACTACTATGGAAAAACAAATATGCTCGAGCGTTATCGGCTTTTGAACAACAACTTTCTATCGTCTGATGTCCATCAAGAGTACTCTAGGGCCTTTTTGTGTTGGAACTGGATGCTAATCTAGGCGCATATCTAGCTCTCTCGACCATTTTCGCAGCGTTGTAGATTCTCAGCGGCCGCCGTCTCACAACTCACTTCTCTCGCTTTGTTATAGAGGGTCAGCTTTCAATTCGACACACGCAAGAACGAGCTACAAAAGCTTTTCAGGCATTTAATTGACTCTGCGGGCCAATAAGTGTAAAATAAGTGTCATCTTTTTATAGTTGTATCGTGCCACTCTCTTTGGTGTGTATATGAACGGAAAAGAAGAAAAGAAAGAAGAATACTACAAAGGGAAAGAAGTTAAGGGTAAGCTAGAGAAGAAGAAGGAGTACTACAAGGGCGAAGAGATAAAAGGTGAGAAGTAGCTGCTACGGGTGTCAGCAGAATAATCCTTTTTTGACTTTTCAGGTTCTTTCAAACGTTAGAAAACGGGGTATGGCCGGCTTGTAGTTGATCGGGTCAAAAGCCTCTAGTTCATTTGGATCTACTGGGACGCAGATTCTCGATATCATTCCGTGCAGAGTATATGGATGTCGAATTAGTTTGATGTTCCCGGCGGTGACCCATTCGTCTATAGGGAACCTTTTTGCGAAGCTGCTAGCCAGCGCAGTTCTCTCAGCGCGCGTCAAATACGTCGCGTCAGCATCAAGCACGTGGATGTGAAAACCGCGACCTGAATAAACCACGCGCAGTTTGGAATACGCTTGCTTAAGCTCGCGGTACATCAGAACTGCCTTTTTTCTCAAGATCTTGAACTCAATCAAACAGAGCATTCGGCCTTGGTGGGCTGTCATCTTCTGATCTAAGTCGCCGTGCACCGGACAATAAACGTTTTCAGGGTCTAAATCAAAAACAAGTTCTTGTCCGACGTAGTGCTTGCAAGCAAGGCATTTGTTGGTCTCATAGCAAGATGGACAACCCCTACATATGTCAAGATCTTCGTAATGATTTGTGTCGTAGTAGACTCCTTCGGGGAGATATTTGAGGAGGTATTGTTGCATCCCCGGAACATCGCAGTAGTCGTCAATCACAACCACATCATCTCTGATGTCCTCAAATTGTTTGAGATAGATTCGGGTATACTTGCCTATTAAGAATGACAATACCGTCGCTTTTCGGAAAGACTGCCAGTCAAGAAGCGCTTTAGCATTGAACTCGTTACAGTAGAACTCTGCTCGTTCGACCAGAGTGGAGTAACGCATCCCTCGTGGCATTTTGTATTTGTGCTTCTCTACCCGTTTAGCCGCCATCAGGTGATCTAACGCTGCAGAGTCTTATTAAGTCGTCGCTATGTCTTAGCGGCGTTTAAAAAAAAGGAATTTACGTATCATCTGCGACGCAGCGCAGATACAAGCGCCTCTATCCTACTGGAGTTTAAGGGGCCCTAGCTCTTTCAGCGATTTCATGACAATATCGACTTGCTTTATATCGAGCGGGAGATCGGCTATTTGGCTATTCATCACGCTTCTGAGCTGAGAATAATCAAGAGCCGCAACAGTAAAACGTAAATTATGGTCGCCGCTAACGTGGTCTATTTGAAAAACATTTTCAAATTCGGCTAACTTGTTCGACAAAGAGTCGAGCTCTTCCAAGGGAGCTTTTGCAAAGACGCTGGCACAGCAGTGCAGTCCTACCTTTCCCCGATCGACGATTGCGGAATACCCTTTTATAACTCCTTCGTCCTCCATTATTGATATCCTGTCGCGCACTGTTGATTCTGACCTATTTATGGCTTTGGCAATGTCTTTGTATGTCATCCTACCATCTTGCTGCAGCAGGTATAGTATCTTCTTATTCATTTCGTCTATACGCATTAAGGACACCTCTGCGAAGAACAAAGTGTAATTTTGGAGATTTTAATAAATAGCTATGTAGTGAAATTATTTTGTTACACTGTCTATCAATGGAATGGAAAATCCGCAAATTGCCGGAGCTAAGACGTGGACCGCGCCGTCGAACGTGCTACGCTTGTCGAATAGAGGACAAGTAGGTGAATGTTGCCATCAGAACCCAAGAAAAAGATACGCCAAAAAGCGTATGTAGTGACGATCTTAACATGGGGAGTATGTCTACTCCGAGCGCTTCGAAAGCAGAAACCCTTCACGACAAAGTAGTAAAAAAAGCAGCAGAGACAATATTTAAAAAATACAAAGTTGTTATGAATATAATGGGGAATCAGGTTGCTAGCATCGACGACGTGTACCCAGATCTCCTCGCCTATGACGTTTATAGCGTCAAACCATTCCTGTCAAGTGATATACCGACTGTAATTTCGGAAGTCGTAGTTGAGGGCGAGATAACAGAAGAGCTCATTGCGAAATGGCTTCAGCTCAAGAGCTTAGACGTTGACCGAATCGTTTTAATATTGCCCGAAAAAACGAGAAACGAAGCGAACAATGCACTTGGGGAACTCGGTCCAAAATTCGAACTCCACTTCTTCGATAAGGATTTGCACATCAGCTAACGATCCGAGGAGCCAGCAACTCAAAGCGTGCGTCGAAACCTACTTTAGGTTTCACTCTTTGGTATTTGCCAACGTTTCGTTGAGTTTACTATAAGTATTTGCGCGAAATATGGTTTTCACGTTGGATCGTCGCAGAGCGCGTTATGTTAATGGGTAAAGTAAGGTATTGCTGTGACAAAGATTTCACAACGATAGTGATACCTGCAAAGTGCATAGAGACGTTTTGCATAGGGAGCGCTTTTCCACTTAACAAAGCATCCGGGAGCATCTCTACAAGCATCAAAGAAGAAACGTTAACGCTGATCGAAACTACAGGCGCGGAGCAAGCAACGCGTGAAAGCGTTTTCGGTACCTATACTAAGGATGAAGACAATATTCAAGTCATTTTGCCGATGCGCGTGTGTGAGAAGGTTTTTAAGACAGAGGCCTCCGAGGGTGAACTAAGAATCGAGGTCGTCGACAATGAGGTTCTCGTTAGCCAGGTATGAGCGTCAACTCGTAAACTTATACGCATATACTTCGGTTCCAGCTACGTCCGCCAACGAAATTGAAAAATTGCGCGGTATATTGATTTGAAATGGCGCCGTCTTTTGTGGAGCCAACTCTCCTTGCGGCTTGCCTGCAAAAACGCCCAACACATTTCCGTCTTTTGAATAGAATGCGACTGCTACAGCCGATGAGTTGATGTTCTCGGTTCCCCCGTTGTAAACCTCTCCGCTGACGGCGCTAATTGTCTGGTTTACGAATTGGGTTTTGTTGTTGACAATCGTCAGCGGAAACGGGGTTTCATTTGAGATCTTATAGTCGGGCGGCATTATCTTATAGCTTAAATTGTATTTTTCGGCTGCCTGCATGCTAGTTTGAGTTTTTGAATTATTAGAGGTGATATTCCGCGTAGAGGTCGCAGTTTTCAAGTTTGTTAATGGCACCTGTGTTTGATTGATGGGGGTGGTGCTAGCACCGCCAAACGTCACTGGCAACATTTCGATCATAAACGGTGCGCTCTCTCCCGGGAGAATTGCTGAGTTGATTCCTGTTTCCGGACCTGCGTAGCCTCGCTCGTACGTCGTGTTGTTCGAGTATCCGTCTGCTTGAAGTCTCACGTCCACAAGGTTCTGTGTTCCTGTGTTCTTAATGATACCTGTGAGATACGACGTGCCGTTGTAAGCGTAATAATAGGTATGCGTGACGTTGACCGGATTGATAGTAGGAGACGTTCTTTCGCTGCTTGGCTGTTCGGTCACGCAACCAGCTAGCGTAGCGGTTAGTATTACTGCAACGAGGATCAGCAGTACGCACGCGCGCAACCGGATCGGGGGCGCGATAGTCCGTTTAGTCATCTTCGTACGAAAGGAGCGGCTAGTCTACGATCTTGCTTATTGACAACTCTAAAATATCTTCCGCTCCGTGCTGCTTTAGCTTTGGGATGAGCTCATTGATTTGTTCTTTTGGTACTACCGATTCCACCGCGTAGTAGTCTGTTTCAAACAATTTGGCAACGCTAGGGGCTTTCATCGTAGGTAATATTGCAATAATCTCTTTGAGCTTTCTTTCAGGCACGTTCATTTTAATTAGGGCCCTGCTTTGGGCGTCTATGGCACCCAATATGAGCGTCTTGATATCGTCTATTGAGCGATGTTTAGCGAGGTAGCTTTCTTCGTTGGCAATCAGCACGGTTGATGATTCGAGAATAACGTCAATCACTTTGAGACCACCCCTTTTTAGAGTCTCGCCTGTCTCGGTTAGCTCGACAATCCCGTCCATGATATCTGGAACCTTAGCTTCGGTGGCACCGTACGATAAGAATATGTCAACGGATACCCCCATCTGTGCGAAATATTGCTTTGCCAGGTTTGGATACTCTGTCGAAATCCTGCTGCCTTGCTTCAGATCGCGCGGCGTGTTTACCGTTGATTGTTCGTGGACCGCGAGTACGATTTTGACCTTTTCAGATGCGGTCTTACTGTATGGCAGCTCGGCGACGATTCGCACCTCACTTCCAGTCTCGCGTACCCAGTCGAGTCCAGTTATGCCAAGATCGAAGTAGCCTGCAGCAACATATTGGGGGATCTCTTGAGGTCTCAGTACTTTGACAGTGCTAATTCTGAAATCTTTGATCTTTGGGTTGTAATCCCTCGGGCTTTTTCGGATGACTTCTAAGTCTGCTAGCTTCAAGAATTTGATTGTTTGTTCCTCCAAGCTGCCCTTTGGAATCACAAACCGAATTTCATCGTTCATTTGAACTACCTATGAGTCTTTGGTATTTTAAATCCACCGCATATGGTCTTGTATTGGACGTGCTGCTGGCTGGTTTTCAAAGCTTTTTAGGATCTACACTAAAAAGCGCTTTTAAGAATTCAGAAATGTTTTCGCTTAAGAGACGTCGCACGGATCAAGCAGCGCGATGTATTGCTGCTACTATCTTTTCATTCTCGCTGCTCGGATCCAAATACCTGTTTCTATGTGCTTCCGAGAACGTATTTATTTAAACGCAAAACGCAGTGGTAGGTACAGAAGCTTATCAGGCAACAGTATGGCATTGTTCAAATCCAAGTCGGCTAAAGAGAAGCCATACATTAAGTATCACATTTCGGACAACGACTATCACTGGCTGGCGTCACGTTTTTGCCAGAATATGATGGCGTTTGTTTTTGCGGCGACCAGATATAACGAGGACAAATCCGCTTACTTTGAGCACTTTTTCATCGATTTTCTTGAAAGGCGGGGCATCGGTTACTCGATCGTTGACATAGATGAGGCAAACAAACAGCTTTGCATTATCAAGCCTTGGGAAAAAGGTGCCGCAAAATAAAAGCGCCGAGGAAGGGATTTGAACCCCTGCGAGGCGAAAGCCTCACCAGCTATCATTGAACCACAAAAGGCACGCTCAAGGCTGGCGCCGTAGTCCACTTGGCTACCTCGGCCGCATGTTCTTACGCTAGAGCGAGGCGATCTGCCTGTTTAAAGCAAAATCACCTTGAACAAGTAATTCTTAGCCTTCTAGCACAATTTCGATGTTGATATCTTTCGGGACTTGTATCCTCATGAGCTGCCGCAGGGCTCGCTCATCAGCATCAAGATCGATGAGCCGTTTGTGAACCCTCATTTCCCAGTGCTCCCACGTTGCCGTGCCTTCTCCATCAGGACTCTTTCGTATGGGCACTCTGAGCTTTCTCGTGGGGAGTGGGACCGGACCAGAAAGGTTCACTCCGGTTCTGTCGGCGATGCTCTTCACCTGTTCACAAACGTGATCGAGCAATTCCGGGCTCGTTCCCGACAGCCGTATTCTTGCTTTTTGCATTAAACCTTGTTACGCTAGCGAGGGACTATATCGATGCACATGCCTGCTGCGATAGTCTGTCCCATATCCCGAATTGCAAAGCGTCCTAATTGCGGTATTTCTTTGACTTTCTCTATCACCAAGGGCTTTGTTGGCCGGACTTGTATAATGGCTGCGTCGCCTGTTTTTATAAAGTCTGGATTGGATTGTTTGACTTGTCCGGTTCTAGGATCGAGCTTTGCCTTTATCTCGGTGAACGTGCACGCAACCTGCGCGGTGTGAGCGTGGAACACGGGCGTGTAGCCTGCAGTTATTGCACTCGGATGCTGCAAAACGACGATTTGGGCTGTAAACTCCTTTGCGACGCTCGGTGGGGTATCTTGATGTCCGGTAACATCGCCACGTTTGATATCCTTCTTGGCCACGCCGCGGACGTTGAAACCTACGTTATCCCCTGGTGCGGCCTCTGGAATCTCTTCGTGGTGCATTTCTATTGACTTGATTTCCCCTCGGACATCTGCGGGCTCGAATATTACTTTATCTCCTTTCTTCATCAGTCCTGTTTCAACTCTACCAACGGGCACCGTCCCGATGCCTGAGATTGTGTAGACGTCCTGTATAGGCAGTCTGAGGGGTAGATTAACTGGTTTTTCAGGAACTTTGAACTTGTCGATCTCCTGCAAGAGCGTCTCGCCTTTATACCACGACATGTTATCACTGAGTTTCGTAACGTTATCGCCTTTAAAAGCCGAAACGGGGACGTATTGAACGTCATCCTCTCGATACCCAACTGTTTTCAGCAACTTACCCACTTCTTCTTTCACGTCATCAAACCGTTTTTGGCCGTAATCTGAAGCATCCATTTTGTTGATTGCTACAATTAGCTGGTTGATTCCAAGAGTCCGCGCGAGGAAGACGTGTTCTTTTGTTTGAGCCATAACGCCATCGGGCGCTGCAACCACTAAGATTGCGGCGTCAGCTTGCGATGCTCCGGTAATCATGTTCTTTACGAAGTCGCGGTGACCCGGACAGTCGACGATTGTGAAATAGTAGCGTTCCGTATCAAATCTTTGGTGCGCAATGTCAATTGTGACGCCGCGCTCTCGTTCTTCCTTTAGTGAGTCCATTACCCACGCAAACTCAAAGGATCCTTTGCCCTTTGCCTCTGCCTCTTTTTTGTACGACTCAATTATATGTGCACCTACGTTGCCAGTTTCGAACAGTAGCCTTCCGACTAACGTGCTCTTGCCGTGGTCAACGTGACCTATCATGGCCAGATTCAAGTGGGGCTTTTCAGCCATTTTTGTTCTTTCCTCCTTTTAACCTATAAAATCGTGTGGTTTTGGCAGCTCAGCCTTTAGACCTTTCCTCTGCCTTATTTGTTTTACTATCTCTGGTTGTAAGCTTTGCGCTAAAACCTCAAATCCGAGGAACTCGGTGCTCCATATGGCGCGCCCTTCGGTGGCTGATCGCAAGTCTCCGGCAAAACCAAACATCTCGGCAACTGGTGTTTTGCCTACTACGACGACTGTGTCGCCTTCGGAGTCCAGATCAAGTATTTGGCCCCGCCTTCCTTGTATCTGCTGCGTGGCGCTTCCCATCAGGGTTTGAGGCACACTTATAAACACCTTTTGCATAGGTTCAAGCACAACGTCCTTGGCCATTAAAATGGCTGCAAATATCGCTGATCGAACTGCAGGTATGACTTGCGCGGGGCCCCTATGCACCGCATCTTCGTGCAAGGTGACATCGACCAGTTTCACTTTTATGCCCTCACAAGGCTCTCGTGTTAGCGGCCCGGTCTTCATCGCTTCTCGGAATCCCTCGATGATGAGTTCCATAGTCTCGCGCAGATATTGAATCCCTTTTGTCATATCGAGGAGAAGATTTGATTCGAAGACATCGGCGATGTTTCTTGCTTCGTCTTTTTCTAAGCCCGCTTCCATCAGCACCGCTCGCCGCTCCGTTTCTGGGGCATTCATGTTGATGGCGCCTTCCTTTAACAAAGTCACAACGTCGCTCGGCAAAGCCTCTATCTCGAAGTAGAAGCGGTTATGGCGGTTGGGGGACTTACCCTCAACAGGTCCCGCGTGGCCTTGGACAGTCTCTCTATATACTACGATGGGTTCTGAGGTGGCGATTTGAACGTTCTTGTCTCTCTCGATTTTGTGGGCAATTATCTCAAGATGCAGTTCGCCCATCCCAGAGATCAAATGTTCTCCCGTCTCCTCATTGATGGTTACGCGGAGCGTCGGATCCTCCTTCGAGACTTGTCGCAGTACTTCAACGAGCTTGGGCAGGTCCTTCATGTTTTCGGCTTCAACTGCTACCGTAACCACAGGTTCACTTGCGTGTTTGATACTTTCAAAAGCTACGACGCCTTTTAGAGAAGAAACGGTCGAACCGACCATAGCGTCGCGTAGCCCAGTGACGGCTGCGATGTTGCCTGCGGGGATTCGTTCAACTTCGATCCGCTCTGCGCCCATAAATATGCCCACCTGTTGGATTCGATTCTTGTTTGGCATGCCCGAAACAGAGAGTTCTTGTCCGCGTTCGAGCGATCCCGAAAAAAGTCGTCCCGTAGCTACTTCGCCTGCATGAGGATCGATGGATATGTCAGTGATCATAAGCTGTACAGGGCCGTGCTGGTCGCAGGTCAGCATCGCTTTGCCCTCATTAGACGTTTTATCGCCGTGCCATATTACAGGAACGCGTTCCTTCTGTGCTTGCAGTGGATTCGGGAGGTGCGTGATAACCATGTTAAGCACAATTTCGTGAAGTGGGCTGCGCTCGGCAAGCTCTTTTTGCTTGTTGTTGGCACAGTATTCGTACACATCCTTGAACGTAATTTTCGTTTTTTCCATCTGAGGCACGCTCAAGGCCCAGTTATAGAGTGCAGATCCAAACGCGACAGAACCGTCGTCGACCTTGACCTTCCATCCTGCGTTGAACAGCTTTTCGTTCATTCCCCGTATCAGCTTATTTACGTGATTGATCAGATTGACGAATTTGCCCATCATCGCTTGCGGATCGAGTTTGAGCTCATTGACGAGCCGATCAACTTTGTTTATGAACAGGATTGGTTTCACGTTTTCCTTAAGCGCTTGCCGCAACACTGTTTCCGTTTGGGGCATCGTCCCTTCAACGGCATCGACCACGACGACTGCACCGTCAACCGCTCGCATCGCGCGTGTAACGTCTCCCCCGAAGTCGACGTGTCCCGGTGTATCGATGAGGTTTATCAGGTACTCCTTCCCGAGAAACTCGTGAACCATAGATACGTTCGCTGCGTTGATGGTGATCCCTCGCGCTTGCTCTTCTTCGTCAAAGTCCATAAAAAGTTGCGTTCCTGCAAGCTCCTTTGAGATCATGCCTGCTCCTGCGAGCAGATTGTCGGAAAGTGTCGTCTTTCCGTGATCTATATGTGCCACAATCCCAATGTTGCGTATGTATTCAGGTCGATCCATGAGCGTTGTAACACGCTCGACCATCTTCTGCCTGCTTACCATGTGTTTAGTTCAGAATGATTATGTTATCTCGCTGCCTTAGCCACTCGCTCTTTTTCTTCCTTCTTGCTGATCGAAAAGCTCCGCACATCATTTTTTGCGGCTGCTATAATCTCAGATGCGAGACAATCATCTATCGTGCGCTTGCTTTTGAACGCGGCTTTCTGAGCGCCTTGCGCGATGTACATTAGAGCTAAGTCGACCCGGCGCTGAGATGCGGTGTCAACCGCTTTCGGAACGGAAATGCCGCCGTATTTTAACCGCACAGTTTCTTCTCGAGGTCCTGCGTTTTCAATAGCTTGAATGAGCAACTTCACAGGATTTTCGCCCGTACGCTTGTTAGCAATATCGAAGGCCTTTCTTATGGTCCCGTACGCTTTGATTTTCTTTCCTGTGTTTTCCTCTCCGCGCATGAGTTTATTGGTTAACCGCTCGACGATAGACAAGTTTGACTTGTTGAACTGTTGATGCGCGTGTCTCCCGCCGCTAAGGATTTCTGGTGATTCAAAGTGCACGTAGCGCTTGATACCTGGGTCTTCAACTTGAATGTTGGCAGTCTCCCATTTGCCAAAAACTAAGCTGTTTTGTTCTGTTTGCATGGCTCTACCGTACTGGTTTTTCTTTTCTGCCGCGGACCATCTCTTCAAGAGAGACATTGTTTACTTTTATGACCTTAAATCGTACGCCGGGAATATCCCCCATTGAGCCGCCCATTCGGCCTCCAATCCCTTCCACGGTTACTTCGTCGTGCTCATCAATGAAATTTGTCGCGGCTACCCCGGGACAGAAGGCTGTTACCTGCCGGCCGTTTTTGATAAGCTGGATTCGCACGCACTTACGTATTGCGGAATTTGGTTGCTTCGCTTCAACTCCCACTTTTTCAAGAACTATTCCCCGTGCTTGCGGCGCGCCTTCCAAGGGATCTGCTTTTTCGTCCAAATGAAGTTCACGACGGCTAAAATGCTTGTCGCTCCATCGAAGCGCTTTGTGGTCTTTTTTAAGTTTGCGCGCTGAATAGATACCTCTTCCCATGACGACTCCTCGTTTGCAGGTTACTGAATAATTACATCGTCCAGTCCAAAGTGCCTTTGCGCAAGCACTTTGGCCTTGTGAATGTTTTTTCCGTTTTTTCCGATCGCGATTCCTCGATCTTTTGACATGACTTCGACGTAGGCGAGCTTCTTGTTCTCTTTCGAAACGACTTGAACCTTCTTTACAGAAACGGGTTGAAGCGCGTTTGCGACGAACTCGTCAACATCACCGGAGGACTCGACAATCTCGATGTGCTTGCCGATTGATCTCTTGACTCGGTTTATGTTGTTCCCATTCTTACCAATCGCTAGGCCCATATCCCCTTTTTTGACGACAAATATCACACGATCGTTTTCGTCGTCAATATAACAATCACGGGCTACTGCTCGAGTTAAACTCTCAAATAAGGCTATATAGCGTATCCCTTCTGTTGTGAGCTTAACTTCTGTCATTGCTTATCTCCTTTTCCCTGATCGACATAATATCCGAAGATCCAGCATCTATGATCGAAAGGGCAGAAATAGTAAATGGTTTACCACAAATTGAGCCTAATTCGATGCTGTTCATCTCGAGGTTGACCGTTGGGACACTCTCTGATGTGATTCTTTCGCGAAACCGCTCTGGACAGTTGGAAGCTAGCATGACCAACTGGGTGTCGCCTCGCTGAATCGATTTGAGCGTGTTTTTCGCTCCGATAGAGACCTTTCCGTCTCTTATTGCCGTTCTTAATGATTTTGCAATGTCTAGCTCCATCTTTTAGCCTCAGAATCTACTCTCTGCCGGTTCTAGCGATAAGCCGCACGTCGCCAGTTCCGAGAAGAATGGGTTGACCCACAATTACGTTCTCGGTGACTCCTACAAGCTCATCTGTTTCTCCACGTATAGCAGCATCGAGTAAGTGATTCACGGTGACTTCGAAAGCAGCTCGTGAAAGCACGCTCGTTTTCTCTCCTGCTATACCGTGCCGCCCTATCTGCTTGACCTCGCCGTCAAGCGTCATCATATCTGCGACAAGCATTATGTGTCTAACGTCAACCGTAAGTCCTTGCTCGCGCAAAGTGTCCATTGCTTCTTCGATGATGGAGTTCCGTGCTGCTTCTATGCCAAAAACCTCAGCCATCTCATTGATGTTGTTGGTCTTTGTCCGTGTGGCGTCAATGTGCTCCAGCACCATCACCTTTTTTAAAGACGAACCCTCTGTATAAAGGACATATTCTTCGCGCTCTTTTCGTACGACAACCCGCTTTATGTCGTCGATGCCCTTGACGACCATCGCCTTGGCTTTTTCCACGATCTGAAGCAGCGCCCGGTAACGCTTAACTGAGGGGATCAGCACAATGTTAGACCCGTCAACCCGAACGTCGACATCCTGAAGCGTCTCAAGTTTAGTCACGACGGCGTCCAGATCGACTTTTCGTTGCTGCAAGGCCCGGTCATCGAATTCTAGGTAGATCTGCATCTCGTCAGTGTCAGCAAGGATGTCTGCGATATCACTTACGTGCGTCCCTTCAATTTCCCAGGCAAGCTGCAAAGCTTTATCGCGGTCAGTTGCGCTCTCCACATCGAGATATATTGTCATCATCGGAGTATCAGGCACTTTTCGGGCATCGACTATTTCGATGAGCCTTGGAAGTCCTAGCGTGACATTAATGTCAGCGACTCCTGCGTAGTGAAAAGTCCTCATCGTCATTTGCGTTCCAGGCTCTCCAATCGACTGAGCAGCGATCGTTCCGACGGCTTCGCACGGTTCTACTCTTGATCGCTCGTAGACCTTTTTAGTCGTTTCTAGGATCTCATCTATTTCATCGTCGGACAGTTGCAGGGGGCTCAACTCTGCAAAAAGATCATTTTTTACGTTCAAAGGTAATTTGAGGGCTTTTATGGTCTCTTGAAGATCCATCGAACTCACCCGTTCTCGCGTTTTTCAATCACGCTCTGCGCGATTCTGTGGACGTTTACGGATTTGCCATAGTCGCTTTTGGTGGGGTCAATTCCGTCTTCACCGTAAACGAACTGTACTACTTTGTCCCCAGCTCGGACAGTTCCATCATATTCTACTTCTAAGTCCTGCAGCGCGTTTATCAGTCTTCTTTGGAGATACCCAGACTGAGACGTTCTAACGGCGGTGTCGACGAGCCCTTCTCTTCCTCCGATAGCGTGAAAGAAGAATTCTGTTGGCGTAAGGCCCTTCTTGTAGCTTGATCTCACGAAGCCGCGCGCATCAGCCCCAAGATCACCTTTTCGAAAGTGAGGTAGCGTCCTGTCGTAGTATCCTCTTCTGATGCGCTCACCTCTCACTGATTGTTGTCCAACGCTGCCGGCCATCTGCGTAAGGTTCAACATCGACCCGCGTGCGCCCGAAACAGCCATTACGACAGCCGAATTGTCAAGCGCGAGCTCGCCGGCAAATCCGAGGTTCTTCCCTGCAATTTCTCCTGCTTTGTCCCTTGCTCTTCCTAGTTCTTGCATTATTTTCATTTCTAGAGTTTCGTTGAGCGTCCGACCAGGCATGGATTCAAGCTCACCGACTTCATAAGCATTTATGAGTGCCCCGACGCGCTCTTCCGCTTTTTCTATGATTTCCTCGATCTCTAGTTGTGCTTGTGGCGAAACGTCTTCGTCGTCAATTCCGAAGCTAAAGCCGAACGTCATTATGCTTCGGATCGCAAGTTTAGTGGCGTTATCTAGAAATCGCGAAGCTTCTTGAAAGCCGGTGTCAGTGTATTCCCTAATTATCCCGTCAAGTATTGCCCCGCTGAAGGCTCCAATTGATTTTTCATCAATTATGCCGCAAATCAAGTTGCCCGCGTCAATCTTGACGTATGCGTCTATCTCGCAATCGGTTTTGAGGCACACTCCGTGCATAACGCACTTCTTGGCCTTTAGCGTCAGATTCAACCGCTCTGGAAGTATTTGACTGAACACTTGCTTGCCGGAATAATAGCTTACGCCACCTTCTACAACTGCAGGTTCAGGGAGCGGTTTTTCGACATCGCATTTCTTGAGAAGCTCATAGACTTCGTTTTTCGTAAATTTGGTTCCTTTTTGGGTAAGCAGAAAGAGCCCTGAAATGTGGTCGTGTATCCCGCCTATTATCGGACCGCCGAACCTTGGGGACAGGATGTTTTCTTCCACTTGCATGAGGATGCGCGCTTCGGCGCGCGCTTCTTCGGTTTGCGGCACATGCAGATTCATTTCATCGCCGTCGAAGTCGGCGTTGTAGGGTGGGCAGACCGCAGGGTTCAGCCGAAAAGTCTTGAATGGCATCACCTTGACCCTGTGAGCCATGATACTCATTCGATGTAATGACGGCTGTCTGTTAAAAAGGACGATGTCCCCGTCTTTTAGTTGTCTTTCGACGACCCACCCATTTTCAAGAGTCTCAGCAATCTCGGCCCCGCTCTTTTCGGTGATCTTTACGCGTCTACCGTCAAGTCGCTTTATGTAATTTGCCCCCGGGTGGTTGAGCGGGCCCCGCTCGATGTACTCCTTTAATTCTCCAACATTTCGCGGCGTTACAATAATCGGCACCGTCATCTCGCGAGCTATGGTCTCTGGAACTCCGACTTCATTCACGCTCAGGTTTGGATCAGGTGAAATAACAGTTCGTGCTGAGAAGTTCACCCTTTTGCCTGAAAGGCTTCCTCTGAATCGTCCGTCTTTTCCTTTTAGTCTTTGCGAGAGTGTTTTCAAAGGCCTCCCGCTGCGATGTCGCGCCGGTGGAACACCCGAAACTTCGTTGTCGAGGAAGGTTGTGACATGGTACTGCAAAAGTTCCCACAGATCTTCTATGATAAGCTGCGGCGCTCCTGCCTCGCGGTTCTCTTGAAATCTCTGGTTTATTCTAATAATATCTACAAGCTTATGGGTAAGGTCATCCTCAGATCTTTGCCCATTCTCAAGCGTGATCGAAGGTCGCGTGGTTACAGGCGGTACAGGTAATACCGTCAGTATCATCCATTCGGGACGAACGTTAGTAGCGTCTAGGCCGAGGAGTTCAATGTCGCCGTCTGGTATCCTTTCAAATCTGTCGCGGATGTCTGCCGGCATTAACTTATGACTATCTTCAACATAACGAGTCGGTTTTTCGTACTTAATTTCCTTCTGCTGCTCAGCGCAGTAGGGACAGGTGGTTGATTTTCGCGCTTCTTTGATGACGTTTTTCACAATCTCGTCAGTAGAGTAATTCTTGTCCTTCAGTTCGTGCATCTTAAGAAGGAACTCATGCTTTTGAATCTCATCTAGCAAGAGGTGTCCGCATCGCCGACACGTAGCTCTTAGAATCTTCCTTATAATCTTAGCAAATCCTACGTGAATTACGGGAGCAGCAAGTTCGATATGACCGAAGTGTCCCGGACATTCGCCGGCACGCTGAGCGCAGGTCTTGCATCGAAGACCCGGATCTATGACTCCGAGCCGCGGATCCATGAGACCCATTTCAATGGGGAAACCATCGTCATCGTACGTGTCCGCAGTAATAACCTTGGTTACGCTCATCTTCCGATATTCTTTAGGTGAAAGTAACCCAAATTTGATTTTTCCGATTCGTTTAGGGCTGCTCATAGAGTCCTCCCGACTAAACAGCGTCTTCCAGCTCGAGGCGCGGAGCGATGCCTAGCGCTTTCATTTCATCAAGCAGTAATTTAAAGGCGTAGCTCATTTCAACCTTATAGATGTCAGTATCAGCGCCGCAATTCGGGCAATAGACCACGTTCCGACGTTTGTCAAATGTGGCGATCATCCCGCAAGCTGTACAAACGTACTCCTCAACTTTGTCTGATTCGTCAACCAGTCGCTCTTTAAGCGCCAAAGCTGCGCCATGTCCGATCATCACGTCACGTTCCATCTCGCCGAACCGCAATCCTCCTTCGCGCGCTCTGCCTTCTGTGGGCTGGTGCGTTAATACCTGGACGGGTCCGCGTGACCGTGCGTGCAGTTTCTCTGACACCATGTGGTGCAGCTTCTGGTAAAGGATCAATCCGATAAACATATCAGCAGCCAACCTTTCGCCTGTGACCCCGTCGTATAAAACTTCCTTTCCGGTGTGCGAGAACCCATTTCTTGTTAAAGCTTCCCTAAGTGCGACTTCAGGCTCACCGGAGAACGCGGTTCCGTCAATGCGCCTTCCCTCTAGACTTCCGACCTTCCCTCCTATCATTTCCAAAACGTGGCCGACCGTCATTCTCGATGGGATTGCGTGGGGATTGATAATAAGATCGGGTACGATCCCCTCTTCGGAAAATGGCATGTCTTCCTGTGGGACTATGAGCCCGATGACACCTTTTTGTCCGTGTCTCGAAGCAAACTTATCCCCCAATTCTGGTATTCTTTGATCTCTCGTTCTGACTTTAACTAATCTTGACCCGTTCTCGCCTTCTGTGATAATTACTGCGTCTACAACGCCACTCTCGTTTGAACGCATTGTAACCGACGTTTCGCGCCGTTTTTGTGTGCTTATTCCTCCAAGCTCGGTAGGCTCTTCAAGGAATCTCGGTGGGCTAGTTTTTCCTACCAGGACATCGTTGGGTTGTACTTCGGCTTCTGGATTAACGAACCCGTCTTCATCCAAGTTTGCATACACATCGGGGCCCCGCGCGCCGCGAACTTCTGCATCGGGTATCTCGAATTTGTCTTCTTGTCCTCCTGGATATCGGCGTTCTTCTGCTTCGTAAGTGCGGAAAAAGTGGCTTCTGCCGAGTCCTCGCTCGACAGAGCTCTTGTTAATTATGAGCGCGTCTTCGATGTTGTAGCCCTCGAAGGATTGGACTGCGACTACGAAGTTCTGCCCTGAAAGCCTATCGTCAAAGCCCACCGTCTCCATTGCGTTTGTTTTTACGAGGCCAAGTTGTGGATAATGTAGGTAATGTGATCGAGTGTCTGGTCTCAGCTTCCAATTTGCGCACGAAGCGCCTAGCGACTGCTTAATCATACCAGCACCCATAGTATTGCGAGGCGACGCATTGTGCTCTGGGTAGGGAACCAGTCCTGTGGCGATCCCCAATATGAGTGATGGATCGATCTCGAGGTGAGTGTGTTCGATTGTGAGGTCCTCCGGAGTTACGGCAACGTAGATGTTCTCCTCCTCTTCAGCGTCGATGTATTCAATCAAGCCGTTTTCTACCAGATCGTCGAACGACAACTCTCCGCGCTCAAGTTCTTGGATGTGGTCGTCAGTAATTAGCGGCGCTCCTGCCTCGACGATTATTAGTGGTCTTCGAGCTCTCCCAGAATCCGTGTTAATATTGATCTCGTTCGTGTCTTCGTGAAACGCTATGTTAATCAGGTGCGGAAGCTCTCCGCGCCTTCTTTTTGTCCGAAACTGGTCAACAAATAGTCTTGGATCGCTGTGTGTTCCTTTTAAGGCGCCATCAACGTAAATACGGGCTTCAGTCATTTATGTTCACCTCTGACACGAGTTCATGTCCGATAGGCGTGTAGCCCAGTTCTTCCAACGCAGATAGGACCGTAGTTTCGTCTTCCAAAGCGGTCGAGAGTTCGACCTGCTGAGCAAAATTCTTGACGAGTCCACAGTTAGGACCTTCAGGCGTTTCACTTGGACATATACGGCCCCATTGAGTCGGGTGCAAGTCACGGGCTTCAAAATGAGGCTGCGCTCGAGATAATGGTGAGATCACCCTTCTTAAGTGCGACAGCATCGCCATGTAGTCAGTACGGTCGAGGAGTTGCGACACGCCCGTTCTCCCTCCGACCCAATTTCCTGTTGCAAGGGGGTGAGTGAGCCTTTCTGTTAGAACGTCAGCCCTCACTGCAGTCAAAACATTGAGCTCGCGATTTCTCATGTCTGCTCGCTCAAGTTGATACTTGATGTCTCTCGTTAATCGACTAAATGACACGCGAAACAGATCTTCCATGAGATCGCCAGCAAGCTTTAAACGCTTGTTAGCGTAGTGGTCTTTGTCGTCTTCTCCGCGCTTATGCAGAGCTAGTTTGAAGCACGCCTCTGCCATTCTCCCAAGAAAGTGCGCTTTGATCAGCCTGGTTTCCTCTTCGGAGAGAAGAGGGTCGTTCAGATGTGGCAGAAGATAGCGATCGACCACATAATTGGACCTTTTTGCTTGATACTCTGTGGCTTGGCCCGCAGCGACCTTCTCGCCGAGTTTTTTCATTGCTGCTTCCTGAATCTTCTGGTGCAGCTCATCAAGCGACTCCCCTTCGTCTTGTGTAAAGTCCTCGGCCTCCTCAATATTCTCTAACATGAATTTGATGATTTCTGGATCGTTCGACACTGATTGGACAACGTCTTGGTCAGTCACCAGACCAAGCGCCCTGATTAGCATTACGTAGTTGATCCGTCCAGAAACTGAAGGGAATGTGACCTCTAAAACTGAATCACGGCCCCTTTCCACCATTACTAGCGCTTTGTAGCCTCTGCGCTGCGAAAAAACTTTGGCGACCTCGATTCGCCCCCCGTAGCGTTCATCATACTCAGCGAAGATTTTGTTCGGTGCGAGATCCTCCAAGGTTATTATAACCCGTTCGGAGCCGCTTACAATGAAGTATCCGCCGGGATCTGCTGGGTCTTCGCCTAGTTTGACCATCTGACTGTCGGAGAGCTTGGAGACGTTACACGCCTTGGAGCCCACCATGATCGGCATTAATCCAACTTCGACCTCTTCCGGTTCTTTTTCAATTTCGCCTTGTATCAGGGTCATTTCAAGAAAAATTGGCGCGGCATATGTGATATTTCTAAGCCGCGCCTCGGTAGGGTACAGCTCTTCGAGCGATCCGTCTGCTTCGCGCACTTTTGGGGTGTCAACTCGAATGCGCCCCAACTTTACGAGCAGGCCGGGAACGTCAGTTTCGATCACTGCCTGCTCGTCAATGATTTTCTGTAACCCTCGTTCGACAAAATCGTCAAAAGAATTTATGTGATGTTGCGCAATTTTGTCTCTCGTGAAGTAGCTTTTCGATATAGCCTGCCTATTTATCAAATTCTCACCCCATTTTCGTATCGATCACGAGACGGTAAGAAATAGCTTCGTCCGCCGTTAGACTGCGGCGTTTTATCTTTATTACGTTGTCTTTTCGCGCGCTGATTTCTTTGCACGCAGGATCGGTTACCAACACTTTGGGTAGTTGCTTGAGTTCGATTCCATATCGCGCTAGCAACTCGTGCACTTCTTCGTCTGACATGATTGTATGTTCAGGCACCATTTCATGCTTTAGAACGTTTAGATTTTTCATGCGCCCCACCAAATTGCATCCTGAGAAACGAGGATGACTAGTTTTTCAAAATTCTGCAACGAAGACCTTGATTATCCGAGCTCAATCTTTTCCTTGCTAACATTTCGAGATTTGTTATGTCATGTCGTTCGGCTGGCAGAGAAAGGCGGGCTCGAAGGGATTTGAACCCCTGACCGCCTGGTATCTCTCCTTAGATTTCGAGTTAAAAGCCAGGTGCTCTGCCTAACTGAGCTACGAGCCCTCAAATAGTTCGATACTGTACTCTAATTGGTTCGCAACGATTTCACAATTAGCGATAGGTTAACCTCACTGTTCCTAATATAGGCTACCCCGATTTAAACCTTTCCTCGCTTGCCCGAAGGCGCTTCAGCCGGATAAACAAGACGTTTGTTTTCGCGAATCTTAAATACGCGGGACGAGTATTAAAGCATAGCTGAGGATATTTTAGATCAGCGTCGGTGGTCAAGTATGGCTAAGGTAACAATAAGTTTGATAAAAGCAGACGTTGGAGGGTTTCCAGGACACGCGACTGTTCACCCACAACTCTGCGAAAATGCAGAGGAGATTCTAAGCGAAGCAGTTAAAACGGGAATAGTTGCCGATTTCAGGGTTATGGCGTGTGGTGATGACCTCGAGCTGCTTATGGGGCACGCCAAAGGCGAAAATGATCCAGAAGTCCACGAACTTGCTTGGAAGATTTTTACCGCTTGTACAGGCGTAGCTAAGGCGTTGAAGCTGTATGGAGCGGGTCAAGATATGTTGAAGGACTCGTTTTCAGGAAACATACGCGGGATGGGCCCAGGTGCTACGGAACTCGAGTTCACAGAACGAATAGGCGAGCCCCTCATCGCATTTATGATGGACAAAACCGAACCTGGTGCTTTCAATCTTCCGATTTTTAAGATGTTTGCCGATCCGTTCAACACAGCCGGACTGGTGATCGATCCAAGCATGCATAGTGGTTTCAAGTTCGAGATATGGGACATTAGAGACCACGTGCGCGTCTTTATGGATTGTCCCGCAGAAATGTATGACATGCTGGCTTTAATCGGCGCCAAGAGTCGCTACGTTATAAAGCGGGTTTTTCCTAAAGAAGGGGGCAAATTGCCGTCTGAAGAGCCAGTGGCAGCTGTGAGTACCGAGAAGCTGTATGAAATCGCGGGCGAATATGTAGGCAAGGATGATCCGGTGGCACTTGTACGGTCGCAGTCTGGATTGCCCGCCCTCGGCGAGGTCCTCGAACCTTGGACGTTCCCTCACCTTGTTAGCGGCTGGATGAGAGGCAGCCATAATGGCCCAGTCATGCCGGTCGCTTTTGAAGATGCGAAGTGTACTCGCTTTGACGGGCCTCCGCGTGCAGTAGCAGCTGGATTTCAAATAGCTAATGGGAAGTTCGTCGGGCCAGTGGACTTATTCAACGATCCAGGATATGACGCAGCGCGGGCTGAAGCAAACGTGATCGCGAACTATATGAGGAGACACGGACCATTTGAACCACATCGGTTACCTCTTCAGGATATGGAGTATACGACGCTCCCTAAAGTGCTCAGGAAGCTTGAGGACAGGTTTGAACGCGTGGAATGACTTGCGCGAACAACGCCAGTAAACGGTAACAAGGAACTGAATTGCGTCGCAGGAAAAAGGAAACGCTAGGGCGTGCCTACTAACGAGTCTTAGCAGGAACGGGGGCGATCGATATCGAAGAAATATGGATTGAGAAATACCGCCCCCGCAAACTAAGCCAAGTTGTTGGACAAGATAACGTCGTTAAGAGACTGGAATCCTACGTTAAGTTGAAGAACCTGCCACATTTGATGTTTGCAGGGGCTGCGGGGACGGGAAAAACCAGCGCTGCAATCGCTTTGGCTCACGAACTCTACCAAGATGACTGGCAAAGCAATTTTACTGAACTCAATGCTTCCGATGAACGGGGCATTGAAGTTGTACGCAACAAAATTAAGAATTTTGCCAGAACAGCTCCCGTTAGCGCGCCTTTCAAGATTATTTTCCTGGATGAGGCTGATTCGCTCACACCAGACGCGCAATCGGCTTTGAGGCGCACTATGGAAAGTTTCAGTATGTCGTGCAGATTCATTTTGTCGTGTAACTATTCGAATAAAATCATTGAGCCAATACAGTCGAGATGCGCTGTTTATCGATTTACGCCCATTGGGCCGAACGATGTGCAAACACAGCTGCGATACATAGCCAAAGAAGAGCATGTAGCTATAAGCGACGAAGCTTTCAAAGCCATTAGTTATGTGGCCGGAGGTGACCTACGCAGTGCGATAAACACATTGCAGTCCGCAGCTTCCCTAAAAACAGAGATCGAACAGGAAACGATCTATCAAATAGCTGCGACAGCTAATCCGCAAGCAATTAAAGAACTTCTTTGCGCATCTATTGGGGGCAAGTTCAAACATGCTCTATCGTTGCTAGACTCGCTTCTCTTAGAACAGGGTCTCTCCGGTACCGAAATCGTAGCGCAAATCCATAAAGCACTTTTAGATCTCAACATCGCAGATCAGTTGAAAGTTCAGTTCATTAATAGTATTGGAGAGATCGATTTCAGATTGAGTGAAGGCGCTAACGAGAGGATACAACTAGAAGCTCTCGTAGCGGAATTCGTGCTGCTGAGTCGAGGAAATACTTCTATGCCCACATAGACGAGCAGGCTTCTCTAGTCACCCTAGACGCCCGCTGAATTCTTTTTTCGTGACCGTGAAATTGTGATCTCGTTCCCAGCGCTATAATATTAACTGGGGTGTTGAATCCAAGTTACGGGTTGGTGGCAGCGTTAACAGCGCGCGTTCGGACGTGACTTGCTGTAGCTGCAGTTACGGTTGGGCCAGGCTGTACTCACCTACGACGCATTATAAGAAATCACGCCTTTTGAGGCCATAGAAAGCTTGAAATAAGAAATCTCTTATAAGAGACCCTTATCAATCATTCGAGTCAGGATGTTTACACATGAAATGGCAAGGAAAGTCCGTGCGTAGCAGCACAGGGGGCAGAATTAAGCGCTCTGCTGGCAAGAAGAAACACGAGATGGGTAGGGAGTCGACACTTACGCAGCTTGGAGAAACGAGAAAGAAGCACGTTTCCGGGTTCGGCGGTAACTCAAAGATACGACTTTACAAAGGTTTTCACGCCAATGTGACCGATGCTTTGACCGGTAAAACGACTCTAGCAGATATCGAGACTGTCGAACTTAACGCTGCAAACAGGAACTATGTAAGACGTAACATCATCACAAAAGGCGCAATTGTTCAAACAACCGTGGGCAAGGCGAGGGTGACCAATAGGCCTGGTCAAGACGGATCGATCAACGCCGTTCTAGTCATCGAAGAGCAGCCCGTGTAGTAGTATAACGGTATTAATACTTGAGAAGATCGTCGACAAACTCGCTTATCCCCTCCCCAGTTCTCACGCTCATTGGTATCTGTTTGACTTGCGGGGCAATTCGCTCCATGTCGTTCCGCATGCGAGCTATGCTTGCTCCAACTGCCTCTGCTAAGTCGATTTTGTTGATAATTCCAATATCGCTCACTCTAAAGATCATAGGGTGTTTGTTCACAACGTCATCTCCTTCGGTGACGCTTACAACGACGATTCTTGCATCCGTCCCAAGTTCAAAATCGGTTGGACACACCATGTTACCGACATTTTCGATGAATAGGAAGTCCAACTCCTTCAGAGGCAACTTCTCTATCGCGTGCCCAACGAGATGCGCGTCGAGGTGACATTCTGTTCCGGTGTTTAGGTTAACAACTGGAATATGCAGCGCCTTCATCCGAACGAAATCATCCTCCCCAACGACGTCACCTGCGATTGCTCCAATTTGAAACCTTTCACGCCGCAAGATCGGCACGACTTTCTCTATGATAGAAGTCTTTCCTGAGCCGATTGATCCTAGGATATCGAATGCTCTAATGTTGTGTTGTCTAAGCACGTCTAGGTTTTGACTCGCTTCTTCTCTGTTCCTTTTAAGAATATCGCGACCTACCTCTATCTCAACCTTGTGCATAGGTTTTAATGGCTGGTTTGACAATATTAACATATCTGCGAAACTGGCGGCTGCTGCACGATGGCGAAGAATTCAAAAAGGATCGTTTGGCCCATATACATGGACGCCCATAAAACGCGTAAAGAGGGCCGAATCTTAGCAAAAAGAGATTCTGTAGGCGCACCGGACATTAAGGAAATCATGCGTGCCGCTAACGAACTGGGACTAGAGCCCTCTTGCGAAGATGAAAAAATGTACCCACGGTTTTGGTGGGAACATAAAGGCCGAATACTCGTGGACTTTAAAGGTAGTAAGCGAGACGCGACGAGGCAAATTGCGCACAGAGTGAAATCATTGCGAGCCCAGCACGACTCGTAAGGCAAATGAATAAGCGAATAGAGTTTCACACGCACACTATTTTGAGCGACGGTGTGCTTCTACCAAGTGAACTGATACGGCGGGCGTATGTCGCAGATCACGAAGCAATCGCAATAACAGATCACGTTGACTTCTCTAACGTCGATTCAGTAATTCGCTCGACAAAACGGGCGGCCGAGGGGTCTAGTGGCGTTGAGGTTCTCGTTGGAGCAGAAATTACGCATGTCGTCCCCGAAAAAATTCCCAAGCTTGTTCGGAAGGCTAAGGCGTTAGGTGCACAGGTAATAATTGTTCACGGTGAGACAACCGTAGAGCCGGTGGCGCCGGGAACAAACAAAGCAGCTGCAGCCCTAAGCGATGTCAATATCATCGCACATCCAGGTCTCGTGAGTCAGGAAGATGCTGAGCTTGCGAGGCAAAACGGCATCTATCTTGAGCTTACAGCACGATGTGGTCACAACGTTACTAATGGTCACGTGGCAAAAACTGCCTTTGACATTTTGGTAAACACTGACTGTCACGGTACTGAGCTGGTTGGGACTGCTGGTGCCGAAAGAATAGCACGAGGGGCGGGCCTGAACGAAGAAGAAGTACGGCGCGTAACTCATCGAAACGCGAGAGCACTTCTGAATGAAATTTTATAAGTTTTTCCCAAAAGTTTAAATAGTTTCAAAAACTATATATATACGTAACGTTTGAGGTCAGGGTTGCGCAAGTTAGGTATCTTACTTCACGTTTCTAGTCACGGCTACATTATTCTTAGAGCGGCTTTATTTCCAAAGATTGATTCTGCGGTACTGACGAAGCGAATGAAAAAAATTGGCACAGTCCATGACGTATTTGGTCCAGTAATATCGCCTTATATATCAGTGAAGCCGTCTAAAAAACTTGATCCCACTGATTTGAAACAACTAGTAGGAGAAAAGGTCTACATCTGAGCTCAAAGGTGAATATATGGTTGAAGTGGAAAAGGAAAGAATAATAGAGCGCGCAAAAGCGCGGGAAGTCACAAAAGAGCGCCAAAAAGAGCTTGGAGAATATGAGGAATCGAAAGCTGTGTGCCCCGAATGCGGTTCACGGCAGCTTGTCCAAGACTATGAGAGGGCGGAACTTGTCTGTGACAAATGCGGGTTAGTAATCGATGAAGACTTTATGGACATGGGTCCAGAATGGCGAGCATTTGATCACGATCAACGAATGAAAAGGAGCCGCGTTGGGGCTCCCATGACTTACACCATTCACGATAAAGGATTATCTACGATGATAGACTGGCGAAACAGGGATTCATACGGGCGGTCTATCTCTTCGAAGAACAGAGCGCAACTCTATCGACTGCGCAAATGGCAGCGGCGAATCCGCGTGTCAAATGCGACAGAACGAAATCTTGCGTTTGCATTGTCTGAGCTCGACCGAATGGCATCAGCCCTTGGCTTATCGAGAAACGTGCGGGAAACTGCTGCCGTTGTCTACCGAAAAGCAGTCGACAAGAACCTTATTCGAGGAAGGAGCATTGAAGGTGTCGCAGCCGCGGCTCTATACGCTGCTTGTCGTCAATGTTCAGTTCCAAGAACTCTTGATGAAATTGCAGAGGTTTCGAGAGTAAGTCGAAAAGAGATTGGCAGGACTTACAGATTCATTTCACGTGAACTAGATCTAAAATTGACTCCAACGTCACCAATAGACTACGTGCCGAGATTCTGTTCAGGCCTCAAACTCAAGGGCGAGGTTCAATCTAAAGCTGTCGAAATATTGAGGCAAGCTGCGGAAAAAGAACTAACAAGTGGAAGAGGTCCTACGGGAGTTGCCGCAGCGGCCATCTACATAGCTTCAGTTATTTGCGGTGACCGGAGAACGCAACGAGAGGTTGCTGACGTTGCCGGCGTAACTGAAGTGACGATACGGAATCGATACAAGGAACTGGCAGAAGAGCTCGATATTGAGATTCTGTTCTGATCCACCCCCTCTTTTTTTATAGTCCACCTTAAGGAGAAATGGATTGGGGACTACTTGCACGTCTAAACGAAAGTCCCAAATTATTTAAAGTCCGACAGCAGTTGTGGTGCTGGGGCTCGTAACTCAGGGGTAGAGTGCCACGTTCGCATCTCAGGAGAAAAACGTGGATGCCACGGGTTCGATTCCCGTCGAGTCCATTTGTCTGGTTTTTTATCCTGTTATTTTTTGATCCAGACGCACGACGTAAGATCACGTCATGTGTTTCTTGACTATTGCTTTAGCTCTAGTCTCGTCGACTCCACAGCAGATCAGGTACTTTTCAAACTTGTCATACAAGGAGAGGTCTGAGTTATGGAAACGTGCCAGGTATTCTTCGTTATCCAAGAGCTTAGAGGCTAAAGGTTCTTCATCCCCGCTGCTAAACCTCAAACTCTCTAAGAAGTTACTGACATATTGTTTTTCAAGAGCTTTTATGTGTTCGATAACGTATAGAACATCCTTCATCTCTTCTCTCAAACCGTCAATTTGGCCCTGGACGTTCTCTTTCATTATGATATAGGGGCTCATTGCCCTTAGGGAGTTCAAGAGGAGCTCCTCCTCTTTGATTTTTTCCTGAGTGGTCTTGATAAGTTCATTGATGCTTTTTTTGTATTTGTCTTTGTTATCGATCAACTGCCTTGAAGCTAGCTCGTTGTAGAGTTCTGCATCGGTGCGATCGAGCAGTCCGTTTATTCGGTGTTTAGTCGCGAGCTCTCTGACTCCAGTGTAAAGATAGCGTGTACCTTCTCTTCTCATTCTTAGGAGCTCGAACCTCTCTCTATCTAGTTTTGCAACAGAGCGATCAACGCGTTGAAAAAGATCTTCAAAATCACTGAGTGCCGTTTGAGCGTAGTCATCGTCTATCAACTTTGAAAGAGCCTTTTGGTCGATGACACGCAGCTTCTGCTCAAGGTTGGCCAAAGCGGAGTCCAAGCGGTCATACTTATAGACGAGTTTCTCCATTTCGCTTTTCGGAACCTTTTCAAAAAGTTGCTCGTTGACTGCATCAAGCAAGATCTCTCGAGCTCGTATGCTGCCGAGGTTTTTCAGCTTAAGGTAGTCATCTTCCGAGACTCTTATGTTGAAAATTTTATCTTTGGCCATCGCTACGTAAAACGTAAAACATTTTTAAATTATATAATTGTCGCTTTGCCAGGCACCAATTTTTTTATGTGTTGAATTGCGATGCGAGGTATCTTCTTGTTGGGTTCAAGACCTGCGTTGCGTGCTATCTTTATATGTTATCGGGCTTCTGCTAGCATTGCAGGTAATATGGTTTACATGCGCGTTAACTGCTACGCGTTTTGCTATCATACGTAACTGCACGAATTATCGAAAGAAGTGGCGCAACAGAGTAATTGTGGCCGTTTTGGACGTCAATAAGGAACCACGCGATGTTAACAATCGGAGTAATTGCTATTCAAGGTGCTGTTTCAGAACACGTCGCGGCATTAGAAAAAGTCTCGAGCGGTTTGAACTGCAAAATAGAGACTATAAAAAAGAAGGGCATAGTCTCGCACTGCGACGGTCTAGTAATTCCTGGGGGCGAAAGCACAACAATTTCCAGGTTATTGCGTTTTGAAGGGATTGATAAAGAGTTACTCGATAATGAGCATATCCCCATGCTGGGGACTTGCGCTGGATTGATCATTCTGTCGAGCTATCAAGATAAGGACGTTGAGGGCTTGGGGCTAATGAATATGCAAGTTAAAAGAAATGCGTTTGGCAGGCAAGCAGAGTCTTTTGAGCTTTCTTTAGAGGTAACGGTTTTTGATTCTCCGTTTGATGCCATATTTATTCGGGCTCCTGCGATTAAGCAAGTCGGAAACGGCATAGATATTTTAGCTAGCGTCGAGGATTATGGCGTTGCTGCGCAACAAGGAAATAAGCTGGCACTCGCATTTCATCCGGAACTGAGCGATGACTTGAGATTTCACAAGTACTTTTTGCAGCTTCTTGATTCTAGTAGTTGATCCTCAAAATGGACCTGTAGCTTTGCGAGGGAGCTAAGAACGTGCTAAATCCAAACCACTAATTCATATCGAAGGCGGCTTAAGAAAAAAAACACTACGATTGTTTTCTACGCTCTAAGGGAGAGACGATTTCAACGCTTCTTGTTTTCACTCGCTCATATGCTAGCACTGCTCTTGCTCTCACATAAAGCTCTTCGTCGTGGAAAGCTTCGAGCAAGGGTTTCACGCTTTTTGCGTTGCCTATCTTACCTAGGACTTCCGCAGCGCGCTCACGCACGAGTCCATTTCGATCCTTCAGTGCGACGATCAAAGACTCAACTGCAGGCTCCCCAATTTTGCTCAACGCTTCCGCAGCGCGCTCACGCACGAGTCCATTTCGATCCTTCAGTGCGACGATCAAAGACTCAACTGCAGGCTCCCCAATTTTGCTCAACGCTTCCGCAGCGCGCTCACGCACGAACCATTCTTTGTCGTTTAGAATATTTATAAGGCTTTTTACGGCTCGAGGATCTTTAACTTGGCCAAGCGAATTAGCTGCGGCTGCTCGCACGAACCAATCCTGATCTCTTAATGCAGCTTGGAACGCTTGTGTCGCGGGTTGTCCTACCCTTGCAAGCGCTAGAATAGTGCTGCTGCGCACTTCCCACCTCTCTTGACTAAGCGTCGAGATTAGGCGCGTTATTGCGGGGCCTCCAATTTTGCAGAGTGCTTCTGCTGCAGCAATCTTCGTCTTTTGGTCCTGAGCTCCCGATAGCGTAGCCGCTAGTTTTTCGATCTCTTTTTCAGCTGATAATTGCTTCGTAGAGTCATCACTCTCTGCATTTCTGAAGTCATTCTGAAACGGCATATCGAGTTGAGTTTTTTATTCGAGACGTAGGGAGCACAGGAGTGCTGTTACTTATCTCAGCGATTTCTATAGGTCGAGCGCGTGGTAGAAAGGCCTGTTCTACAGCTCTAATGCTTGTCTCGTTCTCGCTCAATTTGGCGAATCTTACCGTTTATCCAGTCGGAGACTCGATCCTCATTTGTTTGACTCGCCACTTGCTGCTTTCTTATTTTTTCCCCGACAAGCTCAAGCAGCTCTTTAGAGTTGACAGGCTTCATAATGTAAGCATCTGCGCCGAGGTTGAGGGACTTTACCGCATTGTCGAAGCTCGGAAATCCGGTGATGATTATTTTTATCATTTCTGGATTGGCCTTATGCAGTTCGGTGATCAGCTCCGTGCCCTCCATGTCTGGCAGCTTAATGTCCAAAAGCGACAAGTTGAAAAACGCAGTTTCTGATTTCTCAATAGCTTCTTTGCCAGTTGCTGCTGTCTCAACTGTGTAGCCGTCTAGCTGCAAAATCTCTTTTAGGACTGTTAAGATTGTCACATCATCATCAACGATCAAAATGCTTTTAGTTTCGGCCATAGTACTCCTTTCACTTTGCGGGGTTGACTCTCAGAAACTTCATTGCTCCAAAGAGTTCATTGCGAGAAAGGTCTGATCTCATTGGTTTGGTTGCAGCGGCCCCGTTGATTTGAGTCAACGCTCCTCTCTATGTCGTCGATAATTGAAAAAAGTATGCGTAGCTGTTACACCGCAAAGTCTTCCTGTTCTGAGGTCAGTGAGCGTAGGGCTCACTGCTGCTCAAAGGCTTTTCTGGCTGCTTATTCGTCGTTGTCAGGCATAATATACGCAAATTATATTTGACAATAGGTATATAAATGAATAATAGGAACTTTGTTTCCACCAGGAGAGCGCATTCTTCGCTAGCTCAACGGAAAGAGAAAGACTTACGCGTTCTTAAAACAATTTTGCGGAGCCAAACGAACTGAACTAGTGGTTAACGTCGGTCTTTGCTTTGACGGCACAGGTAGTTCTCGAAAAAATCAGAAAAGAGAGGGGTGGTAGCAGACTTGTGTAGCATATTAGGCATCGTGAATGCAAGCGGCAAACTGTTTTCTGCAAGTAGCATCATTGAGGGCATTACTTTGATGAATGAACGATGCAACGGACTCGGTGGCGGATTTGCAGCTTATGGATTATACCCCGAATACAAAGAGTATTACGCCCTACATATCCTTTTGAAGGATTTTGAACAGAAAGACCGAGTAGAGGAGATGCTGAAGGAGCACGTCGATATTTATAAAGACGAAGAAATTGAAACGCGCAACGTCCAAGGTATTTCGCAGGATTACCTCCCGTGGCGCTTCTTCGTGGACGTGCCTGAAAGGTACGCACACGATGCGGACAACTATATTATTGATCTTTCGATGAAAATTAACGATACAGGGAACGCTTTGGTCATCTCGAGCGGCAAGAACATGGGCGTGTTCAAAGCTATTGGCTACCCAGACCAAGTCGCAAAGCTGTACAAGCTGGAAAAGTATGAAGCTTACATGTGGTTAGCTCACGGAAGATATCCCACAAACACGCGGGGTTGGTGGGGTGGGGCACATCCTTTCAGCATTTTAGATTGTAGCATCGTGCATAACGGAGAAATTACCAGTTATGGGACAAACAGGCGCTTTCTCGAGCTGTATGGGTATAAGTGTAGCTATTTTACCGATTCTGAAGTCTTGGCTTATTTGTGGGATCTCTTAGTTAGAAGACACAAGCTGCCCATCGACGTTGCGTCCGAAGTATTAGCTCCTCCGTTCTGGGAGCAGATCGAACGAATGCCTGGTGAAAAGAGGCGTATTATAGAGGCTTTGCGAATTACCTATGGTCCGGCAATGGTTAACGGTCCCTTTGGCATCGTTATTGCCAACAGTACGGGGCTTACGGGAGTTGCGGGTAACGGGACCATGGTTGGGCTCTCGGACCGAATTAAGCTGCGACCGCTGGTGTGCGCCCAAAAAGATGATTATACGTTTATGGCTAGCGAAGAGAGCGCCATAAAGGCGGTTTGTAAGAATCCAGACATCGTCTGGGCGCCAGGCGCGGGCAAGCCGACAGTGGCGACGGTGACTGGAGATGTATAGTTCCGTTCCTGAATTCAGAGTGCTCATCGACAAGCAGCGGTGTAGGTTGTGCAAACGATGCATAGAGAACTGCTCATTCGGAGCATTGGAATGGCGAGGGGACAAGGTCAAGGCATTTGACGATCGGTGTGTCGCGTGTCTGAGATGCGTTAGCATGTGCCCTGAAGACGCTATAACACTCCGTCGAACGCCCTCAGATGTGAGTGCCCACCCCGTTTGGACCGAGAACGCGCGAAGAGATGTATTTACGCAGTCGAGAACGGGTGCCATTCTGTTGGCGAGCACTGGAAATGAACTCCACGAGAGCATCATCTTCGATCATCTGCTTCTTGACGCTTGTCAGGTAACAAACCCAGCGATCGATCCTTTGCGAGAGCCAATCGAACTCCGAACATACATTGGGCGAAAGCCGCGATCTGTGGAGTTTGAAGCGATAGGTGACAGCATCAAGCTGAAGACAGAGCTCTCGCCAGCGCTCAGACTAGACATTCCAATCATGATAGCCCAAATGTCTTACGGAGCTATTAGTCTTGAAGCGCACGAGGCTTTGGCGCGAGCTGCAGTCATGCGCGGTACTACTATGGGATCTGGAGAGGGGGGTCTTCACAAGAACCTCTACCCATATTCGGATCATATCATCGTGCAAGTTGCTAGCGGAAGATTTGGTGTACACCCAGCTTACCTAGAAGCCGGAGCGGCGGTTGAGATCAAAATCGGTCAGGGGGCAAAACCTGGGATTGGGGGGCACTTGCCTGGAACCAAGATAACTGACGAAATATCAGAAGCACGAATGATTCCCATAGGGGCGGATGCCATAAGCCCTGCCCCGCACCACGATATCTACTCGATCGAGGACCTCGCACAACTGGTCAACTCATTGAAGGAGGCTACTCGATACAAAAAGCCGGTTCTTGTAAAGATAGCTGCCGTTCATAACGTTGCTGCAATCTCTAGCGGCATTTGTCGGGCGGGTGCAGACGCGATAGTAATCGACGGCTTTCGAGCGGGCACTGGCGCAACTCCCAAGGTAATTCGGGACAACGTAGGCATTCCTATTGAACTTGCGATTGCCGTCGTGGACCAGCGATTACGAGAAGAAGGGATACGGAGAGAAACAAGCTTAATTGCCAGCGGCACGATTCGAAATAGTGGTGACGTTGCAAAGGCTATAGCGCTTGGCGCTGACGCTGTGAAGATCGGCACCGCGGCTCTTATCGCTCTCGGCTGCACCGTTTGTAAACGATGCTACACCGGCAAATGCGCTTGGGGCATAGCTACACAAGATCCGAAACTAAGGTCACGACTCGACCCCGCAGACGGGGCGCAGCGAGTCTCGAACTTGCTACTAGCATGGTCGATCGAGCTGAAAGAGATCCTTGGCGCAGCGGGAATAAACTCAATCGAAAGCTTAAGAGGAAATCGGGACAGGCTTAGGGGTTACGGCCTAGATCACACGACGCTGGAAATACTCGGTGTCCAACATGCTGGCAGCTAGGTACGCGAATGCGCATAGTAGCAAACTACAAGCACTATAAGGAACTCAACGAGGAGGTCGTGCAGGCGATTAAGAACGGCGCAGCGCAGCTGACGCTCGAGGACGTAAACGGCCAGAGGTTCATTGCTGACTGTCTGAAAGGTAAGCTCAAGATCGACATTTACGGCACACCTGGAAACGACCTAGGAATGTTCATGGATGGTCCAACGGTGACCGTCTTTGGGAACGCACAAGACGGTGTCGGGAACACGATGAGTTCAGGTAAGATAATTATACACGGCGACGGACGAGATATCGTAGGCCATAGCATGCGGGGCGGCAAGATTTTCGTTCGAGGCGACGTAGGCTACAGAGTAGGCATACATATGAAGACCTACAAGTCCAACGTTCCAATAATAGTTGCCGGCGGACGCGCAGGAGACTTTCTTGGCGAGTACATGGCTGGCGGTATAATCATTATTCTAGGAATGCACAATACGGCCAAGAAAACCGAGATTTTAGGGGATTGGGTGGCGACTGGACAACACGGAGGCGCTATTTACGTCAGAGGTGAGGTCGATGACAGCAAGCTCGGAAACGGCGCGGCACAATTTCCGATGACCGCTGATGACGAAATGACGGTCAAGAAAGTGCTCACGGAGTACTGCCGCGTGTTTGGCTTGGGCCTCGATAGCGTATTTGAGACGGATTTCACAAAGATAGCACCAGTCTCGCACAGGCCTTATGCTGCATTGTATACCTGTGAATAATTAGCGGAGGCGACATGGACCTGTTCTCATACAAAGACTTGCAGCGGGAAGTGTGGGACACTGAAAAATGCTGTGGATGCGGAGCGTGTGTAGGCGTTTGCCCTACGGAAGCTCTTTATTTTAACGAGGAGACCGATCACCCCAAATCGAACGATTACTGTAAGGTGACGCGTGATGCGGTTCCTTGTGCAGCCTGCTACCATGCTTGTCCGCGGATCGAAGAAACCTGCTCTGACGGGTTCGGGGATATCATATCAATATTTGAATCAAAATCCAAGGTGCCCGTTTTAGAGGCCCAGTCAGGTGGAGTCGTCACTTCTGTACTCGCAGCTGCGTTTGAGTCAAACCTAATAGACGGCGCGATAGTGATGGGCGTGGACAAATGGAGCCAATTACCTCAACCCATGTTCGTGCAAACGTCGGATGCAGTTATTCAGGCGGCAGGATCAAGATATGTGTGGGCACCTATCCTCAAGGCGCTTAGAGATGCGATAGAAGACAGAAAACTGCGAAAGATTGCCGTAGTAGGGACGCCTTGTGTAACCACTGCGGTTAGAAGGATTCGCCAATCGAACGTCGATGTCTTGTCGATATATAAAAACGCAATTCGACTTTCCCTCGGTCTGTTTTGTACAGAGATTTTCACGAACAACCTTCTTGACGATTTGCGAACAACTCACGGGATCAAGCCGTGGGAGATAAGCGGATTCGACGTGAAGGGAAAGCTCATAGTCAAACTGAGGAATCAAACTAGGCTCGAGTTGCCTCTAAAAGACGCAGGCGCCTCAAAAAGACGTGGCTGTGAACATTGTGTTGACTTTACGAGCGAAGACGCAGATTTGTCGTTTGGAAGCGTTGGCGCATCTGCGGGGCACACTGTTGTGATTGTGCGAACGGATGTCGGTGAAGGTTTTTTGAAGCTAGCAGAGAGCACAGGACATATAGAGCTTAAATCAGGCGTCGATATTGCCGCTATAGCGAAGATTGGAGGGAAAAAGAAGGGCATCTCCGTAGAAAAGGCAAAAACAGCCCTAACAGAACGTGCGTGAGCGGGGAGTCTTCGGTTAGGAATACGACTGAATGATTGGCTCCAAGTACTTTCTTCCGCGCTTCTGTCCTTCAATCGTCCTATGTTCGTCGATTAGGAGCCCGTTATATCCAAGTTCGTGAAGTGCCTCAATAACAGCTCGCCACGGGACCGAACCCTGCCCGACAATCGAATGGGTCTCTCGAAATCCGTCGTTGTCGTGGATGTGCACGTGTTTGATTCGCGAGCCGAAATCGCGAATCATTTGTGGTATAGGGACGTCTGTGGTGTTACAGTGACCAACGTCCAGCGCCAACTGCAGGAAAACTGACCTAAACTCGTCGATAATTTGCACGAGAGCTTCCCCAGTCCAGGTCCGCTTAAATGCGGGTGCAAGCCGCGGCATGTTTTCTAAACACACGAGAATTCTTTCGTTCTCTGCTTTTTCGCATATCTGCAAGAACGAGTCGTGCTCATTTTTCTTAGAAATTCGTTCAAATTTTTGCAGGCTTCTTGGATAGCTAACCAAACCGGGGTGGACTACGACTAGCTCGCATCCGAGTTCGTTGGCGTATGTTATAGAGTTGAGTATTTCATTTACAGACGCCTCGCGAAGTTTCGGATTTATGCTAGCCAGATTTACGCTACAAAAAGGCGCGTGCATTGTATAGGTAAGGCCGTAGCTCGATTTTAGTTCAGTAAGCACGCTAACATTAGGCGTGCTGTAATGAACGTGGGGATACTCTGAAACGAGTTCGATAGCGTTGAACGTCTGAGCGGCGCTTAATATAAACTCCTTAACGTCTTTTTCGATTGCTGACGAGACACCATATAACATTGCCATGTTGTGAAGGCGCGATTCTCAAAGGAGCGAATAGCTTTCTTACGTTTCGTACTCTTTTTTGAGCGCCTTAACAGCTTCTATCACGACCCCTACGTATAGGCTTGCATCTGTGCCGTAGTAATCGCGAGCTTTTGCCACATCTTCGCCGTCGCGTCGTAGCCTGTCAATTCTTGCAAGAGTTTTTTCAGCAGTTTCTAAGACCCATCTGTTTCTTGTTTCCGAATCAACGACGTTAATGAACTCAGGCCGTATGGACACTTTGACTGGACCGTCGTTAGCGTGAAATACGTTCAGTTTACCTATGACAGCCACGAACGCAGGCACCTCTATTGCACTGAGCTGTGTAACTGCCTGTTGTTGATACTGGCCGGCGTATATCGGAAAAACGCCCGTCGGATCGGCTATCCGAGCGCGCCAGTAGTCGGAGTCAACGCCGACGTTTTCCTTTTCCGTCAACGTGCCGACGACAAACACGCGATTACATTTTGCCCCCGTTGGGGTCAAAAGATACTGTGGTGCGTAGGTGTCTTCGTGTTCTTTGTAGAAGAGCGTCGACTCGTTGAGCTCTTTCGCAAATAGCCTGCGTGCTACTTCCCGCTGTCTCAGTGACATCAGAGGAGCTCCTGCGCTCTTTCGAGGATAGTGCCAATGTCCTCTTCTTTTATCTGAGCGGGTTCTTTGAAATCTGTTATTAGTAGCCACCGTGGCGTTTTGTTGCCGCGCACTACGTAGTATCGTCCGATTATTACAGCCTTCATGGCATCTGCGACGACGTTTTGGTCGAGTGCTTCCATGGCCATTTCTTTCGCCTGTGCGAGCGTGATTCCAGTCAGCCTTTCCGTTAGTTCGCGATTAAAAAGTACGTCGGTCACGACCTCGCCGTTGTCAAGCACACCCTTGATGCGCAGGTCGTAAACGCCGCTTACTTTGCCGTGCTCTGCGCAATACCCCTTGACGACGACGCGACTGCACTCTGGACATCGTTTTATCAGTCCCGAACCCGATTGCACGTCGATAATAGCCCCGGCAATTTCTTCTTCAGCGCGACCGACTGCTACCTCTTCATCGAGTGGCACAATTTCAGACGCTTTGTTCAAGCTAACGCTGAAACGTCCCTGCCACGATTTTGTGACTACGTTACGTACCGAGTAGCTTTGCCCGTCCTTGAGAATCGGCAAGTTCGCATTAGACCAGCTTGTAAATTTTATAGTTCCGGTCTCGTCACCGAGCAAGCCGACTTGCGCTATGGATGGTGAATTAGGCTCCCATAGTTGGACCACCCGGGCGCGTAGGTTGATCCATTTGTCTTCTGCGCTTATATCTGTGATCTTTGTGTAGCTGACTTCTGTCGCCGAAGCTGATTCTTGTTTCGGGTGGAGTTTAGAATAGTAAGAGACTACACTTCTTGTGGCTTCTTCAATCGGAACCTTAAAATCATAGAAAAGACTGTGTAACCGCTGTTCTATCTCGCTAGCGGGAACTTTTACACCTTGTTCCAAAAAACGGGCACTTATTTGCTCTGCTAGCTCTTTTAAATTCATTTTCTTCCTCAAGCCTTTAGTTTTTCATTTGAAAGGCAATAATATTTTGAAGGATATTGATATAAAACTTTCTCGCGCAGCAAAAAAGTGTTTGACAACAAGGTTGGAGTGAGGGTTGTAAGCCTCCTTCTGTTTCAAGTGGCATTTATCTAAGCGCTTAACCTGGGTGTCATCTGGACCGTTCATTCACCCTTTTTAGCTTGCACCTGTGAGGATTCGCCGTTCCATCGTCACCCCTGCTCTCGTCGGTTCTTCACCTCATACTCATATTTGCAGGGACGTATCGTTTCTGTGCCAGAGCCATGACTCTCGCCATGCGAGTCTCCTCGCTCACACGTCCAGAGGGTGGGAGGACTTTCCTCAGCGAGTTCCGCCGGCAGCCACTCACCCCCTCTCCGTTGCATATCTTGAAGGCAAATGTAATATAAGTATTCACTAACATGCGAAGCATGCATCTGGACGAAGCGCGCATTGGCGTGCGTCTAGCACGCGAAACAATCGAGATCGCCGTGAATTCCGGAGATCGCATAAAGGCGCCGCAAGACCTCCCAGCTGTTTTCGATGAACTTGGCGGCGTTTTTGTAACGCTGCACTCAGGCGCCTTGCGAGGCTGTGTGGGATACCCATACGCTAGCAAAACCATAAAAGAAGCCCTGATTGACTCGGCAATCAGCGCTGCCTTGCATGACTATCGATTTCCTCCGGTCGGCGCAGACGAGTTAACGCGTATTACGATAGAGATTACGCTCCTTACACAGCCTAAAAGAATTGCCGGTCCTGCTGATATCGTAGTCGGCAAGCACGGCGTCATTGTAAAAAAAGGGTCGCAGCAAGGATTGCTTCTTCCTCAAGTTGCCACCGACTTTAACTGGACGCCACAAGAGTTTTTGGACCAAACGTATGTGAAGGCAGGTTTAAACCCGCGAGAACGCAACGCAGAAATATTTGTGTTTGAAGGGCAGGTCTTTTCTGAGCTTCGCCCTGGTGGCGAGGTAGTAGAGCGCAATCTTGAGTGACCCTGCATGAGCTCAACAGTCATTCGAAATGCAAGAGTTTTTTGTAGGAATCAACTTGTTCACAGCGACGTCTTGATTGAAAGTGGCACGATTGCAAAGATTGGAAGCGTCCGCGCAGGAGAGCAAGAGATAGATGCGCGCGGCCGATTGTTATTGCCTGGTGCAATCGACGTGCACGTACATTTTCGTGATCTGGAGGAAGCTTACAAGGAGGATTGGTATTCTGGCTCGTGCGCAGCTGCTGCTGGGGGCGTGACTACTGTCATAGATCAGCCGAACACAAAGCCTCCAGTATGCGATGAGCAGTCCTATTTTCGGAAGCTGCGCGCGGCACGAAAATCTGTAGTTGATTATGGCATCAACGCTGCTATCGAAAGACTCGAGCAGCTCGACGACTTGTGGGGACTCGGGGTCATGGCTTTTGGCGAGGTATTCATTCAAGAAAAAACGCACGAGGAATTGCAGCACGCTCTGCAAACTATCAAGCGGCTCAATGCCGTCTTATGCGTTCACGCTGAAAAACGCGTCGGTGAAATCTCAAGTGAAGCGGCAGGGATCAGGACACTCTTTGCGTGCAACAAAGAAATTGGGGCCAAAGTGCACGTAAGCCACCTAAGTGAAGCGTCAGGGCTTGATTTTGTGAAAGGTTCCGGTCAGGACGTCTCCTGTGAGGTAACTCCGCATCACCTTTTTCTATCTAAACTCGACCAAGCAAGGCTTGGCCCATTTGGCATGATGAACCCGCCGCTTAGGAGCCGCCAAGACGTCGATACGCTTTGGTCACGTCTCAGTCATATTGATATGATCGCGAGTGACCACGCGCCTCATTCTATTGCCGACAAAAGAATGTCGCACCCCCCTCCAGGGGTTCCAGGGGTTCAGACTTTGCTTCCCTTGCTATTATCAAGGCTCGATCGAATTGGCCTAAAGAGGCTCGTAGATCTAGTAAGCGTAGCCCCAGCGACTCGGTTCAATTTGAAGAACAAAGGAGCGATAGTCAAAGGATACGATGCAGATCTCATACTTGTTGATCCCAACGATAAAAAAATGATAACACCGAGTATGCTTCACAGCAAGTGTGGTTGGACACCTTTCGAAGGCAGCGTCGCCGTCTTTCCGTCACTCACTATGGTACGAGGTGAAGTTGTATTTAGTGAAGGTTCTATCACGCTAAAGAAAGGGTGGGGCAGTCAGGTTTGCGGAGCTGGTTCGCGTCGACTTAATTAGCTGCTACTACGTCTTAAGGCGATAATCCCAGCGCGCCCCCAATCTTTGCGCAAATCGTCACGAGCCATCAAACTATCCCGAGATCAGTGAGTCTTTCGGGAAGGTACACGTCAGTAACGTAGTCTAAACCTCGACTTGCGAACGCTTGCTGTTCAGACTTTTTCTTCAGTTCGAGCTGGAGATTGATCTCTTCCTTCCAGAAATCAGTTGCAAAACGTGGATCGGTAAGTTCTGATTGCAGAGCTCGCATGTCCTGGTCAGAAAGCTTATCGGTGGGCAGATCGTAATTGATGATGTCGCTCGGGCGCACGCCAATAAACTGGGCTGCGGGGGTTGCCATGTATTCCGACATATGTGCGCTCTTTATCGAGCCGTAAGCGACGGAGGCGAATATCCTGTAGGACCAGGGATCTCCGTCCGTAAAAACGACGACAGGCAGCTTTAGCCGCTCGTTCATCCTTTTCAAAAGCCGCCGTGTGCTTCTCGCAGGCTGGCCTTTTAGGTGTACGATAATTGCGTTATAGTCTGTATCAAAGCCATTTTCGATAAGCCTGTCCCGCATTCCGCCGGTTTCGATGGCGATAATAAACTTAGCGTCGTGCTCGACAAAATCGAGGTTATCGACGTTGTATGGAATCTGGTACCCTCCCTCACCGACATCATCGACGCAGTGAATGACGCGTTCGGATATTTGCCCGCGTCTTTCAACGTTTTCTTTGATTCGAATCGGACCAAAAATGGTAGCGCCGTTTTCTTCGGGTCGCACATGAAAGTTTTCTCGCTGTAGTTCAGTTATAATCTCCAGATCCTCAATCATTCTGTCAGACTCAGGCTGCTCTCTAAACTTCGCCAGTTTCCAACCTTCAGAGATGTAGTAAAGCTCCCTGAGCGTTGACGAGCGGTTCTCGTCGAGTTGTTTTTTTAGGAATTCGATCGTGTAGCTCGACCTGAGGAGGCTATAAGCTCCTCGAACCGTCTTGCAGCTTCTTGCACTCTCCCGGTCACCATAGACCCAAACCTCTGATTCCTCGTTGAATTCAATGTTCGATTTCGTTCTTGTGGGGATCAGCAGTTGTGGAATTTGTTCTCTCGCAAACTGATCGTAGATGGTTTCGATGATTTTCAAGAGCCTTTGTTCAGTCAAGCTGTCTTTTTCTTTCTTTGTTTTCAATAGATCTTTTTTAGCGTTCATGCTTAACCTTACTCAATAGCTCGCTTTTTGGGCAGCGCGTTTGCCCCTGTGACCATCTCTACGAGTATCCCCTCGACCAAAGGACTTGCATTCGCAGATTCTTCTGACTTAACCGTATATCTGACCTTCTTTTCTGTATTAGGCTTGATTGATACTTTCCACATGTTGTCGAATTGGCCGTCAAAACTCGACACTCTTGGCTTTGGAGTCGAATCTTCGATCTCTACAGGAGAGACTTCGTGCAGCTTGAACTCTTTGAGGCTCTCTGAAAAGTTCTTGATGCGGATTGTCACTGTGCATGCAGTATCGCTCTGCTCGGCCGTCTTTTGAATGAGCACGTTCCCCATAATTTTAGCCACGATGGGTTGAATATTAGGTTGTGGGGCTCCGGCAACTTGGGATACTTTCTCGGCAAGTTTAGGAAGAACCTTCTCTATTATTTCCTCTTTCTCTTTTCTCTTTGCGAGGATTTTTTGCTTTGCCAAGTAGTTTTTAAGGCCACGTGCGACGTCTCGGACTGCAAGTTCTATTTCATCTACTATCTCGGGTATATCTGCGATCGCTTCTTTAGACTCTGACGTGAAAGGAACATTGGTTGAAGCTACGTGCGTAAGCACGACGATTGGGCCTTGAGGGATACCGCTCCCGCCTGGTTGCAGGAGTTCATAGTTCCTCCAGTTGATCTTCTCTACGGCGTGAGTGCTTGCGCATCCCCCTTGTTGATACAACAAGGGAACTCGGTTTGCGAATCGCAGGATGTCTATCCTCTCTTCCTTTGGCAAGCTGCCTCCGTAGGCAATGCCTGCTTCGACGATGAATGGATTCCCTGTGTGCACCGAGGCGTCACGCGTAGTTGTCGCGATAAAGTCAACATCGTATTCTTTTTCTAGCCCTTTTCTGATTAGCTCTTCCGTGATGGGGGAAAGGCACTCAGTTGAAGGCGCAATGATTTTGACAGTTTTAAATGACTCGAGCAAGCGCTTTGCTTGATCGCGTGAAAGGTCATTGGGGTTCACGTCGGGGTCGATTCCGGCTCTTGCACATATTTCTTTCGCGGTTTTGTGTCCAATCCTCGCGAATTCGTTTGTCAAGAATGAGGTTAATCGTCTTCTTTCAGTATCCCGTAACATCTTGATTAGAGTGCCTAGTTCAATGCCTTCCGGGTGTGGCAATATCTCACATGGTTCGACTGGCAAGATCTCGGTGACGCGCTCAAACACTTCAGTGTCACCAGTCGGCTCAACTAACGTCAATCTGGCGTGCGGATTGACTATGGCAGTCGATTTCGCGTAACCGTAGATCGATTGCTTGCGTGCGCGGACGTATGTGCCTTGCATCTCGACTTCAATTCTGGTCCCGTGAGGCCGGTCCCAAGGCACTATTTTCTCCATCAATATTTCAGGTTCGTTGGTCTTGGTATTGATAACGAGCTCGTAATAATGAGCGTCTTCATTCTTTCCTGTTTTTGAGTATATCGCAGTGGGCCGCCCAGATGTGAGTTGCGCATATAACACGACCGCGGATATTCCTATGCCTTGCTGCCCCCTGCTCTGTTTTAGGGCGTGAAATCGAGAGCCGTACAGCAGCTTTCCGAACACTCGCGGTATCTGTTCTTTCACGATGCCGGGGCCGTTATCTTCGACTATGACACGATAGTTGTCTTTATCCACTTTCTGAATTTCAATCAGAATGTCGGGAAGTACACCGCTCTCTTCGCAAGCATCTAGTGCGTTATCAACCCCTTCTTTGACACTTGTTATGAGGCTTCGAGTCGACGAGTCGAAACCGAGGATGTGACGATTTTTCTCAAAGAACTCCGCTATACTAATCTCTCGCTGTTTTTGGGCAAGCTTCTCGGCGATGTTTTCAGCCATCTAATGTTCTCCAGATCACAGTTCTGCGCCAACGATGGTGTGAGTCGTCGTCACTCCTTTGATATCTCGTATGTTATCAACTGAATTGTTCAATGCAGTAAGTCCCTCGACTTCAATGATGACAACAAAGTCATACTCTCCAAAGACGTGGTACACTTCTCGTATACCACCTAATTCCAAAAGCGTCCTGTAAACGTATCGTTCTTCACCAGGAACTACGTTAACCATTGTAACTCCAACAACCACTATGGTCACCCATTACATAAACGCGAGAGGCGTATTTAGAAATTCCGATATTTAATTGCAGGATTCTCGAAAAAGGTAGTGTGCTTGGACTTCTGTTGACTGCTCGTCGAACGCCGCCTTTCAAACTAACTTCTAACGGTTTGTTGCGAGATCCCCCCAGGTAAGGCGCTTGATTGTTTGCGATAAACAATACTGCGTTGACATGCATAATCGATTTTGGGGAAGATGCGCTTCTAGCTGCGCGTTAGTTAACTAGAAATACGTGACAGCTATACTAAACAAAACGGAAGCGGAGGTAGCCAAGTGGTCAACGGCGGTGGGCTCAAGATCCACTCTCACAGGAGTTCGCGGGTTCGAATCCCTCCCTCCGCATCATAACGTCAGTCGTTGTTCATTTTACGCGCGGTTTAGATCCTTAGCACGTGGTCTTTGTTTTTCTAAGGTCGAAGTAATTGCTTGCGCAAAGCGTCGTAGGCTGCAAGCGGGGTGGTCAACGAGGTATATCTTAATACTGAGAAGCTCAAATGCACTTGTGCCGATGATGTACATTAACTCCCGAGCGCTAAAGACGCAATGATGATCCCTATGAGTTCTGAGGCACCGAAGAGAAACGGTCGATTGATAAAGCTGCTTTTTTATCCTTCGTGATTAGCAGAGTATAAAAGATTTGGAGAGAGTATGCAACTACGTAGCACTTATGAAAAAGAAGATTAAAGGCATCGCCCGTGACGCATTGAAGTTTGTGCTTGAAGTGAGTGCATCCTCCCACCCCAAGGAATTCGCTGGGATGTTATATGAAACTGACCAAATCATAACCGATGTGGACGTTCCTATTACTCAGTCTTCAAATGTGAGCGCGGTTATGAATCTGTTCATGTTACCTGTTAACACACATATTGTAGGATCGGTGCACAGTCATCCGTCAGGGGAGCTTCAGCCGTCGGATGCAGATATTCATATGTTTATGCAAAATGGTGATTATCATATCATTGTCGGCTATCCTTATAAACTCACGAGCTGGGCTTGTTACGATAGAGTCGGCAACATTAGAAAACTCGATGTGCTCGACGTTGAAATTGAAGAGAGCGCGGTATATAGAGACATAAAAGAAACATTCGGCGGCGAAAATGACTAGAGTTCTCGCAACTGGCACGTTTGATATTTTGCATCCCGGCCACATCCTTTATCTACGGAAAGCAAAGGAGCTAGGTGACGAACTATTTGTCATTGTGTCACGCGATTCGATGGTTCAGCACAAGTCGAAACCTATCCTCCCAGAACAGCAACGACTGCAAGTAGTCCAAGCCCTAGAGATGGTAGATCATGCTGAACTTGGGAGCGAGCGCGACATATTCGAGCCTCTAAAACTGATCAAACCAGATATAATAGCGCTTGGTTTCGATCAGTATTTTGACGAGAACAAGCTTCAGCAGGACCTTGAAAAAAGGCACATCCCTTCAAAAGTGATACGGCTGCGTAATCACGATAGTAGTAATCTATCGGGTACGGAAGACATAATTCGGGAGATCATTAAGCGTCGGGTCAAGTGTTAGACTCTTTCTGAAGCGATTCTTCGATCCTGCGGATGCCTTCAGCGATGTCTTCGCGACTCGTGGCGTACGAAATACGCACATAGCCTTCACCGTTCGGGCCGAATGCTGATCCAGGCGTCACAGCGACCAACGCGTCCCGCAATAGTTGTTCAGTCACCTGCTCTGAAGTGCCGAACCGAGCAACCTTTGCAAACGCGTAGAACGCACCTTTCGGGAGTACGCATTCTATTCCAACTCTAGCTAGTCCATTGACCATGAGGTCGCGCCGCGTTTGGAATTCAGTCACCATGGCACGCTGAGCGCTTTGGTCACCGCTCAGCGCCTCGATGCCGGCTCTTTGGACGAAGGAGGTAGCGTTGCTAACTGTGTGTTGTTGAATCTTAAGCATGCTTTGAAGGATTGAGTGAGGCGCAGTTGCATAGCCGAGCCTCCACCCCGTCATAGCGTATGCTTTCGAGAATCCATTTACCGTAATCGCTAAGTCAGGTATCAATGCACCTATGCTGTGATGTTTAGCGCCATAAATGATCTTTTCGTAGATCTCATCAGAAATCACAAAGATGCCATGATCTTCTGCGGTCTGAGCTATGCTTTTTATTACACGTTCGTCGTACACAGCCCCAGTTGGGTTGCATGGGCTATTTAAGACAAGGAGCTTGGTATTTTTGGTTATGTGGCTTTGGAACTCAACTGGCGCATAGCCATCCCCTTCGGAAACAGGAACCAGGACGGGCTTTCCACCAGCGAATTTCACAATTGCTTCATATGAAACCCAAGCTGGATCAAACAACAATACCTCGTCTCCTTCATCGATGAGTGTGCAGATCGCTTCGAATATCGCGTGTTTCGCGCCGGTTGTGACAATTACGTCGCTTGAAGTCACGTCGAGGCCGTTATCAGTTTTCAGTTTCTCTGCTATTGCTTCCCGAAGTTCCAGAATTCCACTGCCTTGCGTGTAATGTGTCTCGCCACGATCGAGGGCAATTTTTGCGGCTTTTTTTATGTTCTCTGGGGTCTCAAAATCAGGTTCACCGAGACTGAAACTGATAATGTCTCGCCCTTCACGTCTAAGATTGGCTGCAATGTCCGCAATCTTCATCGTAGCGGATTGAGGTATGTGTCGAACTCTCGCAGAAATAACTGGATTTTGTCCCATCAAAGTCTTTTAAAAAGCTTTACAGCGGCTTCGACCGCCCTTTTTGCGTAATCGACCCGCTCGTGCGCTTCCAAACGGGACATTCGTGGACCCGATATTCCCAGTGTGATAGGCTTGTTGTGCTCTAACGCCAAATCCGCAATTTTGCGAGTCGCGTGCTGCGCTACAATTTCGTCGTGCGTCGTTGAGCCTTCAATTACGCAGCCGATCGTCACTACTGCATCGACTTCATCATCTGAAGCCAAATTCTTTACTGCTAAGGGCATGTCAAAAACCCCAGGAACATAAATGGTCTTCACGACATCAGCGCCTAAGAATGCAGCATGCTCCTTTGCAAGAATTTCCATTTGGTACGTGATGTCCCGGTTAAATTCCGCTACGACAAATCCAAGTCGTATTTGCGTGTCATCTTTTTGATCCATAATTCTCTTCCTCTCGTTGATATTTTAAAAATCGACTGGTTCTTCGTCAGCAAAACCCTCTCTCTTGCCTTTGCCGGCATCTGGGGTTAACCGGTTGTTCAACAACCTGTATACATTCTGGGCATGTTCACGTGTTCTAGCATCGGCTAGCCGCGCAAGTTCTTTGTCGCTTGAGGCTTCATCCTCATAAACGAATACCTCGATGATGTGCCTATTAGTCATTAGTTGTGCTCTTATGAGGCCTGTCGACGCCTCGTGTGCACACTGCTTGTCGATCGGTTTCGATCCAGGCATGCCCAGAGCCATAACAATATCGCATCCTGATTCTTCTATGAGCTTCTTTGACGCGACTGGGAGGTCTTTTATGCCAGGCACGGTATACCTTTGAATTGACGCGGACATCCACCGTCGCAGCTCGTCTGCAGCTGTCTTAGCCATGTCGTACCTGGCAAAAGTGGTATCTGCTATTCCTATTTTCATTCAAAGCACCATTACCATCAACACCAAACCTTACACATTATAATCCTTCAAGCACGCAATCAGCAGCGAGCGTTCCTGCGCCCATCTCATTAACAACGCCGTTTTCAAGTAATACGAGCTCAAGTTTCTCTATGGCTTGCAGTATGTCACCTTTGCTTAAGTTGCCCATATTGCCTATGCGGAAGATCTGGTCCTTAAGCCGTTCTTGGCCACCTGCAATAATAATACCTCGCTGTTTCATCTCTTTTTTGAGCGTAAAAAAATCTATTCCAGGTGGCATATTGACTGCCGTCACTGTGTTTGAATACGCGCTCGAAGCGCCAAGTTGTGGGAATAGTTCTAAGCCCATTGCTTTAACGGCTGCACGGATAGATGTCGCAAAAGTGCTGTACCTGTCGATGCGTGCGCTAAGCCCCTCAGCTTCAAGCATTTTAAGAGCTTCTTCAAGCGCGAAGAATAGCGGCATGGTAGGAGTATAAGGTGTCTGACCTTTCTCGGCAGATTTCATGTGTGCAATCAAATCAGCGTAGTAAGGCCTTTTTTGTGTCGTTTTGATGACTTCCCACGCCCGATCGCTTATTGAAATCATTGAAAGGCCCGGTGGAAGGCCGAGGCATTTCTGAGAGCCCGTGAACGCTATGTCGACACCCCATTTATCTATGGGGGCTTCGATGCCGCCGATAGATGATACTCCATCCATGATTAGCAGTGCATCGTGTTTTCGGCACAGAGCGCCTATTTCTTCAACGTTGTTCGTCATACCTGTTGAAGTCTCATTATGGACGAGTGTGACGGCATCTGCTCCAGTTTGCAGCGCTTGTTTGACCCTGTCAGTGTCGATTGACGTTCCCCAATCGGCAACCACCGCTACCGAGCTGCCATAAAGCGAGGTTAACACCTTCAATCGTTCTCCGAACTTGCCGTTTTCGAGCGCAACGTATTTTTTGTCCCCCCCGAGGTTTCCGACTGCCGCTTCCATCGCACACGTACCGGACCCACTAAGTATTAGGACGTCATTCTCAGTTTTAAAAACGCCGCGGAGTTTTTCGCGGCTCTCGTCTAGCAGCTTTTTGAACTCAGGCCCGCGATGATTGATCATCGGTTTTGATAGAGCGCGAAGTACTTGGGGCGCCACTGGGACGGGTCCGGCAAGCATTAATAAATCAGTCTCAGCTGTATCGTCCATATGTGCATTTCTCCGCGGCAATATGCGTGCAAAAAGCAATCCGCCTCGTTATTTAATCGCAACACTCTATTTAGATATTTTGTGTCACTCCAAACGTCCTGACAGAAGATTAGTATCTGTGCGTCAAAAAACCTCGAGTCCGCTCTTGTTCGCAACGGAATTTCACTCCACAGAAGGTCGATAGCGTCTGTTTGTGAAACCCTATATGTTTTAGGCACTTGCAGCCGAACGATGGTGCATTTGCTAGCATTCTGCGTGTGGAGAAAGAGTTTTACAGTGGCGGGACAACAACAATGCGATGAAAACCCCCGATGTGGCTATATTAGTGGGCTCCACTTCTGATATGCACGTAGCGGAAAAAGCGATAGAGATAATAGAGGATGCGGGCATCACGTATGACCTAGAGGTCATTTCGGCGCATCGAGAGCCGAACCGCCTTGATGAATATCTTCGAGAAGTTCACGCTAAGGTTTATATTGCTATTGCAGGCCTATCTGCAGCGCTACCAGGCATCATCGCATCAAAAACAACAGCTCCAGTGATAGGTGTACCTGTGAGCAGCAAGCTCAGCGGTCTAGACGCGCTGCTTTCAGTAGCGCAAATGCCTGCTGGAGTTCCGGTGGCGTCGGTGGGAATAGACAACGGTAAAAATGCCGCGCTGCTGGCGCTTCGAATTCTGCAAGTGAATAGCGGAACTAAGTGACAATTCGCGCTTCTAAGCAGTTTAGAATTATGGCTTGGAGTCGTTTAACGCCGCTTTTGCGATTTTTATCGCACAAAGATCTCCACACATCGAACAAGCATCAGTCATTCGACTACGGCAGTTAAACTTGGCCCGAGCTAGTTCTGGATCCACTGAAAGCTGGAATTGCCTTTCCCAGTCTAATCTAGCCCGCGATTGGGCCATCTCTTTATCGAGCTGATGCGCACGCGGCATCCCTCTCGCGAGGTCAGCAACATGAGCGGCTATCCTTGTGACGATCGCTCCTTGTTTGATATCCTCTTGTGTAGGCAGCCCGAGGTGTTCCGACGGCGTTGTCATGCACAAGAAATCGGCCCCATACATCCCTGCGAGGGCACCTCCAATCGCTCCTGTTATATGGTCGTACCCGGGGGCTATGTCTGTGACAAGTGGTCCAAGCAGGTAGAGTGGTGCGCCACCCGTCAACGATTTCATTGCCCGGACATTGGCCTCTATCTCGTTAAGTGGCACGTGGCCTGGTCCCTCCACAAGAGTCTGAACGCCGCTCTCTTTAGCCCGTTGTGTGAGCTCTCCGATTTGGATATATTCCATAAACGTAGGACGATCGCTTGCATCGTGCAAGCATCCCGATCTCATGCCATCGCCGAGGCTTATTACGAAGTCGTATTCCTGTGCGAGCTCAAGGAGATAGTCGTATTCTGCATAGAAGGGGTTATCTTCGTTGTTGTGTGTCATCCACGCTATTGTGAAAGCGCCCCCCCGACTGACGACCCCCATGAGTCTTTTACTCTTCTTCAGCACTTCCAGGGACTTCAAATTGACTCCTGCGTGGATAGTCATGAAATCAACCCCGTCTCGCGCATGCTTACGAACGGTATCGAACATGTCGTCCGTCGTCATTGACACTACGGCGTCCCGTCGCATTGCTGCCTGGTATATCGGCACTGTGCCAATTGGGGCTTGGATCTCGCGTAGAATCTCGCGTCGAATATTATCTAAGTCCCCGCCCGTAGATAGATCCATGACAGTGTCTGCGCCGAATTTAAGCGCTATTTGTGCCTTTGCTAGCTCTTCGCTTTTTTCAATGTAGTCTATGGAAGTACCTATGTTGGCGTTGACTTTTGCCCGAAGCGTTTGTCCAATACCGATCGCCGTGACGTCGTGAGTCGCATTCTTCAGTATGACGGCTCGACCACTAGCGATGTTGCGCCTAAGTCTTTCGTTCGCTATGCCCTCTGATTCGGCAACGTTTCTTATGTCATCAGTTAATCCTTTCTTCGCTTCTGCTAGGAGTGTCATGCTGTTTCTCGGTTGCGCTTGGCTTACGCCTCTGTATAGTCTATGCGCTTGTTGCTTAAAAATGTGAGCCGCGCCACGCTGTGTTGGTTTAGCCCAAGCTTTATTAAACCGCAAAGCCGTACTTCATAAAAGTGCGTGTAGACACCTTTTCGCGGCTTTACGAGAGCAACACTTTCTGGTTAAATGCAGAGCAGAAAGCGATTGTTGACTTAGGATCTCTGACTATTGCTAAACAGTTGCCGTTAGATGAAGTCTGTTGCGTTATTTTGACTCACTCGCATTATGATCATACGGCTGCGTTGGACAAGCTGGAACTTCCAAGTAGTGCGATAGTTATGATGCACGAGGCCGATGCTACAGCAATAGGGACGAGCGCTTCAGCAGCACATTTTTTTGGCGCGCCCCCCCCTCAATTTCACGTTGACAAGCTGCTAAGAGATGGAGCGAGCATTGACCTCGGTGATTCCATCTTGCGCGTGATCCACACGCCGGGGCACACCCCTGGAAGTATCTGCCTCTACGAAGCCCATTCGAAGAGCCTTTTTTCTGGGGACACAGTCTTTCCCCATGGGGGTATTGGTCGGACTGATCTGCCAGGCGGAAACTCGCACGATTTGACCCGCTCAATCTCGCGATTGACTAAACTGGAAGTGAGCGTATTATATCCTGGACACGGGGAGGTCACAGCAAGCAACGTAAATGAACAGATCAAACAGTCTCTCACGTTCGCAAAAGCGAACGAAAGCCCAGAGTGATGTCGCGAAGGGCGCTTACGTGTTGCTTCTTTGGTTGAATTCGGCGAAAGATGTGACGGTCGGAAAGCTCGGGACCATAGCATTTGCGCGAGGCTTCTACGCTTACGTTGGATCGGCGATGGGGTTATCCGGCTTCAAACGAGTTAGGCGCCACTTGGATGTTGCTACCGGGCGTCGCAAGACGCAAAAGTGGCACGTTGATTACCTCTTACCCGTTTCCGAGGTAATCAAGACAGTTGAAATCATAACACAAGAGAGAATTGAATGTAGAATAGCGGACAGCCTGTGGAAGAACCCTTCGCTGGCAGCCATTAAGGGTTTTGGTTCGTCAGACTGCAGGTGCTGTTCCCATCTCTTCTACTCACGCCGCCTCAATGACCTTGAAGACGCGGCACAGGGGCTCATTTACGAACCCCGTTTAGAGAAACCTAATAAATCAGTCACCGCAGAGGTTGCGAAAAGAGTATAACAGGCGAGAGCAAGTTCTCACGCGTTATTCGATAAGCGCTGTGAATCGAGATTGCACTAAGGAGGAGCATCTGAATGGGAATTCTTACTAACACAGTTGGGAGCTACCCAACGCACATTATCGGAGAAGACAGCAAAGCTAAAATGAGCGTTCAAGATCTTATGGCTGGAAAGGATCCTTTCATCGCGTCCATTGAAGCAGCAGTCGTCGATCAACTTAGAGCTGGGGTCGACCTGATCTCTGACGGCCAGGTTAGGGCCGATATGATTAGCGCGTTTGCAGCCGGAATTCCAGGAATGAAAAGCGAGAACGGTCGGTCGTACATAACTGGAAAAATTACGCGCCCCCTGAGGAGCATAACTGCAAAGGACCTCACGTTAGCACGACAGTATGCAGGCGAAGGTGCTAAGATCAAAGGCATCATTACCGGGCCCGTCACACTCGCAGCGTCATCTTCTTTAAGCCACGGCGCGCCGTACAGGTCGAGGTTTGACCGACTTTTGCTTAGTGACCTCGCAAAAGCGCTCCACTTTGAAGCTGACCAGCTTTGTCGCGCAGGAGCGTATGCCTTGCAGATCGATGAGCCAGTTCTGTACAACGTGGGAGTTGAGAACATGCTCGGATATATCGACACGGCGGTCGAGAATGTTGAGATTCCAGTGAAGCTTCATCCTCATGTAGCGTCCTTCAAGGAGTTTGAGCAGCTCCTCAAGCTAAAAAACGTCGACTATATCGGCGTTGAAGCTGCGAAATACCCTGTTCTGCTAGAAAAACTAACAGGAGCTGCATTTGAAGGCTGCGAAAAAAGTGTCGCACTCGGTGTGATCGACACCGACAGTCCAGAGGTCGAATCTATAGAAACGGTTAAGAAGCGAATCGAGCGGGGCATAGAAGTTTTTGGTGATGATATGTGGGTCAATCCTGATTGCGGACTGCGCCTTCAAACGAGGGAAGTGGCGTTTCAAAAGCTCAAAGTGTTGGTCGACGCTGCCAGCCAAGTGAAACTTGAGCTCAGTCAATTCTAGCATCGACAACGACGTGCGCAATTCCTGGAGCGTAATCCTTCACTTTGCGGGTACCAAGTAGGTCGGCTGACCTAGCGAGTGCTTGCGCAGCTTGCTCTACGCGCGCGTACGGTCTTTTGTGCATCAATTCTAAGGGGACGATTTCGTGGTAGTGTACGACTCCTTCAGGAGCCAAAGAGCGCAACGCTTTACGAAGGTAGTCGCACGCGTCGAAATGTCCCATGATCACTCGATCGAATTGGTCGTTTGGCGTGACGTGCGCGCAGTTGCCCAATATGGGTTGGACTATGCCATCTACGTTATTTAACCTGATATTTTGCCGAAGGTAGCGATATGCAACTGAATTAAGTTCAATAGCAGCAATCGATTGTGGACGGGCGTGCACAGCCATCGGAATGCTAAGCTGACCTACGCCGCTAAACATGTCGAGGACTTTCTCGTTGCTGCCGACCGTGCTCATTCGAACTCGTTCCGCAAAATTGCCTGCTGAGAACATAACGCGGCTCGCGTCGAGAGCGAATTTGCACCTGTTTTCTTTATGAACAGTTCTCGTTCCTGAACCTGCAATCACTTCGATCTCAGGCGTCCGGAGGCTGCCGCGCACTCCTTTGTCCCACAAAACACTCTTGCAGCGTGGATAAAGGTCCAGCAGTGCTTCACCTATCTCGTGTTTCAGATGTGCGATTTTGGTCGGGATGTTGACGAGCACCAAGTCGCCAAGGATCTGCCACCTACGTGGCAACAGCAGCTTTTCGTGTTCTTCGAGCGGCGCTCTTAGTCGTTGCTCAAGCAACTGATGCCCTTTCATGGAAGGATAAATACCCCTTCTTGCGTCTTCACGACTCTTATCTCCTTGCCTTCGTCTTCTTTTCTGATGTGCGGCGGCTTCTTGATCGTAAGAGTAATGTAAGTTTCAGGGTCGAGCAGGTGAACTTCGTCAGCGTCGATCGCAACTAACACAGTTCGTCTCGCATCACTTCGAGTGCCAACGAGCTCTGCATTGCGTAAGTCCTTGGCACTCAGGGCAGTTCTATGGCCCGTCTCTAGGTCGACAGCGTTTTTGGTGCTTGTTGTCGAGCATATCTCATAAACGCGCTGCTGAGACGAAACAATCGCGCCAGTCGGAAATTCGGGAAGTCTCACGACGAAGGTTACGCGGTAAACATCCTTTCCGTCGCGTCGTCCTATGAGCTGCGCCGAGTCGCTAAAATTTCCCCCCATCTCCTTTAATAAGGTGCGTACAATCCGTTTTGCGGCCTTGACCGTGCCGATATAAAGGTCGAGGCCCTCTCTCAGCCAGATTGTTTTGGCGATAAACGCTAGTCTATCCTCCTTGAGTGTAAGGTCAATGGTTCTTGCAGTAATCTCAAGGGCGCGTTCGAGCTCGGCTCGTTCTGGCGTCCTATGGTCGGCGCGTATTTGAACTTTGCTTTCGTAATAACCACCCGAAATTCGAGAGCATCTGTCGCAGGCGACTCGGTTCACACGGACATCTACGTCAAAACTTTCATGTGGCCCTTCAGCTTCAGAGACGTTGATTTCGATACGCGCGTGTATAATCGTCGGGGAAATCTGATCTAAAACAATCGTAAAAGCTGCTTCTTCGACATCAATCTTCAGGGCCTCTTCGACTGCGTTTGCAATTGCATGATTGGTATCCTCGTTCATCCATCTGCCCTTGAAGAAGTGATCGGAGCACGTCGGACACACTTGTATAGAGAGGAATCTAGGCATTGCTGCGATAGTGCGACCGCGGGCAAGACACCGCTCGCACACACCGTACGAACTTTCACCACAGCTGGGACAAACGCTTTCGAGAGTCACATTGCCTCCTTTGATTTAGAAAAGAACCATCTGCGCGTGCGGCACGCCATCAATCATAATGACGTTGTCTTCATCGACGACACCGCTTTCGATGCCGCAAGTAACAGACCGTTCGCCGACAAGATTTGCGATGGTGGCTTCTTCGAGTGCCATTTTCACCTCGTGCTCGTCTGCCGGCTGACCCTTGAAGAAGTCTTCATTGACATACAAGTGAAGCTCTCCTTCGCAAAATGTGCGTCCGACAAGTTCTGAATCGCACACAGCAACTAGAATTTCTCGGTTAACGCTATAGGAATTCAAATACATGCTCGCAAGAGCGGTCATATCTCTATTTTCCAAGCATCTTATTGTTGCGTCAGCCTGTAGTTGCTGCTGTATCTGACGGGTTCAAAAATTGCTGCTTCTTGTACTAATCTAGCAATCTCTGCTTCAACTTTGTCCTTGTCGAAGCCCAATTTTGAAGCTCTCTCTAAGATTTTATCAAGAGGCGCGGATCCTTCTTCTCGCTCGAGCTCTCTTATGATGTCCCTTATGCTTTTAATGCGTTCCTGTTGACTTTTGCTTTTTCCAACGGCAATTACGTCGAAATCCCGCTTCCCTGTTTCAGGGTCAACACCTACCTCTTTAAGACAAGCTTCAACGATTCTAATCACGCGTTTCGCATCATCGAGCGTCACCCATTTGCTTAATCTCGTGCGTGCGCTCGCTTCTGCAAGCCGCACTAAGGCTTCGAGCTGGCGCGCTGTTATCGGGATAGGCGACCCCTCACCGCCTTGTTTCCTCAAACCTACATAGTAGTCGATGAATTGCTGCTTGGCCTCTTCGGTGAGGATAGGGTTGATCCTTTTTGCATAGCCAATGAACTTCCGCAGCAGCTCCGCTTCAATTACAGGACTTATAATGCTCATCGCGGCTTCTACCTCTTGGTTTGGCATGCCAGAAGAGGCAAGTTCTCCAGCAAAATGTGATTGGAGTATATGCTTTGCGATACCCGTATCGTTGTTCTCATTCGGCACATCGGTCAGCACGAAAATCAGGTCAAAGCGAGAAAGAAGGGTAGGCGGCATGTTTATTTGCTCAGCTATTGATTCGTAGGGGTCAAACCTTCCGTATCGAGGATTAGCAGCTCCCAACAGGGCACAACGGCTGCTTAGGTTCGCCATAATTCCCGCTTTCGCCACGCTGACAGTTTGCTGCTCCATCGCTTCGTGCAGAGATGATCTATCTTCAGATCGCATCTTGTCCATCTCGTCAACTGCCGCTATCCCTTGATCCGCGAGCACAAGTGCGCCGGCCTCTAAAGTCCATCTGCCGTCGCCAAATTCATCCTTAATCGCAGTCGCAGTTAACCCCGCGGAAGTTGAGCTCTTGCCACTCGTGTATATGCCCCTCGGCGCGAGCTGGACCACGTATCGCAACAGTTGCGATTTTGCTATGCCAGGATCCCCCACGAGGAGAATGTGAATATCTCCCCGTATGTGTGAGCCATCAGGAAGCGTTTTCGGTACTCCTGAAAAAAGTTGGAGCGCTATCGCCTCTTTGACGCTCTCATAACCGAAAATTGATGGGGCTATCGAAGACACGATGTCTTGGTCAATTCCTGTCCTCCCAGCAAGTTCGACTATTTTGACCTCATCTTCCTGCAGTATTTCGATGTCCTGAAACTCTTTGTCTTGGATTTCGATTGAGTTTGTCTCCAGAAATAAATCGAACGTCGTGCTTTTTACGTTCTGATACTGCCGCTGTGCCACTCGCAGCAAGCCAGTCATCGCAGCTCTGTCGCCAGGAAAGACCTTTCCAGCGAGCGTGCCCTCTACGTTTGCGTCGAGCGTTTGTGGCTGTTCTCCGCCTTTCATGCCCTCTGGGGACTCTTGCAGCCGAATTTTTTGTGCATCCACGAATTTTGAATGCGTGAAATTCAACTTGAATGGGCCCTTTTTCCGGCAGACGCGGTGAGAGCATTCGGCTGGCTCTTTGAGCTTAGCATCGTCTTGTTCGACCGTTGTGATATTTCCGCAGCTCAAACATTCGAAGCCTGCCTCGGTAAGTTTTGGACGAACTTCAGTGGCTTTGCGTACGATGCCTTCGATCGACACGAGCTTCCCAACGTGGTCGCTTCTGAGGTCCCTAACCTTTGTTTTTTCTGGAACGTTGATGATTCGTACTTTGGCGTCCAGCTTGCATTCGATGGGCAAGTCATATTCAAGGAGTGCGTCGTGCGCTGCTTGTAAGATCGGTAATGGGCCATCTAGCAGCGCATCTGCTAGAGAGATGTCAAAGTTTTGAAGGGCTTCGTAGTCGACATCGATGCTGTTTACTTCTGGGTACTCACTCGCCAGTTTCAGTATCTGCTTTTCGTAGTATCGAGCGAAAAAAGTGGCCCATCGCTCTTTGAAATCACTGCTCATCTAAATCGAACTATGCAAATCATCCCTCTTAAAACTAAGCGAAGCGCTTGCAGACTAATTAAGGAGCAAAATGGAGCCTTTTAATGATTAACAAACACTAGAGCGATGCGACGCCAAAAGACAGGTGTACCCGGTCTTTATCTCTCGATGAACATTAGCGGATAATCAGCGTCCTCGTCGTACTGCATCTTGACGAGTACCTTTGCCGTACCATAGGCGACCACAAGTTCAACGTCGAGCATTTTACCTTCAAGCTCTGCATAGCCAAATTTGTTGATTTTAGACGCAACGCTATCCTTGTCGATTCTGACTAGGATGCTCTCGACATACGGTTGGACGCGTATGCTTTCTTGGATTGCTTTTTCGAGCGTTTGAATTGTGTCGAGATCGAGTGGTGCGCCGACGTATTGGTGATACAAAGCCCCAAGTTTGATGCCTGCTTCAAAAAGCGCTTGTTCTCGGTCGTTTATCTGAAATACCCCCGAAATAGTGGATTTAGGACATACACGATCGAAAGCAGCAGAAGCACGAGGGCAACAATCGAGTAACTGGTTCCCAGCGCAAAAAGAAGCAGAATGAGCAGGAGCAATGCGCCCACGATTGCTAGGGTGATTGTATTTCTGACTTTGGGATACTTGATGTCGCTGACCATCAGTCCTGCCAGGACGAGCGCTACTAGTAACGACCCAATGGGGGGCAGTCCTGCGATTATATAGAGTGCGATTATTAACCCTCCCGCAGTTATAGGCAGCCCGTAGAAATTAGTTTCTTGGGGGGCGACGTTATATCGAGCAAGTCGCAGCATCCCGCTCACAACATATATGAATGAGACGACGATGAGCAAGAAGAAGAGACTGCGATTTCCTACCGCCTGTCTTGCCGCATAGTATACCAGAATTGAGGGCAATAAACCGAAAGAAACAAAATCTGCGAGCGAATCAAGCTGGAACCCAAGGCTTCCCTGTCCTCTTGTTCTCGCGAGATAGCCGTCAGCTCCGTCGGCGAGGACGCAAACCAGAACAAAAACTGCGGCAATACTTATGTTGTCTCGCGACTCGATCAGAAAGAGGATAGCTAGCGTGCCGAACAGCAAGTTGACTATTGTGGCGGCATCCTGCTCCCTAATTTCAATATTAAATGGTAACCACATAAATACCACTACCTTATTAGAGCAATTTAGCGATCGTTGTCTCTCCGGCCTTGACCTTTTGCCCTCGTGACACAACAAAAGAATAACCTCGAGGCAGTGCGACATCGACCCGTGAGCCAAACCGGATCATGCCTATTCTCTGGCCTCGTGCTATTCGTTCATGTTGACTAACGTAGCAAACAATCCTTCGGATGACCGCCCCAGAGATTTGCGTAACGATGACATTGCCAATTCGAGTACGAATAGTAATAGTGTTTCGCTCGTTTCTATCTGAATCTTTGTAAAAAGCGGGGACCCTGCCTCCTTTATGGTATTGTATGTCTATAACTTCGCCGTTGACAGGAGATCTGTTGACGTGCACGTTGTGAATGTTCATAAAAATGCTAAGCTGATGATCCTGTACCTTGAGTACTCGTCCATCTGCCGGGCTCACCACGTCGGTCGAGTCATAGCTTTCCGATGACCGTTCTGGATCTCTGAAAAAAAGGAAGAGAAAAACGGTAATCAAAATACCAACGAACATATACGGGGTAAAAAAAGCTATAAACGCCGTTAGTGCGAAAGAGCCTAGGATCCAGTACTCAGATCCCTTAGCTAGCACGGATAACGCCTCCTTTTAACAAATCGAACACGTTAACTACCATATCGAGCAATTCTGGCAGCAACCTGAATACCATGTACGAGATTAATATCAAAGCACCGATCGATCCAAATTTTGCAATAACGTTGTGCGAGATGTAGAAACTGGTTTCAGGCAAACCAAACCATTGGTTACCCGTAGCTGTCAGCACAAATGCATTGCGCAGCACATTCAATATGTAAATCGTTGGGACGGAGACCATAAATGCGGCCAATTTTCTGCGTGGCGGGGCACGCACGCACGATATGACTCCAAGGAACAGAGCCATGCTCTCGATGCCAGTGCAGCCGAGTATGATTTCGACTGGGTAGCCGTTCAGTGTCAGAACGTTCCAATCAGCCAGAACTGCAGGCACCCCGACGGCATTTAACGTGAAGGCAGTCTGTGATGCTACCGCGCCGATCAACAAGTGATTGAGCGACGCGAACTCTGCGAAGGAGAAGTAGAATATGCCCCCTAAGGCGGCGGCTTTGGTGATAAGGAGGGTTAGATCATCAGCTTTCTTCCACATAACAAAGGCGACATAGCCGCAAAAAATGGCAACACAAACGGTCACTATGACGTTGAAATAGTCCTCGATTGCCAGATAATGCACGGGTTGGTATGCCCAATGTAACGCGAAAAAAACCCAACCGGCAGCTCCGATCGGATATGCGATCTTACGCGGCGCAACGGTCGCAATAATGAAAAGACCGAGTGCAATCCACAGTAACGCCTGCATGAATCCACCAATGGGTTAGAAGTCGCTAAACAAAGACACAACGCCTTATAATGAAACTGGCATATAACCATTTTGACTCGTCGTTTTGTGACTCCCGGTTAGCTAGCTCGACGAGTTTTGATTTGGTCAGCTGACACGAGCGCTGCATATATTTAAGGTACGACAAATAAAGAACTCACTCGCGAGAAGTGCTTTGGCGTAATCGGAAGCTGTGTGGAAGAATGGAATTCTGTCCTAAGTGCAAAAGCATTATGGTTCCCGAAGAAGGCCTAGTGACGTGTCGAGCGTGCGGTTTCGTCAAAGAGAAGATCCAGTTGGCTAAGAAAAAGCACGCCCACGAAATCTCTCGGAACACGCGAACCATGTTGGTAATCGAAGGCGAGTCGGACGAAGGGAAGCCTACCATCAAAGCGTATTGCTCTGAATGTGGTCACGACAAAGCTTATTGGTGGCTCAGACAGCTGCGTTCTGCAGACGAGAGCGAAGTACGATTCTTTCGATGTACGAAGTGTGGTTACACGTGGCGCGAATATGATTAGCTGTTTGAATGATTCCTGCGACAAAGCTAAGGCATTGTACGGGCGCGATCGCGGCCCCTACGATTCAGCCGAATACGTCAGTTGAAGCGAATCCCTCGGTAGATGCTCTCGCAAGTCAAGAGCTGTAAATGGATGTTGAAGTTGTACTAGTAAATCCCGTTTATCAAGGCAATGTGGGCGCCGTTGCTCGCGTGATGAAAAATTTCGGCTTCTCAAAACTCGCTCTGATAGAGCCGTGCGAGCTGGGGTCCTTAGCAAGAGCGATGGCATCTCACGCTCAGGATGTGCTCAATTCTGCGAGGCTTACGACGCTTGAAGATGTTTTACGCGCATCGAATTTAGTTATAGGGACGACAGGAATTGTCGGATCCAGAGCAAATCTAAGGACACCGTACCCGCTTGCGAGACTCGGCGTCAAGCTCTCGGGAATGCGCGGCATCGCTTCGATACTCTTTGGCGCTGAAGATCAGGGACTTTCAAACGCAGTGTTGCAGGAATGTGACATGATCGTCAACATTGAAACGAGCCCGGAGTATCCGGTAATGAACATTTCGCACGCCGCAGCCGTTGTATTGCACAGCATCGCCAGCGCGACGACACTTGCCACTCCAAAACGAACGGTGGCATCGCATGAGGAGCTCGATCGATTGCTGCAGCATTCAAGCGATGTTCTCCAAGCAATCGACTTTCCGACGCACAAGCGGCGGCGGGTGCTTATAAGCCTAAAACGCATCTATGGCAGATCAGAACTAACCGCTCCAGAAGTCAGCACACTTAGAGGCATATTAAGCAGGGTACAACTCCATCTCAGACGATAAGTCACTTGAGGTACTTCCCCAAAAGCGGACGAAGCTTGTCCAGCGCCTCGGCTGAAATGGCCTCTGGACTAGTCACAATAGCATCCTTAAGTGCGTGTCTGCACTCGCACGTGCCATCCTTGACAGGGAGGTGGGACACCACTTCTTGGATGATTCTCTGCGTGCTCGCTGCGTTTTTCTTGACGTTACTTATCACTGTTTCAATGGTAACCCCTTCCTCGCGCCAAACGTCGTAATCTGTAACCGTAGCTAACATGCTAAAGCACATCTCTGCCTCTCTCACGAGTTTGGCCTCAGGCATTACCGTCATTCCTATGATATCAAAGCCCATCCGTCGATAAGCGTTCGATTCTGCCCGCGTCGAAAACTGAGGGCCCTCGATGCAGACATATGTACCGCCTTTTTCGATGCTGCATCCGACCTTTTGCGCCGCCTGCCACAACGCGTGCGACAGATCCAGACAAAATGGGTCGGCTAAGCCTATATGAACGCAAATGTCATCAAAAAAAGTATTTGTACGGAGCCTAGTTCTGTCAAAAATTTGGTCTGGAATTACGATTGCGAGAGGTTCGATCTCCTCTTTGAGGCTGCCAACTGCTGAAATTGCGACAACATTTACGGCGCCTAGAGTTTTTAGGGCGTAAACATTTGCTCGATAGTTTATGCGGCTTGGCGAAAAACGGTGGCCAGCCCCGTGTCTAGCTAGAAAAGCACAGTTTTTCCCGCTGATTTGACCGAGGACTATGTCCCCTGAGGGAGGACCAAACGGTGTTTTTACTGCGACGGTTGTCGGATTTTCAAGGAGATCAGGGTTGTAAAAACCGGAGCCACCTATGAACGCAAGCTCGGCGTTCATTTTAATGTCCAGCCCCCTTCTTTTCGTTCGACGAGCCTCCTCCTTTGCATCTCTTTCAAGATCTCCGGAAGGCGTCCGGGCTGGGCGATGTCTAAGTGAATAGGATCTATCGAGAACGAATGATTCAGTCCAGCCTTGATTGATTTTTCGTTCCACACGTCTTTTCTCTCTTTAGCCATCAGTTTTGCTATTAGGTCGATCATATCTTCGATAAAATTCCACGGGTATACGACCCACGTCCAATCTTCGAGAAACTCCGCGTAATAGTCGGGTGTAATTTCGGAAGTGAAGAGCAGTTGTAGAACGCCTGTTTTGCAGTCAGTTGGTTTAAATTCTTTTACGTAGTCTGACGAATGCTGAAGACTTTTTCCTGTGTCAGCGATGTCGTCCACGATAAGTACCTGCTTATCTCTGACCATTTCTTCTACGATGGGGTATCGTACTCGACACTCATCCGCTAGGCGAGCAGTTCCCACATAGTGTTCGACTTTCAAGCTAATCAGGTCGGAAATACCGAGAAAATCGCAAACCATACGGCCAGCAAACCATCCCCCACGCGCCAGCGCCACTATGACGTCTGGTTCATATCCTGACTCGACGACGCTCGTTGACAGATCGCGGCACAGGTCGTAGATATAGTTCCAATTCGTCACTGTACATCTGATCTTTTCAGGAACAGCCATGGATCATCCGTCGAGAAATCATAATATTTATTTCTACCTATCCTATGTTCTAATGGAATTCAAAAGGAATTTATGCAGCAAACGCTATTACGGTTAAGTGCTTTAAAGGAGTTTTCCTATGCGACTTGAACAAGAAGACATCAACGCGATAGGTGAAATTGTAGTTAGTCGATATTTCAAGAAGGGCGGCTTTCAGTATATCAGTTTGAGTGATCCGAGGAGGATAGTCAAAGCGTACAACGATGTCGACGAACAGTATAAAGAATATCCTCAAATGAGCCGCGACTGGTACGTCTCTAACTCGGTTGAGAAAGATGCATATATCGCGAGAACGTGGAAGGAACTTAAGAAACTCGTAGATTTTTTGAATGGCTTGAGTGACAAGAAGCTCTACAACTTTGTGGTTCGAGCGAATGACGAGCTCGTTTTGGCCAAAGTGGAAACTGAACGATCAGAAGTCTCGAAAGACGCTATTGCGATCGCGAGGAGGAACGATTATAAGCTCTACCTTTTCACCGTGAAAGTCCCTAGCAACCTTGAATACGACGTAGACGTACTGAACGGCAAGTGATCGGCTGGTCACAGCGTGAGAGACTGAAGCCGTTGCTGTATGATAACGTATGACGTTTTCAAGTTCTGAACGTTGTCAAAGCTTGCTTTTAGCGTATCAAGTCCATCCTGATCGTCTTTGCCTTCAAAGCGCTTCGCAAAACTAATCAGATTTTTCATCGCGCGCGTGACTTCATCGACGATTGTTACAGTACTCGTCACCGCCGTCCGAGACAGCGGGTTTAGGTCGACAGTTAGAACAACTTTCCCGAGCCGAGTCAAAGCTTGAGCCCTATCGCCGTCTTCTAATGGGGCGAAAACCACGTCTGCTTTGAATATCCCGTGCTTGTCAACTTTTGCCCTGTCGCTAGAAATATGGTCGAGCTTAACGAAGTCAAATCCGGCTAGAACGTTGACCACTCCGTGCGCGTGCAAGTAATCTGCGATTCTATTTATCCGCTTGACAGACCGATGAAACAGATTAACCTCAACAGGAATGCTGGTTATCGCGCAAAACTCTGCTATTTCTTCTGATGCGAGAGCCGCGGTATTTCCATTTACCGACAGAATCGGGTGGCGTGCAGTGAGCAAATAGGCGCACGCAACGTTAGTTGCGTCGAGTGCATTCTTGCTCGTTTGCTCCCCTAGCAAGTAATCGAATGCTTCGCCTCTCCCGTGCGCAATGAGGCCGTGAGCGCTCGTTATGCCTTTTTCATAGCCGTCGACTAGTTTATTGCGCAGCCTAAGCGATTTGTAACGAGGATGTCCTTCCAAGACCATAATTTGCGTCACTCTGCGGTCGTTTTGTTTGATAGCGCGCTACACAACCCTTTGTATATAAATCTTCAGGGACAAACATGTTACCGTGAGGGCTGCATCGGAGGAGCTAAGCCGGAAGGAGCTCCTTTTAAACTCATTTAAGCTCGGTAAGATAGACAAGGACCTATTTGGTCCGACGCCACCTTCGGCGTTTGTTGGAAGATTTGGCTACCCTGAGGTTCTTGCTGGACCGTTGGTTTCGCCCGCAGGTGAAGAGGTTTCACTTAGTGACACGCCAGACAAATGGCTTTATTTGAGCAGAGAAGAGATAATTGGGTTTAGATCAAACTTAGTTCGGTCCAATTTCAAGTTGAACGTGAAAGACGCACGCGATCCCGGCCGACTTCTTAAGGAGACGCAGGAGCTCGCAATGGCCGCACTCCCTGTCGACGTTGAGGTGAAGTTCTTAAAGCCGCCAAGACGAGCCATTCAGTTTGACGGTATCCTCACACCTATGGGGCCGTCCGGAACCGTGACCGACATCGAGATAGTTGAGAACCCTCAAGTCCCTAAAAAAGTAGATGCGCTTGCCGACGATCGAGACATCAAAGCAACAGAGGCGGCAATCCTTTTGTACGAGGCTTCGATATCCCCATATCAAATTAGTCGGCTTCTGTCGGTCGGCACGTTGGGCAAGAAGCGCTTGATTGTCCCGACGCGTTGGTCTATCACTGCGACCGACTCCATGCTAGGCGAAAATCTGCTTAAACGGGTGCGGAACTATCCAGAGAACGCAGATGTTCAGCTCTTTGTCTCTGAAGCGTATGGAAACCACTTCGAGATACTCTTCGTCCCTCGAGCCTATGCTTTCGGATGGACGGAAATGTGGATATCGCAGAAAGGCAAGGTCGAGATAGGCGATTTGTACGAAGATGCGATGAATAAGCCAGCCTATATGGATGGTGGCTATTATGCGGCGCGATTTTCAGCGCTTGAGTTTCTTGAACGCGTCAGAAGGCAGGCGTCAATATACGTTATGCGCGAAGTAAAACCGACGTACGACATCCCTCTCGGAAGCTGGGTGATTCGAGAGCTCGTTAAGGATGCGTTCTCTCGGCAACCACTGATATTTGGCAGTGTGACGGACGCCCTCAAGAGCGTGCGAACGCGCATCAACGTGCCACCTAACACTCTTTTTTTGAAAAAGCATCTGTTGCAGACAAGGCTAATGCAGTTCGATTAAACGCCAGCGTATGGCGATAGCCGTTGTACCACAAAGCAAGGACGACTGCAAGAGAAAACCCAAAACTTATTACTTGTGGGGTTGATGTCATGCTTCAAGATCGGCACTGAACCGGTCTCGGCGTAGCAAACTGGAATGAGGGGTGCAAATGGCCGTAAAAGTAGCAATAAATGGTTATGGAAACATTGGTAAACGGGTTGCAGATGCGGTAGCTAAGCAGGACGACATGGAATTAGTAGGGGTGGCAAAAACGCGGCCAAATTTCGAAGCCTTTGTCGCCGCTCAGAAGGGCTACCGCCTTTATGCATCTGAAGAGGACAAAATAGCAGCTTTTAATGCCGCAGGCTTAGAAGTCGCCGGTACGACGATGGATATGCTCGGCGAAGCCGACGTTGTGGTGGATGCCACGCCGGAAGGGATGGGTGCGCAGAATCTGGAAACGATCTACAAGAAGCTTGGCATTAAGGCCATATTTGAAGGTGGCGAGAAGCACAACGCGATAGGGGCATCATTCAACGCATACTGCAACTATCAAGACACTGTTGGGAAGGATTATGTTCGGGTAGTATCGTGTAACACGACAGGACTGTGTCGCTCCCTATCCGCTGTCGATCGCGTTGCAGGCATTAAGAAGGCCCGAGTAGTATTGGTGCGAAGGGGCGGTGACCCAGTTCAAATCAAGAAAGGACCGATCAACGCTATTATTCCAAACCCGCCGACCGTTCCCTCACATCACGGTCCAGATGTCAATACGGTAATGCCAAAATGGAACGTTGCAACGATCGCCGTGCTCGTCCCGACGACGCTTATGCATCAGCATAACATCATGATCGAAGTCGAAAACGACGTCTCTCGTGAGGACGTGCTCAAGGAGTTTTACAGTCGCAGGCGGCTGATGCTCGTGCGGGCAGGAGACGGTCTAGGCTCTACCGCGGAGATTATTGAGTTAAGCAGGGATCTGGGGCGACCGCGCTACGACCTTTGGGAAATTGCAATCTGGGAAGAGAGCGTCAACGTCGTAGACAAAGAAGTATTCTACATGCAGGGTGTCCATCAAGAGGCCGACATAATCTTAGACAATATTGATTGCATCAGGGCGGTCACCGAGGCTGAAAAAGACGCAGAAGCATCTATTCGGAAAACTGACAAAGCAATGGGGGTTATGGGTTCCTTTAGGCCACCGCAATGCCTTCAGGACAAACCTGAGGAGCTTCGAGCTATTCATAGCAAGGTATGGGGGATCGAGTAACTCAGCCGCAGACTGTTAAACCGCTCACAAAATCGAACACCGGTTAGACACTCAGCTGTGACCTGTAGGAAACGCGCCAAGCGCTCGTTACTATGTTAGATTTTCTGACTCTTGACGATGTGGAACTTAAAGGTAAGACTGTACTTCTTCGTGTGGACCTCAACGTACCTGTCGATCAGGTAAGTCGTCGAATCTCTGAATCAAAGCGCGTTGAGGTAATAAGGAATACGGTCGAGGAACTTGTTGATAGAGAAGCAAAAGTGGTTTTGATTGCGCATCAAGGCCGGGTTGGAGAATATGACTTTTTGCCTTTAGACCAACACGCAGCCGTTCTGAGCGCCACATTTGGCGAGACGTTCGGCTACGTCGATGATACTATTGGCGTCGCCGCGCGTGAGGGTATAAAGGCGATGAAACCCCGGGAAGTGCTCTTGCTCCAAAACGTGAGATTCTTGGCCGAAGAAACGCTTGATCGGACTCCGAAAGAACACGCGACAACGATTCTTGTGCAAAGGCTGAGCTCGCTAGCTGACGTGTTCGTAAATGATGCATTTTCGGCCGCTCATCGGTCGCACGCGTCACTTGTGGGCTTCACACGGACGTTGCCGGCTGTGGCAGGCAGAAACATGGAACGGGAACTTCGCTGTGATCAGCAAGTCCTCACTAACCCCGAGCGCCCACTCGTTTATTGTTTAGGCGGCAGTAAGCCGGATGATATCCTTGAGGTGATGAAGTACGCCTTAGGAAGAGGTATCGTCGACGACGTCCTAACCTCCGGAGTGCTTGGCCAATTGTTTCTACTGGCCGCAGGGAGGATGCTTGGCGAAGAGACTGACACTCTGCTACGGGACAAGCACTATCTTGATTATATGGGTGAGGTCAAAGACCTTCTCGACCGATTTGGCGCTCGCATACGCATCCCTCTGGACCTCGCCTACAACGACGAAGGAAAGCGGATAGAGGTTGGCGTGCTGAACTTGCCAGGGAAAGGGCTCGTTGCTGACATTGGCAAAGAAACGATTACCGCATACGAATCCATCATAAAAGACGCAAAGACCGTGGTGACGAAGGGGCCAGCCGGGGTTTATGAGCTTCCTGGATTTGCGGAGGGGACCAGGGCACTGCTAAAAGCTATCGGCTCTTCTAGGGCGTTCTCACTTGTGGGTGGGGGTCACATGCTGTCGGCGATACGCCAACTTGACATCGACGAGACCAGTTTCTCGTACGTGAGTTTGGGAGGCGGCGCACTTATCAATTATCTCTCTGGCAAGGGGCTTCCAGCGTATGACGCTTTGAAACAGGCTGCCTTGCGGCTTAGAGGCTCACTTGAGCTTGAGGTCGAGCGCGCTTGAAGATGCCTCGGCCGTTGCCGCCCTGAAGAATAGATCCGATATTCTGGCGCAGGAGACGTGAACAAATGGGATATACGCAGCTTGACATCGCACCGACCATCAGCACATTGCTAGGGTTTGAGATCCCTGAAAAAGACGGAAGAGAGATCAAAGAGATTACGGCGTTCTGTGCTGATAAGAGCGTTGATCAAATATTGCTGATTGTTGTAGATGGCGTGGGGGCGACACTGTATAAGAAATTGAACGGTGCTTTGGCGCACCTGCAGACTCTCTCCAAAGATGGCTTATTCTTTGAGATCTATTCGTTGCCACCTAGGATAACGACGCCTAATATCGGCACTATCTTGTCCGGATATGCGCCTGAACACCATCTTTTGTACGAGGTCGCTGACACCTTTTACACGCCGGTGCGATCAGTTCTTGAGCTCGCAAGTGAGAAGGGGATTAAGTCTGGTATAGTGATAGAACTCCTCGGTGCTAAGGCGATGCTAAATCGAGTAGATCTAGCCATTGGTATCGAGAATCTTCACGGGATCATTGACTACGACCGGCGTATCGCTGATTTGGCATTGAAGGCGTTTAGTTTGGAAGGAATAAAGCTGCTGATGATACATATGCGGGCAATTGACAACTGCGCACATCATTATGCGAAGGTCTGGGACGATCTTGCCCTAGCAGCGCGGACGATCGACAATAACTGCGAGCGGCTTTGTTACGGATTGCGAAAGCCCACGTTGATTCTGGCAACCTCTGACCATCCGATACACGTCGAAAAATGGGCCTACCTTGAGGATAACAACGAAGATGTGCCGTTAGTTGTCGGCTATGTGAGCGGAGCGAGTTTAAGCAAGGAGAAATAAACAAAGGTTTTACAATTGGCCTAAGCGCAATGATTTAAGTTGTTATTCTCTGATCAACAAGAGGGGGACAATGAAGGATAGACACGTCTTGGAAGCGTTAGGAAAGGCTTACGTCGTGGTCGAAGACGGGCACGTAGTGGAGGTGGGGGAACCTCTAATCGAACGTTGTCCAATTTTCGCAAAAGTGCGTGGCATTCAAGAGTTCAATAAAGAGATCGTCAAAGAGAACATTGAATTTCGAATTCGCGATTTTGGAATGTGCACCGGTGACCGGGCTATAGAGATGGAAGTCTTCGTTGGGTTTGGCGCATCCGAAGTAATGATGACTGGACTCCGGCGAGGCCTCATTGATGCCGCCGTCACAGTTTGTGAAGGTGTTGGAACCATCATTACTTCCAATCCGAACCTTGCTCAAGGAATAGGTGCTCGGATTTCGGGCGTAATAGAGACAACTCTAATTCCAAAATTGAAGAATCGAGTGGAGGAAAAAGGCGGAACTCTACTTGATGGTAGCAAAGCAGTTATTAACCAGCCTTTGGGCGTCGCTCGCGCTTTAGAGATAGGGTATAAACGCGTAGCTGTAACAGTCGTGACGTTAGAGGATAGTCGACAATGTCGTGAAATCGAGCGAGAGACAGGTGCCGACGTCATCGTCATCGGCGTTCACGTCACTGGAATGACAGAGGAGGTCGCTCGCGCTTTTATCGATACGGTGGATATTACCACGGGGTGCGCTTCTCGCTTCATCAGAGAAGCCGTCAGCGGTAAAGCGCTCACCCAAGTTGGCACTGGCGTGCCACTTTTCGCCTTTTCGCAAAAAGGAAAAGAGTTGTTACTCGAAAGAGCGAAGGAAGTGACGACGCCAATTCTGGTTAATACCATGAAATTGCCGGTGCTCCCGGAAGATAAGCAGCCAAAGCCATTGATATGAGACTATCCTATGCACTATGAATACGGAATCAATACAAAGTTAGTGCACGCTGGCGAGCATTCATCTCCTGATATGTCTGCACTTGCGCCGCCGATTTACCAAACGTCAAGCTTTGCTATCGATGAGCTCCTTCCATCGGGAATCAAACGCGGGACGTACATCTATTCCCGGCTTTCAAATCCAACGCTTACAGCACTTGAACTAAAAATGGCGGCGCTTGAAGGGGGTAACGCTGCCGTTAGTTTCGCTACGGGGATGGGGGCTATTTCAGCAATCATGCTGACGTTGCTCAAATGTGGCGATCATCTCATCGCTGATCGAGTGCTGTACGGCAGCACTTATGAGCTCTTAAAAAAAGGTGCTCCACGCCTAGGATTTGACGTGAGCTTTGTTGACACGTCTAAACCCGGGCGTGTCGCTGAGGCTCTAAGAGATAATACGAAGCTTGTTTTTTTTGAAACCCCGGCTAATCCGACGCTTAAGCTCGTGGACATACGAAAGGTTGCCGCTGTCGCATCGGAAAATGGCGCTAAGACAATTGTCGACAACACGTTTCTAACCCCCTACTATCAAAAGCCCCTCGAACTCGGGGCCGACGTCGTTGTGCATAGCGCGACGAAATATTTAAACGGACACGGCGACGCGCTGGGCGGAATCATCGTTTCATCCTATGAGGATGCAATTAGCATCAGAAAAGGGGTCTTGCGAGATATGGGCGCCGTGCTTAGCCCTTTCAATGCTTTTCTGATCTTGCGTGGGCTTCGCACCCTCGGTGTGAGAATGGAGCGACACACGCAGAACGCGACCGAGCTCGCTACTTTCTTGAAAGCACAGAAGCTCATCAAGCGAGTTTTTTACCCGAAATTCGATAGAAATCTCGAACGTAAGCCAGATCTCAAGGCGCAAATGTCAGGCTATGGGGGAATGCTCGCGTTTGAGATTCGTGGAGGTGTGGATGCGGCTATCACATTTTTGAATAACCTTAAGCTTTGTACGGTCGCTGTGAGTCTCGGCGACACTGCGACGTTGATAGAGCACCCAGGACTTATGACTCACTCAGTCGTGCCAAAAGAAGACAGAGAGATACTCGGGATCACAGACAGTCTCATAAGGGTCTCAGTAGGGCTTGAAGATGTAGTGGACATTAAGGCAGACATTCAACAAGCTCTTGACACAGTTTAGTAGACATGGCTGTGGCTTTTAGCTCATATCGCCAGCAGCTTCTTTGAACCGGGCGATCACGAATTCCGGACTTAGTGAGGTCAAAAACCAGCCCGCCCGGGGTCCCGATGTTTTTGCGAGGAGCGAGAGGTATATTGCTTTGAAAGCGTCTCTCGAGTCGATTCCTACTTCTTCACTGATGGCGTAGACTTCATTGTGGAGCCACTCTGGATCGCTGCTATTCGTCTCAAGTGCCGCTGCGAGCTTTGCTAAAGCCTTTCTTTGCCCGCTAGTGAGTGTTTTGACTTGAACTGGAACTGAACGTTGGACTTGAAACTTGACGAATTCAGGTGCGAAACGATCGAGCCAGTTTCTCACATTGCGCGCTCTTTTTTTGAGAGCATTCGTGTCTAAGGCGTTGTAGCCGCTTCGATGAAGAACTTGGACAAGCTCGTCGCAATCGTTTGCGATTTGAATTGCTGTAACCATATGCTTGAAGGGAACATCGCAGCTTTGCTCAGAAATTCGTGAAAGCTCGAAAGCGCGACCTTCGCCGTGGTCAAATTCATCAACAAGCGTCAGGAGTCCTAAGCCGGGATCGAAATCGATGAGCTTCTCAGGCTTCGTTTTAATTATCATGTAGCGCAGGACATCGGCAGGTGCGCTCTCAAGCATTTCGCTGATGGTGATAGTTACGCCTTTAGAGCTCGACATCTTGCCGCGCCCCTTCAGGTGAATGTGACCATACGGAACCGGATACGGAGGGGGATATCCATATACTTCTCTTGCGATACGTTGGCCAGTATCATAGGAGCCCCCTGCAACCGCGTGGTCTTTGCCAAAGGGCTCGATAGTGACGCCTAAAATCTTCCAGCGTGCCGGCCAGTCGACCCGCCATGCGAGTTTGCCCTGCCCTCTCGAATAATCTGCCACTCCTTCAGCGCCACACTGACATCTATACTGGACGGAGCTGCGCGAGGGAGTGTGCTCGACGATTTGTGCGGAACTGATTCGCCGGCATTGCTCACAAAGCGGATTATATGGACTCCACCCTGCAGGTAGTTTTCTCTTTGAAACGCTCTCAATTATATCAGCTATAACGTCGCGTCGTTCGAGGGCGACTTTCGTCGCGTCGGTATACAGGCCATTCTTATACATCTGGTCTGCGCGGTAAACTTCCGGATTAATGTCCAGTTGACCCAGCGATTCTGAGAAAGGCCTAAGGTAATGCTCCGCGTAGCTTGAACAACAGCCAAAAGGGTCAGGTATCTCAGACAAAGGCATGCCGACGTACTTTTTGCACGCAGCGGGCAAGAACGGATAAACCGTCCGGAGTGGGTCATACGTATCAGCCACGTATATGAGGCGAGCAGCTTTGCCGACGTCCTCAATTGCCCGAAATATTGCGTCAGCGGTGACTACCTCTCGCATGTTGCCGACGTGGATATTGCCGGATGGGGTGATACCCGTGGCTATAACTTGCTGCCCTTCAACGGCGTGTGCAATCACGTCTGCCCAGTGAATGCGTGTTTCTTCCATCTCACACGTCCTTTAGAGGTCTTCAGTCAAGCCAATCGTGCGCAGCTCTATTCGCTCTTGACCTACGCTACTAGGTGGCCTCTTAAAACGCAAGATCCCACTTTTTGGGAAACACTGTTGTCACTTCTCAGCTGCAGATACCCTTGAAAGGCCATTTGTGCATCTCGGATCATCGCGTCTCTTCGCGTATCCAATCAAGATACGGCGGCCATCCTGACTCTATCGTGAAGGAGATAATGCACGGGGTTTCGTAGCTATGGAGCTCTCGTATTCTGGCAGTTACCTTGTCAACCAATGCGGTTTTGGTTTTGATCGACAATGCATACTCTTCATCTTCTTCGATGTTTCCTTGCCATCTATACAATGACTTGATCGGATGCATGTTCGCGCAAGCTCCGAGCTTTTCTTCAATCATTGCGTGAGCAATGCGCGTTGCCTCCTCCAAAGTCGGTGCAGTTACGTATATGTCAGAGAACATCATGAAACCCCTTAAGGTGAAAGCCATTTGGATTATTATACTCTTGCATTGATTATCTTCGCGGCTTATTGGCTTTTCGTGATTTTGCTGAACTATCGAGGCGTCCTCGCACGACACGGCATTAGCGCTTACGGTCCTATTCTCATGCTGAGGACGACGCAAGGCTTGCGCCTGCTAGACAAGCTAGCGCAACCCAAGCGGTTCTGGAGGGTCTTCGCGAACATCGGCATCCCTTTAACCGTTATTGCGATGTTCTTTATGCTTGCGATACTGCTCGTCGGTGACGTCCGGGTTATCGTCACACAGCCAGCGCCCACCGCTTTGAATGCCCCGCAAAACGTGCTGCTGCTACCAGGAATAAATCAATTCATTCCACTAACGTGGGGACTCATTGGCTTGATAGTCACGCTCGTGGTTCACGAACTCTCGCACGCAATCCTCAGCAGAGTTGCAGATATAAAAGTGAGATCACTAGGCATTCTAGTCGCGCTCATCCCCATCGGTGCTTTTGCAGAGCCGGACGAATCACAGCTGTTAGGAATAGACGCGAAACCGGGCGACAAAATTGCAACACGACCAGAACGGTTGAGGGTGTTTAGCGCAGGAATCACGGCAAATTTTGCAGTTGCGTTAATCGCATTTATGTTGTTGTTTGGGCCGGTCTTATCATCTATAACGTCAGTTCAAGGGCTCGGGGTCGTCAGCGTCGTGTCTGGATCTCCAGCGGAAAAAGCAGGTCTACAACCAGGAATGGCAGTCTATCAAATCGATAGCGCCAAGATCTCTAATCAGGGCGACTTTCAAGCGTTTATGAATACGACGCATCAAGGCCAGATAGTGACCGTGAAAGCAACGGATCAAGGAGTCTCAAGGAGTTTTGTCGCTGTTCTAGACAAAAATCCAAACTACGACAAAGGTTTCTTGGGCATCCAAGGAGAGTCAGCGGCAGAGCTTCTCAGTTATTTGAAGTCAATCCCGGCTAGCCTCAATACCTTGCAAGGATGGGCTGCTCTTGTCGGCCTGCCTTTCTTCTTTGGTGGCTTTACCGGCGCTATCGCACACCTCTATCAGCCGGCTGGGTGGGCGGCACCTCTTGGGAACACCTTTTTTTGGATAGCCAATACTCTTCTCTGGGTCGGCTGGATAAACTTCTGGGTGGGGCTGTTTAACTGTCTCCCTGCAGTTCCTTTAGACGGCGGACACATATTTCGGGAGCTCTTCAAGTCGCTTGCCGAAAAATTCCTACGAAACGCCAAAGATCAAGAGCGTGTCACAAGTGCACTCGTGACGACTCTGGGGGTAGTCATACTCTCTTCGTTCTTGATCGTAATTGTCGGTCCATACGTCTTTGGTTCGCTGTGAGATCATATGTGGGTGCTAAAAGAACCAGTTGGGTGTAATGCTTGTTGTTTAAGCCGTCGCGGTCTTGATGAGAGGGGATAAGAATGGAGCGAATTCCTGCCACAATGGCTACCCAGCATCCCGATTCAGCGACTGTCTATGTCCCGGTGCAAAAAGAGCCACAGGAGGCCCTTGACGTTCTCAAGCCTGTGGATCGCGGAGGGCTTGGGATCGACGAGTATATGATTGATTTTGAAGGGAAGATGACGCCGTGCATTCAGACGACGGAAGTCGTGCTAAGACTCGTGTCAGAGGGAATAATTCCAGGCAAAGACGTGTTCGTCACCCCCCGAATTCCGAGCGCCTCGCAGGAAACCGTTTTTAGGCAGCTCATGGCGTTGATGTCGATAATGGAAGCTTATTATCGTGTACACGACGTCATCGCGGGACCGAGCATAATCGAAGTGATACACCCAATGAGCGCGAGCTCTTCGGAACTGTTAGAAACGCGACAAAGAGTAGTCGACGTGGTCAACCTGACGAACCAAGAGTTTCATATCGCTGTTGAGCCAGATGTCATAAAACTGATTCCGTTAGTGGAGGCAGTCCCGCAACTAGTCAGGATCAAAAGAATCTTGGGCGAATACCTCATCGGAAGCAAGCGACTGAAATTAGGGGACGATAGGCTTCGCGTTATGCTTGGGAGAAGCGACGCCGCTCTGGATTATGGTCACGTAGCAGCAGCTCTCTCTATCAAGCTCGCAATATCAGAGTGCTACACGTGTGGCGAAGAGGTTGGCTTAACGATCGCGCCTATCATGGGTGCTGGCACCCTTCCGTTTAGAGGGCACGTCACGCCCAAAAATGCCGACTGTTTGATGAATGAGTTTAAAGGGTTGAAGACAATTACGATTCAATCGAGTCTTCGCTACGATTGCGACCGACACGAAACGATCGAGCTAGTCAAAAAGATGAAGGCTGGTCTGCAGAAGCCCGCGCCGACTATTTTTTCGCGCGAAGAAGGGCAAGAAATTCTGTTCCTAATCGGACTCTTCACCAAGCATTATTTGAAAACTTTCTACCACATTATAAACCCGGTAAAAGCGATTTCTGATTTGTTTCCTGATCAGCGAGACCGGCTTGCACGGAAAGGCCCAGTCGGGTATTCCCGTGACGTTCCAAAGCCTGCCGATCTTGCTGTCTGTGTAGATGACAAAAAGCTTTCCTCTGAACTGAAACGGTTACAGGTCGCTCGTGCCCTACCTGATCTGCCCAGAGCAATAAAATATACAGGTGCGTTATACAGCATTGGCCTGCCTCCTGAGATCATTGGGACCGGTAGGGGCCTTAAGGAAGCCGATGAGCACGGCCTGCTAGACAAACTTTTAACAGAGTACTACGCAAGCGTGTCTTCTGATTTAGCGTTCGCATATCAATTCGTTAATCTAGACGCTGCAAAAGCCTTCATTCCACGCGTTCCCTTTCGGCAGGTCTCAGAAGACGTCAAATATATCAAGGAGTATCTGAAAGTTGATAGAAGGGCGCCTAATCTGTTGTACGCGACTTTAATGGAGACGCTGAAGCCCTCCCTGAGACAATTTGTGAGCAGTGAACATAAGATGCTCGTTGACGAGGTCACCCAACTTGGTCTTATCGAGAGCTGTTTGTTGAAGATGAGCCAGATTCGAGGCGCTTTGGGTTAGCGCAAAGTCAATTCTTCAAAGACGTACGCGAGAAAAAGTACCTACTGCGCGTGCTCGTAAGCGTCGGTTATTGTCTGACCCGTCACGAATGCGAGTCCACTTCTTTTTGCGTAGCTCATCGCATCTTGTTTCGTAAGAGCTTTGCCTGCTCGTGCGTCGAGCATTTCACACATAGCCATTGCCGGGATGATCCCTGCCATCTCAGCTAAGGCTATCGAAAGCTCTGTTTGTCCTTTTCGTTCTGAAATCAGCCCTTGTGCTGCTCGAAGCAATGGAACGTGGCCTGGCGAGCGAAAAGCAGCGCCGAAGTCAAATGGATGGTGAAGTGTCGCATTTTCTACAGCTATACCAAGCTGAGTAATCGTCAGCGCACGATCTATGTCAGTTATTCCGGTCCCGACGCTTCTGTGATTCACGGCGATCGAAAAGGAGGATCGAGTGTCATAATTAAGATCGCCGGGCTTCTCGCAGACAGAATCGAGCTTTAATCCGCGCCCATTAGAACTTACGAATTTTAAGATGTCTGCCATAAACGGCAGACATAGTATTTCCGCAGCTTCTGGAGAAATGGCGACGCAGATGAGGCCTCCAGCTTCGATGCGCATTCTCGCCACCTGCGTAGGCGTCGTTGAGATGGCCGGAACCACCATGTCCGTTTCACCCTCTCTGTCTTCCGAATCGTAAATGAGTACCATTTCTCCTTTCTTTACTGCTCTTATTGCCTCTGTTACGGTCATAACACCACTACCTTAACAAAATCGCCATTATCAACGTTGAGAGTCTTCTTGATTGAAACTGGAGCAACAGTCTCGATCACATCGTTGTGATAGTGCGAGCGGTCGGGGACGATTACTGCGCCGTCAATCCCCCCAATCGAAGCCACATAGCACTTTATGCCGCCATAAGTGCGGTTGCTAGTCTTGAAACTTGAGATATAGATGGGTGCTAGGTTGTCTAGTCTCACTCGCGCTGCGACGCTCTCATCATCTAGCTTGACATTTAACGTGCCGGGGTATGGGTTGAATCCTAGCCGCTCTTCAAACTGTTTTGTGTAGCCGCGAATAGAGAGATAATACCTACCCTCTCCTAACCCTGATTCAATGATTCCGTTCAATTCGATCGCAGGTTTCGACTCAAAAATGGATTTATAGGCTAGATATTGTTCTTTTAGTGTGTTGGATCCCTTCTCGGTAATGATGATAGCTTGAGACCTACCTGAGAGCATTCGAGCAATCAGGCCTCCATCTTCGAGTTCTTTGAGTCGTCGCGACGCAGTCATTGGACTCGTCCGGAGTCTTTTAGCAAATTCGACCGCTGACATTTGAATTGGCTGCTGCGCCGCGTTAATAAGAGCGAGCTCAAGAAGCGGATCTTTCATGGAATCTCAATCACCAGTATTGATATACCTATCACTATTGAGTTGATGTTATAAGAAGCTATTTATGTCACATTCTCGAAGCGCAAACGCTAATCTAGGTTTTTATGGCGCATCGTCACTTTTTTTGGGCTAAAACGCTTAAGAAGCTATCAGTGCCTATGAGCCGAAAAAAACAGACTGGCTGACTCGCAGTCGAGTTGAACAGGAGCTGCGAAATGCGTGAGTTTTACTCGGTTCGAGCTGCTTATCGCACTATATGGGATCTAGAGCTAGAGGAATGAAAAGGATTGAAGCCTGTCAACTTAAGCAGCGTGCATTCGGATTGTTGTGAAAACGGGGCCACGCAGGTCGATTTTTTTGTTTCGGCTTGTAATATATCTCGTCGCTACTGGATCTATCTTAAGGTTAATGTCATTTGGCGACCGAGCTATTCGTACTCGCACTTCAAGTTTGTTTTTCCCCTCTTTCAAGGCCTGCTCGATCGCATAAGCCGCTTCAGCTGCGAAAGCCCCGATGTACGTAATCCCTGTCGAAACGCCTTCGGGCTTTGCGGCTCCTATTACGTTTCCATCTTTGACGAATATCTCGTTGAGGAAAGCCGGTCCGCAAAGTTTCGTATCTTCTTCAGGCTCTACCACAGTGATTCGTACGAACGTGTCGAGTAGCTCCCCCTCCCAAGCCACAAATTCAACCGGGCTCGTATCGGCGCCATGAGTTTTGCAGATCTCGACGATAGAGCGTTGAATCTCTTGTCCTTGGGGCGTTGCTGGTGTGTTTTTAAGCCTGATGAGGCTGACTAGCTCATCGTCAGTCAAAACGAATTCTCCGTAAAACTGAGGGTATACGAGAGTTCTAATGTCTTTGTATCCGTGTACGAGCATCGCGATCCTCTCGACTCCAATGCCGCAGTTGACTACAGGGCATTCGATACCGTAGTTGGCTAGTGTGAGGGGGCTGTACAATCCAAAATCAGCTACTTCGAGCCATCCGGCATCCTCGCTTGCGACTTCTTCAAAATCGGGATGATAGGCGAAGGCCTCAAAGTGCTTTCCAGGAGCGTAGTAAGTGTCCGTGCCGCTGGAAACGTGTCTGAATTGAAAATCCTCAAATCCGAAAGGCCGTAAGAATTCCTTCACTATCCATCTCCCGAGGTCAATCGATACATCCTCATCCATCACGACGCATGAAGCGGAATCGTGCACTCGAAGGTGCGTTGCGTCTTCGCGTTGCTCTCTTCTATAACGAGGGCCAATTGAGAACAGCTTAACGGGGACGGGGGCGTATTTTTGGATGGTGGCGAGCGTATCGAACCAAGCAGCAGTCATGTGCGATCGCAGCGTAAGATTAGAAGGGAGTGGTTTCAAGTCTTTGAACTCGAAAAACACCTTTTCGAAGACTTCTATTGCGCGGTCATCGGCGATATCTAACTCTTTTCCGATCTCCCTGATCAACTCATCGCCCTCGAGCTCACCCGTTTTGAGCTTATGGAGTGCAAGCTGGAGCGCGGCCACTTTTTCAGGAGGCAGGTCTATACCGAAGCTTTTAATGGCTGCTTGTTTCTGCGAACTCAACCCGACGTCAGGCCTTGGTAGGGCTGCCAGATAGTAGCAGCGATCGAGTATGGCATAACCGGTCGGCCCCCACTGTTTCATTATATCTTCGTGCGGGAAGATGGTCTCGTTAATAATCTCGTCGAAGCCAAGTTGCAGGAGTCGTTGTCGCATTCTCTCAAGGAGGTCGTTGAGTGGATGCGGCTTTCCTAGCGAGGCTGCTTGTGTAACGCGGCTCAGGTCGTAGGCGCTTCTGTCATTGAGCAATTCGCCTCCGTATTTCCACGCCTCTTCAAAGCTTTTTTCTTTGATTCGTAATAGTTTGTTTACTGGAACCTTTTTCAAATGGCAGCACCCAACCTTGCCACGCAGCTGGCTCTTTTCAGGTCTAGCCTACGCAACGGAGTTACAAACCCCTCAACACGATCATACTTAAGTTTTTACGTGATAAAAGGGCACATATCGCATAAAGAGAGTTGCTTTCGCGTTAAATAGCAAATAATAGACGAACGAAGTAGAAGCTTAAATCGTCGAGAGAGTTTGAGCGCCATGGGAACCGTGCATAGTAAAGGATGCGAGTTATGTCAGCTTGGCGCGAAGATGGTACTTTTTGTCACAGGTTTATGCCAAAGGAGCTGTTTCTATTGTCCTTTGTCTGAAGAGAGGAAGGGAAAAGACGCCGTATATGCGAACGAGCGACTCGTGCGATGCGATGCCGATGTTTTAGAAGAAGCGCGGTCCATGGACGCGCTTGGCACGGGCATCACTGGGGGCGAACCTTTGTTGAAACTCGAGCGAGTCCAAAACTATATCGAGCTCTTAAAAAGTGAGTTTGGATCGGCACATCACGTCCATCTTTATAGTTCTCTTGCCCCTTCTAAGCACGTTCTCGACGCGTTATCTGGCACCGGGTTGGATGAAATACGTCTTCACCCGCCGATAGAGGAGTGGGATAACTTCTCTACGTCTCGTTACCGCGAAGCGCTCGAATATGCTCGCGTACTTGGCCTGCAGGTCGGTGTTGAGATTCCAGCAATTAAACCTGTCCCTGCGATTGTAGAAGCTCTAAAAGAGCTTGGCGGATTCCTCAACCTTAACGAACTTGAGTTTTCAGAGACGAACTATGAAGCGATGATCGCAAGAGGGTTTGTCCAGCTCAAATCGGGGTACGCTGCTTTCGGCAGCCGAGAAATTGCCTTAGAGACTGCTCGTGATACACTATTGGCGTATTTTTGTCCCTCAGCGTCAAAAGACAGTGTCCAGCTTAGAGAACGACTGAAGCGCAAAGCGCTGCATTTAGCTCGGCCATTCGAAGAAGTTACCGAAGACGGGACGCTTGTGTTCGGCGTTTTGGAATCTGTGCCGAGTCTTGATAGCCTCACAGGCGTTTCGAGCGAGGAGTATACGATTGTCAACGGCGAATTTCTGACGTCGTGGCAATTAGCGCTCCAGCTAGTGAAAGATCAGCCAGAGTTAACCAAGAAAGCACGCATCGTTGAGACTTATCCAGACGGCATGGTGGTAGAATCTACCCCATTGCGCGATTGCTTAAAACCGAAAACGTAAATACTTCGCTGGTGATTTACTATCGCCTCGGATGTGATCGAGCTGAATGGTAGAAATGTTGAGAATCGATTAAAGAACTATCTCGAACGAGACGGGCTAGGAGTGCGAAGGGCCGTGCTCGAATTGTTTCTGCAAAAGCATATCTTTACCACTGAAGAGGTCTACCAACATCTGAAAGATTGCGGATATGACGTGAGTTATCGTGGAGTCTCCGCAATGGTAGGGCTTATGAATACTAGGTTGGGCATCTTTAGAATAGACGTTACCAAGAATCACAACGTCTATTCTTTGAAAGACTCATACAAAGACGTCGTTCGGTCGCTTCTAAGCGAAGACGGGGGGCTTGCCCCTCTAACCGAGGACATCGTGTTTTAGGGGCTCCATGTCGTGGATAAGACAAAACGCTCATAATTCACTGTATAAGGCGTACGAGCGGCTTTTGGTTAGAGAAGTTAAGGCTGCTCCCATGCCGCAACACGTCGCCATAATACAAGACGGTAACCGACGATATGCTGACAAGATTGGTGAACCACGCGCTCATGGCCACGCTTACGGCGCGTTGACGACGGAGCGGGTTTTATGGTGGTGTCTCGATCTCGGAATTAAACAACTCACGCTCTACTCCTTTTCGACTGAAAACTACGGGCGGCCCGAGGAAGAGCTCGCGTCTCTGTTCTCACTCTTCGAACAAAGGTTTGTGGACCTCTTCAATGAAGAACAAATCTACGAAAAGGAGGTTCGCGTCCGAATGATCGGAGAACGTGACTTGTTGCCCGATAGCGTCCTCCGGTCCGTGGAGCACGTTGAGGAAGCCACTCGTCACTTCGAGAGACACTCCTTAAACTTCGCCTTAGCCTACGGAGGAAGAAAGGAGATTGTGGATGTCGTTCGTTCCATCGCTAAGTTGGTGGAAAACAACACTTTAGCCGTTCACGAAATCGATGAACACGTGCTTGCGGAGCTTTTTTACAGCAATAATGCACTCGCCGACGTTGATCTTATAATTCGGTCCGGTGGTGAAGAACGAACGTCGAATTTTCTGCCGTGGCAAGCGAGTGGCAACGAGTGTTGTTCCTATTTTTGTGCCCCTTATTGGCCAGAGTTTAGAAGAATTGACCTTCTCAGAGCGGTGCGTACTTTTCAAGAGCGAGAGCAGGAACGAAGGATCAGTATCGTTCAACGTGCCTTTTTGTTTCTCAACGAGATAGGCAAAGTCGAAGTCGAAGAGGTCTTCAATCTGTCAAGAAGAGCTTGCGTTATCACACGCGAAGAGGTAAAAGACATTCTCCGAGATTTTGTCCCCGGAATTACAGCTCAAAACGATTGATGAGAACTGCGGTAGTCTTGGCGGGAGGCAAAGGGTCCAGACTGAATTATGTAGAGAAGGCGCTGCTCGAACTGCACGGGGAACCGATACTTAACCACATTATCGAAACACTTTCGGGCTGTGTTGACGAGATCGTTGTTGTTGCTCGAGATGAGGAGCAGCAAAGGACGTTGCACCTCGCCGGAGTCAGGATTGTTCGAGACGAGGTTCGAGGCTTTGGTCCTGTGGCGGGTATTTACAGTGGACTCAATGCGTCCAGTTTTGAATATGCGTTCGTTGCTGCGTGCGATATGCCTTTTATAAGAGCAGACGTCGTCGACTTGCTGTTTCGTAGGGCCGTAGGATACGACGTGGCCATTCCTTATCCGTTGGAACCGTTGCACGCGGTGTACAGGCGTGAAACGACGATTCGCGCTGCAAAAGCGGCGATTGAAAGGCGCGAGGGGGCGATTATGTACATTGTTGATAAGCTGCAAGCCAACTACGTGCCAAAAGACGAGATTCGTGCCATCGACCCTAATTTGTGCACTTTTGTTAACATTAACAACTTGGAAGACGTCGAAATATTGAACAAAAAGACGCTGTGCGACTAACGCACGGGCGCAGCTTCGGTGCTAGCTGTAGCTGGCGGCGCATCGCTTGGTCTTGGTGGCTTTTTGCGCGTCGCTAAAAGCAGCAGGATCATGAAGCCTAAGATTCCAAAAAAAAACACTGTGCCCGCGACGACACCACCTCCGACGTACTCGTGTAATCCAGTGCTTATGCTGACATAGGTTTCGAGAAATGGAAGGACGTACCCCACGCCGAGGAACGTGCAAATAACCGACATGAATCCAAACGTAGCGATGTATGCGGCAAGCGACGAGCTCCAATTTTGTGTTTTCGCGTGCAAGTAGATCAGAAAGACAAGCCAAGTGATTAGCGACCACGTCTCTTTTGGATCCCAGCTCCAGTAACTTCCCCAGGCGGTCTCTGCCCATATCGCTCCGGTTATAATTCCGATCGTGAGGAGGGGGAATCCAACTGCAACGCTTTTATATGCTAGGTCATCCAGTTGATCTAAACTAAACTTGTCTAGGACGCCTATCGATTCACTCGAAACTGCACGCGCGGCGTTAGCGGCGCTATCTCTCGGCTGGAGGGCCTCTTGCACAGGACGCCTCTCGCTCAGCTTCTTATCTTTGAATAGATAGAGAACACTCGCGATAAACGCGACGAAGAAGGCGCAGTAAGATAGAATAACAATGGGAACGTGTATCAGCAGCCAGACACTCTGCAGCGCGGGGACAAGCGGTGATGGGTTTGCAGGTTGCAAAGAGGCGAATCCAAGCATGGCGAATGCGATCGGCGCGACAAGCGTTCCAACACTCCTATAGTCAGATCGCACGTTTAGTATCAGATAAGCACCCACAATGGTCCACGCAAAAAACGACATGACTTCGTAGGTATTCACCCACGGAGGGTAGCCCGCGTAAAACCATCGCGCTGCAAGTGCAAGGGTTTGAAACGCGAATCCAAAACCTACGAGAGTAAATCCCATCTCTGCGAGGCGTCGTTTTTTTGTTGAGAAGTAGAGGATAAAAAGGATCGACGATATAAGGTAAGCTCCAAGTGCAATTTCGAATCCCAAGTGTTCAAGAGCTGCGATGTCCATCGGTCGTTTTACTCACTTCACGCAACGTTATATCTTTTATGATCTGGCCACCTAATCACGTGCCTGAGAGTAATCCTCCAGCTTCGCGCGCATACTATCAATGTCCCTGAAAAACCGCGCTGAGCTTTTGTTGCTTATCGCTCCGAGCAAAATACGCTCGTTGGACCATTTTACCCAAATCCTCTTATGTGACACGTAGAGGGATATCATTATACCAACTAGCGTCACCACTGCCCCGGCATAAACTAGAGGCACTCCTGCATCGCTCTTGATCTGAAATGCGACCCAGCTTGCTTTTCCAGATTCCATCACTCCGTTTGAATCATAAGCGTATAGATAGAAAGTCAGCCCTTTATACGTTAAGGGCCCGTTCACGGTGATATCGCGAGTCTGTACCAGATTGCCATCGATTAGTGTTATGGTCGCTCTGTAATCCTGCACGGCACCAGTGTTATAATAGCTGACGTTAAAGCCGTTGAGCTGCAGGGCAAAGCCATCAACTTGCAGCGTACCGCCCTCAGGAATCACTGCAATCTTGTTATTATAAGGGTTAGCATAACCGTAAGCTGCTCCGACAGCGACTCCCAATAAAAGTAGTAGCGCTCCAAAGTGCGCGATATGCGGTCCGAATCTGCCAATTCTTCCTTTCTGCGCAAACAAGAAGGTGGTATCCGGGCTCTTCGCTTCGTGCCATTTGTACCCTTTCCAGTGGGCTTTGACTTGTGAGACCGTAACGCCCGAGATACTGGCGTTGTACGGGAGCTTTTGTACAAATTCATCGCTTACCTCTATTGGAGGGTGCATAACGCCGCGCCATAAGGGGACAACCCTCGTCAGACTGCAAAGTGCGGTTGACACCGCAAGCAGTCCTATTAAGACAAGGAAAGGCAAGGACCCAAAAACCGCATCACCACCTGGATAAAAGCTACCTACAGCTGATATGAGGATAATCACGGCCATAGTGGCGACTGCAAATTTAGTAGAAGTAAACAGCTTAATTGCGAAATTCATGTGATTCACTTAGAACTTTGCGCGTTGTGGAGCTAGCACGTTCAATATTCAGCGGGACTGCCGCTCAGGCAGGTTCACCCCGGGCTGAAGCACAATCGCAGACACTCTTTACGTTGAAGTACCATCTGGTATGATCAGAGACCGCGTCGCCGTTTTCTGTTTTGATAGTCGCGGATAGCCCTGAGCAAATCCATTCTCCTGAAATTTGCCCAGTTCACCTCAGTGAAGCACAGTTCTGAGTAAACGGCTTGCCATATCAAGAAATCGGTCAAGCGATTCTCACCAGTTCGTATTACGAGTTCTGGCTCCTCTTTGAAGATGAGATGTGAGCTGACTGTTTCTTCAGATATGTCATCAGCTCGGAGCTCCTCATTCCGAACCTTCTGCGCTATCGATCGAATGGCATCGACGAGTTCTTTCTTGCCGCCATACCCTATCGAGATACTCACAGCGGGTGTTTGATCACTGTTTATGGGATCTGGGGCGTCCGGCGAGTAAATTGTGGCATCAACTGACGTAGATTGAAGGCAATCCGTGATTCTTTGGACGATTTGCGACCGCAACTTTTGGTTGACCTCCTCTCCGAGACGAAGCATGTTTATATACACCGTGACGCGACTTATTCCAATGTCGCTGCACCACGACGTGAACGCACCTATCTTTTTATAAGCTTCGGTGGTATCGAGGTCTTTTTCAGCGACGACGAGGGCAACGTGTCGTGGAACTTCGTGAATCTGGTCGAGAAGCCTTCGTTCGTAAAGGTTTGAAATCATGCGTTGTCTAGTCTCATCATTCAGCCTGTTTTTTCATGCGGGGCCATCGTAAACGTAAAGTACTTCGAGCTTGAACTAGAAGGCGATTAGCGTGAATGTCGTTGCAGCACGAAGGCTGATAATTCGCGCGAGTTTTGGGTTGGTCGCCTTGGTTGTTCCTTTTTTGGGGAGCACGGGCTCGCTTTTCCTCTTTTTGTTTTTGTCTTTGTTGATTGCTCTCACCAACCCGAAGATGCACGTCTTCATGCTCCTTGCAACAGTTGCGGACAAGAAATCCGAAGTGCTCATAAAGCCGCTGGCTCTCACGTTGTCTTTGACGGCGCTGTGTATCTTTAGCGTAGTCTCGAGCTTGCCACTGTATATAGTAAGCGATGTCATTATAATTGTAACGCTGGCTGAGGTTCTCGCCGTTTTGTTTGAGTCATACGGTGGCTTGACAAGCAGCTTGATATACGTGTTATCAGGCGCCTTCTTCGGTTTTCTGGTCGGAGGGGCGGCTGCGACCTTTACGAACGTTGCCACGTCGGCCGACTTTTTGCTTTTCGTTGCCATGATCGGGGCGCTTGTGGGGGCGCTTTTGAGGAATATCTTGCACAAAATAGAAGAGAACGTGGTCGTCCCACTTGGCATCGGCTTTGCTATCTGGTTATTCAATGGTTTCGACTACTCAGTTCCGGTGTTGCGACTCCTTTTGACGCTTCTATTCATGATCGTGCTGGGCTATGCCCTTGGGAGGGTCAAACTAGCAGACATCTCAGGTGTTCTCAGCGGCATCTTAATGGGCTTCTTAATAGTCTCGTTTACGGACTTTCGGTGGTTCGTGCTTATCCTCTCGTTTTTCGTGATCGGCGGGATTTTCACAAAATACAAGTATGAATACAAACGCGCTATCGGCATTGCGCAAGAAGCGGGTGGCGCGAGGGGGTATCGGAATGTCTTCGGCAATGGCCTTGTGGCGCTCGTTTGCGCTATCGCTTTTGGGATCACCGGCAACTCATTGCTTATCGTTGCGTACATTGGTGCAGTAGCAACAGCCACAGGCGATACCCTAGCGAGTGAGATCGGACAGACCCACAAGAAGCTGCCGCGATTGATCACGGATCTAAGGTACGTACCTCACGGCACCGACGGAGGAATAACCACGCTGGGAGAGTACTCCGCCTTAGCAGGAGCGGCCGCGATAGCGATCATAGCTATTTTATTTGGAGTCGGAGCGTTCAACACGGTCATTCCCGTCATCCTTGGTGGCTTTTTCGGAGCTAACATTGACAGCGTTCTGGGGGCGGTATTGGAGCGACGGCATTACCTGACGAACAGCTCGGTAAACTTGCTCGCAACTGCCGCTGGTGCCATAGCCGCGGTCGTCATTTTTCTGCTGCTTCTGTGAAAAGAGATATCTTGCCTCCTAACGTTGTGCAATCTGAGGCATTGTTGGCGCGGGCGTGTGAGCGCGTTAAGTATGGTTCACTTTATGGTCACGCGTTCGCTTAGGAGTTGGAGAACGATTGCTTCTCGAATGTTGCTTAGGCAGTCAAATGGTGAGCCTTCCAGCCTAAAGACAAGCGAAAACGTGACACCCTGTTCATCTGTTTTTGACATAATAACTTGGATTGTATCTTGCTCAACCACAGCAGCCTTTTGCGCTTCCTGTCGAATGATCTGTTTTGTCAAAAGTAAGTCCGAGTCGTAAGAAACGCGGATGTCTATGCGGCCCGCTATGTTGTGATCTGAGTGGTTAAACACTACGTCACTTGTTATCGCCGAATTCGGAATGATCATATGGGCATCGAGAAGGCGAATAACGGTATGTCTATAGGTGATATCCTCCACAAACCCGGATTCGCCGCGTACGGTCACAAAATCACCCACGCCAAAAGGCTTGGATACGACAATTGCGATGCCAGCGATGACATTTGAAATGGTGCTCTGGGCAGCAATACCGACGATGATACCGATGATGCTGACGCTTGCGAAAATAGCGACGGACAGCGATTGTAGCTGCGGCGTCGAATAGATGATGATGATGATGCCGGTTATGTAGATCGCTGCGATAACGAGCCGCCGAAGCACGAGGTACTTCGTGGCGCTGACTCTTAGTCGTATCGAAGCTTGTCGCAAATATCGTTCAAGCAAAGTCTCAATGACCTGTGCTACGATGATGGTGACTGCTGCGAAGAGCAAAATTCGCAATGCGATGCCTGCCGGCGAGTTCAAGTCGTATAGGTCACTTGGAAGTGTCATCTGCTTGCAAAAGCTTTAGGAGCAACTGGACTATTGCTCTGGATAGTAGTACTCTCCGTCTTCCCGTTGTTTCCGGTCCAATTTGGAACCCATTTTATTAACTCTCGGCCGGTGGGTATCATCATCCCGCCGGAACGTGATTCCAATGTGTTTTAAAAAACGATTCATTCCGTTGTGCATATCAAAAGGACCTTCAGCTTTTCCTTTTGCGCCCGGTTTCCCAGTAAAAACCATCAATCGCTCACTCGCTAGGTCAATCATATAGATATCGTGATCAACGAGAAGCGTGCCTGCCTTCTTATTCTCGGTGAAGCGCCTAATGAGACTAGTTGCGAGGGCCCTTTGTTCTACATCGAGGTGTGCGCTCGGCTCATCAAGCATAAAAAGGTCTGCGTTCCGGCTAAGGCAGGCAGCGATGGCTACCCGTTGGAGCTCCCCACCGCTCAGTTTCTCAAGTGACCGATCTAATAAACGTTCAAGTTGCAGCGGTTTGAGGATCTCAGTTCGATAGTAGCTTGAATTGTAAGAGTCCGTAATCGATTCTAGGAGCGAGCCGACGCTTTCGTTTGCATTGCCGTCTCTTGTCACATACTGTGGCTTATAAGAAGTCTTCACCTCTACGTCGACGCTTCCTTCGTCTGGTTCGATCACGCCGGCAAGTAACTTGACGAATGTTGTTTTTCCTGTGCCGTTAGCGCCCATGACGCCGATCACACCTTTCGAAAGCTCTCCGCCAGTCGCTTCAAACTTAAAAGAATTATAACTCTTCTTTAGGTTCTTCACGTGCGCTAAGATACGTATATCCGTATCGAGGCGCGGTGCGTGCAGCTCAAACTTGATCGCTTCGGCTCTAATTCGTACATTCTCCTCTCGAAGATACCCTTTGAGATATTCGTTTATCCCGACTCTGACTCCTTTTGGATTGGTGATCACGCCATATGTCCCCGGATCACCGTAAGCGATATACACCACGTCTGCGAGCAAATCAAGTATAGCAAGATCGTGCTCGACCACCACGACTGGCTTTCGTTTTGCAAGCTCTCTAATCGTGCGCGCAACGTTAACACGTTGATAGATATCGAGGTAGGGCGTAAGTTCGTCGAAAAAGTAGAAATCCGCGTCTCGAGCGACGGTGGCGGCAATTGCCAGGCGCTGCAATTCACCACCGCTTAAATGTCTGACCTCCCGCTCTTCGACGTTCGTAAGCTCAAGCTGATCGAACAGTGTGCGACTTATCCCGCGTTCGTCAGCCTTCTCGATAAGATCGGCGACCTTACCCGCGTATGCGTGGGGTATGAGGTCGACGTTCTGTGGTTTGCTAGCAGTTCGGAGCTTGCCGTCATAAACGTTTTTTAGGTAGTCGTGTATCTCGGTGCCAGAGTAGTGCTCAAGGACCTCTTCTTCTCTGATGTGGTCTTGACCAAAATTCGGCTTGATATCTCCCGTCAGAATGTTGGTTATCGTGGTTTTGCCTATGCCATTTGGCCCTAAAATGCCCGTGACGCGGCCACCGTGCGGAATGGCAAGTCCGTAAAGAGCAAAACCGTTGACGCCGTAACGATGGGTCGGTTGTTCAAGTTCCTCTGGTAAACTGACTATCGTTATCGCATCGAATGGGCATTTCTTGACGCAGATCCCACACCCTACGCACAGCTCTTCGGAAATTACGGGTTTGCCATTGGCGCCAATGACGATCGTTTCGTCGCCTGTTCTGACCGGAGGACAAAAACGCAGACACTCTGTGCCGCATTTCTTACTGCGACAGGTCTCCTTTTTCAGCACTGCTATTCTCATCGTAACGAGCTCGCTCAATCGGTAAGGTCAAGCGGGTTTATTAAGCAATATCGTCCAACTGACAAACCAGAACGCGAAGGTCATGAACCCAAGGAAAAACCAGTCCGTTAAGCGATATTCTTTCGTGTCAATTGCAAGACGAGGCAAGATAAGCCTTTGGCCGTATACTACTACAATAAGGATGAATAAGCTGTAAGCAGGCAGATAGTACGAAAAAACTCCGCCGGCAACACCGAGTATCGACGAAAGTGCCGTCTTCTTGATGCCTTCAACGTGCTTGACCCGTTTTTCTTCCGCTTGTTGTTCATCGGATTTTTTTGTCGGGCCTTTTTTTTCAGCCTTTCGCGAGGTACCTTTTTTTTCAGGTTTCGGGGCAGCTTTTTCTTTAGTTTTTGGCATGCTTCGACATCAACTAACATTCAACTGTGCTTATATGTTTTGCGGCTTTGCGACCGCGTTATTTGACTAACTGAAGTCAAACGTAAACTAGCGCGACTGATTTGCGTTCTGATAAGGTTATGGCACGGCCGATGGACCACGCCGCAAGAACGCAGGTTTTATGTCTCTATCAAACGATCGTGTGATAGCTTGCGTTCGTTTGGTAGACACGCAGCCTAGTTAGAGGCGATCGCTTGAAGACGGTGATGACGAGCGTTGACGTGGCGGCGCTGTTGCCGGAACTAGCCTTGCTTATCGGAGCGAAGCTGGAAAAGGCGTACCAAGTCACGCCTGTGGAGCTTCGTCTGAAGCTTGCGACACAAAATGGGAAACACGACTTAGTAATCGAAGCGGGAAAGCGGTTGCACCTCACGTCTACTCCTACCGCAGCACCTGCCGTACCCCCCAGTTTTCCGATGCTGCTCAGAAAAGAGCTCAAAGGCGGAAGGATCAGCGCAATTGCGCAACATGATTTTGACCGCGTGGTGGAAATACGGTTTGTGCGCGGCGATGATGAACGCTATTTAATATGTGAACTCTTTTCGAAAGGGAACGTTATTCTTACCGACGAATCCAAGCGCATTATTTTGCCGTTGCGAGGCGTGAGGTCAGCAACGAGGCAGGTCGTGAGAGGCCAACAATACGAGTATCCAGCAACGCAGCTCAGCCCTGTCGACCTGTCGTACGACGAGTTTGAAGCGGCTATCACACCAGTCTCGCGCGACGTCGTCAGAACGCTCGCGACTCGTTTCAATATGGGAGGCTTGTATGCTGAAGAAGCATGTTTGAAAGCAGAAGTCGAAAAAAACAGTGCGAGCGTTAGTCCGGGGGAGGTCCAGAGGCTTTATGTCGCGTTGAGGGCGGTTTTTGATCCACTTCGATCGAATACCTTAAAACCACACATCGTATGTGAAAACGAATCGGCACCTATCGATGTCCTTCCGTTTGAAGTATCACAGTTCGACAGATACGAAAAACACTATTTCGGAAGTTTCAACCAAGCCCTTGACTTTTACTACGGGCTGAAAATTGAAGAACAAGCAACTGCGCCTGCGAGCCAAGCGCGGCTTCAAAAGATTATCGACAGGCAAAAGGCGGCAATTCAACAATTCAACAACCAAGAGCGCGAGAACAAGTCTAAAGGGGATCTTCTGTTCGAAAAGTATCAAGAGATCGATCGATTAATAAAAACGGTAAGAGGGGCTAGGAGGTCAAAAACGTGGGGCGAAGTTAGCCGTGCTCTCGCCTCTTTCTCATTCTTCAAGCATGTCGATCAAAGCACAGGGACCGTCACCATAGAAGTTGAGGGAGTCCTTATCGACGTCATTATTGATGTGGATGTCCCTCAAAACGCGCAGAAGTACTACGAAAAAGCGAAGGTGATGAAAGCAAAGGCTGAGGGCGCGGAGCGCGCGTTGACGCTCTCATTGAAAAAAATGGACGAAGAAAAAGGGTCCGAGACCAAACAACCGGGGCCTGAAAAGCGCCGCGTCAAGAAAAAGAAGACTCGCTGGTACGAGCGGTATCGTTGGTTTTTTTCGACAGAGGGGTTTCTAGTGATAGGCGGGAGAGACGCGGATACAAATGAAGAATTGGTAAAGAAGTACCTGGAACCTCGCGACATATTTCTCCACGCCGATGTCCACGGAGCACCGGCAGTGATCGTGAAATCTGACGGCAAGGAAATATCAGAACCCACGTTGCACGAAGCTGCTCAGTTCGCTGTGTCTTATTCTGCGATTTGGAAACAAGGTCTCGGTTCCGGTCGCTGCTACTGGGTGCATCCGGACCAAGTGTCGAAAACCCCTGAATCTGGAGAGCACGTGCCTAAAGGCGCGTTCATTATTAGGGGTGAGCGCCACTATCTGGAGTCACGAGCGCAGCTTGCCGTCGGCATCCTCGACGACAAGATCGTCGGAGGTCCCGTGTCTGCCATAACCCGCGTTGCTCGGCTAGTTGTCGTCCTCGAGCCTGGAAAGTACAATCCGAGTGATCTAGCGAAGATGATTTCGAGAGAGCTCCTTGCTGCGGCACCTGAGGACGAAAAGAAGAACTTACGAAAAATTATAACGGTCGATCAGATAGCCAAGTTCCTGCCCGCTGGTTATTCTGAAATAAGCCGGTTTGAGCTAGGGCAGCACTAGCGTAACAACGCTCACAAGCGCTAAGGTCGCGATGCGCCATCGAAAAAGCATTTATACCTAACCATATAAAGAGAAGCCACCAATAAGCAGCGCAAGCGGCCTATTGACCAGAAGAAAGCTTAGTCGATACGGCTTTTTGAGTTCCTACGAGAGCACCTATATCGATGAATGATGACGGGATTCGCGTTATTTACGTCGGATCCTGAAAGAGGTATGTGAGTATGGCAAAACCTATGTTTGTGAAATTTGATACCCCCGACGACGTCGAAAGCAAGGCGTTAGAAGCCTTAGAGAGTGCCCGTGATACGGGGAAAATAAAAAAGGGTACGAATGAGGTCACTAAGGCGATCGAACGGGGAATCGTTCAGCTTGTATTAATTAGCACAGATGTCCAACCTGAAGAAATCGTGGCGCACATCCCCCCACTTTGTGATGAGAAGCGGATATCGTACGTCTATGTAAAACGACAGAGCGACCTTGGAGCTGCGTCGGGGCTTGATGTAAGCTCTGCAGCGGCCGCAATCATAGACGCAGGGAAGAGTAAAGCCCTCGTCGACGAAGTCGTCGAGCAGCTCAAAACGATTCGTTCAGGCTAACCCTGAAGGACCAGTCGCGGAGGACATACGGTGGCAGAATATAACGACGCAACGCCTGCAGAGGTAATCGAAATAGTGGGAAACACCGGGATGCACGGAGAGGCAAAACAGGTGAAATGCCGTATCCTCGAGGGCTCGAACAAGGGGCGAATAATCACGCGGAACTGCGTAGGTCCTGTCCAAATTGGAGACATTCTTATGCTTCGTGAGACGGCACACGAAGCCAAGAAACTGATGACACGGTGAGACGATGGAAAAGCGAACGTGTACCTTCTGCGGCAGCAGCATCGAACTTGGTACTGGAAAGATGTTCGTCAAGCGAGATGGCACGGTGCACAATTTCTGCTCTTCTAAATGTGAGAAGAACTTCAGATTGGGTCGTCTTGCGCGACGAGTTGCTTGGACAGAATCTGGGCGAGCAGCTCGCAAGAAAACGTAATGAGGTCTAAATGGCGTCTGAAGATCATATCGAACGCACTTTCTTAATGATTAAGCCAGACGGAGTTAAAAGGGGGCTTGTAGGACAGATCATTTCGCGACTCGAGGAGAAAGGTCTGGAGCTTCGAGCGCTAAAACTTAAAAATCTCGATATCGAAACGGCTAGAAAACATTACGCAGAACACAGCGACAAGCCTTTTTACGACCACTTGGTTTACTATGTAACTTCTGGACCAATCATCGTAATGGCGGTTGAGGGATTCAATGCTGTGCGCGCGGTTCGCCAACTTGTCGGCGCAACAAATCCGATTGAAGCGATGCCCGGAAGTCTGCGCGGAGATTTTTGCCTTGAGCAAGTGAGAAACTTGGTACACGCGGCCGATTCGCTAGAGGCGGCTTCCCGCGAGTTGTCGCTGCATTTCAACAGAGATGATTTCGTCAGTGAAGTGCGGGTCGGCGAGATTTACGACTAATTCTTCAGCAACAGTTCCAAATGCCTCGGATTGTTATTGACCACGAAAAGTGCGATGGCGTTGGAAAATGCGCTCGGGTTTGTCCTAAGGGTCAGCGAATTTACGGCGTTGCCATCATTGACGGCAAGCGAAAACGCGTCGTTAAGGATGCCCGTTTCTGTCTGGGCTGCACGACGTGCATAGGAAGTTGTCCGAAAGGCGCTATTCGAATCGACTTCTCTGCGCCAAAGCCAACGCGCTAGCACTCCTCGCAGGTTTTAACAAAGTTCATCAAAAGCGTATCTCCCGCTTCCGTGTGCGCCACTTCAGGATGCCATTGCACGCCGTAAATAGGCTTAGTGGGGTGTCTCATTGCTTCCACTTCACAAATTTCTGAACGAGCGAGTTTCACGAAATCGTTCGGTAAGCCACTTACTTCGTCGGCGTGTGATGCCCACGTGCTTATCGTTGGCCCCATGTCGACGAGAATGTCATCCGGTTCGATGATTTCTACCGTGACGCGCGCGTATCCCCCTAAGGCGCCTTTACCAACAGTGCCACCAAAGGTTTCAGCTATCAGCTGATGACCCAAGCAGATTCCCAAGATTGGCAGGGTTATCTCTCTTACATACTGCTTGCAGTTTCCTATTCGATCCATAGTCGGACCGCCACTCAAAATCAAGCCGTCTGGACCTCGCCCGAGTAGCTCGTCGGTGCTGAGGGTGTTCTTTACGAGTTCGCAGCGGGTGCCTAGATCTCGAACAGCGCGATGAATCAGGTGGGCAAATTGGCCGTAGTTATTTATGACCAAAACCGAAGTCAATGGCTCACCTAAACTTTATGTAAAAAAGAAAGTCGTCAAGCTTCCTTCGCAGTGTATACCCGCCAGGTAGTTCCGTGAGAATAGCTCCATTTCTCAATGACGATATCTTCGGCGTTGTCGATCAGCATGCTGATATTCGTGCCGACTTCATTGGGACTTAGACCTAGTTCTCGCGCGATTGATTTGCTCTTAAAGAAGTATTTACCTCGTGTAACCCCTTTTTTTAGATAGTTGAGTATCTTTCTTTGGTTATCGTTGGTGTCAGACATCTTCTTCTCCATGTAAGTTGACAGCTTTTGTTATATATACTCTTTAGTTTGGTAATTTCAAGCCTTCGTGTAGCTGAGTACAGCTTTTCGCTAGCAGCATATTAAGCGTAGTTAGACAAAAAATGTTGCCCTCTTTCGAGCGGCATTGCTTCAATGCCGAGGTGATCGCGAACGAGGCGCGCAAACCTCTTTGCTGAGCCGTGACACGTATATACGACATCAGGATTGCATCGATCAATGAAGTTAATGAGGTCTCGAAAATCAGCGTGATCTGACAACGCAAATGCGTAGTCCACACCTTGAAAGTATTTGAAACCGCTGTTTATCGCCCAACCCGAAACCGCAAGCGTGCGCTTTTTTCCGCCGAGCTGTTCGTCTGCAGCTTTAAGCTGCTTTGCGCGCCTGCTCGTAATGAGCACAAAAGGTTCTCGTGACTCTTTGATGGACATCTCGTCGAATAGCTGGTGGCGAAACTTATAGCCAAAGTCCTTAAGCGCTTCATTAATCTCAAAGATGCCACTATCAACAAAGGGGTCATAATCCCGAAGAAGGTGTGTCAGCTCTTGCGCCTTTCCAAAAGGATAGGCAAGAACGATTACCGACTCGTCGTTTTCGATGCAAGCAGCGACAGATTCTTGAATTTGCGCGGCTACTTTTTTCGTTTCTGGAAAAATGTACTCTTCGCTTCCGAACGTGGATTCGACAATCAAGACGTCGACGTCGACGGGTTGTGCCCCCCGTGAAAAGAACTTCTCTTTGGTGCAGAAGTCGCCGGTGTAGAGGATAGTGTGGTCGCCGTCTAGAAAAAACATATGCGAGCCAATAACGTGGCCAGCGTCAAGTGCGCGTACTGAACCGTGACTCAGTATGTCCGCTTCGGCGCATTTTCTGAGCTTAAGCAGTGCCTGCGTGACGTCGGACATCACGACGCTTTTGCCATTGCAGCGAGTCGGTAAGTGATCAGAGTGTCCATGCGAGATTAAGTTGATTTCGCCTGGTGAATACGTTCGTGGATCCAGCCTGAATTTTGTCCCGTCATCAAAACTGACGCATATCCCGTTTTTCTGATAGATCATCGGTTGGAGACTCGTGTCTTCGTGCGGAGTAGGTCACCGTTACGGCAGGTTGCCTTCCCCACTTAAGCCGTGCTGCATTTCCAAGTTCATTGCGATAAGAATCTCAAAAATTTCTTTCACTGAACCGGCGTCTATATTTCGTTCGGTAGCCAGATCGACCGCTCTGTTGAGTACTCGCTCGTTTTGCTTTTCGTCGTTGATCTGCGTGAATCCATCCGCCCTTTTTGCGTGCAAGACTTGCGACGCTAAGTCTGTTCTTCGTCCTATCAGTTCGATGATGTCCGCATCGATCGCCTCTATTTGACTTCGCACCTCTTCTATCATCTGGCTTGAATGTATTTACCTCGTATTAGAAGAATGTTGGCCCTTTCCACAAGAGAATCTTCAAAGCGGTTCTACCCGCGCTCCCTTGTTAGAAGTTTTGGTTTCGATGATACGCCCTTCGAGGCGTTCCCACTCGTTTTTTACGGCTGATGAAGATGATCGATCGACGAGCGCAATGTATGCCGGCCCTGTTCCCGAAAGGGAAGCAGCTCTTGCTCCAGCAACTAACGCTGAAATCACAGGTTCCGGGCTAAATCCAAACGCGCTACAGTATAGCAGGCCGTTTAAAATCATTGCCTTTTCGTACGCTCCTTCGCTAGCCAATTGATATGCCATGTCGACCCACGGAGCGAGAAGCTTTGCCCGTGCGACGTTCGCTTGCGCAGAGTAGGCTTTTTCGCGTGGCACATAGACCAGTACGTCGGCGTTTAGCTCAACTCGCTTAAGCAGCACGTCGCGCTCATTGTCGGTGAGAACGAGCCCTCCGAAAAACGATGCACAAGCATCGTCGAATGCTCCGGTAATCGTTACGCCCGCCCTTCGCGCCGCGAGGACACCTAGCTTAACAATCTCGAGCGGCTCTATTTCGATTCCCAGCGCTTCAACGAGTCCGAGCACAGTCGCATTGGCTGCTGCGCTGCTGCTTTTCAGCCCGCTCGCGATCGGTATCTCGCTCTTTGTGGTAACGTGCACGCCGACGCTTGGGGCAAATCGCTCCACCACTAAGCGCGCACATTCTGCAATCAACGAGGTATTAGCTGCGGGATCGTTAGCAATTTGGCATGCAATACCGCTGTTGACGATCTCGACCTCGGCACAAGTCTTCAGGTTTATGGCAAAAGCAGAGCCTTTGAGCGTTGCGATCGCATTAATGACGGTGCCTGCTCCCAGTGCTGACGCGGTTACCATAGCACGCTCATGGTCACTTGTAAGTTATATAGAGGTGCGGTTGCTACCAACAATGCCAATAGCTCTGCGGGGCTGCACCAAATTTACGGTATAATTCATTCTCAGGCTAGGAAGCTCAGTATCTCTGTGATGCTAAACTCACTTTACGACTTTGCTTTTTTGTAAAACGCGAATATCTCGAAGCTTCGTCACAGGATAGTTGCCCGTTGCATCTTTTTCAATGCTCTTGACCATGTCCCATATCGTTAAAAGTGCTACGCTCACACCAGTTAGTGCCTCCATTTCAACCCCTGTCTTGCTTTCGGACTTTACTTCAACGGTTGCCTTGATCGTCGTATTTAGCACCGAATAGTCCACTTGGATGCTCGTCAAAGGGATAGGATGGCAAAACGGAATAATTTGTGCGGTTTCCTTGGTGGCAAGCACGGCTGCCACCGTCGCGGTGTTTAAAACGTTTCCTTTTTCGACCGAGCCTTGCTTTATGGCATCAACTGTTTCTGATTTGAGCTCAATAATCCCTTCTGCGAGCGCGCGCCTCGAAGCTACGGGCTTATCGGAGATATCTACTTGCTGTGCTTTGCCGTCTTTAATATGCGTAAAGTCCATAAATCACCCACCGTCACGAAATATATTTCTCAGAGAGTTACAACGTCCGCATAAAAAAGGCTGGCGTTTGTGAATCGGTGCTTGGGTGAACATTGCCAAGCACGCAACCTAAAATACGCATAAAGGCTCGTTCAGATCACAATGCCCGTGCGTAGCGAAATGAGCTATCGTATAAGCTTGTGGATAGGTCGTTCAGCAGGGGATTGCATAAAGAGTGGACAAATTTTTTTGCCAAGAGACTAGCAACAATCTTCTATGTCGATTATCAAGAAATTAGAAGGAAAACGCGTACTCATTTTGCTAGCGTCAGAATTTGAGGACTCTGAATTTCGGGACGTCGCAGGAGCTCTCTTACTCGAAGGCGCGGAAATTACTGTGGCGAGCACCGCGCAAGAGGTGCTGAGCGGGAAGCGTGGCGACGTGGCAGTTATTGCCGACGAGCTTGTACGCGACGTCAACGTTCAAGGTTATGCCGGCCTTTACATACCTGGTGGCAAAGCGCCGTCAAAAATTAGGGATGATCCAGACGTGCAGAAAGTTGTCAGAGAAGCCTACGATGGAGGGTTGCGGATCGGAGCGGTTTGTCACGGCCCGCAAGTGCTCATATCAGCCGGAATCGTGCAGAACAGGACGTTAACGTCGCACCCGGCGGTGGGACGAGAATTGCAAGAAGCCGGCGCAAACTACTCGGGCAGGCCAGTAGAGCGAGATGGGAGCATTATCACGGCTACTGATCCTCGCGCCATAGCAGAGTTTAATACAGCATTTATTAGGGAGATCGCGTGCTGTGAGTTATTCGGTCCTTAAACTTCGCGCACGATTCTGTGAAGTTCGCGGCAAGATTTGGGTACGAGAGCGGGTGAACGTGGGCGTACGAGGCAAGCGTCTGTCCTACTTGTACACCGTCGCAACCGTCCGAAATACCCCGGCCTTTTTGCAGCTGGAACGCAAATTTGACCTTTTTGCTTAGATCGGTAAGCTCCGAATAGTGAAATTCGTGGCCGCGAAATTGGGTTCCTTTGCATCCAATAACGGTATCGCGAATGGTCGTGCCTGCAACATAGCCGATAACCCGCTTGTTCACCATGTTGGTGTTTGCGGGAATGACACCTGCCATTTTTGAGGTTCGTCCACCGTACGTCAACGATTCAGTTAGATACATGAGGCCCCCGCACTCGGCAAACGTAGGGACGCCTGCATGAGCGCGTGACGCGATTGAATCGCGCATTGAACGGTTTTGCTCCAGCTCATCGCCGAAGAGTTCCGGGTATCCGCCGCCTATATAGATGCCATTAACGTCGGGAACTTCCGAATCGTGCAAAGGACTGAAGAAGACGATATCAGTGCCTTTTAGGGAAAAAAGATCAAATAGATCGCGGTAATAGAAGTTGAAAGCCTCATCGTAGGCGACGCCTATACGCACACGCCTGTTATTTGCGGCTTGCCTTTTGCGCGAAGAAACGAACGCCTTAGGCGTAACTTGTGGCAGCTGCCCCGCGCTTTTTGCAATTTGAAACACCTTATCCACATCAACACAACTTTGAACTATTTCTTCAATATTTTCGAGTTGTTTTCGAAAAGTACTATCTCTTTTGAGCCCTTCGGAAGCGGGGACGAGTCCTAGGTGGCGCATCGCCAGGTGCATTGAGTCGGTGCGTGGGATCTGCCCTACGACCTCAATGCCATTGTAATGTTCAATAGCTTCTTTGGCCTTGGTTGCGTGCGTCGGGCTTCCTATATTGTTGAGTATCACTCCTTTGATGTCAACTCGCCTGTCAAACGAACGGTAACCCTTAACGAGCGCCGCCGTACTCCGTGTTATGCTCCGTGCGTCGATAACGAGGATAACCGGGGAGCGGAGCATCTTTGCGATTTGGGCGGTACTTCCAACGTCGCTTAAGCTTTCCAAACCCTCGTAAAGACCTCTTACGCCTTCTATGATTCCGATGTCGGCACCACGAATTGCGTGGGAGAAAACCTCTATGATTGCGTGCCGGTTCATCAAAAAGCCGTCGAGGTTACGGGAAAAGCGCTCGGTAACCGCGGAGTGGTAGCTCGGATCAATGTAGTCTAATCCGACTTTGAATGGCTGAACGACGTATCCTAGTTTGGAAAAAACAGACATTAGCCCTACGGCTATTGTCGTTTTGCCCGCGGAACTCCTGTCAGCCGCAATAAGTATGCGGGGAACGCGAAGATTGGTTTGCTTTGTTGTCACTGTGCCCTTTTGGCTCCTTCGTGCTCCTCTAAAAATACGGCACGCAACGTGTCGCCGAGTTCTGATGGCACGATGTGACTCACACCCAGGGTCTTTGGATGCAGGTCTATCTCGACGGTTACGTGCTTGTGACGAAGTTGTTTTAAGGGCAACACTTGTCGAGGTCCGTTAGTGACTGAAAAAATGGTCTTCTGACCTAGGCTCTTCATTGGAACGGCATGCGGGACGCCTAATAGTACGGCAAAGTCATAGTCGCCGTAGCGGCTTTCAATCAAGTTTCCGGCTCTAATGCCTGTGATCGGATACTCGTCTAATCCACCCGTGATGTGGTTAATGACGACGTCGCTCGCCGTCAAGTCGTTCAGAATGTTCTCTGCATGTCTTCGGAGCCGCGGCAACCCGACATCAACGTCGAGATTTGCAAAAGTCTTGAGGTACCCATTACCGATGTCGCTTGCAACGGTTGAGAGCGCGACAAGTATGTCAGCGAATTGGTATGCGGTCTCTTTTTTGGCATTTAAAACGACAAGTCCCCTCTTTTTGTGCTCTAAAAGCTCCAGCAAAGCCCTGGCAGTGACGTATTTGATGTCACCGCGCGATGGCGAGATGTACTCTTTGCTTGCTACTCCAGCGATTTTTTCAAGATCGGTTGCTTTTACGAGTAGCTCCTTTTGTCGTTGATATTCGCCCGGATCGAGCACTCCTGCTTGAACGGCTGCGGCGAGTGTCGCAATGGCACCATACGTGTTATCTCTGTATCCAGCGTGAATTTCAACCTCGATTACTGGGCACGGCGGGGTTGCGTCATTCACCGCCTGGTGGATGTCTTCGCCAATGATCATGCTCGCACACGAGCCAATCACGCCTAGGAGGCTCGGATCGAAGAGCTCAACTGCTCGTCGTATCACCCTCGTAAGGACTTTGTCGCCCCCAAATACGAAATTGGTCTCGTCCATTGCCGTCGTGATAACCCGAATTCCATCCTCTTCGAGGAGCCGGCTATGCTTGAAGCAGCAGCCTGATGGCCCGTGTATTATTACAACGTCAGTTTCAAGATCTCTCAGTGTATAGAGCGCGGCAACGATTGAGCTCGGTCGGGGATGGATTATCTGCTCGGTACTCACGCCAGCTGCGTGCGTTTTGGATGACACCGTATTACCTCCACATTTTCACACACGAAATAATGACATCACGGGCATCGGTCAGTGCGAGAGCCTTGCGCAACGCACTCTCTAAGCTGTTTGTTCGGACAACGCCCTTTCCAAAGGTGTTTAGATGATCGCCGACAAGGACGACGTGGTCGAGCGCGTCATTTTCAGTGAGCGATATGAGAGCTTCTGGCGCTATCCCGTCGCAGACGTTTTTTGCCTCCTCACCGATGACTAAGACGACTTTATGGCCGGCTTTCTTGAACGTAAGTCCGTACCGTATTGCTTCTTTGATCGACAGTTCGTCGAGGCCGGAGTTTGAGTTGTCGATGAGGAATCTCTCATTGATCGTTGCGGCAGACATCCTGCCCAATACTCCTTTGAAGTCCGATAGCGTACGTTCGATCGCTTCAGGACTGAGGCCCGCTGAGAGCGCTGCAGTCGTAAAACACAGCAGCGCGTCTTCGTAACTCCTAACGTCATAGGAGCCGGAGAGCGCGAAGCGTACCTCCCCTGATACCCGGCTTCCGTCCATTCTCTCCAGACTAGTGTATGCAATTGTAGCCTTATCACCCCTTATATTGTCGTATCGTGCGGTTGCCCCACTCTCACCGAAGGTGTTCAGGCAGCTAGCCGGTTTTGCCAAGGACGCCGTTTCAATTGAAGCGATGAGGCACGAATTGGCCTTAGCGTTTGCGATCATCTGCATTTTTGCAGACGTAGAAGTCTTCGTGTGTTGCGCGATGCCGTACTCCGGCGACAACGTTGTAAGCACGTTTATGTCAGCAAGTCCGGTGCCACCAAGGGACACCTCGAAGACACACACTTCTGGGTCAAAGTCGAACTCCTTGCTCAGGTCCATCGCCATCAATATGCTTGCTGGGGTGATGCTTAGTCGCTTTTTGGCGATATATCTCCCATTTTCGTGGAGTTCGAGTCCGCGACTCGTTAGCGCAAGCAGCCTTCGATCAGAATAAACGTTCCCCAAGAGCGATGCGGTCGTCGTTTTCCCTTTGACGCCGGTCACTTCAAACACAAGAGCGCCCTGCAACGCTCCAGTTTGCTGCACGAGCTGACCCACGGCTTGATGGTGTGTCAAAATAGGAATGCCCAAAGCTTCGGCGCGTTCTGTGAGCACGGTGTGGGCGTGAACGGGTGCTATAACAACGTCAAAAGTGTCGATCACATCGGGCGTCGGCGTATCGTGATAAATGTTGATCGCTACTGCGACTGCCCCAATTTCGCGTAGCTTTTTGCAGATCTGTCGCCCGCCGTGAATCGTGTCTAGAACGGCTACATTTTTGCCGCCAAAGTCCATGTGGAATTTAAGCCTCTCTAAGCCTTTTGTGCGCCAAATCGGCGATACAGGGGTCGACGCCAAGCGGCTCTGCATACACGATGTCGACTTTTCTATCACCGAACGAACGCGTGGTTCGACGTTGGCCGTCTGAAAGTCCGAGAATCTCAGGGATATCCTTCAATGTGTGAGTGCCGTGAGCGAGAAAGAGCGGAAGCACGTAAAGCGCAGTAACGCCAGTTTCTGCAAAACTTTCGATCCCCTCCTCAACCGTCGGATGATCCATGTTGAGGTAAGCGGTTTTTATGATTGCGTCATTCATTCTCTCTGCCAGCATGGTTGCCACAGCTTCAACGGTGTGCTTGTTGTAGGTTAGCTTGCTCCCGTGACCCAGCACCAGGACCCCACAGTTCTCTTGCATGATGCTCCTCCAATTAGTGTGCGAATTGTCCTCCTGATATTTAACGGTACAGCTCAAGCAACAACCAGCGTGATTGAGTTCTCGCGCGTCAATCAGGCAAGTCTTTGGAGAGCGTCGGCTAACTTGGGAAGGATCGTCATGGGGACGCCGACGATCAGTTCGTCTTCGCTTACCTTCGCGTATTTTCGGGAACCGGAGCACCCGAGGGTAAAGTTTATGCTATCTCTGACGAGGGGGGCAGCTACCGCATCGCCGCACAACGATTGAATTCCCGAGAAATCGGCAGTATTTCTCGAATGCAACTCATAAACGTTTGCCTGCGCGATCATCATCGCTTGGCGAGGGTTAACGAGGAGCACAACCACGTCAGGCTCAAAGGGAGTCTCGGCAAGCGGGGAGTATGCCGTCGCATAGGTTTTGAAGTCGACGCGGGGAATAGCTTGCATGGTCTCACCGGCGTGGTCGACAGAAGAGAATCTTCCGAGTTTGTAGTAAAACTCGCCAGACTTGATGTTTTCCGGTATCTCGATTACGCCGAGCATTCCGGCGCCGCCTTTACAGGCGTGCTGTTCGACCGTTGCGTAGAATTTCGAACCGCGGCGCGCCCTCTGCACCATTTCGCAATGGCGTAGCACCTCGTTTATGTGATTCAGTCCTTCTGGAACTTCTGACTCAGTTCGAATGAGTTTGACCGCCACGGGTGAGCCTTTCAGGCCTAAAACACTCGTGAGCTTGTCGGACAGTGCAGCGTAGTCTAGGCTCATATCATAAACATAGCAGCGTGAACAGTAATAGTTTGCTGCAGCATTCGATGACGTGGTGTCCCTCAGTAGGCAATCACGCCTGTTTAGCCAGTTCCACAAGGGCTCTGACGTTTTCGGCCTGTATCGTGCCGGTCAATCGGTCGCCGTGCGAACAAGCTGCGCCACGGATTCCAACGATGTCAGCGCCTACATGCTTCAATGCAGGAATTTCTGGCAGTTTGATTGACCCTGCGAGGGCAACCTGTAGGTCTCGAGTGTGGCCATTATCGATGAACTGCTTGCAGGAAGCTTCGTCCATGAAATCGAAGAGGCTATTTCCATCCTTTATGAACGTATCGACCATCACGACGTCGCAGTCCGCTCTGCGTGCTATGTCGGGCAGCAGAAAAGGATCGAGAGTCGCTGCCCGGTGAAAGTCTGCGTATCCCGCGAGGACGACTTTGGTCCGCGTGTCGAATTCCTTTACCGTTCTCGTTACGTGCTGCATCAAGAAAATCGCTTCATCTACGGTTTTGGACCCTTTCAGCCCTACTTTGACGTAGTTAGCTCCAGAGACAGCTGCACCTAGTGCGGCCAACGAGGCGGAACCGGGAAGATGCGGGAAATCACCGATCGTTGCGCTCACTTCGATCGAGTGCGGCACAAGGCTCCGAATCTGTCTTATGACCCATGGAAAGTTAGCCCCGAGTGATCCTTCTATCGGGTTTTTGACGTCAATGATGTCTGCGCCCCCATTCACTGCCTCTCTCGCCTCAAATTCGTCTTTGGGACTTATTAATACCTTCATACGCAAAGGCGAGATGAGATTGGAAGCATATATAACTTTTGAGTGATAGGAGGCCGCTGCGTTCATAAAATCGTCCTCGCGACATTTTTATATAAAAAGTAAAATAAAAATTTAAGCGGTTTTTTTTTCGAAAATCTCGGCAAAAATTATTTTATTGATTCTCCGCATTTTACCAGCACAAGCTTAATAAACTATGAAATTGAACATAACTTAAACCCGGAGTATGCTCCATGCTAGGTGAAACATACAGCTCGTCATCGTTTTACGATAGAGTTGTATTCAGTTATTTTTCAGTCCCAGTTTTCAGCATACAGAGTAGTTCGTATGGCAGTTAACTCCGTGGAGGGATAGAAATGCCAAAATTTGAAGACAAAGTCGATCTATACAACGACAGAGGTCAAAAGGTTGGTTCCAACATAGCGCTCGAGGCTCTCAGCCCGACGGTGAACCCGGCTATCAAGAAGATTATCAACCTCACCAAGCGAACGGTGGCTGTTAATCTCGGTGGTATAGAGAACGCGGTGAAGACCGGTAAAATGGGCGGCAGGGGCAGACAAATCCTTGGTCGCGAGCTGAACCTGGACCTAGTGGGCAACGCTGGCGCTATCGCGCAGAAGGTCAAGGACCTTGTGATGGTAAGTGCGGGCGACGACACGGTCGCTAAGCCCCTCGGCGATGGAAAGCAGCTTATGGTGCAAGTGCCAACAGCACGTCTCGACGCAGGAGCCACCTACGTCGCAGGAACGACTGTAACAAGCAGCGCGCTCACCGAGGCGATTATCACCATGTTCAAGGTGGACATGTTCCAAGCGCCTATGGTTAAGGCGGCCATTTGGGGAGAGTACCCACAGACACTCGACAACGTGGGCGGTATGGTGAAATCCATGCTCGAGACCCCGCAGAAAGATGAAGGATACGGTTACTCCCTGCGAAATGTGTCGGTTAACCACGTTGCAGCCGCGACGGGTAAGCGGACGATGAATGCGTCTGCGCTGTCATCGATATTCGAACAGACGGGCGTCTGGGAGATGGGTGACGCTATTGGCTGGAACGAGCGTTTGCAGCTCTGCGGATTTGCGATGCAGGGGTTAAACGCGAACAACGTGACCTACTCTCTCGTTAAAGAGAACGGAAAAGAGGGCACTATCGGCTCTGTAGTTGCATCGACCGTTGAAAAGGCAAAAGCAGCTGGCGTCATTAAGGAAGATACGACCTGGCCTTCTGGCTTTAAGGCGATGAAGACTGACGACGTCGCAGCCTGGAACGGCTATTGCGCCGCTGGCACACTCGCCGCGACCATTGTGAACTGTGGTGCGGCTCGAGGGGCACAAGCGGTTTCGTCAACGCTGTTGTACGCGAACGACCTGATCGAGCACGAGACGGCACTCCCCGGATGTGATTTCGGTAAGGTTATGGGTACGGCAGTCGGGTTCTCGTTCTTCAGCCACTCGATCTACGGTGGAGGCGGACCCGGTGTGTTCAATGGAAACCACATCGTGACGAGACACTCTAAGGGCTTTGCGGTTCCGTGCGTTGCTGCAGCCGTGGCGATAGACGCGGGGACGCAGATGTTCTCAGTTGAGGCAACGTCAAAGCTCATCGGCATAGTGTACGGCGAAATACCAGAATTCAAAGACCCGATTACTGCTGTTGCCAAAGCAGCGGAGGGCATGTAATTAAGCGAATTGCGCGGAGGTTTACGATACATAATGGATACGAATGTACCCGACACGAACGTTCCTGTTCAAATAGAGGTATTCACAGAAAGATTTCTCAGCCCAGAAACGGTTGAGGAGTTGCTCACAGAGATTGCCAAGATCGACGGCATAGCACGCTTAATATTGCACGGGCCGCGGATCGCTCCTGCTGTTCCGGAAGGGCCAGCGAAGGGAACGCCGAACGTGCATAAAGGGCGTAGACACATTCAAGTGGGGCAACAGGACGTGGAGCTCGGGGTACAGGTTGGTAGGATTTGGCTTGAACTCGAGGATGAGGACGTAATCGAACAGGTCGAGGAGGCGTGCAGAAGGACTCTTCCGTTCGGCTTCCAAATTAACCGCGGCTTGTATTTACGAACGCGTCCGACACAGACCGATTACGCCAAATGGGGCGTAATCAGGGACACGCGAGTGCTTGGCATGACAGATCCGAAGTCAAAATCTCGGATCTGCTCGATCTATCCCCGTGAGAGGTGACGCTTATCGTCAGCCGTGCCACACACATTGTCGATTGCCGCGAATCGATGGGCCTGGGCAAAGGCGGAGGCCTTGCTCAACGAGGTACCATCTCCGAAACAGGGATACCTGATATTGTCGCGATCGCAATGTCCCCAGGCAGACGACACATAACGAAGCCCATCTGCGAGATTACGCACGGCCTGCGAAACGAAGGTTTTCAGGTCGGCGTGCTCGTGCTGAACGCCGGAAGCGGCGTCCCGGCCGACGCGCCTGAAAGCGCGCGGGGTCTCGGGCCGAAGTTTGGTCTTTCTGCAAAGGAGGTGGAACAAATTGCTCGCCACAAGCTTGCAGTGATTCACCTCGGGGGTGTGAAGACTCACATCATTTACAAAGCGAGGAATATTCTGCGTTTTGTCGCCATTCCGGCGATTGCGGTGAGTCAAACGCAGGTTGACTACGAAGATTTCGCCCGGATCGGGGTGAAGACGCGCATCGTGATGCCAACGCCCGAAAACGTTCAAACCGACGGGACTATCGTAGGAATCGTAACCAACGTGACTCGTGGTGAGACTATCACCCGTGATAAGCTCAACGAGGTCATTAAATGTATCAATCACTATAAACGCGCAGAACGAAGGAGTTGATAAAAAATGCCACAATTTGTTCCCGGTAATTCAAAGGTAGCAGCAAACAGAAGAAAGATGCTGGACCCAACGAAGACGCTGGACAAAGTCCGCGACGTTTCAGATGATGACGTCGTGGCAATATTGGGCCACCGCACGCCTGGAGCGGCGTATCCGTCGACTCACCCACCACTATCAGAGATGGGAGAGCCCGAAGACCCTATGAGGGAGCTTGTGACGCCTACCGACGGAGCAGCCGCAGGGGATCGTATTCGGTACATTCAGTTTACTGACTCGATGTACTTCGCCCCGATGGTGCCGTACGTAAGGTCGTGGATGGCATCCACCCGATTCAGAGGGGTCGATCCCGGTACGCTATCAGGCAGACAGATCATCGAAGCACGCGAGCGAGACCTCGACAAGATCGGCAAGATGCTGCTCGAGAGCGAGGCGTTCGATACCGCTCGAAGCGGTGTTAGAGGCTGTACCGTGCACGGTCACTCACTGAGATTGGACCAAAACGGTATGATGTTCGATATGCTTGCGAGATCGGTCATGAACCCTGACGGTACGGTCAGCATCGTGAAAGACCAGGTCGGAAGGCCTCTGGACAAGGCAGTCCCCGTAGGCAAGCCTATGTCAGATGCTGAGCTGAAGAACAGAACGACGATCTATCGGGTCGACGGAGAAGCGGCACGAGCTGACAAGGAGCTTGTTACCTACATCCAGCGGATTCATACGCTGCGGACTATGTGGGGCTTCAAGCCAATGGCCTAGAGAGGTGTAACAACATGGCTACTGAAAAAACACAGAAAATGTTCCTCGCCGCGATGAAGAAGAAGTTCGCGGAGGATCCTACTTCAAACAAGACAACGTACAAGCGCGAAGGGTACGTCCAATCCAAGGACAAGCGTGAGTTCCAGGAATGGGGCGCAAAGATCGCCAAGGACCGTGGAATACCGGCGTACAACGTCAACGTCCACCTCGGTGGTATGACGCTCGGTCAGCGGCAACTTATGCCGTACAACGTCTCTACGACTGACGTCATGTGCGAAGGCGATGACCTCCACTACGTCAACAACCCTGCAATGCAACAGATGTGGGACGAGATTAGGCGTACTGTCATCGTCGGTCTTGACCAAGCGCACGAGACGCTTACCCGAAGACTTGGTAAGGAGGTTACCCCTGAGACCATCAACGGCTATCTTGAGGCGCTAAACCACACGATGCCCGGTGCGGCAATTGTCCAAGAACACATGGTGGAGACCCACCCTGCGCTCGTCGAAGACTGCTTCGTAAAAGTCTTCACCGGTGACGATGACCTCGCCGCCGAAATCGACAAGCCGTTCCTCGTTGATATCAACAAGCTGTTCCCCAAGGCACAAGCCGAGCAACTCAAGAAGGCGATCGGCAAGACGCTCTGGCAGGGAGTGCACATCCCGACGATCGTTTCGCGCACGTGCGATGGCGGAAATTCGAGCAGATGGTCTGCTATGCAGATCGGTATGTCGTTTATCGCCGCGTACAACATGTGCGCCGGTGAAGCCGCCGTAGCCGACCTCGCGTTTGCGGCCAAGCACGCGGCCCTCGTCGAGATGGCGAACATGCTTCCCGCGCGCCGTGCGCGTGGACCTAACGAACCCGGCGGTCTTTCGTTCGGCTTCATGGCCGACATGTGCCAATGCGACCGAATACACCCCGAGGACCCCGTCAGGTCGTCGCTTGAGGTCGTCGCTGCGGGCTGTATGCTCTACGACCAGATTTGGCTCGGATCGTACATGTCAGGCGGCGTCGGTTTCACGCAATACGCGACTGCAGCATACACCGACAACATCCTCGACGACTACAGCTACTACGGCCACGACTACGCCAAGAAATACGGAGCGGACGGAAAGGCACCGTCGACGATGGACGTCGTCAACGACCTCGGTACCGAGGTTACGCTCTACGGTATCGAGCAGTACGAGAAGTACCCGGGCGTCCTTGAGGACCACTTCGGCGGTTCACAGAGGGCAACGGTGCTCGCAGCTGCATCAGGTGTGACCGCTGCTATCGCTACGGGCAACTCGAACGCCGGACTGAGCGCCTGGTATCTCTCCATGCTTCTCCACAAGGACGCGTGGGGCAGACTCGGGTTCTATGGGTACGACCTGCAAGACCAGTGCGGATCCACGAACGTGTTCTCCGTCAGGTCCGACGAGGGCGCGCCAGACGAACTCCGTGGTGCGAACTACCCGAACTACGCCATGAACGTGGGTCACCAGGGTGGTTACGCGGGCATAGCGAAGGCCGCGCACGTCGGTCGCCGCGACGCGTTTGCGGTGAGCCCGCTCGTTAAGGTGTGCTTCGCCGACCCCAACCTCTGGTTCGACTTCGCCAACGTTAGGGCGGAGTTCGCGCGCGGCGCTCTGCGAGAGTTCCAGCCTGCCGGTGAGAGAGGAATCGTCTCGCCCGGCCGGAAGTTCTAAACTGAGAGGGAGTGACATTAGTCACTCCACCTTACTTTTTTTATCTTTCACAGAAGATTTTTTTAGCCTTTAGGTTGTTACTCGCTGTAGTGCTTATATAAGCAGAGTCTTTTAAACAGTCGCGACTTGTTATCAAGCAGCACCTGCAGTGTGAATTTAAATAGCTTTGATGCCAGATGCTGGCTGTGGTCGTGATTTCGATGCAGCTCTGCCCTACCTTAGCTCCTATCGATTAGAAAAAAAAACATATAGACACGTATTCTTAGAATAGCCATTTAAAGGTGTGTTTAAGGAGAGTATGACCGTCAGTGCATTTTACGAGAACAAAACCATACTAGTGACTGGCGGGGCAGGTTCAGTGGGAACAGAGCTCGTGCGGACTTTGCTAGAATACAACCCCCATAGTCTAGTCTTGGTCGATAATAACGAGGGCGATGTGTCGGATCTCGAGCAAGATAAACGGTGATGCGGCGGCTCCTTCGTGCGGCAACAGAGCAGCGTTATCTAACCATTACGGACATTACCGAGAATTCGAAGCAGTTTGGTTGGGGTTAAATGCAAATTATCCCTGCAAAATATATATACGCAATGAACCACGCTGCGACTAGTCCGATTGCTCCGGTTAAAACCACAAGGTCTTGCGTGCCAGAGAATTTGCCGAATTTATTATTTTCCATACTCAACCGCCTTTCAAGGTCGAGGAATCAATTGGACATAAGAGGGCGTTAACGTAGTTTAGTGTTGTGCTCTCTCTAAACGTTGATTAAGCAGCACATCTTAATAAGCTCTCCTACCAGCTCCATCCAAAAAACGTGCTACCCTATAACACTCGAGGTCATGATTTGGTCACCGTGCGCAGGCTTGCGTGCTGGCAAGCACGTTACACCGGCGAAATCTCGTGAAGGGTCTTTGATGAAATAAACGGCCTAATTCTTACTAAAGCCTTTATTTTACTCCTTCAGAATTCAAGGCGTATGTTGAGAGTGAGAAGAAAGATGTGCGAAGAGTAGTCGTATTCTGCTTTGGCGTGGCGCCGTGAGAATTTGATTCGATGGGCTTCCTATAGCTCTTGGTTTGGTATCGCAGTCAGTGGAAATGCCGCTTATAAGGTTTTTTAAGCAAATCTCGCCGAGACCGCGTCGGAACGTGTCGCGACTCTGGTCTTAGCCATACTGCAGTGCTTACGTGTCCAAAACACCCTTAAAAAGATTCAACCGTGGCCTTCGAATCGTCTTCTGTTGATACTGTCCCTTTATGTGTTGTGTGAAGTATTTCAGATCGGTCTTCTCTAGATTCAATCCCATGGAATTCATGAACCCTGCAAAGACCTCTTCAGGAACTCCCGAATACCGATAAATGCTTGAATCGCAGAACTCAATTTCGAGCGTAGACGTGTCTTTATCGTATCCGACGGCTCTCACGCTTACTGAGACAACGATTTCGCGATCCACGCTCTTACTCCGATTTTAACATACTTAGCTTTTTCTGATGAAAGAACTTGTTTTGCCGAGAAGAACGAAGCCAACTTGAATGTTCGTCCTTAAGTAATTACGCGCCTCAGATATCACGCGCAGCCTTTTTTGCTGCTACCGTTGAGCTTGCGTAGGACCTGAGCACGCTGACTAATCCCTTTCCTCCGGATCAATCGGCAGGAATCAGCGTCGCAATCTCTTGCCGTATCTCTTTCAGGCGCGCTGAGAAGGCCTGTATGTCTGCGTCAATTTTCCGCTGTTTCTTCCAATCCGCGACCCCTTGTTCAACTCGTTCGAGCTCTTCGTTACTGATATACTGCCATTTTCCACGGCATTTTGATGACACGAAATAGTTATAAGGCCCGTGCAACTGGCCTCTTCTGCATCGGCAGTTTTGCTTTCCGCAGCGGATGAGTCGGCGTCGCAACGAACCGCACAGTGGTTGTAGCTGAGCTCTTTCGCTTTTCAAGGTCCCGATTTGATCAACGATCTCGTTGCTCTCATCGAGAAGTCTCTTAACGTCACGCAGTATTTCTTCAACGTTTTTCTTCATTTCACTGGAAATCTTGCTAGTGAAGATGTAAAAGCTGCTGAGCGTATTGAGTTCAGCCTTCTTGTTTCGCTATAACTTGCTAACATTTGCATATTAGCTTTTCATGCATATACATCTTCTTAACCTGTTTTGATGGAAAGCAATTTTTTTCAGGGTAAGACTTATATCGTCTAGAGGCTAGACGGCTTATAGTCTTCTCGGCTGAAAATCAAACGAAGCAGAAAACGAAATCGAGAAGGAATCTGCTAAAGATCTGATTAAACAATCAGGTGCAAAACCTTCAACGATCGAAGTTCGAACCGCTGGCGAACCTGCAAAACAAGTAATGTATGGGGCTATGTCCAGTAAAAACAACCCACACGTAGTTCGCTTCTTTCGCGATAATTGCGTTATTGAAACTGACGCGGAAGCGCTATATAAGGAGCTTTGGCAAAGGTACTGCGACTGGACGCACCTCAAGGGTATGCGTCACACCCTTTGCTTGCAGAGCTTTTATCAGCACTGCAAAAAAGCCGGTTTTAAGCCTGTAAGCGATGGACAGCGCATAGTGAAGTGGAAAGGCGTCATGCTCAGGCCGATGCCACTCGACGATCGTAAGCTTGCACGCTTGTCGAGCGATCACCCTCACAATTCTGCGCACTTGTCGCAAGGGAGAACACATATAGAACAAGTTGTATATACCCATTGATCGCATAAACCGAAGGAGGATGAATGCGTGGCTAAAGTCCTTTTAAACGTTTTTGTAGACTATGAAACCCTTGGAAGGACGGTCAACATCCTTACCGAACAAGGCGCGACAGGCTTTTACTGTCTTGAATACTGGGGCGTATCGCCTCAGAACTGGACCGGCTTCGTTATCAAAGAAGAACCAGAAATGGCCATTGAGGCGATACGAGACCACACTGAGAGAGCTATACAGGTCAATACAGTTGTGGGTGAAGATCGCGTCGAGGCTGTTATAGACGCGCTTGCTACGGGGCTTGCAGGAAAGCGTTATACCGTTCTAAGGCTCCCTGTTGATTCGATTCGCGTCGCAGCTCCATAAGGATTATGCGCACAATATGACCCGCGCTGCCTCAGTAGAGAGCAACAGGGCCTTCTTACAAACGTAAGTCGCCGCGTCAGTGCAATAGAAGCTTTCACTCACCTGCTGATCGAAACGACTTAAGAGAGCGTTTAAGCAGGCGCGTTATATTGCGGCCGAGCGCGAGGCCTGTTTAATCCCATACCTCACGTTTATTAACACGTGCGAGAATTCTGCACTAATTACGGCAAAAGGTGGACATATGGAAAGAACTGTTATCACCACAACAAAAGGAGTTGCAGGTATATCGCGATCGTTTAAAAGCATTGTAGAAAAACTCGGCTTACGAGACGAAGACACGTTGGTATACGTCGGTTTGCCTGGGGTTTGCACACCCTGGATTGAACTGCTCTCTTATGCAATCAGAACGCTAGAAATCAATCAGGTCTTTGTCGCCAATTTGGATCTTGACCTATCAAAGACAGTCGTGCTTGTGCAGGATGTAGGCATACAGTTCGGAGATCCTGTCAAGATTGAGAAAGCTAAGGTCATCGTTGTTCTGGGGGGTTTGTCGATGCCCATTTCGCCCGTAAGCCGCGACGACGTTTCGCTCTTCCTTCAGCGCGTATTGCTGCCTGAAGGCACTGTTATTGGAGTCTCTTTTATGAATATGTTTGAACAAGTTGGGTGGACCTCGGCAGTACCGTTTGACTTTTTGATTGACGCGACCATTGACCCTGTCAAGGTGGAGCGCTTTTTGAGGTAGGGGCCCGTAAACGGAGAAATATCTTAGTGCAGAATACCTAGACAGGTGCGCTTAATGAACGAGAACGTAAAGGCCAGCGCTGTATCTGACATCTTGGGCCACGCTCAAAGCGGTAATCGAATCGACGAAAACGAGGCCCTTCGTTTGCTTAACGTGCGCGGATCCGACTTCCACAAAGTTTTGGCCGTCGCAGATACAGTCAGGCAGGAGCGCGTCGGCGACGACGTAAGCTACGTCATCAATCGAAACATCAACTTTACAAACATCTGCATTGGGTCGTGCGGTTTTTGCGCGTTCAGTGTAAGACAGGACGATCCCGAGGCCTACTTTTTGCCTGTCGATGAGGTCGTCAAACGAGCGATAGAAGCGCGCCAGATCGGTGCTACCGAAATCGGCCTTTTCAGTGGCCTTCACCCAGCGGTTGACGGCAATACGTACGTTGAAATCCTACAAGCCGTCAAGGCTGCTGTACCCGACATTCACATACACGCATTATCGCCAGCAGAAGTTGCATACGGTGCGGATAAGCTGGGTATTTCATATGTCGACATGCTCAAAATGCTCAAACGGGCGGGCCTCGACTCGATGCCGGGTACCGCAGCTGAGATTCTCGTGGACGACGTGCGAAAAACGTTATGCCCGCAGAAGATCGATACGCAAACGTGGACGGACATTATCGTGAGTGCGCATCGCTTCGGGATTCCTACGACGTGCACGATGATGTACGGACACATTGAGTCGTACGAGGACGTCGTCAATCACCTGAAGCTCCTAAGAACTGTTCAAGACGAGACCGGCGGCTTTACCGAGTTTGTCCCGTTGACCTTCATCCATTATAATACCCCGATCTTTAGGGCGGGCATCGCACGGCCCGGGGCGACTGGTCGGGAAGATCTCCTCATTTACGCGGTGGGACGGCTGTACCTCGATAACATCCCAAACATACAGGTATCCTGGGTCAAGTTAGGCACGAAGTTCGCGCAGATTGCACTGATGTGCGGCGCAAACGACCTTGGTGGAACGTTGATGGAAGAGAACATAACTCGGAGCGCGGGAGGAACAGCAGGACAAAGCCTGACGCCAAACGACTTTATCAGATTGATAACTGATTTAGGACGTATCCCTCGAGTACGAGATACGCTTTACCGGACACTGTCGTGTTGATCACGTAACCGTCCTAGCGAGTAGGCGACTTGTGGCTCGAAATTTCGCACCGGCGATAGCTTGCGAGCAGCGCCCAAGGAATGAACGCTGTAGAAGGGCCCCAGGACACCCTCCTAAAAGGGCTAATAGGTGCTAGAAAAGGCCCGAAATTGACGCTTTTTAGTGAGTCTATTTCGAGCTGACTATGTACTTTAAAAGTGAAATAAGATCTATTTTAATTTTATTTAGATTCAGTTATTTTAGTCGTCGACGTTTAAATAATTTTAAATAGTATTACCTATCAATTATCCGTGATCTAGCGAACCAAATAAAGCTAATAATTCATTTTAAGCAATTTTAATGCCGCAGAATACACTGATTTCGCGGTTCGCTGGACTAGTGAGTCAGAAATCTGGGCTTGAAAGCCAAATACCATACAAGGGAGGAGTTAAATGGATCCGCAAATGATGGTAGAATTAGGCGCTCTGACGCTTGTTGGCGGTGCGGCCCTGATTGCTGGCGTGGCGGAGGATCTCGAATCCGATGTCGGTTCACAGAGTAACCCGAATTCGCAAGTACAGCTAGCCCCCCAGATGGGTTATCTGCACAGGCTTTATAACAAAGCGATATCCGGTGAACCGGCTTCTTACCCGTTCTACGCAGCAATCGGCGCGGCAACAGCGCTATCGGTCTTGTCTGTTACTGGAAATAACAGTCTGATCGGCGTCTTCTTCGCTCTTGTAGCCGGTGCTTTCGTTACTGCATTGATACACGGCGTTTATGCCACGACGTCCTATATGGGCAGACTGGCGAGTCAATCGCGATTTGGACAACCTATCTACATGGATGTCCTGCGAACGCACACGCCCGTGTTAATGGCACACGGCTTCGTAGCGAATTTTAGCGTCCTATTGTTAACGTGGGTACTAATTGCACAACACCTAAGTCCGTTCCCCTTTGTCGTGCTTGCATTTATTTGGGGAATCGCTCTTGGAGGCGTAGGTTCTGCAGTCGGCGACGTCCACTTGGGAACCGATCGGTACTACCAAGACAGGCCTTACGGCTCTGGCGTCAACGCAGCCCATTCGGGGAGCGTCGTGCGCAAAGCCGAATCGGGCCTCAGGAATTCCATAGACTGCGCGTGGTTCTGCTCCAAATTCGGAGGACCACTGACAGGGCTGGGCTTTGGCCTCGTCGTTTACTTGCACTTCTGGAAAGAAGTCGTGGTAAAGGACTGGTGGTCGGCAGTCGCTGGAATCATAATCGTCATGATCTTCGTTATCATGAACACGTACCTCGAACGCTACTCCAGACAGCGATACGGCACTTACAAGGAAGAAACAGAGGCGGAGTGATGCACGATGTTTAGTCTTTTACTCTGGGTTTGGATTATACTCGGCGGGATTCTGATCGGTGCAGGCGTCCACTTTATCCCGGTCGGCGGCGCTCCTGCGGCTATGTCGCAGGCAACGGGCGTCGGAACCGGCACGACGATGCTTGCTGCTGCGTCAGGTCTCACAGGACTCATCGGAGCAGGGACCGCCTACTACACACACCCTGGGGATTTTGCTTACACCATAGTCATGGGGGGGGTGAGCGCAGCGCTGATGATCTCGGTCTTGGCGTTTATCGCAAACGTCATGTACGTTTACGGTGCAGGTGTGCCGCTCGCATCAGCTAAAGTGAAATATGACCCCATCACGAAATGGCGTCAGGACTTGTACGTATCACGCGGTACTGAGGGCCACGGATCACCGATGGCCAGTTTCATCAGCGGCATCTTAGGGGCGTTCCTCGCCGGTGTCGGCGGCGCGCTCGTGTTCTTTGCGCTGGCAGAAACGTACAAAGCGATACCAGGATTCTCTGCGACATTCGGCAGCTACCCGGCTCCTTACTATATCTCGCTCGCAGCAGCCTTCGCTATTGGGATATTCTTCCTCAACTGCGTGATGGCATCGTACAACATCGGCGGCACGATCGAAGGATTCCACGATCCGAAGTTCAGACGTATTCCGAAGTCGATCGCGGCGAGCCTCGTCGTATCGGCAGTCGGTGGGCTTTTTGCGCTGCTTATAAGCGTCATGTTGCCAGGAGGGATCTGACATGGCTGAAGGTGAACAATCACCGCGACGGCTGATGGTCATCGGTATTATCGGTGCCCTCATTGGCATGTATCTCGCCCGCTATCTCAATCTTTGGACGGGAACTGCCTGGTTCTCATTCTTTGCTGGACTAGGCGCGATATGTGCGGTGTATTATGGAGCAGACGCCGTTAGGCGAGTGGCGAGTTACGGCCTCGGTACAGGCGTGCCGTCAATAGCCATGCTGTCTTTCGGAGCTGGTCAAGTGGCAGTGCTGCTCGGTCTGGCGGTTGCGAAGAACTACAGCATCTGGTTTGCAGGCCCTGTAATCGCGCTCATTTTGGCGGCGATTATCGGTCTCGTCAACGGAGTGATGGCGCGGCGCGTTATCAAAATGAACATCCACATTATGGAAATGTCGATGACGGAAATCGCAATGGCAGCGTCTCTGGTTATTCTCGGTTTAAGCACGGTGATCGCCGGTAGCTTCACGTTCAACGCGATCATGAGCTACGTGGTTGCATCAGGGTTCATCATCGCGGTATTCATCGTCGGCGCGATGGCAATGTTCCATCCGTTCAACGCGTGCCTCGGTCCCGACGAGAGACAAAAGCGAACGCTCAATCTCGCGCTGTCAACAGGATTCATTGCCATGCTCGTTGCGGGAATCGCCTCAGGCGCGATCAACGGCGTCCAGGCCGCAGTGCCTACGCTGATAATCGCGATCTTCGGTTGGATCATCTACTATTTGCGGTTCTTCGCCGACACGAAACAGGACGCAGCTGCGATGCTGTCGACTGGCCTGATACCAGCAGAGGAGGAAGTCGCATGAAATTCGTAGACATGTCTTCTGACGTCGGCCTGCGGATGGATGTCGAAGAGTTTGTCGTAGCCGTGGAGCGAAAAGACCTTGTCTTCTACTCCTTGGAGTCAGTTGCGGCTCAAATCGAGGAGTATGAAGTTATAGCGGACGGCGTGGTAAACTCGCTTGCAGCGAACAAGCCGCTCATCGACACGTTTCCGGGCAGAGAACGGGCGCATTACTGGGCAGGCATGTGGACCAACGCGTTTTACGGGTTCACCGTTGCCATGATCTTCCTCGCCCTTTTGACCATCATTCTTCGCGTCAGAGGGGGGATGTAGCCGTGGCAGAAAAAGTTGCACCCGCGCCTAACTGGCCAATCGTTAAGGGAGATTTCTTCTTTGGTGATCCAGAGAGTTCTGTCGCGGTGGTGACCTTAGGGTCTCACTTCGGCAAACTCTTCACTGACATCGGAGCAGCGATCGAAGGCACGGCGAAGACCGAGAACATCGGCCTCGAGAAGGTCATAGTGAACATCATCTCGAATCCGAACATACGGTTTCTGATCCTGTGCGGATCAGAGATCATGGGTCACGTGACCGGACAATCTCTCGAGGCATTGTACAAGAACGGCGTGAAGGAAGGACGCATAATCGATGCAAATGGAGCAATCCCGTTCATAGAAAACCTGAACGAAGAGCACCTTGAAAGGTTCCAGAAGCAGGTCGAATTCATCAGCATGATTAACAACGAGGATATCAGCACGATATCCGCGAAGGTTAAGGAGCTGATCGGACGAGATCCAGGAGCTTATCCGGAACCTCCAGTCGTCGTTGAGATTAAAGAAAAAGAAGTCGAGGAGGCCATTGTAGAGGCCCCTATGGCGGCAGAAATAGCGGCCTTGCAATCCCGCATACAGCATCTGCAGTTCCATATGAAGACCATCGGCAACTTCAATAAGTACGCCGCCGGCGTTTACGCCGGAAAGGTTGAGGGTGTTGTGATTGGGCTGCTTATTTCAATCGGAATCTTGGGGTTACTAGCCCTAGCTTGAGGTGAAAAATGGCAGCAGAACGTTTTGGTGGAGGCGCCGCTGAGCAGGCACCAGCCGGCGAAGAGGTCGCACCCACAGCAGCTATTGAGTTTGACCAGGGCATAGCTACACCCCTGGCGCCGAGCATGGCATCGTTAGATGCGCTCATGAACGACATAAGGTATCGTGCGTTACTTACGACGCGAACGCTCAAACTTGACTCCGGGTACGGGGGGGCCTCGATACTCGGGTTTGCATTGGGGTTCGCAGGCGCGTGCCTTATCGCGGGACTGCCATTGCTCTACTACTTCTTGAAGTGAGGTGTGAATATGCCAAAGCAATTCCCCCAGGTAATGGTAGACCAAACGGACTACCGTGAGCTCCAACATAAACTCGACTCAATCGAAGAGCGATTGGAGTTTGCAATGGCCGAAGTCGCCCAGCGGTACGGGCAGCGCGTGGGTAGGGACATAGGCATCGCCTATGGCCTCATTGGAGGTATCATCCTATTCATTGTGCTCAACTCGCTGACGCAGCTGTCGGTCTTGTTTAAGCTATTCGGAACGTGAATGACGACGTAAGGAGGTTCACATAGCATGTTTAGATACGATAAAAAGCAAACCGTTTTCGAGATAGGCGGTTTTCACGTTGGCGGTCAGCCCGGTGAATATCCGACCGTGCTCGCCAGCTCGATGTTCTACTCCAAGCATAAGGTGGTTGAAGACCCCCTTAAGGGTACGTTTGACAAGGCCGCCGCCGAAGCGCAATGGAACGTACAGGTCGAGCTGTCGGACATGACAGGGGTCGGCTACTGGAACCAGGTGATCGCTGAGACCGATGAAGCGATGAAAAATTACATCGACTGGCACCTGGAAGTCGCCCCCGGCATCGCCTTCCTGGTCGATTCGAGCGTGCCGTCGGTGCGCATGTTCGCGGCAAAATACTCGGATGAAATCGGCGCGGGAGACCTCTGCGTTTATAACTCCGTCAACGCAAGTGCGCTGGCAGAAGAGTGGGAAGCGATAGGTCAAACAAATGTCAGCTCAGCCATCGTTTTAGCGTTCAATCCGACGGACGTGAGCCCGAGAGGCCGACTCGACATGCTCACTGTTGGCGGCACAGGACAGGAACAGGGACTCCTCAAGTCCAGTGAAGAGGCCGGTATTACGAGGCCGCTGCTCGATGTCGCTTCGCTCGCACTCGGCGTCGGCGCGGGACAGTCAATCCGATCGATGGTCGCATTCAAGGGCGTCCTTGGGTTCCCGACCGGAGGCGGACCACACAACATCCCTGATGCGTGGACGTGGTTGCGCAGATACAGGAAGGAAGGCCACCCAGAGGTGTGGGAACCGTGTAGTATCGGCGCAAACATGATCTGTGGTATTGTCGGTGCCGACTATCTCTTGTATGGTCCGATCGACCTGGCAACGATCATCTTCCCCGCTACGGCAATGATCGACATCATGGTTCAGGAGAGCACCACAGAGCTAGGAGTCGAACCGCAGACAGAAAACACACCGCTGAGTAAGCTGGTTTAAAACCAGCTCCTTTTTCTTTTTTTTAGATTTTTTTTACGTGCCGCACACGTAAGGAGGTTCACATAGCATGTTTAGATACGATAAAAAGCAAACCGTTTTCGAGGTAGGCGGTTTTCACGTTGGCGGTCAGCCCGGTGAATATCCGACCGTGCTCGCCAGCTCGATGTTCTACGACAAGCACAAGGTGGTTATAAACCACGTCACCGGTGAGATTGACAAGGAACTCGCCGAAGCGCAATGGAACGTACAGGTCGAGCTGTCGGACATGACAGGGGTCGGCTACTGGAACCAGGTGATCGCTGAGACCGATGAAGCGATGAAAAATTACATCGACTGGCACCTGGAAGTCGCCCCCGGCATCGCCTTCCTGGTCGATTCGAGCGTGCCGTCGGTGCGCATGTTCGCGGCAAAATACTCGGATGAAATCGGCGCGGGAGACCTCTGCGTTTATAACTCCGTCAACGCAAGTGCGCTGGCAGAAGAGTGGGAAGCGATAGGTCAAACAAATGTCAGCTCAGCCATCGTTTTAGCGTTCAATCCGACGGACGTGAGCCCGAGAGGCCGACTCGACATGCTCACTGTTGGCGGCACAGGACAGGAACAGGGACTCCTCAAGTCCAGTGAAGAGGCCGGTATTACGAGGCCGCTGCTCGATGTCGCTTCGCTCGCACTCGGCGTCGGCGCGGGACAGTCAATCCGATCGATGGTCGCATTCAAGGGCGTCCTTGGGTTCCCGACCGGAGGCGGACCACACAACATCCCTGATGCGTGGACGTGGTTGCGCAGATACAGGAAGGAAGGCCACCCAGAGGTGTGGGAACCGTGTAGTATCGGCGCAAACATGATCTGTGGTATTGTCGGTGCCGACTATCTCTTGTATGGTCCGATCGACCTGGCAACGATCATCTTCCCCGCTACGGCAATGATCGACATCATGGTTCAGGAGAGCACCACAGAGCTAGGAGTCGAACCGCAGACAGAAAACACACCGCTGAGTAAGCTGGTTTAAAACCAGCACCTTTCTTTTGATCTTTGTTCTGAGAACTTCTTACACGCTTGATCCTTCATCCAACAGCGTTGTCCTATCCAATGTCAGTCTTTGACCTCCCCTTTCTGCCTGCTAAAAGAATCGTGGATCTGTCACTACCCATATCAGCTGATACGGCGACATATCCTGGCGATCCTCGTCCTCGAATCGAGGTGCTCAGCACCATCGACAAGGGCGGGGCAAACACAACACGGATCCTCTTGAGCGCACACGCAGCTACCCACGTCGACGTGCCTTATCATCTCCTAGAAAGCGGTAAAACCGTTGACGAACTGCCTCTCGAAGCGTTCTGCGGCAGCGCGCAGACGTACGACCTCACGCACAAAGCTTTAGGGTCACGTATTTGCCCTGACGATTTGGAGTCGGGTAATCCCTTGCGGGAGTGCGAGATAGCACTGTTTTACACGAGGTCGAACGATCCAATGATGAACGGGTCGGCAAGGCGCTGTTTCACTTGTTTCGAGACGGCTCTCGCGGACTGGCTGATAGAGAAGCGAGTTAAAGCAGTAGGGATCGACAGCATGTCCGTCGATTTGCTCGACTCATCTGAGAACGAGGTGCATAAGAAGCTCCTCCAAAATGAAATTGTCATCTTTGAAAATCTTTCGAACAATCTCCGACTCTTGGTAGGCAAGCCCGCGATATTCTTTGGGATGCCGCTGAGGTTGGAACGCGCTGAAGCTTCTCCTGTGCGTGCTTTTGCGTTACTTTAGCGGCGGTGTATGCATCCGGTAGGAAAGCCCGTCAGGTTGTTGTTCAGGCTCAATAAACATTAATACACGTACACACGCATGATATAGCGGAGGACGCGACATGGGCGATGTAGTTGCTCTCGACATGAAGAATCACGCGATTATGGTAGGTGCTCACGTTAAGTACGCCGGCACGCATACGCGCGGAAAAGTAAAAGAGCTACGAGTCGATAGCGACAAAACGTGGGTGCTCCTTGACTCTACCAATCTGTACTACGATCCTAAGCACCTCGAGCTAGTCAGCAAAGAAACGGAAACGGCAGACAGAGAGGCGCAATCTATCGAGGAGTTTCGAAAACGGTTGGATCAGAAAAGAGAGGTGCTTCACGCGACGATGGAAGGATTTGATGAGCCCGGCGGTTGATGCGTGTCGCACGTTAGGCGGGACCTAAGTGCATTCGGGCCGCGTGCTAACATCACTCGTTAATAAACTTTCTCGTCTCTTCCTCAACAAATTCGCGGATCTTTTCTATAGTCTCCTTGTTCGCCCTAAAAGCGAGGAGATCTCGAGAAGTTACATCAGCAAGTCCCGTCTCTACGTCAGCGTATGCTTTTACCACATCGGTGTTAAACTCTTTGCACGCTGCAATTATTACCTTGCTCGGAATGCCGGGGGGTAATACAAGCTCGTAAACGTCCTCATTTTGTTCTTCTGTGTCTTTTTCTGCGTCTTGAGCCATCAGACGTACTTCGACTTCTTCGTACTTCTAAGTATCGACAATCGGCTGATCGCGGCCGGATCCTGCGTCAGCTTGTCACCCCTTATGTGGCTATTCGACAGCGACCTGCCAAGCAAGTTCATGTAGAGTCCGGTAGGTCCGGCCACCAAAGCTTTTTCACAGGCGAGGCTCAAGGAATGTCAACGACATAAGCTGGCGTGAGCGTACTGTGCGCTCAAAGGAAAGGGAATCCAGTGGATACAAAACGAAGCCCAAAAGAAATACTGAGCTTCTTCATAGAAGGTCCGAACACCGTTTGGAAGCTACTAGGAATTCATCCGCGTTTTGGTCCCAGTTGGGCGCGTGTTACGCAAGAGAACGATGAGATGACGCACGAAATATCGGGGTCCGTGGGCGACATTTTCAAAATTGCTTCCTCCGATTTTGACTATACGTTTGTGACTATCGCTGAGGGTGCGATTCTCAAGGAGATCAACTACATCGTGTTCGAGGATTTCGCGTATTCCATCTCTCGTCGTTGGTATAACATCTTAAAAAACACAGGGACATTCAAGGGGAACCTAGATGAAGTTGATTGAGAATGTTTCGTATCTCGCTTTTTCATCAACCAGTGAGGTTTGTCAGTGAGTAACGCGACTTAGCAAGAGCTCCTATTTATCGCCTTTTTTTTGCAGCAACGCTGAACGCTGCGACATCAATCTATTTATTAGGCGCCACTAGCATGTCATGCACGGGAGGCCTATGCGCGTAAGGCCTTCAAAGCAAAGCAAAAGGTTATTCCTACACTTGCGCGAGGCACGATGATGGGTAGAATTGAATTGCACGCTGCACTAAAGACGTATTGCGTTGACACTCACAGGGTGATGCCGCCCTCAGAAACCCTCGAGCTGATAAAGTCGGCCATACCTGAGGTTGGAATAACGCGAGTAGCGGATATTTCCGGTCTTGATCGAGTTGGCTTGCCTGTGTTTTCTGCGATACGACCTTCGGCAGCAGACGGTGCGATTTCTGTCTACGCTGGCAAGGGCACGACCGAATCCGAAGCCCGCGTTTCAGTGATAATGGAAGCTGTCGAACGGTTCTCCGCTGAGGTTGAGAATTTTAAGGAGCAGTTGTTGTTTGATTCATATGAACACCTTTCTGCTGACGACGGCGCCGTTAACCCCGCGGATCTCATATTGCCGGGCTATCTCTCCCCTGATACGAAAATTGAGTGGTATTCAGGTTGGGACCTTTTAAATGATGAAGAGGCGCTCGCTCCGGCAAATGCTGTTTTTCACCCTTATTCACCGGTGCGAGGTCATTGGCAGCTCTTTCGGAGCAACACGAACGGTCTCGCGTCTGGCAACGTGATGGAAGAGGCGATCTTCCACGGACTGATGGAGGTCATCGAGAGAGACGCAGTAAGCATCGCAGAGATTAACCGAGATCCTGGTCTTGGACTCAATCTAGGTGCGAGTCGAGTTAGCGAGATAGTCAACAAGTTCGAGCTGCAAGGCATTCTCGTTCGGCTATGGTGGCTGCCTACTGACACGGGCGTTCCGACCGTTGTCGCGGCCTCTGATGACGAAAAAATGCGAGATGCCTCTCTATTAGTCATGGGAGCCGGAAGTCACACTGATCCCGAAATTGCCGCTCTTAGGGCACTTACCGAAGTCGCGCAATCGCGAGCTACGCAGATTCACGGCGCTCGCGAAGATACCGATCGGGAATCAGTGGCCCGTATGATCGGATATGAGAGGATGAAAAGGCTTAATAAGCACTGGCTGGCAGAACCGCGCGAGACGATAGAGCTTGACACACTTGATTCAGCTGCAACAACGTCCATTGATGGTGACATAAGACTCGTGCTTGATCGCTTGCAAGGTGTGGCCGACCGCGTTATTGTCTCTGACATAACGGTAAACACCATTGGCGTTCCCGCTGTTCGCGTTATCATTCCAGGCTTTGAGGTCTTTTTTTTGGATCGCGAACGAAAAGGAAAGCGGGGCAAAGAATGGCGAAGCACGACTGCGTAATATTCACCGGCCCAAGCTTATCGTGGTCTGAAGCGACTTCCCTTGATAAAGGGCTTCGATGTTGTCCTCCAGCAGTGCGAGGGGATATCTCGAAAACGGCAAAAGCAGGCGTGAAAATTATCGGATTGATTGATGGCGTTTTTTATGATCGCGCTGCCGTTTCGCACAGGGAGATTATTGGCGTAATGCAGTCGGGCGTGACTGTTGTGGGCGGGTCCAGCATGGGGGCGCTGCGCGCCTCGGAACTCGACAGTTTCGGCATGATTGGAGTCGGTAAAATTTACAGATGCTTTAAAGATGGAGTCATTGAAGCCGATGATGAAGTCGCCGTAGCGTATAATCCAGTGACTTTTGCGCCCGTATCCGACCCACTTGTCAATATCCGTGTTGCCATGCACTCCCTTTTGAAGGCTTCGATTGTGACCAATGATACAAGTAACGCGTTGCTAAATCTCGCAAAGAGCTTCTTTTATGTCGAACGGAGCCTTCCTCTGCTGTTGAAGACAGCTGAACTAAGGGGATTGATAAACGGCCGCGACCGCGATGAAATCGAAGCGTTTCTCGCTAACCACGACTGTGACCTGAAAAAGCGAGATGCGAAGCTCGTGGTTCAAGAAGTTGTGAGATTTTGTGACAAGCGGCGATCGGTGCACGATGATAGATAAGTTCGAGTCCGACGTTATTCGCCTCGTTGACGGCTGCGCCGGTTCAAACATCGCAATCTTGGGGATCGGAAATGAACTGAGGCGCGATGATGCTGTCGGACTCGCCGTTGTCGATAGGCTTAGCTCGTTCATTGATGACCCTTCGATCGTGTTGCTCAACTGTCAAACCGTCCCCGAAAACTTCACAGGATACATCAAACGTTTCAGGCCGACTTGCGTTGTGCTTGTAGATGCAGCCGATTTTGATGCTGTGCCCGGCGCTGCTCGTATCTTTCAGCTAAACGACCTCGAAAGCTCCGAGATTACAACGCACGGAGCTTCTCTTGTAACGCTAGGTGCGTACCTTCGATCAGAAACTGACTCCAATGTTTTTGTAATCGGCATTCAACCGGCAGACTGTGATTTTGGGAGCGGTTTGAGTCCTTCAGCGCGCAGAGCGAGCGTTGCAGTTGCGGACGCGATTAGAACAGCTTTAAATCGTTTCCGCGCAAAGAAGGGGTGAGGTTCCCGTTGATGGCAGCGCCTGACTTCAGACAATTGCCTTGGATTGTGCCGTACAAAGATATCCTCGCGGTCGCAGGAACGGATTGCGTTGAGCTGATCGAAACAACGAACTGTTATGGTGGCGCTGCTTGGGCCCGCTATCATTATTCTCAAACGAGTCCTCTGATCGTCTCGAGCCGCTCGTTGGGAAGCACAACTCGCTACCTCATCAAAGTAGGAACGTCTCATCTCAAACTAAGGGCGTCGGTCTCTGCTGGGGGCATTGAATCAGTTGAACTGTCACAAAACGCCGTAAAGGTGACGTACGCTGGCTTGGGAGGTGGTGGCGTAGGAGCCACCATGTGCAGAGCGTTGGCTCGCGATGTCATCGATTACGATTTGACGCCCGCGGGAGGGAGCAAAATGAGCCGCGGAACGCTCACATTGCCGAAACGGTCACGAATCATTATTGGAGTCGACGACACAGACACCAAGGAAGAGGGCGCGACATGGTCGCTCGTCAACAACATAGCCGCAAAGGTTGATAGCAAAGCGCTCCGCTACGTCTCACACGCTATTGTGCAGCTCTATCCTGTGAAAGCGAAGACGAAAAACTGCGTGGCCACAGTCGTCGAGTTTGCGAGTTTGAACGACGGCAAGCCTATCAAGAAATTTAAAAAGCTTTTAGAGGATCTTTCGCTTTCAGATAAGACTGGAATGGCTGTCTTAAAATCATTTAGTGCGGAACGCCTTTTAAGCTACGGCGACGCCGCCCGTTCGGGTGAGGTGTCGCATTCTGCGGCCATCGAGGCAGCTGACGCTGCCGGAGTCGAGGTGTGCTTGGAAGGGCGTGGCATTATCGGTGCGATCGCCGCTCTCCCTTTCTTCTCACAATCTGACACGTCTGTTAAGCTCGACGAGAGCTTGCAGGAAGAGAGTTTGTGAGACGCGGTGCTGCATTGAAACTAGCCGGTCGTAGGTAAGCGGCTGCAGTCGGTTGCGTAACAGGCACTCGAAAGCTACAAACGCTCAGCGCAAAAAAAGCAGGGAGATTCGTGATTAGCCGCCGGAAACCACTTTCAATACACGCGCGTTTCCTGGTCGCACGTGTTCGTCCAATGGCACTGACTCGTTCTCTACAAAAACAAGGACCTCTTCAGGATTTAACCTCAGCTCGCTCAATAATTGCTCATAGTTAGAGTTCGCGGGCAGAGTTACTACGTGTTTCTGTCCTTTCAGCTCTACGGTGACACAGAGGTGCTCTTTTTGCATCCAATGAATTTTATAGGAGTTTTGCTATAAGAAATACGCACGTCGATATGCTGTGCCGGGGTGGCAGAGCGGACTAATCGGTAACGAGTCCCAACGCGGCAGGCTCGAGACCTGTTGATGCCTTGCATAGAGAAGCCTGCGGGGCTTTTATAGAGGATGCATCGCTTGGGTTCAAATCCCAACCCCGGCGTACGACATTTACTAGCTGTGTGAGTCTACAACAGCGATCAATCAAGTTCAAGCAGATTCTGAAGATACGCCATAAGCTGCGAGTTTTTAAGGTATACTTCAACTAGGCGTTGTTTAGCGTTTCCCACGTCGATTTTGTCTTCGCCAGTGTATACGTACGTCGACATTTCGGTTAGAATTTCGCCGACGTCTTCATCTGGCAGCAGCGAAAACAAATCGTTGCGAAAGTGATTGTACTTTTTGATGAACTGATTCACGTCGATATAGCGATCGGTCAGGGATCGGTCTAAGGTGCCTTCTAGTAAAGCGCAGAGCTCAGTAACCCCGCACAGCGTCTTATCAAGCTCTGCTTTTACTTTTGGGTCTATCGACGTCAAGTCTCTTCACTTGCTTACTCAGAAAAGACCGTATCATGATAAGGGGACGGTGCGTCTGCTTAGTAGTTGTGTTCGATCGGATTTTTCTGTTGGACCTTGCCCAAAATTTCGAACGTGGTGTCTTTGACCTTATCCAGAGACTCGTCGGTACTTCGCACGCTAATAATTACCGTCCCTATGCTCATTGAAACCTCGTTTATTTTTTTAAACTGCAAGGGTTTCTCTGCAGCTATGTCAATTTCGTCCATATTATCTAGCAACACACTGTAGCTCTTCAAACTTCTAATTTTCGTTTGAATGCATTTAGGTGCCGGTCGACTAACTCACTTGTCGACAGCGTCACCGTTAAAGCCGATCGATGCGTGTATGACGTCGATGATCAAGGTCGGGATCGCAGGGGTCCCTCTGGCACTCAAAGGGAAGAGCACTGGAGAGGGCATTGTATACCTTTCTAATATCGGCCTCGATGCGCTCGAAGTAGAATTTGTCAGACGTGTTTCAATGAAAGAAGAGACTGCGTTAGAGGTGGGCGAAGTGGCGCGCAAGGCCAAGATTGATCTCTCAGTTCACGCGCCGTATATGATAAACCTCGCTTCAGAAGACCCGAAGATCATTGCAGACAGCATCAATCGGATAAGGCTCTCTGTTGATAGGGGGCACGCGCTCGGAGCGCGTATCGTCGTGTTTCATGCGGCCTATTATGCGAAGAAGTATACTAAGGAGGAGACGTTCGAGCTGGTGAAAGACGCCTGTGCGGGCCTACTCGATTACAAGCGCGACCGACGTATCACGCAAACGCTTCTTGGCGTCGAGTTGCTTGGTCGGCAAAGTCAGTTTGGGACCGTTGAAGAGTTGCAGAGGCTACAACGAGAATTACCAGGCATACGTCCCGTTATTGATTTCGCTCACCTGCACGCCCGCTGTAATGGGTGCTTGCACACTGTCGAAGACTACGCGCGCGTGTTGCAGACGCTCATCAGTAACCGCAACCACGTGCACATCCATTTCTCCGGAATTGAGTTTTCAAAAGGCAATGAGCGTCGGCATTTGCCCGTTGATCTCAACCAGTTTAAGTTGCTTGCCGACGCTCTCAAGCAAAACGCTTGCGATGCTACTATCATATGTGAATCGCCGCTTCTTGAACAAGATGCCGCAAAGATGAAGCTTTTTTTCAAATAAGCCCGATATGGTCATTGTTTAGTTCAAACGGACCAAATTTAGTTAGAAAGTTTTATCTATCATAATGCGTTTGTCTCTGTTAGATCCTCAAGGGAGGCACAGTATGACAGACGACAACATAATCTACGTAGGCAACAAACCGGTGATGAATTACGTGTTAGCCGTGGTAACCCAGTTTAACAACGGAGCCGACGAGGTCTTGATCAAAGCTCGAGGGAGAGCCATTTCGCGGGCAGTTGACGTTGCAGAAATTTCGCGAAAGCGGTTCCTTTCAGAAGTAGACGTAAAAGACATAGCGATCTCCACTGAGAGTCTGAGCACCGAGACTGGTGAAACAAATGTCTCGGCAATCGAAATTACCGTAGGGAAGTAGCTCGTATCTTTTGTTCTTTCTTTGAACTACAAACTTAAAAAAGTCGCTCCGCACGCTTGCTGAGCGCTATTTAATCAGGCTCCAGCTTTTGCTTTGCACTACAAGGGGAACTGATCACGGCCAGCGCGGCAAGCAACTTACTCAGTCGCTTAGCTCTGTAAGATCTCGCAAAAGCCCTTTTCTGCCTCCAAGCTGCGCGATCGATTTCGAAGCCATATAGTTGCCATAAAGACCTGATTCACGAGGGTCTTTGCCCGTTAACTGTCCGTATAGAAAGCCCGCTGCAAACGCGTCTCCTGCCCCCACGGTATCAGTTATGTCCGATTTGTAGGGGGGTAAATCAAGGCTTTTGCTTCGCGTTACGACGTAAGATCCTTTATCTCCAAGGGTAACAGCCACGATGTACGCTCCTACATCAAGGATGGATGCGACTTCTTCGACGTCAGGCGATCCAGTTAAGGCGGAGGCCTCTTCTTTGTTGAGAAACAGCACCAAAGATCGCTCAATTAGCGGTTTTAGTTCGTTCAGTCCAAGTTTTGCATAGATGTTTCCGGGGCTGAAGGAAATTTTCACTCGTGACCCGCGAAGTTGTTGAACAAATGAGATTTGCATTCTGAGTTGGTCGATGCTCATAAAAGAACTGAGATGTACTATTTTGGCTTGTTTGGCATAATCGAAATTCGCTGTGACGAACGTGTCGTTGACGCTGGGGAGAACATAGATAGCTCTCTCTCCGTGCGAATCTATAAATATCAGCGCTGTACCGGTGTTTCCTTTTGCTTTTGTGATACCGTGCAGATCGACGCCTTCTCGCTTAAAATCATCTAGCAAAAGCGAGCCTTCTCTGTCGCTGCCTACAGTGCCTACAAACCCTGTTCTGACGCCTAAGCGAGCTAGCCCTACTATGGTATTCGCTGCAGAGCCCCCTGGCTGCCGTGTGACTGAAACGACGCCAGTCTCTCGTCCCGGCGGCGCTAAGTCATCCACTTGATATATGGTATCGCAGTTAAGCGCTCCGAAGCCGATTACCTCTACACTATGTCCCATGGTCTCCTACTCGTATGATCGAAGCCCCTTTAGGGACATAACTGTATTGCTGAGAGTAATTTAGTCTTTCTGACATCGTTTTATAGGGAGAGAAGGGCGAATCTTCCTGCTTTAGCTCACGGCGTGATCGTTCAAGCTGAGCAACGCTTGGGGTTTTTAGTTATGACCGTTTTTGCCTGGTCAAGAGAGCCCAAAGCGCAGGTGTTTGAGTGAGCAAGGTTATAGGGCTCCTGGCCTGTTCTGACACCGTGTAGTCTGGGAGAAACTTAAAATACGGATTACGTCCTTTTTAGGGATGATGTTTGTCAGAAATGTTGAAATAACTGACATCAATACCGAATCTAGGGACATCAAGACCTTCTTTTTCGATTACTCTTTTCACTTCATTCCAGGCCAATATGTCATGGTCTGGATTCGCGGCGTTGACGAGATACCGATGAGTCTGTCGTATGCTAACGGTATCACTGTTAGAAACGTTGGTGATGCTACGGGCGCATTGTTTGCGTTGCGCGAAGGTGACACACTCGGCATGAGAGGTCCGTTTGGTAACGGATTCGGCGTAGCAAAGCTGCCTGCGCTGCTCGTTGCCGGGGGCGTTGGAGCCGCCCCATTGGCGCCTCTCGCAGAGACGTTGAAAAACAAGATCACAACCATTCTCGGTGCTAAGACAGAGAATGAATTGTTGTTTCGCGAGCGGTTTGAGAACTCAGGGGCACTCTTGATAGCAACGGAGGACGGCTCGGCCGGATACAAGGGGTTTACCGTCGATTTGCTCGAGCGCACAAAGGGTTATAATGAAATATTGTCGTGTGGTCCTGAAAAGATGATGCGGAAAGTGCTAGATCACGCAGTTGTGGCGGGTGTGCAGAGTCAGTTTAGCTTGCAGCGTTACATAAAGTGTGGTGTTGGGCTGTGTGGTTCGTGCTGCGTCGACCCGTCGGGTTTGCGCGCGTGTATTGATGGTCCCGTTTTTACGGGAAAGCAGCTGGACGGAAGCGATTTTGGGAGATATATGCGTGACGCAGCGGGCAGAAAGGTGACGCTGTGATCGGCCGCTTCAAGGTTCACGAGGAGGTTTTTTTCGGGACAATTGACGGTAAGTGTGTGTATGGCGACGGGACTACATACGACCTAAGGGACGTAACTGTTCTTGCACCTACCTGTCCAAGCAAGATTGTTTGTGTAGGCTTGAATTATACCGACCACGCACGCGAACTAGACGTAGAAGTCCCAGCAAAGCCTGTTATATTTCTCAAACCATCGACGAGTGTGATTGGTCCTGGCGAATCCATTGTGTGCCCGGCTTCGAGCGCTCGCGTCGATTATGAAGGTGAGCTCGGGGTGGTTATTCGCGAGAGATGTAAAAACGTCGTAAATCCCGCAGAAGTTGTGTTAGGTTATACGTGCTTCAACGACGTGACCGCACGGGACCTTCAGAGAGAAGACGGTCAGTGGACTCGCGCAAAGAGCTTTGACACTTTCGCGCCTGTTGGTCCGTTTATTGCGACCGAACTCAATCCTCGGAATGCCGAGATCATCACGCGAGTCAACGGCAAATTGCGGCAGAGTTCAAACACAAGAAATCTCATCTTTGACGTTGACTATCTGGTAAGATTCGTATCGCGGATCATGACGCTTGAAGCCGGAGATATCATTGCTACTGGCACCCCTCAGGGTGTGGGACAGCTTAAATCTGGGGATACCGTCGAGGTGGAGATCCCTGGCATCGGAACGCTTTCAAATGGCGTGATCGACGAGTCCAATGAAGCGCTTAGGCTAAAGGATCGTCTTAAGCCACGTTTGTGAGGGAATATGGCTATACCGAAGAACTTTGATTATCAGTACATCGAGTCGAAATGGCTTACCGCGTGGAACCCGGATATGTATCGGTTTCGCGGAGATGGGATTAAAGAGCGCTTTATAATCGACACGCCACCGCCGTATCCGACTGGCAATTTTCACCTTGGAAACGCCCTTAATTGGTGCTATATCGACTTTATCGCACGCTACAAGCGCATGAAGGGCTTCGACGTTAAGTTTCCGCAGGGCTGGGACTGTCATGGCCTTCCAACTGAGGTGAAGGTCGAGACAACTTTCAACATTACGAAAAACCAGATCCCCCGGACAGAATTCAGAGGACTGTGCGAAAGCTTAACCCGAGAAAATATCGCGTTGATGAAAGGAACGATGCAACGGCTCGCTTTTTCAATTGATTGGTCGCAAGAGTTCGTGACGATGGAAAAGGCGTACTACGTCAAAACGCAGAAATCGTTCGTGCAAATGTACCACAATGACCTTATTTACAGAAGTGAGCACCCTGTGAACTGGTGTCCCCGCTGTGAAACGGCGATCGCATTTGCTGAAGTAAACTACGATTCAAGATCCACAATCCTTTATTATCTCATTTTTGAAGGGAGCGACCTAGGATCAGTCGAGATAGCTACAACGCGTCCCGAGCTCTTAGGTGCCTGCGTTGCCGTGGCGGTGAACCCGAGTGATGAACGCTATGTAAACTTGATCGGCAGGAAAGTGCGAACGCCCCTTTATAATGAGGAGGTTGACGTTATTGGCGATGAAGCTGTCGATCCCACATTTGGCACGGGGGCAGTCATGATCTGCACGTTTGGCGACAAGCAAGACGTGCGATGGTGGAAAAAGCACAATCTGCCGCTCAAAAAAGTAATTGGCAAAGATGGCCGCGTGATAGATAAGAGGTATTACGGGGTAACCATCGGCGAAGCGAAAGGGCGCGTCATCGGAGATCTGTTAGACGATAAGCTCGTGCAAAAGCAGGAACGCATAGAGCAGAGCGTAGGGTTTCACGATAGATGCAAAACCCCGATTGAAATTCTTTCTGAGAGCCAGTGGTTTGTAAAGATTAACAAAGACGCGATACTCGCTCGAGCAGCAGAGGTTGAGTGGATTCCATCGTTCGCATTTCATCGCTTGAAGAATTGGACTGAGAGCGTCGAATGGGACTGGTGCATCTCTCGTCAGCGCGTTTTCGCTACACCCATTCCGGTTTGGTACTGTGACGGATGCGGTCAGGTCATGGTTGCTGAAGAACGCTGGCTACCTTTGGATCCCACCGAAGAAGCGCCGAGACGTCCGTGCGAATGCGGCTCATCGAGCTTCACGCCTGAATATGACGTTTTGGACACGTGGATGGATTCGTCGATCTCTGCCTTGAATGCGGCAGGCTGGCCTGATGCCAAGTACAAGCGGCAGTTTCCCACACAATTGCGACCGCAAGGTCATGACATCATTAGGACGTGGGCGTTTTATTCTATACTGCGGTCAGACGCTCTCGCTGGAAGCAAGCCCTGGGAACGCGTGATAGTCAATGGAATGGTTCTTGGAGAAGACAACCAGAAAATGAGCAAATCGCTCGGGAACATTATCGCTCCAGAAAGCGTGATCGAGCGGTACGGAACCGACGCGGTGCGACAATGGGCGGCAATAGGAGGCTCCGTTGGATCCGATGTTCCGTATAACACAAAAGACTTGACGGCCTCTTCAAGGTTTTTGACAAAGCTATGGAACGTCTTTAGGTTCGCCACGTTACATCTCACTGAAGGAGTACAGCCGGTCACTTATGGACTTCAAAATCCGAGCGAGATATGGTTAATCTATAATCTTATTGATTTGGTGGAATCTGTCACCGCCAGTATGGATCGTTTCGCCTTTGACGAGGCCCTTAAAGAGATTCGATCGTTTGTGTGGAACACGCTGGCCGACCACTACGTTGAGGCCGTCAAAGGAAGGCTCTACGAACGGGACGTGTACTGCGTTGCCGCTTTGCATCTTGCGCTTGATACGATTGTCAAGCTGCTAGCGCCCTTTTGTCCGTTCTTTTCGGAGGAGCTGTTTTCGCACATAAACCCCGGTGCTGAAAGTGTCCATTTGCACCCTTGGCCAGCGCTTTCCCTAAGGCCACAAGACGTGGCTGTCCCAGAACCGACAGCAACCTCCGGTGTCGTTCAGCAGATCACCGTTGCGGCATCTCAAGCAGAAGCCCAAGAGGCACGGCGCATAGGTGAGCTAGTCAAAGAAATCATTGCCAGCGTAAGGCGATACAAATCTGAGCAACGCATCGCGCTGAACGCTCGAGTCGAGGGTGTTTTTGTCTATGTAAACTGTGATATGTCTTACGGAGCGCCTGACATCAGTAATGCTCTCAACGCTGATATTGAGTACAAACGAGGCAGGCCAGATATTCAAGAGCGTGTTACTGAAATTCGGCCAAATCTTGGTTCGTTGGGCCCACGTTTCAAGTCTGACGCCAAACGCATAGGGGAGCTAATAAAGAGCACTCCTATCAAGGAAATCGCCAATCAAATTGGGGAAGGTTCGGTTACGATTGACGGCCATGTGTTTGCGCAGACTGATTTCATTGTCAAAAAGGAGCCGTTCGCAGAAGGCGCGGCAGTCGACGTCATTGAGCTGAGCGAAGGGACCGTCCTCGTGAAACGAACGTAGTGCCCTTCACCATCCTTCAGCGACAAGTTCGTACTTTTTGAGGCACGTGAGTACCTCCCCGTCAGTTAGATCGGAGAAACGTTCATAGAAGTTTGCCACAGCAAACCACGGTCGGTTACTCGTGAGTGGACAAATATATTCGTCGACCTGAGATTTAACGAGCATTTCGGCGTCCTTCGAAGCAACTGGCACCGCCAAAATCACTCGTTTTGGCTGGCGCTTGCTAACATATGCGATAGCAGCTAGTGCCGTATATCCCGTTGCTAAGCCGTCGTCGACTACGATTGCCGTGCGGCCAGCCAACTCAGGGAAGGACTTGTCGCCTCGGTATGTTCTTTCGCGGCGTTTAACCTCCTCAAGCACGTGTACTGCGATTTCCTCGATTTCGGCGTCCGTCAGTCCAACGTAGCTTATGAGATCTTCGTTTAGAAATTTCGATCCATCGGCAGTGATTGCCCCAAAGCCTGCTTCAATGTTCGTCGGAATTGGCAGTTTTCGCGGCACGACTAAATCCATTGGAGCGCGCAGACGCACTGCTATGGGAAACGCTACTTCAACGCCTCCGCGTGGAATTGCTAAGACCACAGTTTTTTGACCTTTATATCGCGCCAACAACTCAGCCAGTGCGTGTCCTGCCTGTATGCGGTCCTTATACATGCGCTTTAGTGGGTGCTGTACGTTTTTATAATTATATACCGGAATGTGGAATTTGAGTCATCGCGGAGTTTGCGCTCAGCAAAGCGTCTTATGCATAAACTATATAAGATATTGAAATACATTAAAGCCTAGATATTAGCATTAAAGTATAAACCTATGCATTGTGATCGCATGAACGACGTAAAAATTCTGTTAGATGAAGATGAGATGCCCAAAAGCTGGTACAACATTCAAGCTGATCTGCCGAGCAAGCTGCCGCCCCCGCTAAACCCTCACACAAAAGAGCCTGCAACGCTTGATGATATGCTCGCATTGTTTTCGAGTTCATTAGTTAAGCAAGAAGTGGCCACAAACCGCTATATCGATATCCCGGACGAGATCTTGGAGGCGTATTTCAGACTCGGACGGCCGACCCCGCTATATAGGGCCAAGAGGCTTGAAAACTATTTGAAAACGCCTGCCCGAATCTATTATAAGAGGGAGGACGTTTCGTTTGCGGGATCGCACAAGCCCAACACAGCTATTGCCCAGGCGTACTACAACAAGATTGACGGCAGCGAGGGCCTCGTGACGGAGACTGGTGCCGGGCAGTGGGGCACAGCACTGGCGCTCGGGTGTTCAATGTTTGACCTGACGTGTAAGGTGTTTATGGTCAGGGTGAGCTACGACCAGAAGCCAGGAAGAAAAACGCTCATGCGACTCTATGGGGCCGAAGTCATCCCTTCGCCGTCAACTCTAACGCAAAGCGGACGACAAGCACTCGCCAAATCTCCTGATCATCCTGGCTCTCTTGGGCTTGCCATAAGCGAGGCAGCAGAAACCAGTTTGGCCTCAGCACAGACCAAGTACTCGCTGGGCTCGGTACTGGAACACGTTCTGCTTCATCAGACCATTATCGGGGAAGAGACGGTTGCCCAGCTCAAGAAGGCAGATGAAAATCCTGATATCATGATCGGATGCGTTGGCGGGGGTTCGAACTTCTCCGGATTTGCATATCCGCTTCTTGGAGAGCACATCAGAAACGGTAATGGCACGCGGTTCATAGGCGTGGAGCCGACGAGTTGCCCGACGCTTACAAAGGGCGAGTATAAGTACGACCTCGGTGATGTGGCCGGTTTCGCGCCGATGGTCAAAATGTATACGTTAGGACACGACTTCGTTCCATCGCCCATACACGCCGGCGGGCTTCGTTATCACGGCGATGCACAAAGCCTAAGTCTCTTGAAGAACCTCGGCTACATCGACGCCGTGTCCTATGAACAGCTTCAAACGTTTGAGGCAGGTGCTCTTTTCACTCAGACCGAAGGCATTTGTCCGGCTCCAGAAACAAGTCACGCTATCAAGGCAGCAATAGACGAAGCCATCAAATGCAAGCAGACCGGTGAAGCTAAGGTCATAGTGTTTAACTTCAGCGGTCACGGACTCTTGGACTTGGCAGGCTACGAAAAATTCCTCAATAACGAGCTGAACGGAAACGGGAGATAGTTCTTCAACCGATGGGGCTTCGATTCGAGCGGGAACGCCACGAACTCACTTTCGACAGAAGGGACAAGGGACTCAGCAGAGATGTGATAGGGCAGATTTGACGGTGGAAATGACTTTGCGTTAGTCCTCTTTCCACTGCTCCTGAATTTCGGGGTTGTTCGTATAACCCTTGGTCTTTCTTTTGAAGACCTTGTCACGTCCTTCCATATAGAAGGCCTCTTCGGTAGTTATCTCATCATCTTCGGCAAGCTCTTCTCGACCCTCAGGCGTGTAGACGCCCTCACCAGCAGCGATTTCCTCGTCAACGACCTCTTTGTCGTATTGATATCCGTAGTCCGGTTCCTCTCCCCAAGGCTGGTGATCGACCTCTTCAACAACTGCTCCGTCGTGTTCTTCGGTGGCTTCGTCTATTTTGAGCTCGAGTGAGCCATCATAGATTTCCCTATTCTCTTTTTGATCGTCCGCTTCGACGACTCCTTGGTCTTTCGGCTTGACGCGTCTTATTTCATTTTTTTCATCAACCAAAGAATCTGATCGCTCAAGGTCTCGATTTGTCGGTTTGTCGCCGCTATCTTCGCGTGGCATAATGATCAAAAGAGAGAGTTACTTCAAAGTTGATAAATAGTTGCAGGCATCTGCACGCGCAATCTATTATCTTGCGTCTTCCATCGTCGCAAGTAAAGGGGGTAACATAATGTGCCTGGTCGGCGATCTGAAAAATCCTACATTTGTTCGACCCATTCGCTAAATAGGGCGTATTGCGAGCATAGATCTAAGACGCCAGTGTCAAGAGGATCTTTGAAGTAAAATGCGAGCTTGTCGACCAAGCCGCTTATCCCTTTACGCTTTGCTAGCTCCATGAAGCGGATGAGGTCAATAACGAGGGGTGCTGCTAGCACGCTGTCACACCCTTGCCACGTGAACTGCATGTTCATTCGATGGTCCAAAAAGCCTTTGAACGAGATGAAGTCCCAGGCAACTTTGTGGTCGGAAAGGGGTGGAAAATAGTCGATTCGACTGCCTAAATGCGGTTCATAGCCTAGCATCTTCGGCACGACACTCGTCTTCGTGATAAGCTTTGACTGCTTGTTATCGGGGTGCCGCAGTATTCGTCCATCCAAGTTTCCGAGGATATTGCTTCCGTACCACCCTTCGATTCTCAGATGCCGATGCTTGAACATAGGCACCAGTGCGGTTTTGACGAGCGTCTCTCCGGTTTTCCCGTCTTTTCCGCAGTGCGGTACGCCACGCTTTTTTGCCAGTTCTTTTATTGCGGGAATATCATTGCCCAGAGACGGCGTAAAATTTACGTAAGGCATTCCATTCTTAATGGCACAATACGCGTAGATCGCACTCGCTGGAATTTTATTTGAGTTCGTTTCGATGGCGGTTTCAAAACTCTCGAGCGAGGCATACTCAGGTTGTGGTGGGAAGTACGGTTCAGTTGAGGCCAAGTTTACGACGACGCAGTCTTCGTTGCCGGCGTAGTGTCGAAGATCGCTTGATATTTGATTCGCCGCTTCGTTCAGTGTTAGCTTCTCACTGTCACACAGCGCAGATATTGCATTTCCGCAGTTATTGACAATGCCACAGCTCACTGGGATAGACTCAATCTCTTTCTTCATTTTCGCCAGCTGCGTCGTGTCAAACGTATTGTTCTCACGCACGTTTTGGTAAGCTGCTTCATACAGCGTGACGTTCCGGATGTCGTGGCCGCCAAATTTGATGTCTTCGAGTCGGACTAGATTTAGTCGGGAGAAACTCTCATCCTCAGAAGGTATGCCGTTGGCGGCGCTTAAACCTCGCTTAATAGCGAGAACGCCGACAACTATCGTTGTCGCGACAGCGCCCTTGATCCCGATGAGCCATACCTTCATCTTAGTCGAATCTACCCTCAATCTATAAAAAATCTTTTAAAAAACAGCGTAGGAAGATCAATTACGAAATTTCGCGGTTTCTGCGGCGCTTGCCGCAGTCGCGAATATTCGCTGGCGGCGCATGTCCTAAAAAAAGTAACAGTGGAGATACTTTGCCTGCTTAGCAGCTAAGCGCGCCGCAACAACTTAACTATTCTTTCTTCTTCTTCTCTTCAGAGATAAAGACGTGTTCGGGTTTTTTCTCTTCTGGCTCACAGATGCCTTCGGTATCAGGGCCGAGGTCGCACACCTCGAGCTTCTTGATCTCGTCCATGTCTTTTTCGTGCTCGTAGTCTGCGTTGTAGGCATCGGTATCAGGGGCATTTAGAGTTCCCGACTTGATGTCTTTCTTAAACTTGTACTCTTCCTTTTTCTCTTCGGCCATGGAGTATCACCGCACTTACATTGGTGCGCGTTCTATTAATCAGTATCGGTTAAGCTATAAGCTTCACGTTGGGGGCAATTCGTTAGATAAGCAGCCTAGAAAAGCCGCTACGCAAAAGCCCCCCCATCTCATTCTACCTTTATTTCAATAGCCGTGCATAGCACGATTAATGGCGCAGATTTTCGCGTTTTAGCTCAGCGAGACATAAGTTTTTGCGCGTGCAAAAGAGACATGTTCTAGGAGATGATTCAATATCAAGTCCCAAACCTTTGAGAGTCAACTTCGTCAGTTCATTTCCCCCTCGAGAATGCGGCATAGCCACATTCACGCATGATCTTACGGCAAACATCTCTAGCATTGCTGACAACGTAACGTGGAGCGTCACAGCAGTTCAAGAGTGCAAGAGACTCTTTTTGAGTAACGCTTCTCTCCGAGCCCAAGCGGCGCAGTTGAGCAAAAAAGAGTTGGTCCTAAGCAAGCGTTTTGTCTCCAAAATATTTGGCGTCATTAAAGACTGCAATCCTGATAGTTATGTGGCGGCTGCTGATAAGATAAACAACTCAAAAATTGATGTTGTAAATATTCAGCATGAGTTTGGATTGTACAGGGGCGACTTCGGTAGCTATATTTTGGAATTCATGCGACGGGTAAGAAAACCGATAGTCACCACTCTGCACACAGTCTTGCCAAACCCACCGCCTGGAATGAAAAACGTCGTTAAAGACATCTACGCGCTCTCGGACAGGGTTGCCGTGTCAGCAAACGCAGGAATTGAGCTGCTAAAAAACACGTATGGGTTGGACAGGAAAAAGCTCACGCTCATTCCGCACGGGGTGCCAACGGTGCCTTTCGTTGACACAACGGTGCCGAAACAGCGTTTGGGCTTGTCGGGAAAGTTCGTTATCGCCAGCTACGGCTTAATTAATCCAGACAAGGGGATCGAAAACGTTATTGAGGCTTTGCCATCAGTCATTGAGGCAAATCCCAACCACGACATAGCCTATTTGGTCGTTGGAGAGCCCCATCCCGCTCTCGACCAAAAAGTGCGACAGAGATATAGGGACAAGCTTGACAGCCTCGTAGAGAAGCTTGAACTTTCACGCAACGTCGTGTTTGTGCAGCGCTATCTGTCAAATAGAGAGATGATCGCGCACTTTTTAGCAACTGACATATGTGCGGTGACAAACACGAATCCCAATCAAATATCAAGCGGCGTTCTCTCCCAAGCAATTGGTTGCGGAAAGAGCATAGTAGCAACGGAATTTGCACACGCAGCAGAAGCGTTGTCAAACGGAAGAGGCTTGCTGGTGAAGTTTGGCTGTCCAGAGGACATTGCAGAAAAAATTAACCTTTTGATGTCTGACAACGAATTTCGAAACGCGATAAGTCGACGGGTGTATGAATACGCGCAGGCCATTACTTGGGACAGAATTGGCAGCAGGTACTTAGACCTCTTCTCTCAAGTTAGAGAGCCCCTTCAACCTCAAGTGTCCACATCGGCGTCTGCCCTGCGCAGCCGCGTTGGTTATAGCAGATCAAGTTCGTCATTCAGCGAAAATTGAAGGTTTTTAGTCCGTTGACAGAAAAACGAGACGCTTCACTCTGTCTGTTTAGTTTTCCGGTCGTTCTCACACAGGCGTTTCAGCTTTGCGCCTTACATCAGCTTAAGTTTGGCCAATGCTTCAAATGACTCAGCGCAGATAGTGGTTACGTCAGTAAGCGCTTCGCTGAAACACATTCTTGCTTCGTCCCACTCCTTGAGCGTAATTCGTCCGACGGCTTCGGTGAGTTTGCGGGCAGTTCGTGAAAAGACGACTTTCGAACCGAGAACGTTCTGCGCGAGCTTTATTTCCATCATAAGTGAGTTTAAATAGGCCTCTAAAATTCTCAAACCGCCAATAAATTGATCATCTTTTAATCCAATGAGCTGTTCGAGCAGTTGATTTGCTATCGATACTTCAGACTTCAGTTTCTCCCCATATTCGAATTTTCGTATTAGATCTTTAGGATCAGCCATGCGTTGCACCTTACTGCAATATACGTTCCGGGCTACATATATTTGATTCAAAAACGTGTTTTCGCGGCTTATAGGCGTACCTTGCGAAATTCTGGACTTTCTAATTGGAGCGAATTAATCACACGCTGTGTAAGAAACAGCTGCGAGATAACACGCATATAAAAACGATACGTGCGACAGCTTTTTTTTACACAATGCGCGTGCTAAGCCATCACTTAGCATATTTATTGAATTCGGTGTTGCGCTCAAACTGCCATGCAATATTGAACAGCAGCGCTTCTTTAAGCTTATCACCAATGATTTGCATACCAATAGGCAAACGTCCTTTTCGTCCACATGGAACAGAAAGTGAGGGTACGTTCGCGAGATTGACCGGAACGGTGTTGATATCCACTTTATATAGTGACAGGGGGTCTTCGATTTTCTCCCCGATCTTAAATGCAACGAATGGCATGGTTGGTGCGATAAGCGCATCGTATTGCTTAAAAGCTTTCTGAAAGTCGGCGCTAATGAGCGTCCGCGCCTTAAGCGCTTTTAGGTAGTACTTGTCATAGTACCCCGCTGAGAGCGCGTATGTCCCGAGAAGCACTCGTCTTTTGACCTCTTTTCCAAATCCAGACGCTCTATTCTCCGAGAAGGTTCGATGCCAATCGTGATCTCTTTGAACCCGGTGTCCGTAGATGATCCCACAGTACCGAGCAAGGTTGGAAGAGGCTTCAGACATCGCCTGGACATAGTAGGCCGAAAGCGCATATTTAAGGCTGGACATCGACGTCTCTGTAGCGCGTGCGCCTAAATCCTCAAGCACGTCTATCGCGTCCCTCGTCGCATTTTCGACAGCTGGATCGACCCCTTCGCCAAAAAAATCTATTGGAACGCCAATCTTCAAACCAGCTATGTCGTCCGCGAGCGAGGAGGCACAGCGCGGCACTGGTGTATCGAGCGAAGTGCTGTCTGCGGGATCGTAGCCAGCGATAATCTCAAATAACACGGCGCACGCTTTCACAGTTCGCGCAATAGGACCTATCTGCTCCATTGAGTTACCGTACGAAACGAGTCCGCTTCGTGATACTCGACCATATGTTGGCTTCAACCCGACCACCCCACAGAACGACGCGGGACATCGAATCGAACCCCCCGTATCGGAACCTAATGCGAGATCGGCCTCTTGCGCAGCAACGGAAGCTGCGCTGCCCCCCGAGGAACCTCCCGGCACACAGTTAAGATCCCAAGGATTCTTGCACGGTCCGAAGAAGCTTGTTTCTGTTGACGCGCCCATCGAAAACTCATCCATGTTCGTTTTGCCGATTAAAACAGCACCTTCTTCGTGAAGTCTCCGAATAACGAAGGCGTCGTATGGGGGGACGTAATGTTCGAGCATCTGCGAAGCGCACGTGGTTCGCAGCCCTTTGGTTGATATAGCGTCCTTAATCCCGACCGAAATTCCGGCAAGTCGCCCGTCGAGTTCGCCTGTATCAGCTTCTGCGGCTTGTTGTCGCGCCCCGTCATAATTGACCGTTATGAACGCGTTTAGGTCACTGCGGTCGATTGCGTCAAGCGTTTCCTCGATGTGTTCTCTATGACTCATAGTATTCGTGGACCCTTGAAATAGCCGCTATCGACTCGCGGTGCGTTCGAGAGCGCTTCTTGCTGTGACAAGCTTGGCGTGACTTCGTCTGCGCGTAACACATTGTGCTCTTCTTGTCCTATCAGCTCCGCTTCAATGTCTTCGAGCTCCTCGAAATATTCAAGTATGGAATTGAATTGAACGGTAAACTCTTGCAGGTCTTCGTCGTCAAGCTCGATGCAAGCGAGCCGTGCAATACGTTCAACATCGGTTTGGGTTATCATTCTGCCACCGCTATATCATGTTTTTCGGCAATTGATCGTAAATAGAGCCTTAATGCGCCCCTGTTATTTGTTGAAGGCAGGTTATTTTTTCGCGCTAGTCTCTGCAACATTGCATTTACGCCTGTCCCGTACTGTATCGCTTTTTTTTGCCGGTAAGCTAACTCGCGTGGCATCACTTGTTCGGCCACCTTCCGTAGCACGTATTTGTTGATCCCGTTGTGGAGCTTCCAAGCGCCGCCGATCGTCAGTCCGAAAACAACTACCCTTGGATCCAGATAGGGTAAGACGACGTCTAACGAGTGTGATGCTGCCGCTAAATTGTCCCGTTCAAGGTTATCTCTTGCGATGTTAAGTAAATCAGTTTCGAGTGCGCTGCGCAGCGTTTCGCTGGTTGCCGAAGGGAGGCTCGCATATTTGGAATAACCTGCAAAGAGTTCGTCAGCTCCCTGTCCAGTCAAAACAGACGTGAATCCTGCTGCAGCTGCTCGCTCAGACAGAGCGTATAGCGGGAGAGCGATAGCGACATCAAGGGGGCTGCAACTCTCAATAGCTTCAATAACGCGGGGTATAAGCATTTCAACGTCACCAGCGTCCAGCTCAATGGTTTCTAGATCCGCGTGTAACAAACGTGCCGCATGTTGCGCGCTATCTAGATCATGCGATTCAGATAATCCTATTGCATAGCATTGTTTGTTCGCGGGGTTCGCCATTAACGTGTACAGCAAAGAACTGTCGACTCCCCCCGAGAACGCAACGCTCATTTGTTCGTGAGCAATTTCATTCAAAACACATTCAAGCACGTCGCGAAGTCCGGTCACTGCGTGTGATTCGTCGTCGAACACTAGTCCGTCGTGGGATAGCCCAAGGGTTTTTTTCAAGCTGACGTCGACCCCTCGCGGTTCACGAATTATTACTATAGTCTTTGGATTTACCCGGTGCGCGTGTTCAATTCCAACAGACCAGAGTGCCTTCCGTTCGGAGGCGAATGCGCACAGCGAACCCACGTCGCTTACTCCGTAGAACAGCGGTCGTGATCCTAGACAGTCCCTGTCCAATATCAAAACGCTCGACCTAACAATACGCGCCCGTGCATAGCCTGCGTGGTAGCTATCTAAAGCTGAGATCGCTAGACCCGGACGGCTCGAACCCTCGCTGAGTGTTGCGCGGCCGAGAGCGCTTACAGCGTACGTCGTGCCATTCGTTAGCTTTCCGCGGAAAGAGCGACGCACACCTCCCCGGTGTTTGAGGATATCGCACATCTTCGGCACGGCCTCGAAGGTGCGTGCTCCCACAGCTCCAACTATTCCTGACACTCGTTCTGCCTCAGAAGCGTCACGGCGCGTTCAACTTGCTGAATGGCCGTTCCGATGTAATTTTCAGGACGGACCATCCACTCAAGTTGGTCCTTGGAAAAATGTTCTGCGATTACAGGTTCTTTGAATAGCGCGTCTGAAATGGTGTCTCCGCGTTTGTAGGCCTTCATCGTTGCCGTTCGTAAGATTTCGTGAGCACGTTGACGTCCTATTTTCCTAGCGAGCTGCATCATCACTGCCTCGCTCATGTTTAGCCCTCTCATGAGATTGAGGTTCTGCTTAATGCGCTCTTCATTGAACTCCAAGTTGCCCAAGACGTTAATGGAGAGTGTGAGAATATGGTCTGTCAGAATAGTTGCTTCAGGAAAGATGATGCGCTCGCTGGAAGAGTTTGTCAAGTCTCGTTCGTCCCACAGCGTGTTGTTTTCCAATGAAGGCAAAACGAACGATCGCACGACGCGCGCGAGGCCACAGATTTGTTCCGACTTGATTGGATTTCGCTTGTGCGGCATCGTTGAAGACCCCACCTGTGCCTTCCCGAAACCCTCTGATATCTCGGCTATCTCACTTCTTTGGAGTGTTCTGACCTCGGTAAATATCTTTTCGAGTGAAGTTGCGATGCTTGCGAGCAGCATCGTGTATTCCGCGTGACGGTCCCGCTGTATGACTTGCGTGGATACTTCTACAGGCGTTAAGGCGAGCGACTCTAGTGTACGTGCTTGAATCTCTATTCCCTGTTTGCCAAAGGCTGCCTGAGTGCCTACGGCTCCTGTCATTTGCCCGACTTCGAACCGTTTGCGCGCTTCTGAAAGCCGATTCGAATGTCGATCGATTTCCATCGCCCACACGGCAAATCGCATGCCGTAGGTTGTTGGCACCGCTATTTGCCCGTGCGTTCTCGCTGCACACAGTCGACCTTTGTTTTCGTCAGCAAGGTTCGCCAAAACGCTTCTGAGACGATTGAGTTTTGACGCGAGTATTCTAGATGAATCGCGTAACTGTAGGGCCAGCGCGGTATCGAGGATGTCGCTTGACGTCGCTCCGTAGTGCACATAATCAATTTCAGCGTCAATCTGTTCTGAAATCGCTGTAATGACGGCCATCATGTCGTGGTGGATTTCGGCCTCAATTTCAGCCACGCGCGCAAGTGTTACTGTGCTCGACGCCTTTTCGATTTCGTCAGCCGACTTGCGAGGGATAAGTCCGAGGTCAGCTTCGGCCTTAGCAAGCGCCACTTCCACCTCAAGCAAGTAGTGGAGCTTCCGCTCCTCACTCCATATCGCTTTCATCTCGCTGGTGCCGTAGCGAGATTCTATCGGATGAATTGACATTTTTCACCCCTCAGTTTCGACAGTCGCCTTTTCGTGCTACTGCTTTAACCTTTTGTCGTAAAGAATAGCCGCGGCGCATCTCAAGTATGTTAAGCTATCAGTGCTCATTTCTACTACCGAAGTTGCTGAGCTTATGGTAGTGCGAGGTTCAAGCGCCAAACTTCGTGCCTTTGCCCAGCAGATCCATCAGCACCGGCATCATATCACGCCCGCGAATCCGATTCATGCCTCCACCGGCTGCAATGTACTCGTTAAACGCGTTGGTCTGATCAGTTCGAACCCCCTTTCCGCGTATAAGGAAAGGAACAGGGTCACCAGAGTGCTCTCTCAGGCTCACAGGAGTTGTATGATCTGCCGTAATTACGACGAGCGTCGATTCATCAATGGTCAAATTTGATAGCGCTGCATCTACTCGCGTCAGAAAGTGCATTTTGGCATTGAAATTGCCGTCGTGACCGGCTTCGTCCGCGCCCTTGATGTTGAGGAGCACAAACGCGTGTTCTCGTAGTGCCTTGTTAACGTTTTTCACTTTCTCTTCAATATTTGAGTCAACGTGCCCTGTGGCACCCTTAGTCGGAATGTATCTCATGCCGGTCAGTTTACCTATCCCGATCACAAGTGCTGTCGCTGCGATCACTGCGGCATTCAGTCCCGTGCGTTGTTCAAACGGGACAAGCTGCGGAACTGAGCCTACCCCACGAAGCAGCACTGCGTTTGCCGGAAGCTGATTCGCAAGCGTTCGCTCTCTGTTGACCGGATGATCAGCTAGAATTGAACACACCTGACGCGTAAAATCATTGACGATGTTTGCAGTTCTGCGTGATGAGGCATCATTGGTCTTCGGCTTCGAATGCAACATCGCTCCTGTGTGCTGGGGGTCGGTTTGGGTTACGCTTGGACTGAGGTCCTCCCCTCGAAGCACAAGAACCGCCCTGTGCCCTGCGGACTCTTTGAACAAGAACTCACAATCAAGGCGAAGTTGTTTCCTAATCGCTTCAGATAGTTCGTGAGTGTCGCTAATACGACCAGCGCGCCGGTCGACGACCAGCCCGTCTTTGACTGTAGCAAAGTTCCCGCGAAACGCGATGTCTCCTGGTCGTACGTCAATACCCACACCGGCTGCCTCGAACGGCCCGCGCCCTGTATACACCTCGCTTGGCGTATAACCCAACAGCGATAGATGTGCGGTGTCAGAGCCAGGAGGCGTCCCTGGTGCAATGACATCCATGATTCCTAAAATTCCTTCTTGCGCTAGTCGATCGAGAAAAGGAATATCAGCTGCCTGCAGCGGCGTCGTTTTGTCAACAGCTGGACGGTCAGCCGCACCATCGAGCACGACAAACAGAATCTTCTTGGCTACGCACATGTCGCAAAAACTCGCTGCCAAGTATCTAGAAACGCTATGTTTATGGTTCAGCCAATATCTTCGTTTTGCTGATTTCGACGCGGCGAAGCGGGTAAATTACCTTGGCTCTCTTATAAATATCACTCGCAAGCTTTCCGAGAACGACTTCGTGGATGAATTGCTCATAATGCAGCTCATTTCCACGTTCACGTAGGATGCCGTTCATGATGTCTCGGATCGCTTTGATTTGAGAAGACCCAGCGCGTTTTATGGTCAGAGCTATCGGCTTGAGGTGAATTTTGTAGCCGTCTTTTGTCGTAACGACAATGTTTGACTCTACGAGACTCGTTCGTCGTTTCACCAAGCTTCTTAGGTAATCACGTGTAAGCTCGTGTCCTGTGAATTTAGTATGTGCGGACTCGCCACTGACCTCGTTGACCTTGAAATGCATTTTCACGTTTTGCTTGCCGAGGTCGTTCGTCAGCTCACCGAGGGTTGTATCGAGGATCCTGCCGATCAATTTAGAAGGATCATCAGTGGGAGTAGTCCCTATGCTCGTGCTACCGAAGATTTCGGGAGTCGTCACGTCGTACCATTTCTTTGCTTTCCAGCCTTCAGCTTTTTTCCTTATCTGTCTTCTCGCCATCAAAAAACTCCTTTTCAAAAGCCTAAAAGACACTTAACAACTCTAACTGCGTTCTGAGTCAGCGCACGTTGTGATTTTGCCTTGAAAACTTACACGTATATAAATAATCATACCATATAACACTTTTTCACAGGAACTTAATCCCGTCGGGCAGCTTCGCAACAAGCTTTGCGAATTTTTGGGGCCAGAATTCAATATCTAAACCTTTCTGTGCAAAAAAGGCTGCAGCCCACCTCTCTAACCCAATTCCTGAGCACCCTGACCACAATTCTCCTTTCTGAGTTTTCACGTTAAAGCCGTGGGGATACTTGTCACCATTTACGCTTACATTTTGAAACTCAAGCCATTCACTCTCCGTTCTTTCACCACGATACGGCAGATACGCCTCGTAGTCTACGGTGCCTACTGAACGATCACTGGAGGTGTCGATTAACCCTTCTTGAGCCATAAACCAGGGCGTAACGCGTGCTATTCTCCATTCGAGATCCAAGATGTCGTTGAAAATGTGCGCGTAGCGCTTTTCAAGTTCCTGTGCTGCTTTGTTGACTTGGTCGGAGTTGCCGACCCAGACGATTTCAATTCGATGAAACTCGTCAACTCGTTCTATACCGTGTATTCCACCGCTTTCATAGCGATGTGACGTGCCTGATCGATCAAATACCTTCACCGGAAGCGATTGCGAAGCAATCGTTTCGCCTTGCATAAAGGGCCAAAACGAGGGGCATTGGGCATAGCACATACCGCCAAGAGGGTCATCAATCTTTTGCCTGATTAGTTCTAATGGAATCTCGTTAGTAACTTTGTAATAGTCGGTTACATCTTCCCAGTATTCGGGATCGCGACTTTTGGGACTGGAAACGTAGTAGATTTCTGGATAGACACCGCGTGCGTGCCCCGACCGTTTCCAGACTTCCCACGGGACCATTTTGGGAAATATCATCTCAGAATAGCCGAGCTTTTCCAATATCTCCTTTTCGATGATTCTCTCAAACGTGCTGAAAACCTTCGTAATTTGAGGGCCGAAGATCCATTGTCCGCGACTTATTCCGTGCTTGATCCATTGGCGCCTTTTTAATTCCTCAGTCGGATCGCGGCGAAAGTGGACCTTTTTTTGCGCGCTCTCCCAGACCAGCTCCCAATTCTCAAGCTTTGTTCCGTACAGTTGTTGCTTGATCTTCTCTTCCACAAGATTCACGATCCGGTCTGGAATCTTATTCTCGACGTCTTGTTCGCTTACCGCAAGCTGCAGCGTAAGCAGTTTTTCGTCGTACGATATCTCTTTCACAAATGGGAGTTTGACCTGCACCGGTGCTTCGGCCTCCATCTTTATGATGAATTCGTTGATGTCATAGCCTCTGATCCCTATCCGATATTTTGCCCCTATAGTCATCCCTAACGCTTTTCGAAAGCGCAGAAGCGCTTCGTGCGCGCGTGTATATCTGCCGCTGACGATTCGGATACAAAGCTCATTAGCGTGTGTGTGCCACTCAATTATTCTCCCCGCTTCCTTCATAGAGCTATGTGGGACGCCTTTGATGAAAAGGACGCTGTTGGCATCGTCAATTGCTTTTTGCAGTTCGATATCTGCTCCTTGCGGGAGATTGTCACTGAACTTCAGATGAGCGGTTAAATCAAACTCCATGTTGTGCCCCTTACAAACCGTCTTGAGAGAGCGATAGGTTACATCTTCCGTGACTTGTGCTTGTCATGCTAACGCTTTGTGAGTGCTGCGACCGACTGCAATCGAGGCGGTGAATCAGTTTGGACGGACCTGCTCAGCAGTCCGTTTATGAATTGCTAGGTTCTTAACTGTAGTGTTTTGACGCAGCGGGGCCTTTCAAGGACAACTCCTCCTCACCAGTTGTCTGATCGTCGAGCATTTTTTACAATCCGTTATAGAGCAATCAAAACGTGTAACAGAAATCCGTCGTTTGGCTAGGCGCCGATTTAAAAAGCGAGTTAACGTAATTGACTATCAGTCTGCAGAGCCTTGAAGCAACTTGTTGCTGACAATCGCTCAAAAAAGTTTATATTGTTGTCAAGCTTACAAGCGTTAATTGTTTATAAGCCGACGCATGATTATTCATACTTGCTGGAGGTCATCATTCTGCGAGATCTATTCTCTAAGCAGTTAATCGAGTCCGAGCTACGGAATCCGACCGAGGACTTTAATTTAGAGAAACAAAAAATTGAGTACCGAAAAGAACTCCTCACCAGCCGCGCGTGTCGGATCAATGTCAAGCGATCTGAAAGAAAGAAACAAGCACAAACCGGCATGGGGTATTCTGAGTTACTTGAGTTATCTACAAAGAATTGTTACTTCTGTCCCGCTAACATAAAAACAGCAACGCCGATGTTCCCTTCAAGTCTAGTGCCTGAAGGCAGAATTAAACTCGGCGAAACGACAGTCTTTCCAAATTTGTTTCCTTTTGCAAAGTATCATGCGGTCGCAACGGTGTCAAGACAGCATTTCTTGGGGATTGACGAGTTTACGTTGAAGCAGATACAAGATACCATTAAAGCAAGCATAGAGTACTTCCGCGCCGTTGCCTTAAGCGACAAGAAAGCAGTGTACCCAATCTTCAGTTGGAATTTCTTGCCACCAGCAGGTGCAAGCGTCGTTCATCCACACGTCCAACTCACGGTTGATGAGCAGCCGACGAACCTCGCTTGGCTATACTTGTCCGCCTGTAAGAGATACTTCAAGAAAAACAAGGAAAATTATTGGAAGCGCCTTATCGACATTGAGGAAAAAGAAGGTGAGCGGTTTCTCGGTAAGATTGGAGGTGTCTCTTGGATCACTAGTTATGTACCACTTGGCAACGATGAAATCTGCGGGGTATTTGACGATGTCTCGTCGTTGCACGAGCTTGAGGATACTAGCATTTCTGACTTAAGCAAGGGACTTAAACGGGTTTTTACCGCCTATTCTTTGTACGGGGTTCACAGTTTTAATCTGAGTACGTTTTCGGCTTCAACGAGGGACGAGAGCTTCAGACTCGTCGTGAGAATCATCGCACGGCCATACCCGCAGAGCTATTACAATAACGACGCAGGTTTTATGGAAAGACTTCACGAAGAGGTAATCGTTGAGTCTATGCCGGAAAAAGTTGCGTCCGACGTGAAAGAGTATTTCGGGTAGCTCAGGCTTCGGACATAAGGACCATATCGTTTAGCGATTTTAAGCCGAGCTTTTCAGATGATTTGACGATGCCGAGCTCTCCTTCTATAAAAAAAGCGGGAATCTCTTCTGCGCCGCGTTTGTAAGCAAGATAAGCCCGGTGATGCCCGTCGATGATATAGTAAAAGCGGCCTTTCTTCGCTACCACGATGGGGTATATCACCCCACGTTTAAACTGCTGTTCACGCAGTTGGAGCTCTGCTGGATCTAACAGCTTTTGAGTGGGAATTAGGGATGCGACTCCGACGCGCATATGTCTGATTGTCACGTTTGGGTGGAGCGTTTGAAAAAACGTGAAAATACGCTCTACGTTCTCAGAAATGACATTCTCGATAATTGCACGGAGCATGTCGGTTGCGGTGACGATGCCCAAAACGCGTTCGCCGTCAACGATGGGGACATGACGAATATGATTATAGGCCATCACGCCTGCGATGCTAACGATATCATCATCAGGTTTCGCGGTGACCGGGTCAGCCGTCATAAGTGTGGCGATTTTTTGATGCGGCTTTGCGAGAATAAGATCGGCACTAGTAACGACGCCGACGAGTCTGCGATTGGTGACGACGGGAAATCCTTGGTGGCCGCTTTTCATTACAAGAGCGAGGGCGTCCGAGACGGTCGCGTCTGATTTCAAAAGAATAACAGGGGCAGAGATGTACTCTCGAACACTGACCACGTCTCTCGCACTCCTCGCGGCTTACATGTCGGGCTTGCGAAGCTTCTCCGAGCGCGCAACCTGAGGATCAATTCAGATGGTCTGGTCCACGCGCATCTTAGTGCCGTATGTCACGCGATCAATGGCGTTCTCGTAAACGAGAGTGTGCTTCCGAGCTACATTTTCCCAAATAATGTAGTTTGCCACATAGCCTCGCGCGTGCTCGCTGTAGGTTTCAAGCATTAAATCGCTTGTTAGCAGTATCGTAATAGCTTTTCTTAATTCCTCGAGATCATCAACAGGGACTGCTATTCCTGCGCCGCTAGCTTCAATTTCTGCTTTCAAGCCCTCAAGCGATGAGACAATCGCCGGCTTGTTGAGGGCAAAAGAGTGCGCAAGGTTCCCGCTTTGAGACGCATGCTTGTACGGGAGTACGACGAAGTCTGACGCAGAGATTATACTATCGTACGTATCAGGATCAAACGCCCCGAGTATTGTTTTGATGTGGTTTTTCGCCGGGGATTCTTCAATTGCCCGCAGCAATTGTTCCTTATACTTGATTCCCGTATCCGAACCTGGTCGAGCGTCGCCGGCAATCAAGAGAATCGCCTGCTCTCCTGCGTCTCGCATGATCTCTGGCCAAATTTCAATGACATCCTCGAAGCGTTTGTTCGGCTCGAACCAGCCTATGCAAAGTGCGACCTTCTTGCCTGCCAAACCGAAACGCTCTTTTGCTAGTGGATCTGGCACGACTTCTTTTGCACCGTGGGATATGACGTGAACGTTATGGGGGATCCAATCGAGGTTGTAGGGGAGAAACAGCTTCTGAACTTCAGCGTGGACAATCGCAGAGTCGAGTAAACGCAAACTACCGTCGGTAAAAATGGCCTCAGGGCGATCGAGAGACGTGTAGATCGAATGATAGGTCATTACTGAAGGAATCTTCCCCAGCTTGAGTCGAAAAAGCAGAGTGAGAATCCGGCCTCCGTAGTCTCCGTGCGTTAAATACAGCCCATATTCGTGCTGAATGTGCACCACATCAGGATTGATTTGCTTTATGGTGGTATAGACGTTTTCGTCCCACCCAGGGTCGTCAGTGTTAATTACCGGATAGACCCCCTCTTCGCGGTGTCCACCATATTCTTCGTCTTTATGACAAATAATATCCACGTGGTGTCCGTTCTTCCTCAGTGCACCGACAAGCTCCGAGCTGTAAGTAGCTATGCCGCAGTGCCGCGGCGACCAGCTTGTCACCATAACGATGTTCATTTATCGCTGCTCCGTAACAAACAGATAAGACGCTCCATTTGAACGTTCACACTCGTATTTCGGCAGTCCCTTAATAAGATTTCGGTTAGCTCGCGTCGCGTTTCCCTCGGGCCGAACGACCAGCAACCGTCAAAAGGACCATATATTCGATTATCCAACACTTCACTGGGGTTGTGTATGAAGGCACTAATCTTATGTGATGGTTACGGAAAGAAGCAAAGCGTAAACGGCGGTAATTCAAACGCGCTAATTGCTTTGAAAGAAGGGTTTACAGTAATTGACAAGCTGCTACTTGACCTCGCTACGGTCGAACTACGCGAAGCAGTGCTTCTGACCGGTGCGCCTTCTCGTCAGTTGCCGAAAACGTTAGGAAATCAGCGCAAGGGCGTTAAACTCAGTTATGAGCAGGCCGCTAGGACGTTCGAAGATATCGCACTCGTAATCGCTAAGATGGACGATGATGTCGTTGTTTTTGACTGCGGCACCGTCACAGACATAAACTTAAAAAAGATGATGATTAAGTTCACCCATTCTACAACGCCGGTTATGATCTACTCGGCTATGCGCCCCGAGTCGAGCAGCTCTTTTGAACGTGTCTCTCGTGCCATATTTGATGGTGAGTCCTCAACGGTTTACGGCGGCATCTTCTGTGTGCGAAAAGGCTTTGACTTAAGGCAATTCGTGCTTGGAGATGAATTAGAAGATGTGTTCCCCCAACTCGCGGATCTTGGCAAGCTTGACATATACGAAGAGTTCAACTTTTGGGACACCATTTATACAGAGGACGGCAAAAAACGAATTTTAAAGGAGTTTCATAACAAAACGGCGAAGCCGTGGGGATATGAAAAGGTACAGATAATTACTGAGCTCTATCTGCTTAAAGAGCTGTACATTCGTGAAGGGTACCAGTCATCCTATCACTACCACAAGAACAAAGACGAGACCATGCTCATCGTGCGAGGGACCGGTTATATTGAATTTGACGATCGGAGAGAGTATTTCGAGACGGGAGATACGATCCACATCAAACCTTACGAAAAACACACCATCGTCGCAAGCACTGACACGATTCTATTTGAAGCCTCTACGCCATTTCTGGACGATACTACGCGCGTTAAAGACTTCTATCCTGTCAGGTAAAAACGAGTTGCTACGTTTGTTTCGTCTCTATTTCTGTTTTTACTCTCTGTAGAGTCCTTGCTAGCGCATCGACTTTCGAACGAAGCGGGCTGTTGGGCTGTGTTTCTAACAGAAGGCGTATTGCATTGAGTTCGCGATAATAAGGCCCGAGCCTCCGGTTGAAGCGTATGCCTTCTTCGCGGCTAACTTTGTCTGCAGTCTCGAGCTCTTTTTGAATCGTTTCAACTTTGCGGATGACGTTATTTATCTTTTGATTAATGTACCCTACATCGTTTCTGAGCGGCACATCATCAACGCCTAGGTTCTGTACGAGTGCATTGAGTGAGTCAGCAATTACCTTGCCGTGATCTGTCAGCTGGACATACTTCACCCTGCCGACTTTCTCTGATTGGATCAAACCGAGCTTTTCCATGCCCCAAAGCGTTTTTACCGCGTGTGGGTATGTGCAGTTGCATTCCTTAGCTAAAACTGAGACGTAAGTTCGATCGTATGTACGAATAGTGAGCAGCAGGGACGTCGGCATTTTGTGTAAGAAAACGTCTGCGAGCTCGCTTGTGACCATCGCTTTTTTTTTAGGGCTAATGCTATATAAAGTCGTATCAGGATGAAAAATCCCAAAGCAGTTCGCTTAAGCTTCGCCCCCCCTTTATCCCTGTCTCTATCAAACGTTCCTTACTGATTATCTCTCTGACTCTGTTGGCTACCGCAGCAACGTCATTTGACGGGACTATCACGGCTCCGTGCACATCAGCTTTTGCCAGATCACCCGGTTGCACCGAAACTCCGCCAACGTTGAGCGGAACGTTCACCTTTCCCTTATCTAACGGTCTTCCGGCTCGAGCGGTAATTCCTTTCGCCCACACTGGGTACTGAATGGCTTCTATAGTCGGAATATCGCGACAACTGCCATAAACGATCGTGCCGACGAGTCCGCGCTGTTGTGCTGCCTGTGATGTCAATCCCCCCCATACCGCTACATTTGACCCGGAACTGTCAATAAACAGCACGTCACCTGGAGCGGCTGCTTCTATTGCGCTTACGACAGTGCCCCAGTCTGTCGGGTTTGTTTTGACGGTCACTAGGGGCCCCGCTATTGCCGCGCGTGACAAAACAGGTCGAAGACAACTCAACACGTTACGCCCGTCCATGGCGTCAGCGATAATAGGGGTCGGAGTCTTCAAAAATAGGCGAACTGGGTTTACTTTTGGCTTTATTTTAGCGTTACGACTTTCATGTGGTGGTCTCATTAGGCTTTTCCACAGCTCGACCTCTGCTTTTCTCGATTTCTCTTTAGACAAATTCAACAAGACCTCGCAGAGCAGCCTCTGGATCAGCGGCCTTAGTAACCCCTGAAGCGAGAAGTACACCGTTGGTTCCAAGCTCGATTGCGGCCTTCACGTCCTCACCTTTTGAGATGCCGGCACCACAGAGGACTTGCACGCCCGTGGCAGCCTCCACCGCCCCTTTTACCACTTCTGGATTCGCTTTTGACACCGGTGTCCCCGAACCGATCAGTTCAGGGGGCTCAATCGCTACGAAATCAGGACGTAACGAAGCGGCTGCCTTGGTCGTCGTTATGTTGTTGGTGCAGATTATTGTAGTCAAGTTGGCCCGCTTCGCAGCCTGATTTGCGGCATCTATCTCAGCCAGTTGAAGGCGCCGCTCTGAGTGGTTTATCAACGTGCCTTGTGCTCCGGCCTCTGCAAGCGCTTCAGCCAATATATGTCCTGTATTGCCCCCAAATTGAATTCCATCCATGTGCTGCGCGTAGACTGGAATGCTTACCCGGTGCGCTACTTGAAACACGTCGACTGCCTGTGGGACCACGATCATTGTAGCGCCTGAGTCTGCGGCTACTTTCTCTGCGATGGTTGCAAGTCGCACGGCATTAGCCCCTGTGCTCTCTGCATACGTCTTGAAATTCAGTACGATTAGCGTTTTCAAATTTATACCTCCGTGTTAAGCTTGTCTGAGTCTCCCAAGCGCATTTAGCTCGTGGGTTGTGCACCTGAAAAAGTATTCGCTTTTGAACCGCAGTGCGCTTCGAAAGCGGATTTTCAAGACTGATTACTCGTATCTGCGCGAGATTAAAAACGTATCTGGCTAATATAAGTCACAAACGTTACGATGGACATCGTGAACTTGACTTAGAAGTCTGTCTTGACCCTGTATTGATCGATATCGCTCTGCTTCAATCCCTCGAGAAATACGCGAGTTGCTCCTTCCACGTCTCGTGCGGCAGTTATCGCACGTCCAACTACTAAAATGTCCGCCCCCGACTTCAGAGCATCGTCTATGTTATCTTTTCGTATTCCGCCAGCAACAGCGACCAATTTTGCGTACTTCTTTACGTGAGAGATGTTTCCCCAAGCGTGCGCAGTGTCTTCAGCGTCGATTGCTCGGTGGAGTTCCACGACGTCAGGCTTGCTCTTCAGTGCCTTGAGCACGGTCTCCGGCTTGTCGACGTTTAACATATCGATAATGACGTAGATACCGGTTTTATTTGCCTCTTCTATAGCTTTGTCAATCGTTGATGTAGGCGCGAGTCCCGAGACCACAACTGCATCTGCTGCCTCATCCGCAGCTAACCGTGCCTCTAGGTTCCCGGTATCGAGGGTCTTTAGGTCGGCTACAATAAAAGAGCTCGGTCGTGCTTTTCGCATTTCTTTGATTATTCCCAAACCATAGCGTTTAATAAGGGGCGTTCCCGCTTCGAGAATGATATGATCGCTTGTCGGAAGTTGATCCAGCACATTTAAAACTGCGTCTAACTCTGTCAAATCGAATGCTACTTGCAAGTACGGCGGATCCCATAGACGAGTGACCTTGAATCCCATCACTGGATGGAGCGACCGGTCTTTCTCATAGAGAACCTTCTCCACCGACGGAAAGTCGTTCAATGCTCGTTTAAGGGCAAGTTTCGTAGCACCGTAGTTGTAGCGGTAGATCTTCTCATAATCCTGCGCATCCGGGTGGACATAGACGGATACGATCAGTACATATTGCTCGCACAAGTCCTTTGCGAGAACTCCATCTTCGACAGCGTCCGCCACTGCTTTGGCAACCGCGGCTTGGGCGGGACCGAAAACCCGCGCCGCCTGTTCTAAGTCTTGTATTGTCACCTTCGGCACGATTAGTGTTGCAGGCTTTGTAAGCAAATTTGGCCTTATTACTGCAAGAAGAGGGGTGTGCCCTTGGGAGAGGTGCGATAATCCACTAGCAAATGCTTGCCCGACTGGGCCATTTTTGTCTCCTATAAGGAGGTCAACGTGGGCCAATTCAGGATCATTGCCAATTAAAGCTTCGCCTACGTGCAATTCGGATTCCTCTGCTTTTTTTAAACAGAGTTAGTAGTGGACATTTTATCTATATAGCTTTCCTTTTGACGCTGCGCCACGCACGTGTGCAGAATTAAGCCCGCCTCGCTGTCAGATAGACTTGGAGCAGCTTTTTGCTCAGTGGATGAATATCGTGGCTTTGAACGGTTTTTCGCGCGTTTGCGCCGAGTGTTTTCGCAGCTGCCTTATTTGCCACAAGCTCTTTGATTGCGCTTTCAAGTTCATCATTCGTTGTGAATTTGACGCAGTTCTGGCCATCTACGAAGTCGCTGTACGCGGGCAGATCTCGTAATATTAGAGGCAATCCACAAGCAGCTGCTTCAAGAACAGCAATCCCCTGATTCTCCTCATAGCTGGGAAAAATAAAGACTTCTGCAGCACTGAGGGCTGAACAAACGCTTCTCACTCTGCCAGTGAACAGCGCATTTTTAGGGGCGCCTGCAACCACCTTTCTAGCAGCTCGCGGAAAGAATGGCCTCGCTAAGATCCTTCCGGCCCACACAAATTGAAAGCGCGGAAGCCTCTTGGCGATGTCGACGAAATCAACGATACCTTTTCGTAAAAAAACTAACCCAACTGAGAGCACCAAGGGTCTTTCATCCAAAGCGTATTCCGCTTTAAATTCCGTTGCGCGCTTCTTATTGCACACGTATAAGCTTGAATCAATACCGTTGCTGATGACCTCAATTCTCCGCCTGATTTTAAGCGTTTTTGTCAATACGTCCTTCGTGTGTGCAGAAGGTGCGATGCAGACGTCTGCCAAATTGTAGTAGAGGTGCAGATACCCTTTTAAACAGACGCTGATCAATTTTGCTGCAAAATAGCTATCAGAGACATCTTGTGGCGTCGTATGGGCGTGCAGTATTACCGCTTTGTGCAGCGCTTTGTGGAAGAGCACCAAAATAAGAGCGATCGGCCCGAACGTGTGGGCGTGCAGCACGTCACAAATTTTGAATGCATTTTTATAGAAGTGCACTCCTTCTGACTCGAGCAACCTCAACATTTTTTGGGTGTTCTTAATGCTGGTGAGGATACCACTCTCGCCGTACGTACCATAAATCAAGTTCACGCTCAACATGGTGTTATGACGTTGCGCCAAGGGTTCGGGTCAGTCTAAGCTATCATGCTGTCATTTAGTATATTGAGACTTCGCTTAATAGTCTCCAATGGGAGCGTGAGCACGCTATCGCCAATTACTATGGAGAGAGCTTCCCCGCCGACAGTTCCGATTGCAGCGAAGGGAACGCCCCGTGCATCAAGTACAGTCAAGATAGAGTTGAGTTCTCCAGGGTCGACGGTCAAAATCGCTCTGCCGGATGTCTCGGAAAATAGTTCAGTCTCTTCGTTTAGGCAGTGAGACAAGTCAACTTTCGCGCCTAAACGCGTGCACATGTATGCGAGCGCAGTCAAAATACCTCCCCGTCCGACATCGTTAGCAGCAGAGATCTTTCCTGTTTCTACAGCCTCTACCAGCGAGTCGATAGTTGTCTTGATCCCCACGCGCGGTTTTGGGGCGACCCCACCTATTCCAAACAGTTCAGCGAACTCCGATCCTCCGTACTCCGGATACGTTACGCCTACCATTACTATCGCGTCGCCTTCGTGGTTGAAAAACGCTGAAGGGACGTTAGATACGTCGTTGAGAATTCCTACCATTCCGATTGAAGGGGTAGGGATGATCGCCGTATGGAACTCTTCGCTCTCGTTGTAGAGTGAGACGTTTCCGCCGACGATGGGCGTGTCAAGGATGCGCGCAGCGTGAGAGAGTCCTGCTACCGCTCGTTCAAGCTGGTAAAAGACCTCTTTCTTTTCTGGGTTACCGAAGTTGAGACAATTGACAAACGCGATTGGCATCGCTCCTTTGACCGCCAAATTCATAGCATTTTCAAAAACAGTTGCTGCTGCTCCTTTAAATGGATCGGCAGCCACTTGCGTAGGATTGCAGCCGGAAGACAGCGCTATGCCCCGAGGCGCATCGATCGAGAGAACCGCAGCCCCTCCGCCGGGTTTATCCATAGTTCGCGTTTGGACCTCGTGGTCGTATTGCTTATACACCCACTCTTTTGATGCTACGTTCGGCGAGGAAAGAACGCGCAATGCCTTTTCTTGAAGCGTTACGCCACGGACCACAGGCTGTTCCTGACGCGGTAATACCTCTGGAAACTCCGTGGTGCATAATGGCGCCCCTTCGGTGAGCAGTTTGATCGGTATGTCTGCGACTATGACCCCGCGGCACTCAACGATATACTTTGGTTCTTCGATTACTTCTCCGATCACGGCAGCGTTCAAATCGTACTTGAGGGCGAGGCTAAGCATATCGTCAACGTGCTCTGGCAACACTTCGAACACCATGCGTTCTTGTGATTCTGAAACCAATATCTCTCTCGGAGTCATCCCGGCCTCTCGCAAAGGAATGGCATCGAGCGTGATCCGCCCTCCAAACGTTGAACACATCTCAGCGGAAGCGCCCGACAATCCAGCCGCGCCGAGATCGCGGCACGCTAGAACGTAACCTTTGTTGACTGCTTCGAGCGTTGCATCGATAAGCAGTTTTTCCGTGTAAGGGTCGCCTATTTGGACCGAAGGCCGATCAGACGCTTCTGATTCTTCACTAAGATCGCGCGAAGCAAACGATGCTCCTCCCAGTCCATCACGTCCAGTAGAAGACCCTATGAGAAGGATTTTACTGCCTGGTGTTTTCACACGCCCGGTCACAAGCCCCTCAACTTGGCCAAGCCCTACGCATACCACGTTAACGAGCGGGTTGCCATCGTAACTCGGATGAAAGAGGACCTCTCCGTTGACCACGGGCACGCCTATGCAGTTGCCGTAGTCGCTAATTCCTTGGACGACGTGTTCAAATAGGTACCGATTCTTCTCCCTTTCCAGATTCCCAAAGTAGAGGCAATCCATGAGAGCGATTGGCTGAGCACCCATCGAAATTACATCGCGAACGATCCCACCCACGCCGGTCGCAGCGCCGTCGTACGGATCAACGTATGACGGATGATTGTGACTCTCCATCGCTATCGCGAGAGTGAGTCCATCGCTTAACTTGATGATGGCTGCATCGTCACCAGGACCTATAATGACCACATCCCCGCGCGTGGGCATTGTCTGTAAGAGCGGCTTGCTTGTGCGATAAGCGCAGTGCTCTGACCACAGGTTTTCGAATATCGCACTTTCGACTTCGTTCGGCGGGCGACCGAGTGTTTCAGTGATAATTCGAGCGTCAGCGTCTTTCAGTACCATCTCTGCCCTCCTATGACGTCTTTAAGAGTTAAACCTTGGCAATACTTTTTATGCGTTGAATAGAACTGCTTTTTATTGCGTCCGTGATGCAGTGGGCGAGGGTGAGCAAACGGTGAGCATTTATCTCGGTTGCAGCGGATGGCATTATGATCACTGGCGGGATATCTTTTACGACTCGCGTCGGCACTATCTAGAACAATACGCACGATTTTTTCACTCTGTCGAAGTCAATTCGACATTTTATCAATTTCCAAAAGAAGCTCAGCTGAAAAACTGGTACGCCGCGACGCCGGATAACTTTCTTTTCTCTATTAAGGTGAACAGGCACATTACACACACGAGGCGCCTACGCGATGTACGTAGAGCCCTTGGCGACTTCTTCGAAATTTGCACAGCATTGGGACACAAGCTGGGCCCATTTCTCGTAGGGCTTCCTTCGAGCTTTAAAAAAGATCTGGAGCGGTTTAACGAGTTTCTTTCGCTTCTTCCTGATTACCGCTTTGCCTTTGAGTTTCGCCACGACTCGTGGTATAGCTACGATGTTCTTGACCGTCTAAAAGAGCAACGCAATCTGGCTTTGGTGATGCTCGGTGCGCAATTCGACAACAACATCGAATGCTTCACGGATTTCGCTTACATTAGGTGGCACGCGCGCGGCGGGAATCTTGACGTTTACTGGTCGGACGAAATAGATTACTGGGCGTGCCGAATCTGCGAGGTTGCACAAAAAGCTGACGTCTTCGGCTACTGGAACAACGACGCGCACGGCTATGCACCAAAGAACTGCTTGGATCTAACTCGCAGGCTGAACTTGCAATGACCGCCGTCATCGCGAGTTATCATGAGTGCGGCCCGAACAGGCAAGTCTCTGCGGGCGAGAGACTTGCTATGCTAGGCGCTCTGCAAAAGAGAGTAAGCAAAGTCGATAACGTCGTTGTCGGGTCTCTAGACAAAGAGGGCAACGCTAAAGACGTCGGGAAGACGCTATCAGTGCGGAAAGATTACCCGAACAGGGCGCCAAGTCCTTCCATCCCTGTTTCTTCCTCTTCCTCTTTCTCCTTCTCTTTTTCCTCTTCGACTTTCGCTTCTTCTTTCGCTTCTTTAGGTGCGGGGGCTGCTGGTGCAGCTACTGCAGGCGCTCCTGTAAATACCGCTTTAGATATGGCATCGTCAATATTGATGCCCTCGAGTGCTGCAATAAGTGCCTTTGCCCTTGCCTCGTTGACTGTCGCGCCTGCTGCGCCGAGGACGTTCGTAACGCCCTCTTCGGTTACCTCTTTCCCAGTCGCGTGCAAAACTAGTGCTGCATATACATATTCCATTTCGCTATCACCTTTGCTAAATCGCTGATCAAATTATTCAAACAACGCTCCTAAACCGGCCATACCCGATTCAGATTCCTTCGTCTCGTTCGTCTCTTCATCCTCGTGTGCTTTTTCTTTTTCCTGCGTTGGTGCATCCTCAACTGACACAGGCGTCGTTGTAGCGGCACCTTTCAAGGCGATGAGATTATCATCCAGCGCGTCGTTCGGAAGTTCATCAACAAGCGTCATTGCAACGCTTTGTGCCCTTGAGAGCAGTAGTTTCAGCACCTCGGGTTCAAAGATCTCAGCTTCCAAAGCGAGATTCATTGCTTCAGATGAGCCCTTCTGAAGCAGCGTCGCAACCGTTAGTGACGTTGGGTATTCGACGCTAATCGATAGGTTAACCGCCCTTGAGATAGCCAAGACAAATTGGCCAAAATACGCTTGCTCGTCGATGTGTAGATCATCGGGCTTATAAATCACTTCTCCGTCGTATGCTGCGCGGAGGTACAGACCAACTTCCATAGGATAGATCTCAAGGCGCTGAAGCACATCAGCGAGCCGTGCGCTGATCGATTCACCTGCTTTCACCACCGTTTTAGTCTCACGTATCACAATTTTGCCTTTCTCGATGGCGGCGGGTATTCCAGCGTTTTGAAGATCACCAACTATCGGCCCGGGTCTGAAGGACGTTGGTCCTTTTTCGACTATAATATCCCTTGGCGCTTTCTCGCCCGCTTTCGCTGGCGCTGGAGTTCTGCTATTCTCGAGCAGTTTAAAAAGCTTAAACGGATTTAGATTTGTGAAGATGAGAGCCGTTGGTCCTTCAACGTTTTCGAACAACTCTTGCGTTGCCTCGCCAGATTCCTCAAGCGCGCGATGAATGAGCGTGTTCCGGGCCACTTGTATCTTCGCGACGTCCTTTAGTTCAGCACGAATGCCTTGGAATTGACGCGCGGGGATTCCGTGAATGCTGACCACCGCGATGACGTCGTGCCCCTGGGCATCGGCTTTAATACGATTGACTTCCTCGTCTTTCCAAATCGGTCGGTGCACGTTTTGAGCTGCCGCCATTTATATCAGCCTCACTGCGGGCCCCATCGTCGTCTTTACGTAGACTGAGGCGATGTTTTGTGTACCATTGGCAAGTTTCGACTCTACGGTACTGAGAAGTGCTTCAATATTGGCCGCGATATCTTCGGCACTCATACTTAGATTTCCGACCAATGCGTGAAAGGTTGGCTTATCCTTTGTGCGCACCTTCACTGTATTCTTAAGCCTGCGAATAATAGCGGTAGGATCGGCGCTGGACAGTATAGGATCGGGCATCTTACCTTTGGGACCGAGAATTGGCCCGAAACTCTTGCCTATGGAAGGCATCATCGGGGCTTCTGCAACAAAAAAGTCAATATCTTTCGTCGTTGTTCTGATGAGTTTCTTGTCGCCGCTCATCTTATCGAGATCTTCAGGAGAAATTATGAGGTCCGCCCCGCCGCTTTGCGATTTGATGGCGAGATCACCCCGAGCAAAAACGCCGATTTTCGTCGGCTTACCGCGCCCGTTCGGCAGGATGATTGACTCTGTGATCCGGTTTTTTGGCTGGCTTAAGTCGACGTTCTTCAGATTGACAATCAGATCTACGCTCTCGGTGAACTTTCTTTTGGGTGCTGACTCAATCGCGTCATTGACCGCTTTTATAGTGTTTTCGTTGACCATGCTCCCTCCGTAGTATCGTCGACCACGCCTGTGATCTCCTACGGTACATTCTCCAGACGGGGTAACCTTACTTCAATCTTTCGTCGGAGCAGAATCCTCGGCAAACAGATCTGTGTATTCGCCGGCGTCTAAGGCCTTTTGAACGTCCCTTGCCGGTTTTTCATCGACAGTGACGCCCATCGATACACACGTGCCCAAGATCTCTTTGACCGTGTTTTTCAGCTCGTACGAAAGCGAGTTTGGCCATTTCAACTTCGCTATCTTAATTGCTTGGGCAACGCTGATATTGCCTGCCGTCCCTTCGCCAGACGATCCTTTCTCTATCCCCGCCTCTATGAGCACAAGTGCCGATGCGGGAGGTATTCCTATTTCGAGCGTCACATTCTTTTTGTCGTCGACAATGACTTTTACCGGTACCTGCATGCCGTTGTATGAGGCAGTTTTTTCGTTTATGTCGTCAACGACCGCCTTAATGTTAATCCCGAGGGGTCCTAGGGAAGGTCCGATCGGCGGGCCGGGGCTTGCTTTGCCCCCCGGAATTAATACCTCGATTACGTCGACCATGTTATTCACGCTCCTCTTTGCTCAACACTCGCACGTGATCACCGCGCACCGTAATGGGAATCGGAACCATGGCTTCGAAAAGCTCTACCGTGATCTCTTCACGTCGTTCGTCAATTCGCTTTACGCGGGCTCGTTCTCCTTTAAAAGGCCCTGCAATGAGCTCAATGATGTCACCATCTTCAATTCCTGCTACAGCTGGTTTTGGTGTCAAGAAATGCTCGATCTCTGCGAACTTTGTGTTTCCCTTCACCACGCCACGCGCGTGTGGTATGCCTTGAATTGCTTGTTCTACCGTTTCAAAGGAGGTTGTCTCCACAAGCACGTACCCTTTGAGTTCCTTTGGAACGAGTATCGCGCGAATATCATAATTCTCCTTTTTGGCAGCGAGTGCCAGCAAGTTGGCTACAGCGCGTTCTTGATTCGCCGTGGTCTTTATGGCGTAAATTGAAGATTCGAGCTCATTTTGCTCTTGACTGGACATTGTCTCCCTCTCGATGACTCGCTAACTCGTGACTGACGTAGCAGTCGCGTTCCTCGTTTCATTCACCACTGAGGCATTGGTATTGTTTGTCGTTGCGTTGCTCACCGCTTGAGTGATGTTCAGTTCGCTGCTGGGTGTTGGACTTGCAGTCGCGTGCGTCGCGTTGGCTAGGGTCTGCGGTGCTTGTACCATAGCTAGATATATCAAAAAGCCAGCTACTCCGATTATTACGATTCCTAGTGCAGCAACCTTCGCTATCGTTGAAAACTCCTCTCGCGTCGGCCGTCTTGTTAGCGTCAGGATTCTTCGATACTCACCAAGCTTGCGCTCGATAGTCTTTCGAGAGAAACGCCCTTCTGTTGGGGTCTCTTGTGGCTTAGAAAGCTTCGAAGCGGCACCCTCTCTTTTTTTGTCTTCCGTGGGGGGTTCTCGTTGCTTTTTGGACTTGGGCGAAGGAGTCCTCTGTTTTTTAGCCATCGTACATTTACCGAACTACAGTGCAGCAAAAACGCGCAAAGTGAATATCGGCGCCCGAGGCGGCGCTCTATACCACTTTGCGTCTCGATAGTATAAATTATTTTGTGGAGGATTTTCCGCCGAGGCTTATTTGACGAAGTCTATGCCGTATCGTTGAGCCCCAGTTTTTATCTTGAGCGTTTCGCTCTTGCCATAGATTTGCGGCGACTTAACGCCCGTGACAATAAGCAACGTCCGCACCATGTGATCAAGCTCGGGGTCGATCTGTGCTCCCCAAATTATGCGCGCGTCGGGGTCGATGCGCTCATAAACTTCCTGTACGACACCTTCCGCCTCAGTCACGGTCATGTCCGTGCCTCCGATGACGTTGACTATGGCAGCCGTAGCGCCTGAGATGTCGACGTCCAGAAGCGGACTTCTTAAAGCTTTCTTCACCGAGTCAACCGCTTTGTCTTCGGCATCCGACTCGCCAAGCCCGATCATTGCAACGCCCCCTCTTTGCATGACAGTTCTGACGTCAGCAAAGTCGAGGTTGATAAGTCCGGGTTTTGTAATGAGCTCGGTAATACCCTTGACGGCTCGCATCAGTACTTCATCAGACACCTTGAACGCCGCTTGCAACGGCAATCGAGGCACCACTTCTAACAGTCGGTCGTTTGGTACGACGATAACCGTATCTGCCATCTCACGTAACCGCTCAAGCCCCGCTTCGGCATTGGCCCTTCGGACCATGCCCTCTACGCCGAACGGGAGCGTCACAACGGCAATCGTCAGAGCGCCCGCATCACGTGCCGCTTCTGCGACGACAGGCGAGGCGCCAGTGCCCGTGCCCCCGCCTAAACCGGCCGTAATAAATACCATGTCCGCCCCTGCAACGCTTGCGCGCAATTCTTCTTGGCTTTCGAGCGCGGCTTCTTCGCCTATCTGGGGCAGTGAACCAGCGCCGAGTCCGCGCGTTCGTTCTCTTCCTATCAGGATTTTCCGATCCGCTGTCGTGCTTCTCAGGTGCTGAGCGTCCGTATTGAGCGCAATAAGTTCTGCTCCTTCGATTCCCTCTTCCGTCATCCGCGTGATGGTATTGGATCCCGCGCCGCCACATCCGAGAACGATAATGTTGGTTTGTAGCGTTTTGAGCACTTCCTCGAGCTCTTGGTCAGGGGTATAGGACGGTTGCGGTGATCCGCTTTTTTCGTCGCTTGCGCCCCGTGCAAGCGCGTCTTCAATTATCGACTTCATGTCGTATCCTCCACTTCATAGTCTGCAAGACGTATTAATGTTGACCGAGTTCGTCAGCATTAGCGATATCAAATGCCTTTCTAACCTTCGTAAATACGTCCTCGGGTTTAATTACCTTGCTATTTATTCTGATCGGCTCTCCGCGCGCCAGCTTCGCAAATAGTGGTCCATCAGCCACGCCAAGCGATCGTGCCAATCGTGCGTTAAATTTGCGTTCGGATATATATAGTTTTGATTTTGGCTGGGAATACTCGACTTCGTATCGCTGTGTTAGTATGTCTGTACATCTTTCCAGCAAAGCACTCTGCACATCCTGTGCGTTTATTTCTGCAGGAACGAAGATAGCAGGAATACTTCCATCTTTACGTTCAAGGTATACTATTTTTTCGATTTCAATCAATTGCATAAGGGCTTCATCATCGACAGCGCGTGCTAGTTTAATTATTGCAGTGTTTAGGTCAAGACGTTTCAACTCAAAGCGGCTTATGGACGAAGTTCGAGCGTTAAGCGCGTCTCGCAACGACGCGCTCACGCGTATTCGTGCTCCTTCTGAAGCTACGCCGCATAACCTCAACGCGCGCTTTATGCGGAGGTACAGTTCCCACGACACGTCCCCACGTCCCTCGATGTCACCCTTTCGAAGCACCTCATATCCGAGGTTGTGAACTATGGACAACATACGATCCCGGTTGGTCCCCATTTGTTTTCGGTCAAAGTAAGCGAATTGCGCACGCGATTTCTCAAATGCCTCTTTGACCGTCTCTTGTGTTAATCGTTCCAGTTGATACGTCGCAAACATATGTCCGAAACAAATGTCGGTGCCGAGAAGAACGTCGGCGTGACGCACGGCGTAGTGCGGGCCACCGAACCCAACTGCTGTCGCGCATGCGAGGTCCAGCGATGGCGAGTCGAGCGCGAGAATGGCCTGCGCCACGATATCGCCTAGCGCTTCATCAGTCCACTCGGCTTTCGAACTGCCGATCTCCACGAAAAGCGAGGGTGTGTCAATGTCACACGGGCCATGGTGCGTTATTTCGACGAGAACCTCGATTCTCGATAATCGTTTTAGTGTTTCCACGACGAGTTTCAATGCACGAGGAGCCGCGCGCGCTAACGTAGGGATCGACTCTCCGTGCGTCGATCCGGCGATGTCACCCGTGAAGTGCGCAGTGAATACTGGCCCTTTCCGTTTCTCGCTCTGGTGCCGAGATGCAAATATGAGCAAGTCCGCATTAAGGCCTCGATCGAGCGCTTCTTGTTTAATCAGCCTTTCTTTAGTCACCAGCAGCTGAAAGTTTCCATACGTCCATTGGGCGGGGCCCTCTGAGCAGCGCGCCCAAAAAACACGTTTCAGCAAATGCCGCGCTATGTTTTGCGAGGCATCGTCGATTTCTGAGCAAACAATCGCGGCACGCATGCACCGCCATAATCGCGGGCGCTCGCCATAAAGTTTTGGTAATCGTGCGGGTTCGTGCTTTTTTCGCGACGAATCGCTCCCTCGAGATCACGTGAACACGTCCAAGAGACCGCGCGAGTGGAAGCCACGTAAGAAGTAGTCGCAAAAAGCAAATGCCAGTCGATCGTGCCCATAGAGTCGCGTCCTTAAGCGGATAATCGGATCACTAGTCGGAAACAACAGGCTTCATAGCGACTCGAAGCAGTGCGGCGAAGTGGACCGGATTTATTCGCAGCTTATGCTATAAATATAAGGGTTTTTTCCGTGGCAGGTCCATCGTCAATGACCTGTAGGCCGTGTTCATCGACGATTCGTCGGGCAATCTTTTTGAGTTCTTCGGCATTGGGGATATCAATCTGGAGCACGAATCCCTGAAATTCATCTTTTCTTGCTTCATATAATCGTGGAAATTCCCCTGCTTCGTCATACCGTTCATAAGTCTCGGGACGCAAGCTCACCATCCGTTGACGTACGACACTAAGCTGCGTATCGGGGAGGCCTTCAAGTTCCCTCGCCACGCTCTGGAGGGCCCTTTGGGCTGATTGCTCACTATCGAAACAGGTAGGAAGCGAGTACATTTCCATTTCAGGATCATATAACCCTTTTCGAATTCCAATAATGAGCCTTGCTTTTTGCATGCCAACGTCTCCTTCAGCTGCCGCTTCGTCTCTGGGCAACAACTATTACTGAGCCCCTGGGTTATACCTTTCGCGGCGCTAATGAGGCTTACTAGACTTCAACAGTTACTTTCGAGCTGACAAGCCATAGGCAGTGCAGCTCGGTTAAGGACAGAGCTAGACTGAGGGCCTCTCCATCCTTCTTCTGACGAATCCGTTCGCGCACAGCCGTGCAAACATCACCTATTTAAATGAATAGCACCTACCACAATCCGCAGCGGGGTGGGGTAGTCAGGAGATCCCGACGGGCTCATAACCCGTAGACCAGTGGTTCAAATCCACTCCCCGCTATTAAGGTCGACGTCTAGTTGTGTGCTGCTCTTTTTAGTGTTCAGTAGTCTTATCGCTGAGAGATGTGCAAAGGATACAACTCGTTTCGAAAATGCTCAAAAAATGGGCAGTTGGAATCGAGACGCGGGTTTTCAGTGCAAAAAGAGATAACGGTAGTCAGCGCCGCGCCGATTCATTCATTCAGTGCACGATGCAGCTGCCTTGTTCAAGTCCGCTTCGAGGATTTCAGGACGCGTTACGCCGATATAATGCTCAATGATCTTCCCGTTGCATTCCAGTATTAGGGTCGGGACGACGCGAATCCCGTACTTATTTGCAAGCTGTAAGTTATCGTCCACATTGATTTTCTTAAATTCTATTTTATCTCCAAGCTTCTCCTCGAGCTTCTCGAGTATAGGATCCTGTATCTTGCACGGTCCGCACCAGTCAGCATAAAAATCCATCAATATAGGTTTTGCCATAACGATTTCCCTCGTTATTCCCCCTGTGAAAACGTCCATATATATGGTTTTGCCTGACTGAATCGCTCTATCCTTGTCAATTCTTGAATCGTTGAACTTCCTCAAAAACGAGTTGCAGGACGGCATCAGCGGCAGCTTCGACTCGAGGTGAAAGGTCTGTGCAAATCCCTTCCACCCGTTCAACTTCGATGCCGATGATAGTGATGTTGTCCGGCATAAGCTCCGGTTGAATCTCCCGACCCAAACGCAGCGTATCGACCAGACTTAGGTCGTGCAAAGACATCATAAAGAGATTTGCGGGGGGTAGTTCTTTGTCTGTAAACTTGTAGATCGATCCCGGTTCCCCTCCTCCCCCTCGCACGGCATCGATGATGATCACATCGTCAGCATCTTCCATGTAGTCAAGTATTGCTAACCCGCCGACGCCGGCGTTCACCAGTTCAACGTCGGTCCTTTTCATCTGTTCGAGCTTTTCGAGGATGTGGATCCCTACACCATCGTCTGCCATAAGGTAGTTCCCCGCGCCGAGTATTTTGATTACGCGCTTATCGCCTTTCACTGTATTACCATCACTTCGCTTCCGTGCAAACTTAGCTTCGTGAATTTGGCTCCGTTGCTTAAAGTAGTTTCCCAAGTATTAAAATAGACTAAACGATATATTGACAGCAGACAGTGCACGTCGAACGTCTAAACAAGCGGTCACGGGACGGGAAAGCCGTGGAAAAAACGTCACAGACCTCAGAACCGCGCTACCACAGAATCTCTAAGGATGAGTACTATATGGCGCTCGCCCAGACGGTATCTTTGCGTTCCACGTGTATAAGGCGCCAATACGGCGCGATTATCGTTTCAAGCGGCGACCACATACTGTCAACCGGATACAACGGGGCCGCACGCAACGAACCGCATTGTCTGAACGTTGGGTGTGAACGAGAACGGTTGAACATACCTAAGGGGGAACGGTACGAACTCTGCGTTAGCGTCCACGCCGAGGCAAATGCGATAATACAGGCCGCTCGAGGAGGCGTCTCCATCAATGGTGCAACACTCTACGTGAACGGGACCCCTTGCAAGATGTGCTGGCGGCTCATTAAAAACGCGGGCATTGATGAGGTTGTGTTTGTCGAAGACAACCCCGAATCGGGCGACTTTGGTAACGTGATGCGCGTGCGGGCACAGGGCGCAAAACTCGCCCACATACATCCCGTAAGTCGCGAAGAGTGCTAGCATTCTTTCTGCGGCGATAGTTTCGAAGTCAGCCAGCCGAGATTTTACAAGACCTGCGTTTAAGAAGTATCAAAGAATACGGAAAGCGGACCGCGACCAACAATAATTCATGCAGCAAGATAACCGCAAGTATCTCTTGGGAAACGAAGCAATTGCTTACGGCTTGCTTGAGGCAGGGGTTTCAGTCGTTTCCGGCTATCCGGGAACTCCTTCATCTGAGATCATCCCTTTTGTTGCTCGACACGTCGAGCGCTACGATAAACCACCCCACGTCGAGTGGTCGGTCAATGAGAAAGTCGCCCTCGAGGTTGCAGCTGGCGCCTCATATTGCGACGTGCGCGCCGCCGCCGTTATAAAACACGTCGGCCTCAATGTAGCCGCCGACCCGCTCATGACGCTAGCGTACACCGGGGTCAAAGGCGGACTGGTGCTCATTGTCGCTGACGATCCCGGTTGCTATTCGTCCCAGAATGAGCAAGACTCACGCAGGTATGCGCAGTTTGCAAAAATCCCGTGTCTCGATCCGTCAACGCCGCAAGAAGCATATGACTTTACGAAATACGCGTTTAAGTTGTCCGAATGATTTGAAATCCCGGTCATGCTCCGTCCGACCACCCGCGTTTCACACGCACGAGCCTCCGTCACGTTAAGCGGTCACTATATGGACCAGCGATTTCCGCACTTCGAAAAAAGACCCGAGAGATGGGTCATGGTGCCGACGAACGCGCGACAGCGGCACGTAGAGCTGAACAAAATTCAACCCCTTCTCTGTTCTGAGCTTGCTTCCTTAAGCAGGCTTGACCTCAAGAAGTCTCAGCTCGGCGTGGTGACTTCAGGCATCGCCGCAAAATACGTTGAGGAAGCGGTAATGAAGCTGCAACTCGAGCCTTCACTGTTGCGAATCGCTGCCTATCCTATCGACGCCGGCGTTATTGCGGCATTAGTCAACAACTCAAGCCAGATTTTGGTTGTCGAAGAGCTTGAGCCCGTCATTGAAGAGAAGGTCAAAGCGCTCGCAGGTACCGTTGAGGTGTTCGGCAAGTTCACCGGACACGTCCCGCGGGAAGGCGAACTCACCGTCGATGTGGTATTGCAGAGCCTCGGCGAGGTGATCGGCCGATTCGTGACAACGGACGTCCCAGCAGAATTGATCGCTGCGGAGCACGCGCTGCCCTCCCGGCTGCCCGTGTTGTGTGCCGGATGCCCCCATCGTGCGACGTTCTATGCGCTCAAGAAAGTGTTCAGGAAGTCCGCGATCTACGTGGGGGACATCGGCTGTTATACACTGGGCGTAAGTCAAGGGACGATCGATACCACGCTTTGCATGGGCGCAAGCATCAGTATGGGTAGTGGGTTCGACGCCGCATGCGGCGGGGTCAAAAACATCGTGAGCGTCATCGGTGACTCTACCTTCGTGCACACCGGCGTTCCTGGACTCATAAATGCTGCGTACAACGGAGCCAAAATGACGCTCGTCATTATGGATAATAACACGACCGCGATGACGGGACACCAACCTCACCCGTGCACCGGCGTTACCGCAACCGGCGTATGCAACGCCCCGACGCCTATGGAAGACCTTATCAAAGCCATCGGCGTTAAGGGGCTCTACGTTGTCGATCCCTACAACTTGGCTGAAACAGAGGAGGCTTTTATCAAAGCTAAGAATGGTGACGGCGTTCAGGTGGTTATCGCGCGGCGCCCCTGCATTATCAGCGTCAAGAAAGCCGGAGCACTCGCAAAAACGAAAAAGCGCGTTACCTCAACGTGTCAGAACTACTTTGCGAGCTGCAAGCTTTGTGGCACGCTCTTTTGCCCTTCGATTAGCTATAGCGACACGTGCGCCCTCATATCAGAAGACTGCGTTGGCTGTGGCGTTTGTGAGCAGATCTGCGAATTTGATGCTATTAAAACGGCCTGAGGGATACGTTATGGTAAGAGAGGGCAAATTTGACTGCATTATCGTGGGCGTTGGCGGCCAGGGCTCCATTTTCGCTTCGGGGGTGCTGGGCGAAACTGCTTTGCGCGAGGGTTACGCTGTGATTTCTGCCGAAACGCACGGGATGGCACAACGAGGGGGGACCGTTGAGGTTCATGTCCGAATTGGCTCATCGTACGGACCGCTTATCCCACTGCGAAGCGCAGATGCCCTCGTTGGAATGGAGCCCGCAGAGTGTCTCCGCTTCGCACGCTACCTTTCGCCTAAGGGCACGGCGATCATCAACACGCACGTCGTCCCAGCTACGGGTCGAGACTATCCATCGGTAGGGGATTTGGTGCAGGCGCTCGAGGCTACGAGCGGGCGCGTCATTGCGTACGATGCGACGCGCCTTGCGCTCGAAGCGGGCCACTCACAAACGCTTAACGTCATCATGCTCGGGACGCTGGCACACCTGCTACCCCTCTCGACGTTGGAAGACGTCATTGCAGAGTACGTTCCCAAGAAGGCTCTGGAAGCTAACCTCAGAGCGTTCAAACTCGGGCAGAAGGTGGTCAAGGCGTGATTAGTCATCCTGTTCGCTTACACGATGACAATGGCACGTAACAACGTTGCGTCGACGCAGGTTCATGCAGGTCGCAACGCGTTTTTCGCATTTAAAGCCCCGTGCTTACCGCTGCTGTGAAAAATGAGTAAAGCATATCAGCCAGGAGCCGCATCTAGAAAAAAGATGACAAAGCTGTGTGCAGGATGTGGGGCTATCAATCCAAAAGAGGCAGAGGTGTGCTGTGAATGCGGAGCTCAGATAGCTAAGACAGGATTGGACGTTGTCGAAGAGGCCCTGCTGCTTCGACGGCAAGGAAAGTCGAAAGAAGCGTTAGATCGACTCAGAGAAGTTCTCAAGGTGGAACCCTCAAACGCTGATGCCCTATTCACATTTGGCTCTTTGATAGAGGAGATGGGCGACAGCGACGAGGCGCTTACCTATTACGACCGAGCCTTAGAGGCGAACCCAAAGCACGCAGCTGCTCTCGTGGCGAAAGGAAGTATTCTCCGTGATTCAGGAGATACTGACACCGCTTTAGGCTTATTCGACGCTGCGATTGGAAGTGACAGTCATTTTGCCGTAGCCTATAACGCCAAGGGTTATTTGTTCCAAAAGCAGGGTTCGTACGAACAAGCACTCAATTGCTACAATAAGGCGCAAGAGATCGACCCAGAGTTTGACCTCCCGTGGTTCAACATGGGTGTCTGCTACGCGCTCATGAACGATAACGAAAAAGCGGAAGGGATGTTCGAGAGGGCGCTCATGCTCGAAGCCAACAATGCCGACGCCTGGTTTTACCGAGCAAACGCGCTTGCGAACCTGGAACGCTACGATGACGCGGTTATCAACTATGATAAGGGTCTGGCGATAGACGATACTCGCGCCCCCGCTTGGGACGGCCGTGGACTTGCTCTCGCGAGTCTGTACAAGTGGTCGGACGCCTTAGAGAGCTTCGAAAAGGCGCTCAGCCTCGATCCCGACTATTTCATCTCGCACAATAACAAAGGCTACGTCTATTACAACCTGCAAAAGTTTGACGAGGCGCTGCAAAACTTCGACAAAGCTCTCGAGATTAGTCCAAACTACATCCTCGCTTGGATCAACAAAGGTCTTGCGCTCGACAGTCTCAACCGTTTTGACGGGGCCGTTGCATGCTTAGACCGAGCATTCGAACTGGATCCGGAAAACTTCTGGGTGCTCAACAGGAAGGGGTTTATCCTGTTCAGTGCCGACCGCTACGAAGAAGCGATCGCGATTTTCGATAAGGTGCTCGACGCAAACCCCAACGATACGTATGCGCTTTCGTTTAAGGGTAGCGCATATGATGGCGTAGGAAAGTTCGAAGAGGCCGTTGTGTGCTTCGATCGCGTGCTGGAAGTTGACGAGAACGATGAATTCGCGTGGACGTCTAAGGGCAGTGCCCTTTATAGCCTTAAGCGCTATGATGAGGCGCTAGCCTGTTTTGATCGCGCGCTCGAAATAGACCCGCAAAGCCTCGAAGCAGTGCAGTTCAAGGAACTGATTGCCCAGAAACGCGCTGGCCCTCAATAAGAAAGCTAACTATCGTGACCACTCTACAATTGTGGTGGCGCCAGTGAATCCAGACGAGTTAATAGTTTCCTTTTTTCCATTCAGAGTGAGAATCGGGACTGACGGGGATGGTGATGAGGAAGAAAACTGTGCAGCCTCGTTAAAAAAAAGACGTCGAGAAAATATTTAGAGGGGTTGGAAAAGATAGGGGTATAAAATCACGTAACGTGAACGGTGTTTAGGACTTCGAGAGATCGAAGTTGACAGAAAGAAATATCGACCAAAAATCTGTTCGAGTGAACCTAAGCAAAAAAGGAGGTGAGCGAAGAATGAGAGGCTCTAGACCCATAATGTTTGTCAAAAGCTGTGGCAGTTACAAGGCCGGCTATGGCTTGCAGCTCGACAGTTCAGAGGCGGCGACGCTCGTTGAAGCGGGGTTCGCCGTATATAGCGAAGATTATCATAGAGGTAAATAATAACAAATGGATAGGAGCGTCTTTAGAACAATTGGAGGGCGCTCAAAGCTTCTTTTTCGAACCGTCACAAAACTTCAACAGTGACGGCTATAAAACCATTCTTGCATGCGACCCCCTGAATAACGATGGAAGACAAAAAAGGTAGTGGATTTGCGCAGCGCGTTTTAGCCGTCACGCTACTGCTATCTTGCCGAAACCTCTTCTTTGATAGTTAAGAACGCGCGGTCTATGTCCTGTCTACTCGCCGCGAACGAAATTCGGACGTGTCCTTCCCCGAAGCGCCCGAATGCCGACCCTGGCACGACAATTACGCCGCCCTGCGCTAACTTTTTTGTAAGGTCGAGGCTCGTGTCAGACGTGGCAAACCGTGGAAAAACGTAAAACGCCCCTTCAGGCGTCACGCATTCCGCTATTTCGTTAAGGTGCTCCATCACGACGCTGCGCCGCGTCTTAAATTCTTTAACCATCGACCTGACGCTGTCCTGAGGGCCAATTAATGCGGCATAAGCGGCTTTTTGTGAGATAGAGGGAGCGCACGCTTGAATGTACTGGTGCACCTTTAGCATCTCTTCGACAAGCGCGGCAGGTGCGATAGCGTACCCGAGCCGCCACCCGGTCATCGCATACGTCTTTGACACTGAATTAACGACGATGACGCGTTCAGAGTCGAAGCTAGCTGGGCTGACGTGTTCTCCTTCGTAGAGCAACTTGTCATACACCTCATCAGAAACGATGTAAAAGTCGTGGTCCTCGGCCAGTTCTACAAACCCTTTGATCTCGTCATACCGCTGCACCGCACCAGTGGGGTTTGCAGGTGAGTTGACGATGAGGACTTTTGTCTTCTCCGTGATGCACTCCGCAACGGTGTTCGGTTGCAACTTGAAACCGTCCTCAGCCTTTACCCTCGCGCTGACCGGCACACCACCAGCAACGCGCGTGAGTGGTGAATAGGCAACAAATCCGGGATCAGGGAGTATGACCTCATCACCCGGATTGACTAAAGCTTCGAACGCTAGGTGCAGGGCCTCGCTGCCTCCTGACGTACATATGATCTGTTCCTGGCCAGCATGGACTCCGTACTGCTCATAATAGTGTGCAATCGCATCAATGAGTTCAGGAAATCCTAGGTTAGGCGTATAACTGGTATAGCCCGCGTCCAGTGCCTTTTTTGCCGCCTCTTTTATGTGTACAGGGGTGTCAAAGTCCGGCTGTCCGAGACCCAGGTTTATTGCGTCTGGCCTGGTCAGCGTAAAAATCTCCCGAATCCCCGAAAGGGAAATCTGTGAAGTGCGTTCTGCCCACATAACTGTCTCTCCAATACCACGCTCGAGTTAGCTGGTGTCTGACTTGCTAGTCTGCGAGTTGCACCCCAATAAACTTTGTTGATAGCTTTCGCGCTTAAAACGAGCTGTCGCATGACCGGCGAGCACAATGTGCGTTCGTTGACGAGCATTTCCGTGAGGAATTCGTGCGAAACTTTCAGCGCGCTCAATCGAAAATTAAGACCAATTACAACCAATACTGAACAGTCGGGGGCCACGGCAACGGTTAGCAAAGTTCAATAGGTTTAAGTGAGCCGGGCCCTAATATACAGTTCGATGCAACGCAACCGACTGGGCCTTACGTTCGTTAGCACGTTTCCTCCTCGCGAGTGTGGCATAGCAACATTCACGCAAGATTTGCTTTTCAACCTCATCAATGAGAATCCTGATATCAAGGCCAACGTTTGTGCGATTGATGGAAACAAGGATTCGAGTGCGTATGGCTGTCTGAGTCCGCTCATCTATCCTAAATCACGGGTTGCGTACGTCATCAAAGATACCGATCAAATCAGCTTCGTCGAGGCAGCGCACAAGATAAACGAATCGCGCACCGACGTGATAAATATACAACACGAGTATGGGTTATATGGCGGCTCGTGGGGCCGATATATCCTCGATTTCATGGAGGCCGTCGAAAAACCGATCGTAACGACGCTCCACACGGTCTTACCGGCACCGCCGGAAGAGGCCAAAGCGGTGACTCGCGAGATATACCGTCTTTCCGAAAATATCGTTGTCCCGGGACACGCCGGTATCGACCTCATGAAAAAGGCGTTTGGCTTGGGGCCTGCGAAAGTAGAGGTCATTCCGCACGGCGTTCCGGACGTTCCATTTATCAGTACGGATCGGCCGAAGAAGAAGCTAGGGCTGTCTCGAAGGTTCGTGATAGCGTCGTTCGGGCTGCTCCATCCCGCCAAGGGTATCGAGTATGTCCTTGATGCGCTGCCCCAAGTGATTGCCGACAATCCCGAAAGCAATATTCTCTACTTAGTCGTTGGAGAGACTCATCCTAACATCGTAAAGAACGAAGGTGAACGCTATCGCGACAGTTTGAAGGAGATCATCAGAAATCTGGATTTGGAGCGCAACGTCAGGTTTGTCGATAGGTATCTCACCAACCGAAACCTCATCTTGCATTTTCTCGCCACGGATATCTGCGTGCTACCTTACCTCGCTAGAGATCAGATCTCGAGCGGCGTACTTTCCCAAGCAGTAGGCTGCGGAAAGGCCATAATAGCGACGCCGTATCTGCACGCGCTCGATGCGTTAGCCGACGAAAGAGGCGTGATTCTCAAGTCGGGCGAATCACCGGAGATAGCGGAGGCGATCACCACGTTGATGCAAAATCCCCGTCTGAGAAGGGAGATGGAGATGCGGACGTACATGTATGGGCGCTCAATCACGTGGAAAGAGGTCGCCAAAAGGTACAAGGAACTCTTCAATACGCACTACGTCAGACGAGAGTACCACAAGACCGACTTTCCAACGTACAAGAGCGATGCCGATGCGTTGTGAATTGCATTATTCTTGCCTGGAACAATAACGCTTCGCAACGATGTGCGCACACGCAACGTGAATTTTTATTATTATTATGTCGTTTGCACGTAAATCCAGCGTGCGTACAACTTTGAGATCAGAGAGTGAAACGCATCCGCCATGATCGCTCAAGACGCGAGTCGGTTTCAAGATTTACGCCGGATACAGACAAACATCGCTCAGCAGGTGGTCCTGGAGGGTCCCGCGGGTGCGGTTACATCGATTGGGGCGGTCGCTCAATCCTTTGCCGATGACCTCGCTTTTTCGTGCGCCATTTTGGTCGACGCATCGATGAATGTCATCGACGAAGCAACAGCAATCGCAAAGACAACAGTGCCCTACATCCCCGGGCTCCTCTTCTTCCGTGAGGGTCCGGTAGCGATGGCCGCCATAAAGAAGCTGCGTAAACGGCCCGACGTATTGATCGTCTCTGGGTGCGGCATCAACCATCCCCGATTTGCAGGCCTTGCTTCGCACCTTGGCGTTGAGCTTAATATGTCGACGGTCGGTGTTTCCCAAGAAACACTTTGTGGGGACTACGTTGAACCCGGTGAAGCGTGTTGCTTTACCCGGTTAACGTTCAAGGGCAGACCGCTCGGCTTCGTTTTAAAAACGGTGACCGGCGCTAGACCGATCTTTATAAGTCCGGGACATCGCATTTCGCTGCAGTGTGCTTTACAGGTCGTCCAGCGCTGCGTCGTGAACCACCGATTACCGGAGCCGCTGCGCTTGGCGCACGTTAAGGCACGGCATTTTCGATCCGCCACGCGTTCGGGTCAATTGGCGCCAATAAGGACAGCCGACACGGCAGGGCGACCCGCACACAATCAGTAATTAAAGCTCCTTTAAGCGTGAGAAGGGTTTAATACGTTCTACACCAGATTGAATATTCGTTGATCCCACGCGAGGTTGTGACATGAGAGTTTATCTTTATCGGTGCCGCGTCTGTGGCACAGAAATCTGGACTGATTTTGTCGAGATGGACAAGCTGACCTGTGAGAGTTGCCACACCGCCGGAAAATGGCTTGTTATGGACGTTAAGAATAGAGAGAAAATTTAAAAAAAATAAGCGATAGCATCTCGTTTAGCAAAGAGATGCTATCAAAGGGACGATCCTGAATTATCGGTTAAGTCTCGTGTAAGCGAGTTTTATGTCTTCCGCTTTGACCGTCTTCCGGCCTGCGTGCTTTGCCATTTCGATTGCTTCTTCGGCGAGTTCCTTGCCGTACATCTCTAGATATTCTCTGAATTGTTCTGTCGCTTCGGCGCTCACACGCTCCGCTCCAGCCTTTCGGATGATTCTACTTACTCCTGCTGCTTGTAATTCTGCCATTTGAATTACCTCGAGCTATACTGAGATTTTCAACATATATATACTTTTTCGGTATTTTTTCGATTTTAGGGTAATATTCCCCAATGAAAATGGATTTGAGAGTCAAAATAACATTTGTGATTGATAAGAGCAAACTGGGGAAAGCTTCATCGTGTGTCAACGGGAAGCTAGTGCATTCAAGGAAGTGACGAGAATGACGAGCTGTCCGCAAATTGGCATTATTGGAAGCAGAAGCTGCTCAGGGAAGATAACGAGCATTGCCGAGCGCACGGGAAGCCTCATCGCGTCTAGCGAAGCGGTCCTTATTTGTGGGGGAAGAGAGGGAGTCATGGAAGCAGCCGCCCGTGGTGCGAAGGCTGCAGGAGGACTCACCGTGGGGATTCTCCCTGGCCCGTCAAAAACCGAAGCAAATCCCTTCATCGATATAAAGATTCCCACGGACATGGGCCACGCACGAAACGCAATCATTGCGCGGGCGGCCGATTGTCTCATTGCGATTGCCGGTGAATACGGTACGCTATCTGAAATTGCCCTCGCCCTTCAGATGGGAAAGCCAGTGGTGACCTTAGCCTCCAAGTGGAAAATTGAGGGAACAGTTCTTGCCGCCTCACCCGAAATAGCCGTCGAGACGGCGCTGCGGCTGTGTGGAGAGAGCTAAGCAAACGCTATGTATATGAAGCTTCCATAGGGCTATCGGATTTCCATGAACATTATTCTGCTTGGGACGGGCGTCGCCATCCCACAGCTCGAAAAGGCCCAGTCAGGCATACTCGTCAAGACCCCAGAAGAACTGGTGCTCTTTGACTGCGGAGCGGGTATCTTGGGGCGCATCGTGCAAAGCGGGTACGATTACCTCAAGATACACAAGACGTTCTTCACCCATCACCACCTCGATCACAACTCGGACTTCTTGGCACTTCTGAAGGCGCAGCAACTCGCTGCTATGGATTCAGACGTTCCCGTGCAGAAGATGAACGTGTTTGGTCCTGCCGGTACGCAACGCCACGTCGCGCAGTTGCTTGACCTTTATAACTATCTCACCGTCGAAGTCGCCGTTACCGAGCTTGAAGACGGCGACAACATTCGCGTTGGAAACGGAGTCGTTTCTGTTCGCGCGACAAAACACAGCGTTCCTTCAATCGCGTACCGGATGCAAACGCCTACGTCGACGCTCGTATATTCAGGTGATACTGAACCCACCGAAAGCGTGCGTGACCTATGCCACGGCGACGTTGACGTGTTAATACACGAGTGCTCGTTCCCCGATTCCTACGCGTCGGTTTCGAACCACACGACGCCGGCGAAGTTGCGCGACCTCATTTTTGACCTGCAGATTGACCGGATCGTGCTCACCCATCTCTACCCGCACGCGAGCGGACAGGAGGATGCTATGGTCGACGTCATCAAGGAGCGGTTCCCTGGAAGGGTCGACGTGGCGTATGACCTGATGAAGATCAATCTTTAATTCGAGCTACGCTGTTTTTGTGCCTTGCGCCGCCTCTGAAACGTCTGCGATGGCTCCTGCAGCGAGAATAATCATGCCACGCTCGCTGACTGCGTGCCGAATTCGCGAGTTGCTGCCGATCGTCACGTCGTTAACTGCATCAATCTTATTGACTTGGGAGTTGCTGCCGATATTCGCGTACTCTCCGGCTTCTATGTGGCGTGCCTTGAACCCGCTTCCCGTCTTAATCCCGCCGGTAATCACCGAGCCCGTGACGCGACAGTCGTTACCGAAAAAAGCCTCAGAGCACTCTATCGAGCCGTTTATAACTACGTTGTTCTCAGTTTTTAAAATGCCAAACACGTTGATCGTCGCGTCTTTGTCGGCAGGGTAGAGCTGGGTATTCGCTTCGAGGTACAGATCCTCGTTAAGCTCTTTCAATTTCGCTTGTTGACCGCGTTCTATTCGCATTTTTTCACCTCGCATGAGCAAATCAATACTCGTCGAGTGAAAACGACGCGGTGATTTAAAAACATTGGCCTTTTCGTGCAACTAGTGACCGCAAAACACAAAATGGCCGGTTAACTGTCGCCACAGCTAACCGAGCCATACAGCAAAAAAGGAGTCGCGCTTTTGACTTCTGCTCACGACGCGAGCGAGCTAAAGTGCTCCATGAATTCAGCGCGTGAGCACGCGTGACATAAGTTAGCAAACCAAGTTTTAACAATAATTGGACTGCCGCATCGCTCACAGTATGCGGTACCCTCTGGTACGGTATTCATCTCTATCATTTATCGCTCACTTCACTTCACATAGAATGCACTGCATTTAAGGCTTACGTTCTGAATCTTTTGCGCCACGGTGTGCCGCCAAGAACTACAGGTCTGCAAAAAACCACTTCGCCGGAGATGAGTCCGTAAGACCCACAAGAAATAAGCGACAACTGTTAACACTTGTTTTTATTGTATCAATAATATATAATTGTTATCGAGCTGAAGCGTGCGAGGTTTTCGCATGACGGTGAGCTTGCTGCTCGAGAGATTCGTGCTGAAAGCCGTTGCTTAAAAGTTGAACGGTGTTTCATAATGGGCCAGCGCGGATAACAGGACCTCTCGCAACAGAGATGTTCCCGGGACTTAGTTTTCGATGTCTGCAGGACAGCGTCTGTTGAGTGCTAGCGCTTTCCTTGCGTGATGCTTTCACTTGGACGCTTTCGTATGAACTGCAAGTAAACCCAAACGATGACCACGAGTAGTGCTCCAGGCCAAAATGTGAATACCAAGAAGACAAAAGCGATGAATAAGATTATCGAGTTGATTAAACTCATGGTCAACACGGTAATTTGAAGGATTGTGTTTTAAGCGTTTCCTCTGCCTAATCTTGTCCATAATAAGCGATTGATTTCCGTGGACCTTGTCGAAAAAATAGAAACCAAATCACAAAGAGCACCAATGCTGCGAATATCAAAAACGGAAGCAAGCGGAGGAAGACAGTGAGTGCCAAGAGGACGATTATCAGGAGAAGTGCTACCACGATGAGATCCGATAAAAGGCCCATGACGGAATAAACACAGCCTCCGAGTAAATAACTATCTCCGTAGTGCGCTTTTCCTGTGCACTGCGTGCGATGTTGAAAAAAGGTTTAGAAGCTTGTCGTCGAGCGTGATGCCGGGATACAACAAATCCGCGCTGACTATAAGAAGCAAATACAACAGATTGTTCGGATAATTCTGCTTGCAAGATTCGAGCAGGATGCTTAATAGTTATAGAAAACGAAGGCATACGTAAACATTAAGGAGGTGAACCGAGGCTCGTGCAAGCCTTGGAACGTGATGAGATTAGCCGATGGCGTGGAGGTGCTGGAATTACCGGTGAGGAGTTTTATGGGACAGACCATCGTCCATCCGACACTCACCTGGGATGACGATACGGTGGTGCTGGTGGATGCGGGATTCCCCGGCCAGCTGCAACAGATCCGTGAGGCGATGGCTCGGGCAGGTGTCCCGTTCGACAGGCTCGACAAGGTGATCGTCACCCATCAGGACATCGACCATATCGGAAGCCTGCCGGATATTGTCCGGGAGTCTTCCCATAAAGTCGAAGTGCTGTCCCATGAAGAGGAACGGCCGTACATAGAGGGCCGAAAGCCGTTAATTAAGATGAATCAGGAGCGTCTGTCGAAGAGGTTGGTGTCTCTGCCTGAGGAACAACGGCAGCGGGCGGAAGCGCTGTTTGCGAACCCACCTAAAGCGAGCGTCAGCACGGTGGTCGCGGATGAGGAGGTCTTGCCATACTGTGGAGGAATGACGGCGATCTTCACCCCTGGGCACACCCCCGGTCATATCTGCCTGTACCTCAATCAGAGCAAGATCCTCGTTAGCGGCGATGCCTTAGTAGTCACAGACGGCGAGTTGCGGGGGCCGAACCCGCAGTCGGCATACGATATAGATACCGCTTTGAAATCGTTGAAAAAGCTTACGCAATACGACGTCGAAACGGTGATCTGCTATCACGGGGGCGTCTACAAGGACAGCGCCAATAAGCGCCTTGCGGAGTTGGCCAGCGCTGCACACTAGTGCCGCCTGAAGGATCGTTGGGGAGGGCCTAGGAGAAGACTTTCTCCCCAACCAGCGGTGCGTTTGAGCGCTATGATTAAGGGATTATCATTCAGCGTAGTGGCCAAAACTGAGTAAACTACAGAAAGCTTAAGCTTTTAAGCTGCTTCACGATCTGATCGACCGCATTAGCCGCGTCTTCGGGCTTTCGGCCGCCGGTTATGACCAGTTTGCCGGTACCAAACAAAAGAACCACCACTTTAGGATCCGATACCCGGTAGACGAGGCCGGGAAACTGTTCCGGCTCGTATTCAATGTTCTCAAGCCCGAGACCGACGGCAATTGCATGTAGATTCAAAACCGAATGAAGATCTGCGGAAGCGACGATGTTTTGCACCTTGATCTCAGGAGTTCCCTTGATGTCAATTCCGATATTTCTGAGGCTTTGAAATACGTTTTCCAAGCCCCTGTACACGTCATCGATGCTCTTTGCGCCAGTGCAAACGATTTTTCCCGATCGAAAGATGAGTGCAGCGGTCTTCGGATCTTTGGTGCGGTAGACAAGGCCCGGAAACCGTTTAGGATCGTAATCTGCGCCCTCTAAAGCAAGCGTTGCGTGCTTGAGGTTTATTTCTTGTCCAATGCCGGTGGATGCAACCACATTTACAATTTCAATAGTGTCCCGCGGTTCAACCATACGCTTCCCCCTTCCCTGTTGGTTTACTAAGGCTTAAGCTGGAGGGCGTGGAGAACCGAGACGCGTAGCTCAGATATGTGATGCCTCAACAGGTAATCGAAATCCCCTCGCGCAATAATTAAATAATTAGAACATCTAATTATTAGAAGAAGCAATTAATATGACCGTAGATCTAGAAGAATCCGCTCGTAAGCTGCTTGAAGTTGTTCCAATTATTATGCAAGCTATACGATCTGAGATGCGTAGTCGACGGTCACTAGACTTGACCGTCCCGCAGTTCCGCGCATTGGCTTTTGTGAACCGCAATGAAGGCTCTTCACTTTGGGAGGTGGCACGTCACATGGGACTGACTCCCCCTTCCACCTCTAGGCTTGTGGATGGCCTCATCGCGCGCGGTTTGATGGCACGGAACGATCATCCCGCTGACAGACGACGTGTAAGGCTCACCGTCACAGGTCAGGGACTAACGATTTTAGAGGCCTCTACCGAAGGAACTGCGTCATATCTAGCAGACAAACTAAGCGGTGTGGATGCTGATAATAGAGAAGTCATTGACAAAGCCGTGGAAACGCTGCGAGCTGTCTTCGCGCCAGCACATGAATTAGAGAGGTGACGTAAGACTATGGCTATCCTAACAACAGAGGATCTCACTCGTAGGGTTGAAGCTCTGAAAGCCGTCAATTCCCTGAGCGCACCCCCCGACTTCACGCTCGACAGCGACAGGAAGCCGATTCTCGTAGTACGTAATCTAAGCAAAGGGTTCGGCCATGTTACGGCAGTAGATGCCATCAACTTTGAGGTGTTTGAGGGCGAGATCTTCGGGCTAGTCGGCTTAAACGGAGCGGGGAAGACAACAACGATGTTAATTTTATCGTCTCTTCTAAATCCTGATTCCGGCAGCGCTACCGTATGTGGATATGACGTCGTGAAGGAGAAGGATGGCGTGCGGCGTTCTATCGGGTTCGTGTTCGAGGAGGAGGCTGTTGACATCTACCTTACGGGCAAGCAGAACCTGGATTTTGCGGCGCGCATGTACAGTCTCGCAAGACAAGAGAGGGAGAAGATGGTGGCTGATGTCTTAAAGACTGTTGGATTGGAACAGCATGCGAATACGAAAGTGAAGGATTATTCCGGAGGGATGCTGCGAAGGCTGGAGATAGCGAGAGGAATGCTGACCTCTCCTAAGGTTCTCCTTTTAGACGAGCCGACGATAGGGCTGGACGTGCAGACACGAAGATACGTCTGGGATTACCTCCGACGAGTGAATAAGGAGATGGGGGTAACTGCTCTTTTGGCTACGTCATACCTTGAAGAAGCCGATTATCTCTGTAACAGAATAGCAATTTTGCACGAAGGCAAGATAGTAGCGTCAAATACCCCTGAGGCGCTAAAAGACTCCTTCGGTGAGAATCTGATAACGCTTAAGTTATCAAAGGGTTCGCAGGAAGATTTCGCACGGCAGCTGCGGGAGATGACCTGGGCAAATAGCGTTGAAACTCAAAGCCAAGGCACATTAGTCCTGAGCCTTAAGGACAAAAGTATCGGGATACCGGAAATCGTGAGAATGGCCAAAACACACGGATTTAGCATCTCCTCTATAAAATCAAGCACGCCAAGCTTGAATGACGTTTTATTGCATTACGCGAAGAAGAGCGTAGCGGAGCGTGATGAATGACGGAAGACGTAATAGAGGTACACGAGCTTACGAAGAAGTTCGGCGACTTTGTTGCGGTTGACCACATCAACTTCACGGTCAAGAGAGGTGAAATATTCGGGTTCCTCGGTCCAAACGGAGCTGGAAAATCAACGGCCATAAAGATGCTGACAACACTGCTGCATCCAACTTCAGGTTCCGCTGAGATCTGTGGGTACGACGTGGTCAAAGACAGTGACGAAGTCAGAAAGCACATAGGAATTATCTTCCAAGACCGATCCAGCGATGACTATCTAACGGGCAGACAGAACCTTGATTTTCACGCACGAATGTACGGGATGAGCAAGGAGGATAGGGAGAGGAAGATAGAGGAGGTCCTTGATTTGCTTGAGCTGAAAGGAAAAGAGAAGATCAAGCTTCACAATTTGCCAGAAGGCGTTCGTCGTCGATTTGAAGTGGCAAGAGGCTTCATGACTAGCCCAGACGTCGTGTTCCTCGACGAGCCTACCATAGGATTTGATATAAAGGCCAGGATGGATTTATGGAACCAGATAAAGAGGGCAAGGGAGATCGAGGGAGTAACCGTTTCGCTCACTACGCATTTTATAGAGGAGGCGAACTATCTCTGTGATCGCGTGGCTATCATCGACAAGGCAAAGATCATAGCGTTGGATACGCCTCGGAAGCTGAAGGAGGCGGTAGGTTCGGATTTAATCTCACTTCAAATTGCTGACGGAGGGGAGAGAAGGGCTACGTTCATGGAGAAGGTGAAAGAGCTTGATTGGATAAAGCGTGTTGAGGAATACAGCAATTCGATATTGTTAAATGCAGAAAGCGGTGAGGGCAGGGTGGCTGACCTCATAGATTTTGCTGATGCACATGGATTTGTCATCACGTCTATAGATGAGCATGAACCGAGCCTAGAAGACGTCTTTTTGTTCTTCACCGGCAGGACGATACGAGAGGCTGAAGGGGGCTAGATGAGATTGGAACGAAATGTGGGGGGGATGGTACGGTAAAATGGACGTGCAAGAAGTAACTCACAGACCCCTATTTGAGGGCGAGCCAATTTACAGCATGTGGTTGCGGGAACTGATACGATTCTTCGCCATGCGATCGCGAATCCTCGCAACTTTCGCCTCGCCGTTAATCTGGCTTCTTTTTTTAGGTATTCCATTGAGTCAGATCTTCTCAAGTGGAGCAAGCCAGAGTGTGCCCGGGGGGTTGTCCTTCTTCGCGTTCATCGTTCCAGGAATTGTCAGCATGGGCTTGCTATTCGGGGGCACGAATAGCGGTGTCACCGTCCTCTGGGACAAGGAGTTCGGTTTCCTGAAGGAAGTGATGGTCGCTCCTGTACGGCGCACATCGCTCATGATAGGCAGGAGCTTAGGGGCGCTGACGATCGCACTCATTCAGGCTCTGGCCACACTAGGGATTGCTCTTATCCTCGGCACATGGCTTGGTTTTAGAATTATTAGCGTTGCTGGTTTCCTCTTAGCGATAGGCTTCATGATTATTACCTTCTTTGCCTTCGTTGGTTTCGGCCTGACGCTTGGCGCCTTGATCGAGAATACCGAGGGATTCATGACTATTGTGCGCATGATAGAGTTTCCGATGTTTTTCCTGTCTGGTGCCTTACTCCCAATTAGCGTGATTAAGGGCATTCCTGTTCTATATCAGCTACAATTCATCAACCCCCTTACTTATGGCGTTGACGGGGTACGGGGGCTCCTCACCGGGGTATTCCTCCTTCCAGCATGGCTTGATTTGACTGTCATTGTTGCTTTCGCACTGCTATTCCTCTTCCTTGGTGCCTATGCATTTTCTAAGATGGAAGTTGACTAAATGTAAACTAAGCCGCGCCTTAACGTAGCTTTCAATTGTTTGACAAGCTTGACCGCTCCTTGATTATTGTATCTTTTCCGTCAAGAGCTTGATTTTTGCACACGTCAGGAAGGAATAGGAGTGTACTGTTTAGTCACGTAGCCCTAGCGATAGCAGCCCTTTAAAGCCCGTCAAGGTTTTCGATCATTCTCCATAAAGGTTGATGCTCGATCGGGTGCCACCACGCGTTGCTGGCAGCGCCGCAAAAAAAAGAGGCCGAGACAGCTCACAATGAGTCGAGCAACTGCACCAACTGAGCAACGTTCTGCTGCTGGGTGACAAATCGCGGGGGTATGCTTCGTTGAATGAATCCGGATATTCCGAGCAGCTCTTCCATCTCAACTGACAGTGCGTACGTTAGCCGTGCGCTTTTATCGGGTTTCTTCTGGCTAATCAGCCGGGCGTGGTTCAACAATCTGCTGTTTTTACCGCCCACGACGATCACAAGATTCTCGAAGGCGTATCCGCGTTTGACGTGGGCGTTGGACGGATAACGCTGACGATAAGCGGCTCTTTCAGACGCTGACAACCAGTTGAAATCGATCACTTGATCGACAGTGAAATAGCCAACGAGGTAAAGCGCTTCGGGATATTCAGCTTTGTCGTGATTAAACGGTTTTAATCCTGCGTAAAAAACGAGCAGATCCCCCTCACTCAACGTAAGGAGATATCTCCGTTTTGCCGAAGGGTCACCATATGTGCACGTTTCGAACTCGGGATCATCGTGCATCGGCACGTGTATGAGCGCTGGTGGCACATAGGTCGACAGCAGTTTTCCCTTCCTTCCGATTCTTTCGCCATACGTAGCAGCCGTGCACGATCGATACGTCTCCGGAATGGGAACGAATTCGAACGATCCGTCGTCAAAAATGGGACCATAGGTTCCGCCGCTTCCCTTGTCGATGCCGACGCGGAGCAATAACGCTTTCATTCTTCTGGCCCCTGCAAGCTCAGGCCCAAAGCAGACAATGGCAAGCGGTAAGGATCTGCTTAGACACCTCGGCCGTGTCGGCAACGTGCCTGACGTGCATCATTTTTCCACGGCCCTTTTTATCGCTATGCGCTCTATCACGTTTTCGTACGCGTCTTGAAGCCCGCGGCGAGTCATAAGACTGTTATAACCGGTTGGGCCCTCAACATTTGTCTTGTCCTCAAGTTTTTCGATCTCCTTCTTGCAGAAGGCTATAACATCCTCTAATATCTCTTCGCAATTCATTTTCACTTTTCCCCCAGATCGAATCCGGCGCGTGGAAGAAAACGGGCTGTCTGTGTTCAGGACGTCAGCGAAGTCAGCTGCACGTAATCACGCGCGCTCCAAAGAACGACGTGGATTATTTGATAGGCACCTTGACTCCCTCAAGCCGTTCCGCGAGCGGTATGGTCACTTTAAGAAGGCCATTTTTAAACGTGGCCGTTGCCCCTTCCGGATTGATAGTATGGGAGAGTGCCCAGCAGCCGGCATATTCGATATCGCCTCGGGGTGCTGTTAGACAAAACCCGTTCTCCCCGGCTTCGACTTTGATGTCCTTCTTATCTACACCGGAAAGTTCCACCGAAATGATATAGGTTTTTGCATCGTGATAAAAAAATGCATTCGGTGCGACAAAGATGCGTTCTTTTTCAGCCAATGATATCACCGCATAGAATGCTGCTTGAATGATTAAGTAGCTTTGCCGGGCCTAACACGATAGAATCTGATTTTGCAGGAGGTGAACCGCTCTTCTTATTTTTTTTGCGTGTCGTTCTACTACACCAATAACCATAGGATTTGGCGGCAACTCAAAAAAGAAGGACTTTATGAGCTTAGATCGTTAAAATGAAACGCCTCCTGCGTCAATGCAAGCCCCGGGGACGAACCGCCGCGCACAATAAAGGTACGAATATTACGCGGCACGATCGCACATTTCAACGATGGATTTTCCACTCAAACATCGGGTGCCGCCGGAAGCGCTCACTTGCTTATTCCTTTGACTTTGGGATCTCATAAAGCCATTTTGCGAGTAAAGAGGTGAGCCACGGTAATACGAAATATGTGAGCAGAGCGACCTGTATCCCTAAAGAAATAAACAACACAAGGGGTTGTGGTAGAAAACTAAGAGCGGGACTAAGGAAAGGTGTCATAATCTCAGCCAATACGAAGATGCTAGCGGTTAGAAGAAGTACCATCTTCCAGCGTGAAGGAGACGTGGGATGCCGCGGAGTAAACCACAGAGATAGTCCCGCGGATCTGCGGATGTCGGCTGGCATCTCGCTCATCGCGTCGGCACGGTCAATCAAGGCTTTGCCGGCTGCAGAGTTTTCCCATCGTATCATGCTTTCGTAGCTATCAAACCGGACAATGGTCACGAAATCCCTGTCACTGCTGCCTTCCGGGCGCAAAAAGGTTGAGCCAAGATAACCTGCGTATGCTGCGGCATCGGCCGATATCTCTTTTTCCAACGCTTCATAAGCCTGTCCAAAGCCCGGTTTGATTCTGCGTCGGATCATGACCGTGACGGGGCCGGACTCTGAACCCCTATCATTTCTTGCCGCTTCAGTCATAGGAGTTTACGTGTGTCAACGAGTGTTTTTGCCCCTCTAGTGGATGCGCCCATATAAGCGTGCTGTTATGGCCTCCACGTACCGCCGGCTCCGGGCCGCGCGTGCAGAACCACCCCCTATGCGATGGTTATTCGTGAATATCCTCCCACGTCTCTCTGACGCATTCAAGCTCTTCCTCTTTGCGTTTCTCGTGTTCATCGATCAGCCGGTTCATGAGCTCATCAGCCGTCTCGTTCCTGCGCGCTATGCGTTCAAGCCGCTCGCGTGTTCGTTTTGTCACTTTGATCGTGACCGCCTCTTCTAGTCCTGTCGGTGCCATGGTTTCGTCCCTCCTTGCATGACGCTAGGCACGATAAAAATCGTTGTTGTTTGAAAGGCCAGTATGTGACACAATTATGCTGTCACGTTTTTCCACAAAATCGCTGCTATACAGTTTTAAACGAAATTGCTGCCTCACGCGGCCTTAAAAAAATACTCTGCGTAGGTTCGGTCGGAGATGAACGTTATGGCAGCAAATACAACGGTCAGAGAGCTCAACAATTACCGCTATGGTCTCCATCTGGCGAAACAGCTCTGGTATCGTGGTGGCATAAAAAAGGCAATTATTGTGGTTGTACTTGCCATGATCGCATCGTTATCGGTAGCCGGGTGCATCTCGGCAACAGATAACACGCGTGCATCTGCCGCAGCGACGGCACAGTTAAGCCGTTACCGCATCACAGAGTATTCTCTCCCCCATCTGCCACTTGTAACAGAGGGACGCCTGAAGATCCGGCGGCGGCGCATCCGCGAAATTGTTTTTTCAGCCAGCGCGTTTGAGTTTAAGTTGAGCGAATTTAGCGCAATTGTTTGCCATCACGAAACGTGATGCTTGCAACAGAGTGTGCGCATTTGCGAGATATATTCTGTTGAAATCGAAAAAAGAAATAATGAGATAGGAGCTAAGGAGAGGTTAAACGAAACACGCTACGCTGTGCCGGTCTTGCTTATGACGCAACTCGGCGAAGGGTCGAGCGACTATACTCTAAAAGGCTCGTTTGCTTCGGTTACCCATTCGTTTTTTGCGCTAAGCCACCCTAGGCCTTTATACAACGCGCGTTGATGTTCCGGCATAGAGGGGCGTGGGTCCGGCTGTGGTAGCACTTCGGCGCCTGCGTTTATAAGCGTGTGCAAGTGTCGCTTTATACGGTTCAACTCGGCCGTATTATCTCGCAAGTCAGTTAGCGTCTCTTTTAATTCCTCGTCGCTACGTGGCTCCGCTACTAGCGCTTTTATCGCCTTGTTCGCTATCAGCGCCTTTATCTTGTTCGCTATCAGCGCCTTTATCGCCTTGTTCAGTCGCTCGTGCCCTTTTACCTGTTCTATCGTTTCGTCGAGCGTTAAATATCGCTCATCTACGCGTCGGTAATAGTGCAGAAAATCCCAATCAAGTATCATAACCGTCATTTATGCCACCCCTTCACTCTCGCCTTTTATGCTTCTCGCAACCTCGTCAAACTCATCTCCGATCTCGTACTCTTTCCAAAGAAAAAACGCCCACCGACGTGTCGCGGGCACTTAACGTTTAACCTCAGCACAAGCGCGATAGGCGATGAGGATCGGATGAACGGCGGGTAAGCCCAGCACAAAAAAGAACAGGGGATAATCACGGACATGCCGAACTCAGCTGTGGCATGCTTTGGTTGTTAAGTAGTAGAAACGGTGCGAGAGTAGATAAGGCTTCTCTATTCTTCTTCTTTTTTTGCAGCCGCCCGCGCATTATCGCCTGCTAGTCAGAAATTGCGACGCGGCTTCTCAATAGTGGAAAAGCGCCCTTCTCGTACCCACAATCCCGTTGTTGCAACAGTTCTAGCCCAACACCTTGTTGAAAGGATTGCCCACCGGCTTATTCCCAGCGTCGGCTGAAGCAGGATACGTCTCTAATCATCTGATACCTCGCCTTTTTTATCCTCGTCACGCCTAATCGTCGCGCGTATCGTTTTACCAGGATGCCATGCTGAATCCGCATCAATATCTGCACGCAACTGATGATAGCGGCAAAAATCAACAATCTCGCATAAATCCTCAAACGATGCACCGTACGGTTCCGTTGTTATCACATACTCGCCGTCGGGATGCTTGTGCGTGGTCGAGTGGTCGAATATGCCGAGAATATTGCCCACGTCGTCCGCGTCTACTTCTTCTTCGCGCCCCGGTATCCGCACGCGGCGCTTATGCAGTAATTTACCGAGTTGAGCGCCGTTCGGGAATTTACCGCCCGGGTTCCGTTTTACACTCATAACTTCGGCATATGCGTCTTCTAAGTCGTCGAGTTCTTCAAGCGTTTGAACCGCCTCAATATACCCTGGCGAGGGATTAGGATTATATTGCGTTCTGCGCTCGCGTTTAATATCTTCGGACTTCATATTTTCATACCTCGTTATCACCTAAAATGAGCGGCGCCCACAAAAAATGCCGATTTGATACCTCCCGAATTTCAGTGATGCCGCTTCAGATTACGCTTCCATTCCTCAAACTCGATTTGTCGTAGCTCCTCTTGTCGTTGCACCTCTTGTCCTCTAGTTCGCTCTCGCTGTTGCTCCGCTTCGATCTCACGAAAATGTCGGTTTGAATCCTCGACATACTTCGCCACAATATTCCAGCATTCTCCTTGTCTTTTTATTGCTGCGACGTTTTTCCTGCACTTGTAGATAGCTCTGTCAGCAACGATCTTTGCTTCTTTATAACCGACTCTCGATAAGAAGTAACGCGTCCATTCTTCTGGCGGCTTGTCAGAGAGAATATATGGCACTTCCACCATATTGTCCGCGCCGGCAATCAACTCCACGCCGTCCGCATCAAAATCCAGGATCCTTATGTCTGTGAACGTCATACGTGTTTCCTCGCTCATTTTTCACCGATCCAATGGGTCCATTCGATTAAAGAGCGTTTTTTGTCCTTGTGCGTCTCATTTGGCACCACGCCCGATATATGTGTCTGCAATAGCAGCTCGAATCGAAGACGAGCAACTATAGGCTTCGTATACTACAATTGAGAAAAGGGGGTATAAATGGTAGGTATTGACTTTGATGCGATTAATGAGGCTTTCTTGGCGTTTAGCTGCGTTCCCCCTGATTTTGCTTATGCTGTTGAGGTTCCTGCCTTCCGGCATTCAAGCGGCAGCATATCCTTCGATCGCCTCAAACGATCACAAATCTTGAGCTTTTGCGCTTATTCGCGCGTACATCGCGATAACTTAAACTATCATAACTGCACAAGCAGAAATGGCGTTACGCCGAATCGTAAAGCAGGTGACCAAATTGAAGTTCAATGTAGATATTGCGACCTTAGTGACGCAAACTGTTGACTTGTCCACTTTTTTAAAGGCGGCGATTGCAGGAGGTCTGGTAGAAACGCTCAAAGGGCAAAGCCCGTTGACGATCTTCGCCCCTGATAATGAGGCATTCAGTAATGTTCCAGCTGGCATACTCGACAGCTTGCTCAATAACAAGGAACAGCTGACTGGCGTTCTTACGTATCACGTGGTGGCCGGGAAGCACTTGGCGGCTGATTTAGCCAAGCAGAACACTCTTCTTACTGTCCAAGGTGATATGCTCGAGGTTCACGAACATCATTGGCTACGGCACGGGATCAAGATAAACGATGCTGTGGTAAAAGATGCCGACCTTGAGTGCATTAACGGTGTCGTTCACATCATTGACACGGTGTTAATGCCGAAGTAGCGACAAGGATTCGAGTTGGCTTCGCGCAAGGAAAAAGGTAAGCTGCTCCAAAAATACTGGAACATCCCTGACAGGCAAATCGAGACGTCGGCCATGCTTTTGCGCAGAGGGGTAAAGATCGCCAGGCGAGAGGCGCTAGGCATAACGTGACGTGCTGGATTTTGAAAGTCAAACTGTGAAGTTCACGCACGCCCAGCATTTCATGGAGATGTCATACACGTGCTCTGGCGGCGGACGTTGATATCGAGCTACAAGAAAGATAGCTCACCGTTTGGTGGAATCCACGCGACCTGAAAACTGAGAAAGGTTTAAGCGCCGGGTCAACGCGAAGTCGGTGCAGAGCCAGCGCCGGGCTTATATTTTTTCATATTCGCTGCGTGCGTGATCCAGTGTTTTTAACCTTTCAAGCCCTCAGTTTCGAGCGCATACGATAGTAACTTGTACGCGTCATCCTCTGAAATAACTCCGCTCTTAAAGGCGCGACCGGTTGAACGGGCAACCTTGGCAATAGCAAAAAAAGACGGGTCTTTCGCTATCATCTTTTGAATCGCCGCTATTCTCGCCTTCTGCCCTTCTCGCTCTTCGACTTGCTCAGCATCATTGATCTCGCTCAAAAGCTTGAGCACGTGCTCCTTTTCTGATTCGCCCCAGTCAGAGGATTTAATCAACGCCTGAGCCTCCTCATACCCGGTCGAATAACTCCCCTTCGTTATCTCGTCATACTGCGCGTCGAGGCTCTCCTCTAGTTGCTTGATTATCTCGTTCTTATTCTCCCAGTTAGACGCCTTCATAGACTCTATTGCCGATTTAATAGCTTTAACATCCTTCTCTACCATATTCATTACCTGCTATTTTTGGTCTCTTTTAGTGTTACATAATCTCTTAGATCTCTCAGAATTGCTTCTTTAAGGGCAGAAACGCTTTAACTGAGATTATGTTCGGTCTGGAAAATTGCTTCCCTGATTTTTGCATTACTTTTTTGGCAATTAAGCTTCGTGTGGCGGATTGCAGTGCGACCGGAGCGCAGTCCGAGCTACTCGAAACGGTGGTACACCTGATCAAGATTGACGCCAGCAATCGTCTTTTTGCGATAGAACCGTTTCTTTTCGTCAACGGCTGCCTGCAATTGTGCATTCGAAATGCCGTTATGTAGCGCTAAGTACGCTTCCATGAACGCAGCTAGATCATCCGCAGCTTTGATGAGTTCGCCGTCAACCGGATTGTATTGGTCACTGTTGTACGATGTGGTTATCTCATCAGAGGTTGTGTGGCGCACTTGACCGTCGACCGTCACCTTCGAAACGAACTCGTCCTCGGTAAACATGCGCATCTCGGGCTGCCACGCCTCCGGGATAAGCCTCGGCCGGTAAACCCGCCGTTGCATCTCGTCCCGTTCAAACTCCTTCACGAAGCGGTCGACGCCAGTGGCAGCCCGCTTGACGGGGCTGATGATGTCCTTGGTGAGCACCTCCGGCAAATCGTGGAAGAGGCCGGCGAAGTAGTTATTGGCGCGCCGTTTGGAGCAGGCGTCAATCTCAAGGGAAAACAGGTATGATAGGATGGCAACGATGAGCATGTGGCCAAGTACCGAGGTCCGCGGAACCCGGTACAGCTGCCCCCATCGCACCTGGAACCGAAGCCGCCCGCACAAGTCCACGAAGCTGCGGTAGGTCGGAAACAGGGCGAGCTTCTGCAGCCCTTCCACGTCAGAGAGTGCCTCCTGCCGCCGCTGCAGGCCGCGCTGGATCTCGTCGATCTCGTAGTCGTTCCAGTTCTCGTGTTTGATGATGTCAAACTCCCACTTGGTTGCGTAGAAGTGGGCGGCGTTGAGGATCTTTCGGTTGATGGAGTCCTGCGGATGGAAAAGATAGGCCTCGAACCGTTCGTCCAAGCCATCTAAGTCGACGATGAGGGGCGCAAACCGGGTATAGACCTCTTTTTTCAGCTCTGTGAATGTCTCATCGCTGGCTTTGATCCGCTCGAAGACCTGTGGCTTAATGTCCGTGAGGGTGAGGCGCTCGAAGTACTCGAAAAGCCCGCCCTCGATGACTTCGGTCCAGCTGAAGCCGCCATCTTGTTCGGCGAACTTGCCGAGCACATAGGCAATGGTCATCTTGTGTCCCTGTTTGTCGAGCTCGGTCAGGGGAACGGGACACAGTTTGTCGTTCCAGCGGCGCATTTCAGCCGCTTGGAAAAGTTCGATGAGGAGGTCTTTTTCCACCATGTTGTTTGTCTCAAACTGGTTTAGGAGCTGTCTACCTGTTTAGGCACCTCAGAAGGCACCTATTATGCGTTGCGTATCTGGGCCTTATCAGGTCAGGAGTTGCCGTGCGGTCGCTCTCTCTGATGGGCGGGTTCACAAACATGATTCACATAATTGGACTCTGCCTTTCTATTTATGCATACCAGAGCCAAGTAAGTAGCCGCGGCACAACCCAAACAATTCGACCGCTCCGTTGTTCTTAACTGAAAGGAATTGCCCTTTTTCACGTCTGTCTTTACTCTGCTGCTTGCTGCGCGCGTCTGCCAGTGTGTCTCTGGACTTACTGCACAGCGCGTCACCGCCGCGCTTATTAAAAATAGGAGCTCTTGCGGCGTGTGTACAGAAGTTTGGCATATATAAGGTTTTGTTGGGAATAATAAAAATGTGGCTCACACTAAGACATCACATCAGGATGTCATCTGTTGAACCGTCTATGACATCGCCTTTCCACGGCGAAGGTCGGGCGTTCGAATCGCCTCGAGCCCATCTGTTTTTGATTTGAGTGAAAGCTTTGCTTTCGTTTGATAAAAGAGCTTCTTTTAGTTGTTCAATCTCTGATTTGAGTTCAATAAGACAAGCTTTAACGTCCTTTAAGCTCTTAGGTTGTATAACTTTTGACTCAGGTTGTATAACTTCTACCTCAGGGTGAACAAGTTCGGAATTTGCTTGCGTTGGTCCATCAAAAGTAACGAGGACTGCCCGCTGCTTGTCGTTCTGAATTTCAAGTATATTAGCAGTCTTGCCAATTTCGTCCGCATATGCCTTTGGCAGCCTGATGAGCGGATAGACAATACCAGGCTTTGCACGTAGTTTGGTAATCTTTGACGTTCCAACGCGCCGCATACGTTCGTCCCTCTTTGTAAGTGTAGTTCCTCTAATCATATACGTTTTTTTTTATTGCAAACGCGTCCTAATTAGCATCGCTTTTGCGGGATGTCGCGCCAACTACGCTACGATTCTCACTTTTAGCGCGTTTTTGCCACAGCGCTATAGTCATTCACGCGAATTCAACCGCGTGCAAGCTGTTCTGCTTCACAATTTGCCGGACGAGGTAGCGAAAACCCTACAAAACCTCCTCGCCGCTTATTTTCATACAATACCGTTAAACGAGCTGATTGGTTCAAGAAATCGTTCAAAACGGCTAGAACAACTCATGTATGTGGCGATAAGCGGCGCCGCGTGTTCCTTTTGCCTTAGCGAGAACGGAAGATTCGAGCGCGTCAGGGCAGGAACTGCTTCATTTGCGGACAGAGAGGCAATCGCTCACCTACTCTTCTCACAACTTATCGCCATCCCAACTCAGGACCGATTCTATGTTCGCTTATCCAGCGAGGCGAAGGGAAGGCTGTTTCGCACGGTGAGAGGGATTCTGCAGCAGGCGATGTGCGTGCACGACGCAGAGAAAATCACGTTGGCTGCTCGTGAGCTGGATACACAAGCTTAATGAACCAAACCGGTTAACTTTACTCGTCATTTCAACGGGCAAGGCGAAGATGACTTCATTCAAACGAGCCGCTGTGAAAGTCTTGCGGGACTCAAAAGAGCCGTTACATTACAAGGAAATTACGAAACGTGCGCTAGAAGAGGCGCTCATCGAAACTTCTGGTGCTACACCTGAGCGCACAATGAATACTCAGATAACTGGCGACATGAAACGGAGGGGAAAAAAGTCAGCATTTATCAGAGTTCGAGCAGGTGTTTATTCGCTAAATCCAGATTATGCAGAGGATGAACAGAATCAAAGCTCCAAGGCGAGAAGGCGAAGAAACCTCGACCTTACAACATCGTCGAGAACCGGTTCCGTATCGGAGGGCTTGAAGTAGAGGCTCTGCCTGTTAGTCACTCGCTCGAAGGGGCGACAGCCTACATCCTCCACACAAGTGCTGGGCCTATCGTTTATACCGGCGACTTTCGGTTCCACGGTTACAAGGGAGACGAGACACGACGGTTCGTCGAACGGGCCGCTGCAGTCGAGCCGGTCGCCATGATCTGCGAGGGGACGCGCATCAACTCGACACAAGCAGACAGCGAAGAGCACGTCAAGGAAGTCGCCAAAGAGCGCGTAGAAAAAACTAACGGTCTCGTTGTGGTGAATTTCCCTGTGAGAGACACTGACCGCATGCAGAGCTTCTTTCAGGTCGCACAACAAACCGGCAGGGCGCTGGTCATCAACCCGAAGCAGGCGTACTTGCTTGAGCTGTTCAAGGAATCTGGCATTCCGACGCCGAGAGTTGATGACGACCACATCCGAATTTACATTCCTCGAAAAACGTGGGGCGTGTACAAGGACGACCGGTTCTCAGAGAAGATTCAACGAGAGGATTACGACTACTGGGAGCGTGAGTTTCTCGATCACGCCAACGCCGTGACAGCTAAAGATATCAGCGAAAATCAGGACGAGTATATCTTCCGCTGCGACTTCTTCGAACTCAAAGAGCTGATCGATGTGAAGCCCGATACAGGCAGCAGTTACATTCGGAGCGTGTGTGAACCGTTCGATCGCCCTTCCCTTTTCCACCGCCTTGTTACAGCCGCTTGACTGGTGCCTCCTCTCTTGGTGGGCTCTTCTTCGTTCTATGCTAGTCAAGGAGGTCAAATCATAATGATTAAGTGTGCAGCGCGGTTACGCACGTACTATGTTAGCCGCTGATCATCATCCAGATATTCATCCTGACGTCGCGATGCCAAATCACGAGCTGCTCGAAATTCATCGCAGCAAAATCTCGCTCCACCACTCAAAAGCAGGTTACAACTATCCGACGATTCGGCTGCCCCATACGTTCTCAAAGCTTGCAGGACTGTCGACGCGCATCTATCAAACGGTGCACAATGGTGCGCTTGCGTTTCTTGTTGTTATATCGTCTGGTGGCCAAGCGACAGAAAAAAGTCCAAAGCAAGCGGAAAACACGAAAATAAGCGCTGAATCGTCCGTCTTGACATAGCGGGCACTTGTTGCTTTCGCATTCTTAATCTCGTCTAAGCGTCAAGTACGCCGCAGCTAGTGCACACATGACCACTCCTGCGCCAAATCCGGCAAGCGGGAACTCGGGCACGCTAAGAATGGATGGCCAGCTAAAGTGCCCGGGAAGCTCTAACGGTGGCACAAGGGGAGTAGGCGTGATGCTCGGCGTCGTGCTGGGTGACCTAGTTGGGGTGGCTTATGCGCACAGGTAGAAGTGTGCTATCTAAAGCGACGCGTGGTGATGGCGTTAGATACCGCCGTTGTCCTTCCAGTCGTTTCACGCACCGTTATACTCTCTCTGCCAGAGGCCGCTGTCGCCGCCGCGGACGAAGACGTCGATCGCACTACTAGTCGATGATGTCGCCGCGGGTGACGACGTCAGGTACCCACCGAGGGATTGCCAGTTGGACCACGACGCGCCGGTGTACGCTTTATGCCACAGGGCGCCGTCCGTGCCTTGTACAAAGACGTCGAGACGACCTGAGCCCCACGAGCTGGCCGCCGGTCCGGTGCCGGAGGCAAGCCGTCCGCCGACAGAAGCCCAGCTAGACCATGCAGCACCATTCCAATCCTTGTGCCAGACAGCGCCGTCGCCGCCGCGCACAAAGACGTCGATCACACCGCTAGCCGGTGAGGTCGCAGAGGGCCCCGAGGTCAGCCTCCCGCCGAGGGATTGCCAGCTGGACCATGACGCGCCGGTGTACGCTTTATGCCAGAGGGCGCCATCCGTACCTTGTACGAAGACGTCGAGTCGGCCTTGGCCCCATGAACTCACGGCGGGTCCTGTATTGGAAGCAATCTTCCCGCCGAGAGACTGCCAGGCGCTCCAGTGGCTCCCTCCATCCGTGGTATACTTCTGCCAGAGGGCGCCGTCGCCGCCGCGCACAAAGACGTTGACCGTGCCACTAGCCATCGACGTCGCAGCGGGTGCTGAGGTTAGAACCCCGCCGAGGGATTCCCAGTTGCCCCACCCCGACCCTAATTGGTAGTGCTTGTGCCAGAGCGCGTGGTCGGCGCCCTGTACAAAGACGTCGAGGCTGTTTGCATCCTGCGCGCACACGGCAGGGCCGGTGC